>ERZ1370068.8380-contig-7239_pt1 | contig 39771 bp, 41 predicted proteins | sample MGYA00561227_ERZ1370068 | MGnify/ENA primary metagenome ERZ1370068 (study PRJEB38410, sample SAMEA6850437) | metagenome | study: Metagenomic assessment of the ecological functions of the soil: analysis of the soil microbiota associated with the... | reverse complement strand
AGTTACGTATTGCTCAATCGAGCGCGACTCGCGGCACCGTCCACCTCGACCGTGACATCGTACGGATGAACCTCGGCGGGGACGCCGTCGAAGAGGATCCTGCGTCGCCGGATCGCGGTCGCGCCGAAGGGCCGGCGTGGCCGGCACGGAGCAGCTGCTCGGTCAGTGATCTGACGATGGCCCCGCGGAACTGGCTGCGGACCTGCTCGCCGCGCTCGGCATCGACATAGCGCCGCGGCGAGGATCCTTTCCTTGAGACCTTCGCGCGAGGCCGGGTGTCGACGTCGACGTCGGCGCCGAACAGCGTCGGGAACATCGCGCCACGCGTCCGCCTCGGTCGTCTCTCGCCGTTCATCACGGCCCGGGCGAGGATCCGTTGCTCGAGGGACGCGTGCGCCAGCAGATCTGCCGCGCGCAACGAGCGGATCTGGCCCGGATCCCGGCGTAGCACGACCGAGGTGCGCGCTACGTCCGGCGCGGCGTCCTGGAACTCACGGCCGCCCTACCGCCCGCATCACGGGCGCTCCGCCCAGCGCGACGAGCGCGACCTGCGGCAGGGGTGGACAGCCAGTCGATCGCCCGGTGCGGATCGGCGATCAGGCCCGCCTCGTCGACGACGCGCGCGATGGCGACGCCGCGAGCGGCCGCGAGCTCCTTCCTCGCCCCGGGTGTCCTCCACGGCCTCGGTGGTCCCGCGTCCGCCACGCGTCGACCAGGTCCTGGACGTACTGCCACTCGTCGTCGATCTCCTCGCCCAGCTCGCCAGGGCGGCGAGGCTGTCGATCGCGAGCCGCGCAGCCGCCCTGATTTTTGTCGCGGGAGGGGGCGTCGGCGATCCGGGGGCAAAAGTCGTAAACGGCACGCCTGGAAGCCTAACGCGCGGGTGCCGACCTCCGCCTGACCCATGTCTGGAAGCTGGCGCATCGCCCGCGATCGCCCGGTCGGCGCGAGCGAGGAGCGAGATGAGCGAGCGCCTCCCGGCGGCACCATCCCAGGCGCCCGAGTAGGTGTCGGTCGCGAGGCGCCGAATCCGCCGCCTTCCCCTGGCTCGCCGAGACCCGAGTGGCTGCGACGCGATCGAGGATCGCCCGATATGCCCTCCCGGAAGCCTTCCGCGGGCGACGCGCCGCCGGCGGAGCCGGCGTCGGGGCTGCCGGTCCGGGCACGGACGGTCTCCATCACGATCACGATGCCGCGCCCTCGATGGGCCGGGAATAGGCCACCTTCGTTCGACGCTGCGGGCCCGATGGTCCGCCCGGCCACGACGAACGAGGGATCCGACCGACTGCGTGCGCGCGGCCAATACCAGCAACGCTGCCGCGGCGCGTCGAGTCAGTCGCCGGCACGCCCCGCTGACTGCACCGTGAAGTCGCCGAAGCGACTGGTCGCCGGCATCTCGACCGCCGAGACTCCGCTCGACGAGTGCCCCGGCTGGCCCCAGCCCTCCAACGCGGTACGGAGCGCGGCGATCGCGCCGGGCGGACCTCGGCCACGACGCGAACCGTGCCGTCGTGCCGTTCGCGACCCAGCGTCATCAGGTCCCGGCGCTGCGCCTCGCGAATCACGAACCAGCGGAACCCCGACGCCCCGGACGACGCCCCGACGGTCGCCTCGACCGACCGTGGCGACTCCTCGGCCAACGCGCTCCGGCTCAGGCGGGCTGCCGCGCGGCTCGGCCACGCGAGCAGCAGCGCGTCGATCGCGGTTCGGGCCGACGTTCGCCTCGGAGCAGCTCGGCGGTCCGGGCGAGCCGGGCGATGAAGCCGCGGAGTTCGTCCGGAGCGATCTTCGTCGCGCGCAGGTCGTTTGTTGCGGACGGGTCGCGGAGGCGCTGCTCCTCGCCGAGCCCGACGAGCAGCGGTGTCGCGCGGGCGACGTCGCGCCAGATCTCGACGAGGTCGAGCCGCGCGTCGGCGCTGCGGCCGGCGCGCGGACCGCCGCCGCCCCGGCTGTCTCCGTGTCAGCGTCGGCGTCGTCGCCCGGCTCGGCGCGGCGGAAGCGTCCGCGGCGGAGCCCGCCGGTGTCACCGGTTCAGCGGCGGCTGCCGACGCTTCGACGCCCCGCGGCGGCCGCGACCTTGCCCTGGCCGGGTGCCGTCGCCTGCGCCCAGCCGGATCCGCCGACGCGGTCCAACGCCGCGACGAGCTCGGCGGCGCGACCCAGTAGCTCGCGCCCGTCGCCCAGCCGACGCGAAGCGCGCGCGCCGGTCAGGTCGAGGAGCAGTCCGGGCGATCTCGTCGCGGGTCAGCGCGACCGCGTCGGGCGCCACCGCCGAGCGTCCGGGCGAGCCCCCGGCCGGCTCAGCGCCGCGAGGCGCGCCAGCCGCCCGGCCGCGGGACGGCATCCGCGAGCGCCCGCGTCCTCGATAGGATGGCTTCGATCTCCCGCATCGGCGACCGGACCCAGCCGGATCCGCGACACACCGCGACCGGACCGTCGGCAGCAGGCGGTACCGTCGTCGGTCGGCGCAGACGACATCGTGACGCCCGGCCGGCGGCTCCTCGATGGGTCTTCAGGAGCGCTGACTGGGCGTCCTCGCCCAGCCGGTCGGCGCCGTCATGATCGCGACCCGGCGCGCCGCTCCCTCGACGGGCAGCAGCGCGAGGTCGGAGGGTGAGCCGCCGCACCGTGCCCGGCCTCCGGGCTCGTCCCGGCTCGCCGATCCGGACCTGCAGGCTCCGGGCCCGGACGGGCGCGAGCCGATGCGACGTCGGCGTGGCTGCTCGCGCTCGACCAGCCGGCAGCCGCGGCACTCGCCCGGCACGGCCGGGCCGGCCGGAGTCGGGTCGTCGCAGAGCAGCCCGGCCGCGATCGCGCGCGAGCGTCGCCCTCCCGACCCCGCCCGGCCCGCCGAAGCAGCAGCGCGTGGTGGCGCGTGGCTGGCGACCATCGCCCGGACCGCCGCGAGTCGCGCCGGGTGGCCGCGGGTCAGGAACCGGCCCACGGGCTGGCCAGCCGGACATGGCCGTAGCGCGTGCTGTCGAGGCCGGCGTTCAGGCCTCGTCGGCCTTCTTCCGGGTCGTCCGCGCGCTTCGGCGTGGGAGCCGCATGGCCGGCCGCGCTCGCCGTCGCCGCCGGCGGCCGCGGCCTTCGACCGCGACTGCGTCGTCGTCGACTTCGCGGTCGTCGTCGATCTGGTCCGCGTCGCCCGCTTCGCCGGGAGCGGCAGCCCGGCGTCCTCGGCTGCCGGATGCGGCCGTGGCGTCGCCGCTGTGGCGTCGGCGGCCTTGGTCGGGTCGTCCGGCGCTTCGGGGCAGAAGCCTCGGCGTCGCCGTCCGCCGTCAGCCACGGGCGCTCTGCGCCGCGGCAGGCCACCTTCGCGTCGAGGTCCGGCCGGCCGCGGGTCTTCGGCGCGGGTGCCGCCTCGGCAACCGCTCGCCTGGGCACCGGGCTCGCGTCGCGCCGACGATGGCCGCGGGCCGTCTGCGGCGACTGGGCGAGCTGCGCCCGAAGCATCGCCTCGAGCTCCTCGGGGACCTCGCCCAGGGCTCGCTCGACGTCCCGCGCGGCGCAGACCGGGCGCTCGCGGATCCGGTCGATCGCGTCGCTCGCCGCGCGCGGCTGCGGTCGCCGCGGTACGGTCGCCGCCGCGGTCGCCGCCGCCGCCGCGATCGCGGTCACCGACGTCCGGGTAGCGGTTGATGCCGCCACCCCGCCGCCGCGGCCGTAGCGCTCGCGATCGATCGCGGCGCTGTAGGCCCGCGGGCGCCGCCGCGACCGCCGCGATTGCCTGGCCACCGCGACCGCCCTGCCGCTGCGACTGGCCTGGCCGCCGCCGCTGCTCGGCGATCAGGTACTCGGGGATCTCCGGCTCGTCGAAGTCCTCGTCGTCGTCGACGCGGCCGGCAGCGGTCGGCGCGCGCGGCGTCGGGCACGCCGAGCTGCGAGTCCCAGACCGAGCCGAATGGCGTCGTCCGCGGTCCGCGGCGACGGGCGGCGACCTCGTCGTCCTCGTCTGTCCTCGTCCTCCGTCGATCGTCGGTGCCGGCGGTCCCGGCGACGCGGCGGACCCGGCGCTCGCCGCGCCTCCGGCACGAAGCCGCCTCCGCTCACGGCCCCGGCCACGGCCACGGCCGCGGCCGCCGCGCCGCCGGCGGCGCCGCCGCTCGGCCGTCCTCGCCGATCGTCGACGTCGCCGCCGTCAGCCGGCTCGCGGTCGAACGGGGTCGCGTCGACGTCCTCGTCGGCGCCCTCGGTCACGCCCGGCCCGCGCAGACGCCGCGCGCGGATCCGCGCGCGCGAGAGCTTCCGCCGCGGCAGGACCGTCAGGCCGCCGCCGAAGCGCCGCCGCGGCGACAGCCGCGGCCGCCGCGGCTGACCGCTGCGGCCGTCGGATGCCGCGCGGCGGCGCGGCTCGGCCGTCGCCGGCCGCGACCGCGTGCCGCGACCCCGGCCGCGGACGCGCCGCCGGTGCCCTCGGTCTGCTTGTCGGGGACCTCGGTCATCGACAGGTCCGTCGTCGTCGTCGGCGACCCGGCGGCCGGACGCGACGAGCCCTTCTCGACGCGGGCGAGCTGGGTGATGTCGGTGAACAGGTCGGCGACCTCGATCAGGTCCGAGCTGACGTGTTGCCGCGGAAGCTGATGACCTCGACGCGGACGCCCATGCTCCTGGACGGCCCGGATGGCCGGCGCGAAGTCGCCGTCGCCCGACACGACGATCGCGATGTCGAGGTTCCGGGCGGTCTTCATCATGTCGACGACGAGCTCGATGTCGAGGTTCGCCTTGACCTTGCCGTCGCCGTACTTGCGGATGTCCTTGCTGACGACCTTGTAGTTGCTGCCGGCGCAGGAAGTCGTGGAAGTTGCGCTGGTTCTCGTTGTCCGGGTCGAGCCCCGTGTACGCGTAGGCGCGCACGAGGTCGCGGCCGGCGGTGGCCGACTTCGAGCAGCGTGACGTAATCGATGTCCACGCCGGCGGCCTTGGCCGCGTAGAAGATGTTCGCCACGTCCACGAAGACGGCGACGTTCTTGCCCACAGTGACTCCTTGAGTCGGTTGGCGTCCGCCGGCGCGATGCGCGCTGCTCGGCGCGACGGTCATCAGCGCGCGACGCGCGGCGGCCCCGACCGCGGCCACGGTCGTTGATGCGCGGACCGGCTGTCGACGAAGCCCATGCCGCTCCCAGCGGGTCCGCGCCGCCGGATCGTCGGGCTGCGCCGCCTCGACGACGCTGCAGCCCTTGTTGCTGGCCGACCGGAGGAGCTCCTCGAGGAGCGCGTCGGTGACGCGGTCCGCGTCGTGATCGGGATCGACGACCAGGAGGTCGATGGTGCCGACGTAGCCGCCGGCGACGACCGACGGCCGGAGGGCGAGGACCGCGCCACCGACGACGCTCGCGCCGCGCTCTCGGCGACGAAGATGCTGGCCTGCGGCAGGTAGACCAGCTGGCGCAGCAGGTCCGCCGGCGCCGAGCGCGCTCCGCCGCGCTCGACGCCGGACGACGCCGTCGCTCAGCGCGACGAGCCGATCGATGTCCGTGATGCGGGCCGCTCGGACCAGGTATTCCACGCGGCGGGTGCCACCTCGTAGGGCCGCGCGAGCTCGATTGCGACGTCGGCGCCGATCGGACCGCCGACCGGGTCTCGGCGACCTGCGCGGCGGCGAGCGAGACGCTCTCGACAGCCACGCCCGGGTCGCGACCGACCGGTGTTGCAATCGGTCCGCCGATGCCTATGATACGGCATCGCTTCGGCGGCCATCCTGCGCGCCGCCCGAGCCGGCATCCTGCGCCGTCGTCCGTCACGCACCGTCGCTCGACCGCGAGTCCGATCGACCCCTGACGCAGGTAGGACCGACCGGACTCTCGGATCAGGGCGCGGCAACGGGCCGCGAGCGGGACACTGGTCGGACGGGGCCGCGGACGCGCCGACCGAGATCGGTCCGGGGATCGCCCGGCCGATCGGTGATGAGGAGGACAGTGGATGAAGCTCCGCAAGGTTAGCGTCGCGAGCGTCGCCGCTGTTCGCCGCGCGTTCATCGGTGGCGTGCAACGTCGCCGGCGGCAGCAGGCAGCTCGGCAGGTCAGCTCCCAGCGCAGCCCGCCGCCAGCATCGGTGGCCGCGACACTTCGAAGGGCACCGTCGACGATCGCGATCGAGCTTCCCAGCAGGGCAGCGAGAAGGCGGCGTCCGACCCGATCATCAACGGCATCAAGCTCGCCGTGAAGCTGGCCGGCGGCGCCGCCGGCGGCTACAAGCTCGACATCCCGCAGTCGGCGGTCTACGACGACGCGCTCAACGGCGCGCATGACCCGCAGACCGGCGCGAACAACATGAGCAAGATCGTCGCCGACGAGGCGATCAGTCGCGGTCATCGGCCCGCTCAACTCGAGCGTCGCCGCGGCCGCAGATCCCGATCTCGAACGAGGCGGGCCTGCTCCAGTGCTCGCCCGCGAACACGAACCCGGACCTGACCAAGGGTGCAGCCGGCCGCGAGACTCTGCGCACGAAGCCGAACAACTACATCCGCGTCGTCACCACTGACGATGTCCAGGGTCCGGCCGCCGCGCAGTACATCCACGAGGTCCTGAAGAAGAACTCCGTCTACATCATCGACGACACCGAGACCTTCGGTAAGGGCGTCGCCGACGCGTTCGACGAAGGAGTTCATGGCCGAGGGCGGCACGGTCGTCAAGCACGACGCGGCCCCCAAGACCACCCAGGACTACGTCTCGATCATGACCGCCGCCAAGGCGCTCAACCCGGAGTCGATCTACTTCGGCGGCGTCACGGCGACCGGCGGCGCGCGCATCCTGCTCGCGGCCCAGCAGGCCGGCCTCGGCGACGTCCCGTACGTCGGCCCGGACGGCATCAACGACGGCTCCGGCGAGACGAAGGACTCGTTCCTGAACCTCGGCGGCCGACGCCGCCAAGAACTCGTACAGCACGCTCGCCGGCATCGGCGACTTCCCAGGCAAGGCCAAGTTCGATCTCGACTACAAGACGGAGTACGGGATCGACGCCACCGGCTACGCCGGGCACGGGCTACGCCTGCGCCCAGGTCGTCATCGACGCGATCAACCGCGCCGGCGCGACCAGCCCGGCCGACATGACCGCGCATGCGCGAGGCCGTCCGCGTGGCCGGCACCGACACCGACCGCCAAGTACACGACGATCAGTCGGTGACATCACGTTCGACGCGGACGGCGACACGAGCCAGAAGATCGTTTCGATCTACTCGGTCGACCCGGCCGGCGCGAACGGCAAGGGTGACTGGAAGTTCGAGACCCAGGTCGACTACGCCAGAAGTAGTCAACCCGTCGAACGGCCGAGGCCGGGGATCCCTCGAGTCCCCGGCCTCGCAACTATCAGAGCCTCCGGCCCGAGGATGCTCAGCAATCGGGAGCGTCTAGGTGACCGCGATCCCGATGCAGACCCGATCCCTGCGGCCCAACCGTCGCGCGCTCGGCTCGGATCGCGCTGTTGGCGTCGGCGGGATCGTCGCGTCTACACGCTGGTCCTGTTGCGGTCGACTTCATCTTCCTCGCAGAACCTGCCGGTGCCGAGCGGGCGCTCTCGGTCGCCGTCCAGCAGACGTTCAACGCGCTGTCGATCGGGGCGATCTACGCACTCATCGCGCTCGGCTACACGATGGTCTACGGGATCATCGAGCTGATCAACTTCGCCCACGGCGACATCTTCATGCTCGGGGCGTTCGGCTGCCGTCGTGTTCATCGGCGGGATCATGGGCCAGACCGGCGGCGTCACGAACATCCCGCTCGCTGATCTTCCTGATCGCCGGCGCTCTGCTGTTCACGATGCCGCTGATCGGGCCTCCTCAACGTCGTCGATCGAGCGGCTCGTCTACCGGCCGCTGCGCAACGCCCCGCGCCTCGCGCCGCTGATCACCGCGATCGGCGTCTCGTTCATCCTCCAGAACGTCGCGCTGCGTGCTCGCCGGCTCCGGCGACCGGCGGCGCCCCGCAGATCTTCCCGCTCGAGCTGGCAGATCTCGATCGGCGGCGCCTCGATCTCGGTGCTGTCGATCTTCATCTTCGTGCTCGCCGCTGACCTGATGTTCGCTGCTCCAGGCCTTCATCGGCCGGACGCGGCTCGGCCGGGCGATGCGGGCCACCGCCCAGGACCGCGAGGCGCGCGTCGCTGATGGGCGTCGACATCAACCAGACGATCGCGCTGACGTTCCTGCTCGGCGGCGCGCTCGCCGGCGGCGGCCGGCGTCGTCTGGGGCCTCCGCTTCGGCTACGTCCGCCAGGACCTCGGCTTCAACGCCGGCCTCAAGGCGTTCACGGCGGCCGTCCTCGGCGGCATCGGCAACATCACCGGCGCCGCGCTCGGCGGGTTCGTCATCGGCTTCATCGAGAACTTCGCCTCGGCCATCGGCCTGTCGCGCTGGTCGGAGTTCGCTCGTGTTCATGGTCCTGACGTTCGTCCTGATCTTCCGGCCGACGGGCATCCTCGGCCAGCAGACCGGGTGACCGGGCATGACGGCCGCTGCTGCCAGACCCGGCCGCCGCCGACGCGCCGCAGCGGCCTGCGCGCACGCTGAGCGCCTTCGGCACGCCGAGCACCGCTCGATCACGATCATCGTCGGCGATGCATCGTCGTCGCCTGATCGATGCTGGTGCTCCGCGCTGTCCCGCCGCTCATCGCTGATCCAGCAGGCCGGACCGCCTGGTACGACGCGTTCGCGAACGCCGGCGTGTTCGTCCTCGCTGGCGATGGGCCTGAACGTCGTCGTCGGCCTGGCCGGCCTGCTCGACCTCGGCTACGCGGCGTTCTTCGCGATCGGCGCCTACACCTACGCCTACAGCAACTCGCCGTTCTCGGGCCTCGACCTGCCGTTCTGCCCGATGCTCTTCGTCGGCGCGGCGCGTCGCGGCGGTCTTCGGCATCGCTGCTCGGCGCGCCGACGCTGCGCCTGCGCGGCGACTACCTCGCGATCATGACCCTCGGCTTCGGCGAGATCGTGCCCGATCGTCTTCCTGAACCTCGACCAGTTCACCGAGCGGCACGAACGGGATCGGCGGCGATCTACCGGCCGGAGCCGCTGCCGTTCGGCTCGGCTGACGCTCGGCCCACTCAGCGCGATCTCGCCACTACCTGCATCATGATGGTCGTGATCGTCACGATCGCGATGATCTTCATGTACCGGTTACAGGATTCCGGATCGGGCGTGCCTGGAAGGCGATCCGCGAGGACGAGCTGGCGGCCGCCGCGAACGGCATCAACACCGTCACGACCAAGCTGCTGGCGTTCGCGCTCGGCGCGACGACGGCCGGCCTGGCCGGCGTCTTCAACGCCGTCGAAGCTCACGATCGTCTCGCCGGACCAGTTCCTGTTCACCGTGTCGTTCACCGTCGCTGGCGATGGTCATCCTCGGCGGCATGGGCAACATCTGGGGCGTGGCTGCGGGCGCGTTCATCGTCTACATGATCCAGTCGGTGGTCCTGAAGCAGCTCAACGCAGTTCCTCGAGCGGGTCGGCGTCCCGGCGTTCGACCTCGGCCCGGTCCATGTCGACCTCGTCAACGTCACGTTCGTCGAGTACCAGTTCCTGCTGTACGGCATCGCCCTCGTGCTGATGATGCTGTTCACGGCCGGAGGGCCTCTTCCCGAGCCAGCGCCGCCGGGCGCGAGCTGCACGTCGCCGAGGACCTCGGCGAGGACGAGTCGGCGATGCCCGAGGCTCGACGCGGAGCAGCCCGGCGACGCCCGAGCTGGTCGACGCAGCGATGACCGACCGTCCTCCACGCCCAGCACGTCACGAAGCGCTTCGGCGGCCTGGTCGCCGTCAGCGACGTCGACTTCACGATCCCGGAGGACTCGATCGTCAGCCTGATCGGGCCCAACGGCGCCGGCAAGACGACGTTCTTCAACATCATCGCCGGCATCTACGACCCGACCGGCGGCGAGATCGAGTTCTCCGGCCGGCGGATGATCGCCCGGCCGCGGCGGCCTGGCTGGAGCCGGTGCTGTGGGTCTGCCCGGCGCGGTCGTGGCGTCTGATCACGATCGTCCTGGGCCAGTCGACCGCGAGCACGACCTCGGTCATCATCGGGATCCTGCGCTGACCGTCATCGCCCTGATGATCGCGATGCTCATCGGCGTCGTCGCGGCCGCCCGTGGTACCAGCGCATCGCTGGTCCGGTTGGGCATCTTCCGGAGCGCCCGGCCGAACGACATGGTCAGGCGGGCCTCGGCCGGACGTTCCAGAACATCCGCCTCTTCCAGAACATGACCGCGCTCGAGAACGTGCTCGTCGGGATGCACAGCCAGCTCCAGGCGAACTGGATCGACGCGATCCTGTCGCACGCCGCGCGACCGCGCGAGGAGGCCGGCGCGCGGACCGGGCCAGCGAGCTGCTCGACCTCGTCGGGCTGAAGGGCCGCGGCGACGACGCTCGCCAAGAACCTGCCGTACGGCGACCAGCGCCGCCTCGAGATCGCTCGGGCGCTCGGCTCGAAGCCGTCGCTGCTGCTGCTCGACGAGCCGACCGCCGGCATGAACCCGCGCGAGACCGCGGCAGCTGACCGACCTCATCGGCCGGCTCCGCCACGACCTCGGCCTCACGCGTCCTCCTGATCGAGCACGACATGCGCGTCGTCATGGGCATCAGCGACCGCGTCACGCGTCCTCGACCACGGCGAGAAGATCGCCGAGGGCACGCCGGACGAGGTCCGCCGCAACCCGACGCGTCATCGAGGCCTACCTGGAGCCCCAGCGACGTGACGCCGCCGCGGCCGGCCGCGGCGGCCGAGCGACCGGCGGCGCTGAGCGACCGCGCATCGACGGCACGACGTCCGACTCGGGCCCGATGCTCGTCCTGGACAACGTCCACACGTACTACGGCCACATCCACGCGCTCCAGCGGCATCTCGATGACCGTCGAGCGGGGCGAGATCGTCACGCTGATCGGCGCGAACGGGGCCGGCAAGACGACGACGCTGAAGACCATCTCGCGGGCTGCTCCACCCGCGCCGGGGACGGTCAGCTTCGAGGGCCGCGACATCTCGAAGATCGCCGGCCCACGAGCTCGTCCGGGGCGGGATCGGCCAGGCGCCCGAAGGCCGCCGGATCTTCTCCCGGATGACGGTCCTCGAGAACCTCCAGATGGGCGCGTTCATCCGCGATCGCAAGCGAGATCGAGCCCGACATCGAGCGCGTGTTCACGCTGTTCCCGCGGCTCACGCGAGCGGATCGGCCAGCTCGGCGGCACGCTGTCCGGCGGCGAGCAGCAGATGCTCGCGATCGGGCGGGCGCTGATGTCGCGGCCGCACTGCTCCTGCTCGACGAGCCGTCGCTGGGCCTCGCCCCGATCCTCGTCCAGCAGGTCTTCTCGACGATCCGCGAGATCAACGCCCAGGGCACGACGATCCTGCTCGTGGAGCAGAACGCCCTCCAGGCGCTCGTCGATCGCCAATCGCGGCTACGTCCTCCAGACCGGCGAGGTCCGCCTGACGGGGCCCGCGAGCGAGCTGCATCAGAACGAGATGGTCCGCAAGGCGTACCTGGGAGAGCAGTAGGCCGAACGCCGCAGCGGCGACGGCGTCCCTCGAGGACCGCCGATGATCGAGGATCCCGATCTCGACCGACGGGCGAATGGAGGCCCGATCCGGTTCGAGGCGTCCGTCGGCGGCCGGTCGCGGGCGCCGCGGGTCGTCGTCGCGCTCGCGGTCGTGGCCGTCGCCGTCCTCGTCGCGAAGCCGTGGGACCTGCTGCCCGCCGCAGCCCGCCGCGCCGCGCGGTCGCGCAGGGGATCGCCGCGCCGTCGGGACGCCGCCGAGGGGCAAGGCCACGGCTCCGGGCCGGTCGCGGCGTCCGCGACCGAGGCGACCGCGACCGACAAGGCCGTCGAGATCGATCTGCCTCGACCCCGGCACCGTGGCGGACGGCCACGATCGAGCAGTGGCACGCCGATCAGACCGTCCGCGTCTGGCGGGCGCTCGACCCCCGGCCGCGACCGGCCCGACCGACCCGGCGATCGACGTCGTGCCCGCAGTCGGCGAGGACCGTCCCGGCGATCGGCTTCTGCGCGCCGGCCAGCGGGCCGGATCGGCCGGCCGGTCCCGCCGAGGTCGACGCGTGGCGGCTCGACGGCGACGTCGCCACCCCGATCGAGCTCCGCCTGATGGCCCCGCTGGGCGCGATCTCGGGGCTGGGCGCGCTCTTCGCGCCGCCGCTCGACGCCGGCCCGAGCTGGCCGAGCGGCGTCTACGTCTTCCGCCACACGATGCTCGCGTCGAACCTCGCCCGCTGGTTCGCCGTCGAGGTCGGACCGACGGCCGGTCACGCAGCCCTCGCCTCAGCCGCCGTCGCCGGTCATGCAGCCGGGCGGCGGCCTCGAGGCGTTCTTCCTGCCCTGACCGGCGGGCGGCGGTCGGCGCAGCCCGCGGTTGCCGCTCGCCGAAGCTCGTCCACGACACTGACCCCGTGTCCCACCTCCGCCGCGTCGCCGCGTTCGCCGGCGCCGCGCTCGTGGCCGCGACCGCGATCGCGTGCGCCGGGCCCGCCACGACCGCGAGCCCCGCGGCGTCGGCGCGGCCAGGGCCGTCCGCGTCGCCCGCCTCGGCCGCTCCGGCCGCGTCCCCGACGCCGCCGATCCCCGGCCTCAGCTGGCAGAAGGCGCCGGACGTCGAGCGACCCACGGACGCGTTCGCCGAGCCGTCAGCGGAACCCACCGGCCCCAGCGGCCCCGGCACCGCCAGTCATCCGGCCACTTCAGGCCAGGCGATCGTCGACGACGTCGTCGCGACCGATGACGGCCTGACGGCCGTCGGCTACGTCGGGATCGACGGCGTCTGGACCGCGATCGCGTGGCGATCCCGCGACGGCGAGCGCTGGACGCTCGAGTCGATCGACGAGGCGCCGGCCTCGTTCGCGGTCGCCGTCGCCACCGACCCGCGGACGGGTCGCGTCTACGCGGCGGGCCGCTCCGGCCCGGACCCGGTCGTCTGGGCCGCGACCGGCGGCGGCGACTGGACCCGCACTGGAATCCCGACGCTGAGCGGCGGCGCGGAGTGGGAGCGGGCCGTGGCGATCGTCGCGACGCGCGACGGGCTGCTCGTCGGCGGGTCGGTCGGGCCGGAGCTCGGCGATCGCCGGGCCCGGTTCTGGCGCTCGACCGACGGCGCGCTGTGGGAAGCCGTCCCCGACGATCCCGCGTTCGCCGGCGCCGAGGTCGTCGCGATCGAGGCCGCTCGCCGCCGGCGGCTACGTCGCGCTCGGCCATCTCGGGACCGGCCAGCGGAGCACGGGATCGGTCGCCTGGCGCTCGGACGACGGCGTCGCGTGGCGGCGAGGTCGACGACCCGGCGCTCGCCGGCGGCCTGGCCAACGCTCTCGCGACGGACGCCGACGGCTCGCTCGTCGCGGTCGGCTCGGACCTCGACGAGCGGGAGGCCGTCGTCTGGCGGTCGACGGACGGCGGCGCGACGTGGCGGCGGGCGCCGCGCGAGGACTCGCGGCTGTACGAGGCCGTACAAGATCCGGATGACCGACGTCGTGGCGACGCCCGGCGGCCTCGTCGCGGTCGGCAACTACGTCGGGCTCCAGTACGGGACCGCGGCGAGCTGGCTCGCGACGAGCTGGGAGATCGTGGACGCGGAGCGCGAACTACCCCGCGCTCGGCCAGGGCGAGATGCTCCGCGGTCGCGCGCGGCGGGCCCGGCCTCGTCGCGGTCGGCAGCTTCGGGGCGCCGGACAACTACGTCCCGACAGATCTGGCTGAGCGACCTGCCCGGCGGCTGAGGCGGCCGCGCGCCGAGCGCCGCGGTCAGCGGTCCCGGCGCTCCCGACGATCTCGTACGCGGCCCGCGTCAGCACGCCCAGCCCGAGCGCCGAGACCCACAGCCCGGGTGACGTCGTCGGCAGCCCCAGCGCCCCAACCTGGAACAGGTCGAACGCCCGCAGCACGAGGCCGATCCAGCCGATCGCGACGATCGCGACGTAGCTGAGCCCGCGGTCGATCGGGACCGGCCGGTCGGTCGCGTACGGCAGCGTCACGAGCGCGATCGTCGCGAGCGCCGCGAAGAACACGAGGATGCCCGCTGCCCTCGAACGCGTTGCCCGACTCGGAGCGGCAGGCCGGCGTCGCCGCCGAGCTGCCACCACGGCAGGAAGCAGCCGACGACGATGATCAGCGCGGCGACCGCGGCCAGGCGCCGGCCGCGACCCAGTGGGCGGCGATGCATGCGTCAGGCGCCGCCCGAATAGACCTCGGGGCGCAGGACGCCCACGAACCGGAGGTTCCGGTAGTAGCTCGCCGTAGTCGAGGCCGTAGCCGACGACGAACTGGTCGGGGATCGTGAAGCCGGTGTAGTCGACCGGGATGTCGACGAGGCGGCGGGCCGGCTTGTCGAGCAGCGTGCAGATCCGGAGCGAGCGCGGGTTCTTGCCGCGCAGGTAGCGGAGCAGGTAGTTGAGCGTCAGGCCCGGTGTCGATGATGTCCTCGACGATCAGGACGTCCTCGCCCTCGATGCTCGCCGAGAGGTCCTTGAGGATCCGGACGAGGCCCGGACGACTCGGTCGACGTGCCGCCGTAGGACGAGACCTCCATGAGGTCGATCCGGACCGGGATCGAGATCGCCCGCATCAGGTCGGCCATGAACGGCAGCGAGCCCTTCAGGACCGACACGAGCGTCAGCCGCCGGTCGCCGTAGTCGGCGCTGATCCGGGCGCCCGAGCTCGGCGATCTTCGACTGGATCGCCTCCTCGGTCAGGAGCACCTCGCCGACGTCCGCGGCCAGGTCGATCGTCTTGAGCGTCATCAGTCGACCTCGCGCTCGCGTCGGCGTCGTCGGGCGCGGCCGGCCGGACCGGCACGACCTGGCCGGGCGTCCCGGACGAGCTCGTCGACGAGGGCCGAGCTTGCCGAACTTCAGCATCAGCGCCCGGAAGTCGCGGGCGTAGAAGAGCTTGACCCGCAGGTCCGGGTAGAGCTCGAGGACGCGCCGGAGCTTGCGGTTCTTCTTGCCGGACGAGCTTCTGGCGGAGCGTCGTCATCTCGAGGTAGAGGTCGAGGTCCGGCAGCCAGAAGTCCGGCGCGAAGCTCTCGACGACGTTGCCCTCGAGGTTCCAGACGATCGGGAAGGTGTGGGGCTCGTACTCCCAGCGGACCTGGTAGAAGTCGAGGATCCGGGCCATCTCGGCCTCGCTCGCGTGGGCGAAGGCGGGGTGCGGGCAGCGGCTGGACGGGTTCCGGCGGCGCGGCGATCGACGGCTCGAGCGGCGCGTCGAGGGCGCTCGCGACGATCGGCGGGGCATCGACGGCGCGTCGGGCTCAGCGCGAGCGCGTGGGCCGTCTGGGCGGCCGCCGGCTCGCCGCGGCCGGCGGCGCGACGGCCCGGATCGCCGGGTCGTCGTCATGCGGCGGACCCGCCCGGCGCGTCGCCGTCGGACCGACGAGCTGCGTCGAGGTCGCCCAGCTCGAGCAGCCGGCGGACCGCGAGCAGGTCGTCGACGTCGATCGGCAGCGCCGCGCGGAACCGGGCGTCGTCGGCCGGCAGGAACTCGCCGTACGGCGTCCCGCGCCGTCAGGCCCGTCGGTCGCGCCGGCGAGGATCATCCCGAGCGACTCGCTGCGACACGCGGCGCAGGTCAGCTCGACGAACGTGAGGTCGTCACGGCTGGCGAGGATCCGGATGCGCTCGGCGGGGACGTTCCGGCCGCAGACGGCGCAGTCGACGCCGTTCTCGAACGGTGGCGTGCGCTCGCGCGGATCCATCGGCCGACAGTCTACTTCCTGCCCGCCGTCCGCGCCGCCCGTCGTTCCGACGACGCGCGCCGATACTCCCAGGGGTATCATGTCGCGCGACGCGGGCAGATCCCGCGACCACGACGTCACGACAAGGAGGTCGCGCGTGGCACAGGCCGAGGGTCGACGCGGCGACCGACGCGGCACCGGATCACTTCCGCCACTCCTACTCGAAGGACAAGGCGGGGCTCATCCGACGGCTCTCCCGGATGGAAGGCCAGGTCCGCGGCATCGCCCGGATGATCGAGCGCGAGGAGTACTGCGTCGACATCCTCCAGCAGACCGCGGCGCTGCGGGCGGCCGTCGACGCGCTGTCCGATCCTGGTCCTCGAGGACCACGTCAGGGCTGCGTCCGGTCGGCCGCCGAGCGGGGCGAGGCGGACAAGTACGTCGACGAGGTCATCGACGTCGTGCGTCGGACCCTCGGCCGGCCGCTGCGCGGAGCAGCCGTTCTGCCTGACCGGGCTCGCCCGCGAGCCGGCGGTACTTCCGGCCGGCACGGGGCGACCGCCGGGGATGCCGTCGGAAGCCGCCGCGCACGAGGATATCGGCGACCGACCGGTCGGTCGCCATCGCTCCGGCCCCGACGGAGCGCGCCCCAGGAACGATGCTCGAACCACGCCGCCGCGGCCGTCCGCACTGCCACGGCTGTCGGTACACCGCCCGCGTCCGCCGCCGCCGCCAGTCGCCGAGCGACGCGTCGCCTTCCGCCGGGCGGCCGACCGGACGGCCCACGAGGAGCGGACGTTCCTCGCCCGCGCGCTCGACGTCGCTCGCGGCCGACGCTCCCGCAGAGGAGCGGCTCGCGGCACTGCTCGCGCTGCTCGCGCCGGACCGCCGGGCGCCCGCCGGGCGGCCGTCCTGGCCGATGGCGCCGAGCGCCGAGCCGCGCGTCGCCGTCGCGCCGGACGAGGATCCGTCGGCCGGCGAGGCGCTGGCCGCCTGGCTGGACGCGACCGCCGAGCGCTCGCGCGCCGGGCGCGCCGCCGCGCCGCCCGGCGAGCGTGTCGGTCGTCACGGACCGTCGCCGGCGCCGGGCCGCTGGCTCCACGGCGCGTCGATCGTCGGCCGCGGTGCGGCCGCCGCCGACCGGCGCCGTGACGTACGCCCGGGTCGCCGGTGCCCGCGCTCGGCAGGACGCGTCCTCGGCTTCGAGTTCGACGGAGCGGCCCGAGCCGCCCGGCTCGAGGCGCGCCTGCCGGCCGGGCATCGCCCGGCACGCGCGCCGTGGCGCTGGCGCTCGTCACCGCCCAGCTCGCCGCCGAGCGCGACGCTGGCGATCGCTGCGGGCGCGCGACGCCGAGCGGGACACGGTTCATCTCGACCGTCGCCCACGAGCTCCGGACGCCGCTGACCGGACTGCGCGGGTACCTCGAGCTGATCCTCGACGGCAGGGTCGACGATCCGGCCGTCGAGCGCGAATTCCTGCTCCGCGAGCCGAGGCGATCGTCGGCTCGATGGGCGAGCTCGTCGGCGACCTGCTCGAGCTGTCACGGCTCGAGTCCGGGACGCTCGAGCCTGGAGATCGCGCCGTTCTCCGCTCGCCGAGGCCGCGGGCGCACGTCGCCGCCGCGCTGCTGCCGATCGCGATCGAGCGCGGACATCCGGCCTCGTGACCGACTTCCCGCCGCGCCTCCGGGTCGGCGACCGGCGACCGCCGCCGCGTCGAGCAGGTCCTGACGAACCTCGCCGGGAACGCGCTGAAGTTCACGCCGGCCGGCGGCACCGTCGAGGCTCGTCGCGCCGGTTCGACGGGCGCCGTCGCGGTGTTCGTCGTCCGCGACGACGGCCGCGGGATCGGGGCCGGTCGACCGGGCCCGGATCTTCGAGCGGTTCGAGCGGCTCGCCGACCACGAGGCCGATGCCCGGGACGGGCCTCGGCCTGCCGATCGCCCGGGACCTCGCCCGCGGATGGCCGGCGACCTCGACGTCGCGTCGGTGCCGGAGGCCGGGTCCGCGTTCGTCCTCGTCCTGCCGGGCCCGACGCCGGTCGCGGCGCTACGGTCGTGACGGCCGCCGCTGCGAGCGGACGCTGGCCGGCGAGGCGAGCGACTCAGGCGGGCGGTCGCTCAGGGCGCTCCGCCGGACGATCTGGTGCGCAGACGGCCGTCGCAGCTGCGTCCCGGATGGCAAGCGGCCGTCGCGCGCCGCTCGCCGCGAGCGACGATGTCGACCGGGCGACGCATGCGCCGGCCTCGATCCGACGGCGCCTGACCGGCTCGGTTATCCACAACCTCGGGGTCGACGGGGTGGATTCGTGGATAACCCCGTTGACGACCCGCCGACCGGCGACTAACGTCCGGCATCCGCACTGAGGTCACGCGGGTAACGGGACTGGCGAGGGGCACGGGGAGACCCGGCCGCGAACCGGACCGGCCCCGGAAGACCGACGATCGACCAGCGGTGCGACGAAACGACGCCGGGAGCGGAGCCCGGACGATCCGCACGGCACGACCGACAGGAGGAGTGCCTGGACCGTCCGCGTGATCCGCTCCCGACGCGCGTTCAGGCGCCTTCCGACCTCCCGCCGGAGTTCGACGGCCGCGCTCGACGCGGGCCTCGCGGCGATCGGGCTCGCGCTGACGCCCGCGACGCACGGCGGCGATCGACGGCCACGTCCGCCTCCTCCTCGCCTGGAACGCCGCGATCAACCTGACCGCCGCTCGCGACCCGCTCGAGCTCGCCCGGCGGCCACGTCGTCGACAGCCTCGCCGCGGTTCCCGAGCTTCGCCGGCCGGGGTCGTCCGGCGTTCGTCGACGTCGGCAGCGGCGGCGGCTTCCCGGGCATCCCGCTCGCGGCCGCGCTGCCCGGCAGAGCGGGCGCTGCTCGTCGAGTCGATCGCGCAAGAAGGCGTCGTTCCTCGAGACGGCCGTGGCCGCGACCGGCCTCGCGCCGACGGTCGAGGTCGCGGCGCGTCCGCGCCGAGGACCTCGCCGCCGACCCGCGTCAGCGCGAGCGCTGGCCGGCGGTCGTCGCCCGGGCCGTCGCGCCGCTCGCCGGAGCTCGTCGAGCTGGCGTTCCCGCTGCTCGCCCGGCGGCGGATCGCTCGTCGCCTGGAAGAGCGACCGCGTCGACGACGGAGGCTCGCGGCCGGCCGGCGGGCGATCGACGGCGCTCGGTGGCGGCCGGATCGGGTCGTCGGCGGCGTCGTCGCCCGGCCGGCCGGACCACCGCCTCGTCGTCGCGACGAAGCGCGGCGCGACCGGCGCGGCGTACCCGCGCCAGCCGTGCGCCGGGCCCGCCAGCCCTGGTGACGCGGCCGAGTCCGGCAGCTGGCGACGGCGCCTCGCGACGCGGACCCGACCCGATTCCGGCCGATCTCGCTGCTAGGCTCTGCCGGTGCGCGTCGCCGTCCTCTCGGACATCCATGCCAACCTCGTCGCGCTCGATGCGGTGCTCGCGACGCTCGGCAGCGTCGACGCGGTCTGGCACCTCGGCGACGTCGTCGGCTACGGCCCGGATCCGGACGGCGTCGTCGCCCGGCTGACCGAGATCGGCGCGGTCGGGGTCCGCGGCAACCACGACGCGGCGGCCGCCGGCGGCGACGAGATCGACTGGTTCAACCCGGACGCGCGGGCCGCGATGGAGTGGACCCGCACGCGCATCTCACCGACGACCCGCGACTGGCTGGCGGCGCTGCCCGAGCGCCACACGAGGTCGGTGTTCGGGATGGTCCACGGCAGCCCGCGCGAGCCGCTCTGGGAGTACATCGTCTCGGTCGCCGGTCGCCCGGGCGAACCTGCGCCCTCCTGACGACGCCGATCGGCCTGTTCGGCCACACCCACCTGCCGATGGTCTTCGTCGAGGAGGACGGCGCGCGGTCGAGCAGGTCGAGCCGGGCGACGGCTCGGCGTTCGCGCTGAACGGCCGGCGGGCGCTCGTCAACCCGGGCAGCGTCGGCCAGCCGCGCGACGGGATCCCGACCGCCTGCCACATGGTCATCGACACCGACGCCGAGCGCGTGCACGCTGGTACCGGACCGCCTACGACGTCGGGGCCGTCCAGGACGCGATGCGCGACGCCGGCCTGCCCGACCGCCTCGTCCAGCGCCTGTCGTACGGCCTGTGACCGGCCGATGATCGGCGGCCGGCGGCCGCTCCAGGGCCGCAAGCCTGGGCGACAAGCGCATCCGGGTCGAGCGGCCGCACGCCGCCTACTTCCGCTGGACCGGCCCGGGCCAGCTGACCGCGAAGGATGCCGCCAGCGGCCCGACGACCGGCCGGCGGCCGGGCCCAGGCCCGCGTCAGGGCGATGTTCCTCGGGCCGGCCGCTGGCATCGGAGGAGGAGCTCGGCGAGCGGCTCTCGAAGAAGAAGGCGCTCGCGATCTTCAGCTCCGACGCGATCAGCTCGTCGGCCTACGCGACCGAGGAGATCCTGCGGGTCCTGATCGCTCGGCGGCGTCGCGGCGCTCGCGCTTGGCGCTCGAGGTCAGCGTCGCGATCGCGGTCGCTGCTGATCGTCGTCGCGATCAGCTACCGCCAGGTCTGCCTCGCCTACCCGACCGGCGGCGGCAGCGTACTCCGTCTCGAAGCGGAACTTCGGCTGGCGGACGTCGCTGATCGCCGCGTCGGCGCTGCTGATCGACTACGTGATGACGGTCGCGGTCTCGACGTCGTCGGCCGATCGAGCAGATCACGTCGGCGTTTCCCGGCCCTCTTCGACGAACGCGTCGTGATCGGCGTCGGCTGCGATCGCCCTGATCACGATCGGCAACCTCCGCGGGCTCCGCGAGGCCGGCAACATCTTCGCCGCTGCCGACGTACCTGTTCCTGTTCGGGGCGCTGCTGATGATCGCGATCGGCGCGTTCCGGATCGTCGTCCTCGGCGAGGGCCAGGCGCTACCGACGGTCGTCGAGCCAGAGCGGCCAGCGCGATCGAGGCCGTCTCGGTGATCCTGCATCCTGCGGGCGTTCGCCGTCCGGCGCCGTCGCGCTGACCGGCGTCGGAGGCGATCGCCACCGGGCGTGCCGGCGTTCAAGCCGCCGGAGTCGAAGAACGCGGCGACGACGCTCGCCGTCATGGCCGGCCTCCTCGGCGTCGCTGTTCATCGGGATCACGTTCCTCGCGACGAGCTTCGGGATCGTGCCCGTCGACGAGCCCGAGCGGCAGACGGTCATCAGCCAGGTCGCCTCGGTCGGTCTACGGCGCCGGGACGTCGCCGTTCCTACCTGTTCCAGGCGTTCACGGCCGCTGCTCCTCGTCCTCGCCGCGAACACGAGCTTCAACGCCGTTCCCGCGGCTGCTCGCGATCCTCGCCGAGGACGGCTTCATGCCCCGCCAGTTCTCGTTCCGCGGCGACCGCCTGCGCGTTCTCGCTGGGGGATCATCGTCCTCGCGACGCTCGCGGCCGGCCTGATCATCGTGGCCCAGCGGCGAGACGCACCTGCTGATCCCGCTCTACGCGGTCGGCGTGTTCATCGACTTCACGATCAGCCAGACCGGCATGATCCGCCACTGGCGCCGCGAGCGGTCGCCGGGCTGGCGGCGGCGGCTCGCGATCAACGCGCTCGGGGCCGTCGCTGACCGCGCGTCGTCGCGGTCGTCGTGACGATCGCGAAGGCGCCGCCGTCGCTGATCGTGCTGGTGCTCGATCGCCGCTGCTCGTCGGGATGATGTCGTTCATCCACCGCCAGTACGACGGCCAGGAGGAGAGCTCCACGTCCGCGACGACCTGCGTCATCGAGGGCCGCACCGCGAGCAGCGGGTCGTCGATCCCGGTCAACGGCATCAACCGGGCCGTCGTCAGGCGCGTCGATCTTCGGGCGGACGCTCGCGACGCGACGTCCGGGCCGTGTACGTCACCGAGGACCCGGACGCCGGCGAGGCGCTGCGCAAGCGCTGGGAGCGCCAGTTCCCGGGCATGCCGCTCGTCATCGTCGAGTCGCCGTACCGGGCCGCTGATCGGCCCGGTCACCGCCTACCTCGACGTCCTCGACCTCGCCTGGCCGCCCGAGAGAGGCCGCGCGATCACGATCGTCGTCCTGCCCGAGTACGTCGCCCGCCACTGGTGGGACCGGCTGCTGTATAACCAGTCGGCCAAGCGGCTGAAGGCGGCCCTCGTCGGCCGCGAGCACACGGTCATCGCGGACGTCCCTACCGGCGCGGCGCACTGACCGACCGCGAGCCGGCCCAGGCACTGGATCGGAGGCTGATGATCGGAGGCAGGCGGCCCGCTCAGGGCCGCAAGCCGGCGGACCGGCGGGTCCGCGTCGAGCGCCCCCACTCGCCGTTACTTCCGCTACGCCGGACCCGGACCAGCTCGTCGCGAAGCCGGCGGCCAACCAGCCCACGACGCGGCCGGGCGGCGCCTGGGCGCGCGTCCGGGCGCGTCGCGATCGGGCGGCCGCTCGCGAGCGAGGAGGAGATCGGCGAGCGCCTCTCGAAGACGAAGGCGCTCGCGATCTTCAGCTCCGACGCGATCAGCTCGTCGGCCTACGCGACCGAGGAGATCATGCGGGTCCTCGTCGCTGGCCGGCGCGGCGGCGCTGCTCGCTCTCGATCCAGGTCGTCGATCGCGATCGCCGTCCTGCTGGCCGTCGTGTCGATCTCGTACCGCCAGGTCTGCCGCGCCTACCCGAACGGCGGCGGCGCGTACGTCGTCGCGCAGGACGAACCTCAGCGCCGATCTTCGGGCTGATCGCCGCCGCGGCCCTGCTCATCGACTACGTGATGACGGTCGCGGTCTCGACGGCCGCCGGCGATCGCGCCAGATCCAGTCGGTCGTCCCGGCGGCTACGACTGGTCCGAAGATCGAGATCGCGTTCGTCGTCGATCGCGCTGATCACGATCGCCAACCTGCGCGGCCTGCGCGAGTCCGGCAACATCTTCGCGATCCCGACCTACCTGTTCGTCGGCCTGGCCCTGCTGATCGTCGCGATCGGGCCTGATCCAGCATCGTCGACCGGGCACGGCCGTCCGCATCGCCGACGCCGCGACGCGGTCCCGTCCGGGACCGGCGCTGAGCGTCGATCCTCCTGCTGCTCAAGGCCTTCGCCGGCGGCTCCGTCGCGCTGACCGGCGTCGAGGCGATCGCCAACGGCGTGCCGGCGTTCAAGCCGCCCGAGGCGAAGAACGCGGCGAACACGATGACCGCGATGGCCGATCCTGCTCGGCATCCTGTTCATCGGGCTGACGATCGTCGCCGGTCGCGTACGCGATCCTGCCGACCGATCGGCGGGCGGCCCGTCGATCGTCGCCCTCGTCGCGGCGAGCCGTCGTTCGGCGACGGGCTCGGTCCTGTTCGTCACTGTTCGCAGGCCGCGACCGCGCTCATCCTGTTCCTCGCCGCGAACACGTCGCTTCAACGCCTTCCCGCGCCTCGGCCGCGATCCTCGCCGAGCGACGGCTACATGCCCCGCCAGTTCTCGTTCCGCGGCGACCGCCTCGCGTACTCGTGGGGCATCGTGCTCCTCGCCGGCGGTCGCGCTTCGCTGCTCTGTGGGCGTTCGGCGGCGACACGCACGCGCTGATCCCGCTCTACTCGGTCGGCGTGTTCGTGTGCTTCACGCTGAGCCAGATCGGGATGGTCCGCCACTGGCGCGCGGGTCCGCGAGACCGGCTGGCGCTGGCGGGCGGCGGTCAACGCGCTTCGGCGGCGCTCCTGACCGCGGTCGTCCTCGTCGTCGTCGTCTAGCGAGAAGTTCGTCGACGGCGCGTACCTCGTCGTCGATCCTCGTCCCGCTCCTCGTCGCGATGATGCTGTTCATCCAGCCGCCAGTACAGCGCGCTCGCGGCGCGAGCTCGCGGTCCGGCCCGACCTCGTCGTCGCGGCGCCGCACCGCGAGGAGCGGGTCGTCGTCCCGATCCCGGGCATCAACCGGGCGGTCGTCCAGGCGGTCAACGTCGGGCGGTCGATCGCCGACGACGTCCGGGCCGTCTACATCACCGACGACGCCCGACGACGCCGCCGCCGGTCGCGGGCGACTTCGAGCGCCAGATGCCCGGCGTGCCGCTGGTCGTCGTCGAGTCGCCGTACCGGGCGCTCGTCGGGCCGCTCGCTCGCCTACCTCGACGTCCTCGACGCGCGCCTGGCCGCCGGGCAAGCCCGCGCCGATCACGTTCGTCGTCATCCCCGAGTACGTCGCCCGCAGCTGGTGGGAGCGGATCCTCTACAACCAGGCCGCGAAGCGGCTGCGGACGCGTCGCTCCTCGGGCGGCCCCACACGGTCGTCGTCAACGTCCCGTACCGGCGCGAGGACCCGGCGCTGTTCGAGTCGACGCCGGCGCGGCACCGACGCGCCGGACCGGCCGCGACTGACCGGCGGTCGGCGCCGACCGCCGGCCTGAGCCGCGGCCGACGCGCCGTCGCCGGTGGTATCGTGACCGAGCCATGTCGGATGCCCATCACGCCGCCGTTCCAGCGCGCGCCGTCCGTCGCCCTCAACGGCGGGCTCGAGCGACGCGCGGATCGTCCGCCTCGTCGCCGAGCGATGGCGCGCGCAACGAAGGCGGAGCTGATCGCGGTCCACGTGGTCGGAGATCGACTGGACGCTGCCGCTCGACGCCGACATCGCCGGCCGCTCGGAGGAGGTCCAGCGCGTGCTCGACAGCGCCGAGACGGTCGCCGAGGAGTCGACAGGTCCGCCTCGAGCCGGTCCTGCTCCAGGCCCGCGACGTCGGCGCGGCCATCGTCGACGAGGCGATCGAGCGCGGACGCCGACCTGCTCGTCGCTCGGCCTGCCCTATCCGAACGCCGCTTCGGCGGCGAGTTCGCCATCGGCCGGACCATCCCGTACGTCCTGCAGAACGCGCCGTGCGCGGTCTGGGTCGTGCGCGAGCCGATGCCCGAGGAGGCCAGCGTGAAGATCGTCATCGTCGGCTGCGGCCGCGTCGGCGCGGCCCTCGCCGACGGTCTACGACCGCGCCGGTCACGAGGTCGATCGTCCTCGACATCTCGACCGACGCCTTCGACCGGCTGCCGTCGTCGTTCCGCGGCATCGGCCGTCCGCGGCGACGGCACCGACGAGGACGTCCTCGCGCCGGGCCGGCGCCGAGGGCGCCGACGTCTTCCTCGCCGCTGACCGAGGGCGACAACCGCAACGTCATGGCCGCCCAGCTCGCGCATCGAGGCGCTCGGCGTCGGCAGGTCGATCGCCAAGATCAACGACCCGCTGCGCGCCGCAGGCCTACGCCGAGCTCGGGATCGCGACGCTCTGCCGGACCGGACCTGATGGTCGACGCCGTCAACGGCTACCTCGGCGCTCCGACGCCGACCGGGCCTCGGCGCTGCCGCCGGGCATCCGCGCCGGGCACGCATCCGGCGCGGCCGCCGGCGATGCGGATCCGCGACGGTGCCGCGGCCGGCACGGCCGCGCCGGCGCTCGGCCGCCGGTCCCCGGCGCCGCCGCCGGCGCCAGCCCGGACGGAGGCCTGAGTCGATGTTCGTGCTCGTCGTCGGCGGCGGCAAGGTCGGCTACTACCTCGCCAAGGAGCTCATCGAGAGTCGGGCCACGAGGTCGCCCTCATGGAGAAGGACCGCGTCGCGCGCCAGCCAGATCGCCGACGAGATCGGCTCGATCGTCATCGCCCACGACGGCTGCGAGGGCAAGTACCTCGCCGAGGCCGGCTGCGAACCGGGCCGACGTCGTCGCCGCCGTGACCGGCGACGACGAGGACAACCTCGTCATCTGCCAGATGGCGAAGCACCACTTCGACGTCCCGCGGACGATCGCCCGCGTCAACAACCCCAAGAACGAGGCGCTGTTCCGGCACCTCGGCGTCGACGAGCTGATCAGCCCGACCCGGATGATCCTGGGCTCGATCGAGCAGGACATCCCGGTCCACGAGCTGCTCCACCTCGCGGCGCTCGGCGAGGGCGAGCTCGAGCTCATCGAGGCGCACCTCCAGGCCGGCTCGCCGGCGATCGGCCAGCGCGCCGAAGGACCTCGCCGATCCCGGAGGGCTGCTCGCTGTTCGCGGTCATCCGCGACGGCGTCGCGACGCCCGCTCCGGCCGGACACGGTCATGCTCGAGGGCGACAAGATCATCGCCATCGGCAAGCGGGACTGCCGAGGACGCTGCCTGCACGGCCAGCTCATCGGCGAGAACGAGCCCGTGAGGCCTGACGTCGGCGCCGGACCCGACGCCGGCATCGTCGCGGCGAGCCGCCATGGCGACTCCGCACGGACCGAGCCGGTGCAGCCCGATGCGCGCCCACGATTTCGATAGCTTAATCGCGTAACACTCTTGACAACGCCATTGTCAAGGTTCTAGGATTTCGGCATGGCATCCCCGCGACCGGAACGAGACCCGACGCAGCCCGTCTACGTCATCAGCGTGGCGGCGACGCTCGTCAGCGCACATCCGCGGACACTGCGGATCTACGAGGACGAGGGCCTGCTCTGCCCGGCCCGGACGCCGACCAACATCCGGCTCTACAGCGAGAACGACATCCGGCGGATCCTCTGGATCCGCCACCTGACCCGGGAGCGCGGCGTGAACCTCGCCGGCATCCGGATCCTGTTCGAACTCGAGGAGCGCCTCGGCGCCCGGATCCTCGAGGCCCTCTACGCCGAAGGGACGCGACGCCGAGCGACGCCCGACGCCGACGCCAGCCACCAGGCCGGACCCGACCGCCACCGCGCAGCACCGTAGGAGAACCCTGATGGCCAAGCGACCGTCCACCCCGGTCGACGAGCAGCCCACCCGACCACGCGGACCGCGCGAGCTCCCGCTCGTCGCCCTCCGGGAGACGGTCATCTTCCCGGAGATGATCGTCCCGCTCCAGGTCGGCCGCGAGAAGAGCGTCAACGCGCTCAACGCCGCGGTCGCCGACGGCGGGCCCGATCGCGCTCGTCACCCAGCGCCAGGCCGAGCAGGAGGACATCGACGATCCCGTCCGAGCTCTACGCCGATCGGCACCCTGGCGAAGATCGCCCAGGTCGTCCAGCTCCAGGACGGCACGGTCCGGGCGATCGTCCAGGGCCAGGGCGCGCCTGCGCGTCCACGGCTTCACCGACGACCGAGCCGTACCTGCGCGCGCGACGATCGAGGAGCTCGCCGACGACAGCCCCGACGGCCTCGAGGTCCAGGCGCTCATGCGCACGGTCCAGGCCCAGATCGAGCAGTACGTCGCCAACGGCGCCCCGGTCCCGCCGGAGGCCGCCGTCGCCGCCCGCAACATCACCGAGCCGGGCCTGCTGGCCGACATGGTCGCCTACAGCCCGGACATGACCACCGAGCAGCGCCAGGAGCTGCTCGAGACGATCGACGTCGCCGAGCGCCTCAAGCTCGTCTCGAACTTCCTCGCCAGCCAGATCGAGATCCTCGAGCTCGAAGGGCCGGATCCAGTCCGAGGTCAAGTCCGAGATGGACAAGACCCAGCGCGAGTACATCCTGCGCGAGCAGCTCAAGGCCATCCAGCGCGAGCTGGGCGAGGACGACCCGCAGCAGGCCGAGATCAACGAGCTGCGCGACAAGGTCGAGAGCCGCCGGCATGCCGGAGGAGATCAAGGCCCGGGCGATCAAGGAGATCGACCGGATGAGCCGGATCCCGTCGGCCTCGCCCGAGGTCGGCGTCATCCGGACCTACGTGGACTGGCTGATCGGCCTGCCGTGGAACGTCGCGACCGACGACCAGCTCGACATCAAGGAAGCCGCCCGGATCCTCGACGAGGACCACTACGGCCTCGAGAAGATCAAGGAGCGCATCCTCGAGTACCTCGCCGTGCGCACCCTCGCCGACGAGATCCGCAGCCCGATCCTCGCCTTCGTCGGACCGCCCGGCGTCGGCAAGACCGTCGCTCGGCAAGAGCATCGCGCGGGCGATGGGCCGCAAGTTCGTCCGGATGAGCCTCGGCGGCATCCACGACGAGGCCGAGATCCGCGGCCACCGGCGCACCTACATCGGCGCGCTGCCCGGCCGGATCATCCAGAGCATCAAGACCGGCCGGCACGAACAACCCGGTGTTCATGCTCGACGAGGTCGACAAGATCGGCATGGACTTCCGGGGCGACCCGAGCGTCGGCCCTGCTCGAGGTCCTCGACCCGGAGCAGAACAACACGCTTCCAGGACAACTACCTCGAGGTGCCGTTCGACCTCAGCAAGGTGCTCTTCGTCGCCACCGCGCAACCTGCTCGACCCGATCCCGCCGGCCCTGCGCGACCGGATGGAGATCGTCCAGCTGCCCGGCTACACCGAGCAGGAGAAGATCGAGATCGGCAAGCGCTTCCTCATCCCCAAGCAGATGACGAACCACGGCCTCAAGGCCAAGCACATCGAGATCACCGACGAGGCGATGACCGAGCTCGTCCGCTCGTACACCCACGAGGCCGGCGTCCGGAACCTCGAGCGCGAGATCGCCAACGTCATGCGCAAGGTCGCCCGGCAGGTCGCCGAGGGCCGCAAGCGCAAGACCGTCATCGACGTCGAAGAAGCTCGCCGACCTGCTCGGCCCGCAGCGCTTCGAGTACGGCGAGCTCGGAGGCCGAGGACCAGACCGGCTCCGGCGACGGGCCTGGTCGTGACCGAGGTCGGCGGCGACGTCGTCGCCATCGAGGTCACCCGGATGGAAGGCCAGCGAGGACTTCATCCTGACCGGCCAGCTGGGCGAGGTCATGCGCGAGTCGGCGCGAGCCGGCCTGTCGTGGACCCGGGCCCACGCCGCGAGCTCGGCATCCCGCGCGAGGTCTTCGAGAAGAACACCCTGCACATCCACGTGCCGGCCGGCGGCATCCCGAAGGACGGTCCGTCGGCCGGGATCACGATGGCCACCGCCATCGTGAGCGCCCTGACCGGCATCCCCGTCCGCAAGGACGTGGCGATGACCGGCGAGATCACCCTCCGCGGTCGGGTCCTCCCGATCGGCGGGCTCAAGAGCAAGATCCTGGCCGCGCACCTCGCCGGGCGCCAAGATCGTCATCCTGCCGCGCAAGAACGAGAAGGACCTGCGCGACATCCCCGAGGAGATCCGCAAGTCGATCAAGCTCGTCCTCGTCGACAACATGGAGCAGGTCCTCGAGGCGGCCCTCCGGCGCAAGCCGAAGGCGCTCGCCGGCCGAGCCGCCCAAGATCGTCAAGGGCGACGACCCGCTCGATCCAGAGCCGGCAAGAGCGACGCGTCCGGCGCACGGACTTCCCGCCGACGGACCAGCCGCCGGTCGTCGTCCGGGGCACCTGAGCGCGCAGGGCCAGCGCTGGCAGGTGGCGCGCCCGGATCGCCGGGCCTCGAGTACAAGGATTACTACGCGGTCCTCGGCGTCCCGAGGACCGCGTCTCAGGCCGAGATCAAGAAGGCCTTCCGCAAGCTCGCCCGCCAGCACCACCCCGACGCCAAGCCGGGCGACACCGACGCCGAGCAGCGCGTTCAAGGAGATCAACGAGGCCAACGAGGTCCTCGTCCGATCCGGACAAGCGCAAGCAGTACGACGCGCTCGGCGCGAACTGGGACGCCATGAGCCGGCGCCGCGGCAGGCGGCGTGCGGCGCGGCCGGCAACCCGTTCGCGGGCTTCGGCGGCCGGCGGCGGCCGGCCGGCGGCAACGTCCGCTACGAGTTCCGCACGACCGGCGACGCGCGGCGAGTTCTCCGACTTCTTCCGCGATGTTCTTCGGCGACGAGGCGACGGCGCGACGGCGCGGCCGACCGGACCCGGTCGCGGCCGCGGCCGACCGGCGGCACGGCGTTCGAGGACATCCTCGGCCGGCATGGGCATCGACGGCGCCGCGGTCGCGGCCGGCGACCGGCCGCACGCCGGCGGCCGCGGCCACGCCGGCCGCGCGCAAGCCGACCGCCGAGGCCGTCGCCGAGATCACGCTCGAGGAGGCGTTCCACGGCACGACCCGCCTGGTCGAGGTCGACGGCAAGCGCCTCGAGATCACGATCCCGCGCGGCGCCGACACCGGCACCCGGATCAAGCTGACCGGCCAGGGCCCGGGCGGCGGCGACCTCGTCGTCGTCGTCACGCGTCCGCCCGACCCGGCGTTCACCCGCCGCGGCGCCGACCTCGAGCGCGAGCTGCCGCTCGACGCTCGAGGAGGCCCTGCTCGGCGGCGGAGGTCCCCGTCGAGACGCTCAAGGGCACGCGTCCTGCTGACGATCCCGGCCGGCACCCAGCACGGGCGGACCTTCCGGCTGCACGGGCCAGGGCATGCCGCGCTTCAAGGCGACGGGCACGGCGACCTGCTACGTCAAGGCCCGGGTCGTCCTGCCCGACCAACCTGTCCGACGAGGCGAAGGCGGCCGCCCGCGACGTTCCTCGACCTCGTCGACCAACCCGACCCCCGCTGACCCGCACGCCGACACCGGAGACCGAGACCACCGATGCAACTCGACCGATTCACCCAGAAGGCCCAGGAGGCCATCATCGCCGCCCAGGCGACGCGCCGAGCGCCTCGACAGCCCCGATCCTCGACGCCGAGCACCTCCTGTCGCGCGCTCGTCGAGCCCGATGACGGCATCCCGGCCGAGACGCCTGCGCCGGCTCGGCGTCGACCTGCCCGCGTTCCGCGGCGAGCTCGCGGCGATCCTCGCCAAGCGCGCCCGGATCCAGGGCGGCTCGCTGCGCCTCGACCCGCGCGCGAAGACGCGTCATCGAGCTGCGCCGAGGCCGAGGCGCGCCGGCTCGGCGACGAGTACGTCTCGACCGAGCACCTGCTGCTCGGCGATCGCCGAGGTCGGCGGCGAGGCCCAGGCCGCTGCTCGAGCGCCACGCGCGCCGGCACGCGAGGCGATCCTCAGCGCGCTCCAGAGCGTCCGCGGCGGCCAGCGCGTGACGTCGCAGAACCCCGAGGGCACCTACGCCGCGCTCGAGAAGTACGGCCGCGACCTCACCGCCGAGGCGCGCGCCGGCAAGCTCGACCCGGTCATCGGCCGCGACGACGAGATCCGCCGCGTCATCCAGGTCCTGTCGCCGGCGGACGAAGAACAACCCGGTCCTCATCGGCGAGCCGGGCGTCGGCAAGACCGCCATCGTCGAGGGCCTCGCCCAGCGGATCGTCCGCGGCGACGTCCCGGAGGCGCTCAAGGACAAGCGCGTCGTCGCGCTCGACCTCGGCGCGCTCATCGCCGGCGCGAAGTTCCGCGGCGAGTTCGAGGAGCGGCTCAAGGCCGTCCTCAAGGAGATCAAGGACGCCGAGGGCCAGGTCATCCTGTTCATCGACGAGCTGCACACGGTCGTCGGGGCGGGCGCGGCCGAGGGCGCGATGGACGCCTCGAACCTGCTCAAGCCGATGCTCGCCCGCGGCGAGCTGCACACGATCGGCGCGACGACGCTCGACGAGTACCGCAAGCACATCGAGAAGGACGCCGCGCTCGAGCGGCGCTTCCAGCCGGTCCTCGTCGACCAGCCGACGGTCGAGGAGACGATCTCGCATCCTGCGCGGCCTGCGCGAGCGCTACGAGGTCCACCACGGCGTCCGGATCACGGACTCCGCGCTCGTCGCGGCCGCGACGCTGTCCGACCGCTACATCACCGACCGCTTCCTGCCGGACAAGGCGATCGACCTCGTCGACGAGGCCGCGTCGCGGCTCCGGATGGAGATCGACTCGATGCCGATCGAGCTCGACGAGCTCGAGCGCCGCCGGATCCAGCTCGAGATCGAGCGCGAGGCCCTCGCGCAAGGAGACCGACGACGCGTCGAAGGCGCGCCTCGAGGCGCTCGAGAAGGAGCTCGCCGACCTCGAGGAGGAGGCCGGCGCGATGAAGCAGCGCTGGGAGGCCGAGAAGGCCGCGATCGCCGGCGATCCGCGCGACGAAGTCGGAGCTCGAGGCGCTCCAGGTCCGGATCGAGCAGGCCGAGCGCGAGACCGACTACGCGACCGCCGCCGAGCTCAAGTACGGCACGCTCAAGCGAGCTCGACCGACCGGCTCGACCGAGCAGGAGGCGGCGCTCGCCGCGCTCCAGGGCCCGGGCTCGCTGCTCAAGGAGGAGGTCACGCGCCGACGACATCGCCGAGATCGTCGGCGGCCTGGACCGGCATCCCGGTCAGCCGCCTGATGGAGGGCGAGATCGCCAAGCTCATCCACATGGAGGAGCGGCTCCACGACCGCGTCGTCGGCCAGGACGAGGCGATCGCAGGCCGTGTCCGACGCGGTCCGCCGCGCGCGGGCCGGGCTCAAGCGACCCGCGCCGGCCGATCGGCTCGTTCCTGTTCCTCGGCCCGACCGGCGTCGGCAAGACCGAGCTGGCCCGCGCCCTCGCCGAGTTCCTGTTCGACGACGAGGACGGCGATGGTCCGCATCGACATGAGCGAGTACATGGAGAAGTTCGCGGTCGTCGCGGCCTCGTCGGCGCGCCGCCCGGCTACGTCGGCTACGACGAGGGCGGCCAGCTGACCGAGGCGGTCCGCCGCCGGCCGTACCAGGTCGTCCTGCTCGACGAGATCGAGAAGGCCCACCCGGACGTCTTCAACGTCCTGCTCCAGGTCCTCGACGACGGCCGGCTGACCGACGGCCAGGGCCGGACGGTCGACTTCAAGAACACGGTCGTGATCATGACCAGCAACGTCGGCAGCGCAGCCGATCGCCGCGGCCAGCGGCGCGCGGCGGCGACGCCGCCTACGAGGCGATGAAGCGCGAGGTGACCGAGGCGCTGCGGCTCGCAGTTCCGGCCGGAGTTCCTCAACCGGGTCGACGAGGTCATCGTCTTCCACGCCGCTGACCGAGGCCGACCTCGGCGCGATCGTGGACCTGCTGCTGGCCGACCTCGCAGCGCCGGCTGCGCCGAGCAGGACCTCGACGCTCGAGCTGACGCCCGCGGCGCGGGCGCCTGCATCGTCCGCGAGGGCACGGATCCCGCCTACGGGGCGCGGCCGCTCAAGCGGACGATCCAGCGGCTGCGTCGAGAACCCGCTGGCGCGGGCCCTCGTCGCCGGCGAGTTCGAGCCGGGCGACACGGATCACGGCCGACGCCGACCCGGTCCGGGCACGCTCGTCTTCTCGACCGGCGACTGCGACGGTCGTCGCCGACGAGCGCCCGAGCGCGACGCCCGGCCGCTGACGGCGACCGAGCCGGGCGAGGCTGCCGGCGTGGCGGCGGTCCGCGGTCGCCGCTGACCTGCCGCCGACGCGTCGCAGGCGCGACGACGGCGACGCTGCGTCAACTAGGCGCGACGCGGCGTGCGTTCGACGACGTCGTCGAGCGCCTGGCCGTCCTGCCCGAGCCGCTGCCCGGCGCCCGGCCGAGTCCTGATGCCCGGTCCTCGTCGGCGGATGCAGCGTGCGCCCGGCCGCGGACGCCGCCGCCGGTCGGCCCGGCGCGCCCGGCCGGCCGTGCCTGCGCCCTGCTCTGCCCGCGATGCGGCGGGCTCGCCCGGGTCGTCCTGACCGAGCGCGCCGACGCGTGACGGCGCACCACAGCGGCGAGGTCAGCTTCCCCGGCGGCAAGGCCGAGCCCGACGACGCCGACATCGCGCGCGACCGCCCTGCGCGAGGCGGCCGAGGAGGTCGGGCTCGGACGCCGATGGCGCCGGGCGTCCGCGTCGTCGGGCTGCTCGACACGGTTCTGCATCCCGGTCAGCGACTTCCGAGTCACGCCGGTCGTCGCGGTCGCGCGACCGCCGGCCCGGTGCTGCATCGCCTCCGCCGCGACGAGGTGGCACGCATCGTCGAACCGCCGGTGGCGGCGCTTCCTGCCGGACGCCCTCGATCCAGATCGTCGAGCGGACCGATCGGCGACTGGCTGCTCCGCTACGGCGCCTACGATCGACGGCCTCGTCGGTCTGGGCGCCACCGCCCGGATACTGAGCCAGCTCGGGCGCGCATCGCTCGACGCCCGTGAGGCCGGCAGGGCGCTGCGCCCGCCCCGGATATCGTGGGCCGGCATGACGACGGCATCCTCCTCCGCGCGCCCAAGGACCCGTTCGAGGTCGTCCTCGCCCGAGCGACGCTCGCGCGACAACCTCATCGGCAACAACAGCGGGAACCTCTGTTCCTCGAGGCCGCCTGCCGAAGATCCTTGGCGACGCGCGGGACGGCGAGCTCGCCGCGACGTCGGTTCGACGCCACCGGCTGGCGCCGACCGGATCACGAGCGCTTCGACGCCTACGCTCATCCCGCTCGCGAAGCGCCTTCCGCGCGCTTCGCATGCAACTGGATCAGCCTGACCGCACCCGCTCATCGAGCGACTGACGATCCCTGTCGCCGTGCCTCGGCGTCGGCGCCCAGGGCCAACGTCCGCACGAACCCGGCGCGCAGCTCGCGCCTGATCGACGACGCGGTCAGGGCGTTCGTGCCGGGCGGTTTCGACCGCTCGCCGTCGATCGGGGTCCGTGGCGAGTTCACCGTAGCTACCTGCGTGGCCTCGGCTTCCGCGACGTCGAGGTCATCGGCTGTCCGTCGATGTTCCTCCACGGCGACCGGCTCGACCGTCGACGGCGGCGAGCGCCGACGCTCGAGCCAGCGACGCGCGCATCGCGCATGAACATCTCGCCGCACCGTACAGGCGATGGGCGCTCATCGTGCACGTCGCACGTCGCGCGCTATCCGAACCTCGCGCTACATCGCCCAGACACCGAGACGCCGCGAGCTGCTTCTGTGGACGAGCGAAGCACCGCACGAGCGGCGCTCGCGATGCGGCTGCCGATCCACCGCTCGCACCCGCTGCTCGCGAGCGCCGGGACCGCGCCTTTACGTCATCCGTGGCCGTGGCTCGACCGATCTGCGCGGGATGGACTTCTCCGTTCGGGACTCGCATCCACGGCAACATCGCGGCCGCTGCTGGCCGGGACGCCGAGCCTGTCGTGCTCGCTCACGACTCCGCGGACGCTGAGCTGGCTCGCTACTTCGGCATCCCGCACCGCTCGATGGCCGGACGTCGCCGCCCGACGATCGACGCCGCCGACCTCTGTACGCGGAGGCTGATTACGGGCCGTTGATGGCGCGGCCACGCCGCACGGTTCGCGACCGTTCACGCGGCTACCTCGAGCAGGCACGGCCTGGGTCATCGTCTTCCAGCCGGGCGAGTGACACCGACGGCGTTCATGACGCGCGTCTGCCCGGGCGCTCGTATCCCGGCAGCGCTGACGGCGCGTCGAGTTCGGTCACCCAGGTCCGCCGGGCCGGGGCCGCTCGCGCCCGCCACCCGTGCCGTCGGTGCCATCCGGTTTCGTCGCGAGAGTGCCGGCGAAGCGTAGTGCGGCTCGCGCCGGGCCTAAAGGCACCTCGGCCTGCGTCGGAAGGGCGGCACCTGCCCGTCAGGCCGGGTCGCCCGTCCGGTCGTGCCGACGACCTCGGTCGCTCCGTCGCGCGGCGCGAGCTCGCCAACCGCGCCGGCGCCCACCGGCATCGCGTCGCCGCGCCCGCGGCCAGCGCCAGGGCTCCGGCCTCTCCACCGCGTCGCGCATCGTCGGCGCCGGTGAACTTCGACGACGAACGCCCGCATCTCGGAGTGCTCGGTCCAGGCCGCGTGCGGCGATCGTCGGCCGGCCACAGGACCGCCTCGCCGGCCGCGACCCGTGTCCGCTCGTCGCCGACACCCGACCCAGCCGCCGCCCTCGATGACGATGAACCAGGTCGTGTTCGGGTTGGCGTGCGGCTCGATCCGCGCGTCGCGCGCGAAGGCGAGCTCGCTCGACGACGCCGCGGCCGTCGAGTGGATGACCTGGCCGGTCAGCCCGACGATGCCGATCGGGCCGTCCGGACGCCGGTGGCCGACGCCGAACCGGCGGATCTCGATCGGCATGCGGCTGGCTGCTGGCGCGCGTCAGCGCCGGCGGCGCTGCGCGGACGGCCCGCCGCGCGCTTGCGGATCGTCGGCTCCGGGTCGGCGTAACTTCTGCTTCGTGAAGTAGCGCTCGCGCGCGAGCTCGCGCTCGTGCGCGGCGAGGATCGGCGGGAAGCGGCAGGAAGCGGATCCAGACCAGCGTCGCCGATGCCGATGATCTCGGTCACGAGGACAGGAAGAAGTCGAACACGAAGAGCGACTCGATGATGATGCAGGCTGAACGTGATCAGCCCGGTCCACCACAGCCACTCCACATGCTCGAGGTAGGGCGGGTGGCGTGTGGAGCGCCCGGCGTCCGCGCCGCTGTAGAGGACGATCAGGACGACCAGCAGGACGAGCGCGCGCGATCCACGTCGGGTGGAAGCAGGTCCGGGAAGTTCGTGCTGATTGAACGACTGGAACAGGTATTCCCAGGGGGCGAGCGTCACGCAGCGGACCTCGATGATGCGACGTGGACGTGACGGGCGCCGCGGAGTATGCCATGTCGGGCGGTATACTCGGCCGAATGCGGTGGCGCCGTCGCGACCGATCCGGCGAGCGCCGCCCGCTGACGCGACCGAGCACGGCCTGCCGCTCAGCGATGCGGAGGAAGGCCCGGGTGCGAGCCCTGCTGTCAGTCGCGAACCGAGACGGCATCGCGGCCTTGGCCCGCGACCTGCTGCGCGCTCGAGGTCGAGATCTTCGCGACCGACGGCACGCGCGATGCACCTCGCCGGCGAAGGCGTCGAGGTCGCGTCGGTCGCGGACCTGACCGCACGGCGAGCGCCGACGGTCGGCGGCCAGGTCAAGACCTTCCACCACGCGGTCTACGCCGGGCATCCTCGCCCGCCGCGACGTGCCCGAGCCCAGATCGCCGAGCTCGGCGCGCCAGGGCATCGGCCTCGATCGACCTCGTCGTCGTCAACGTCAAGCCGTTCGCGCCGGCCAGTCGGGGCCAAGCTCGTCGGCATCGACGAGGCGATCGAGATGATCGACGTCGGCGGCGCGGCGCTCCTCGGCGCGGCCGCCCGCAACGCGGCCGGCGTCGGCGGCGGTCGCCGAGCCCGAGCCACTACGCGCAGGCTCGTCGCCGAGCTCCGCGAGCGCGGCCTGCGTCAGCGCCGAGCTCCGGGCCCAGCTCGCCGCCGAGGCGTTCGGCACGGTCGCCGCCTACCACGCCGAGATCGCCGCCTACCTCAACCAGATCTCCGGCAACACGTTCCCGAAGCCGGCTCGCGCTCGTCCTCGAGAAGGTCGACGACCTGCGCTACGGCGAGAACCCCACCAGCGCGCGGCGTTCTACCGCGAGACGACGCACCGCAGCGGCACCCTCGCCGACGCGACCCGGATCCGCGGCGACCGGCCGTCGTTCAACAACCTGCTCGACCTCGACGCCGCGTACCGGATCGCGCCGCGACTACACGGCCCCGACCGTCGCCATCGTCAAGCACACCGACCCGGTCGGGCTCGCCTCGCACGGACGAGCTCGTCGAGGCCTACCGGCACGCGCTCGAGACCGACTCCGGTCGCGGCGTTCGGCGGCGATCGTCGGCGTCAACCGCGAGCTCGACGGCGCGACCGCCCGCGAGATCGCGGCGAACTCGCTACGAGGCGGTCGTCGCGCCCGGCTACGAGCCAGGCGGCGCTCGGCATCCTCGCGGCGAAGGCCGGCCTCGAGATCCTCGCCGTCCCGCCGGACCCGACCGAGGGCATGCGCGACTACGGCATCGCCAACCTCGACTTCAAGCGCGTCGCCGGCGGCCTGCTCGTCGAGAGCCTCGACGACCTCGGCCTCGATCGCGGCCGGCTCCAGGTCGTGACCCAGCGCCGGCCGACGCTCGACGAGCTCAACGACCTGCTGTTCGCCTGGCGGGCGGTCCGCCACGTCCGGTCGAACGCGATCGTCCTCGCCCGGAACGGCGCGACGGTCGGGATCGGGGCGGCCCAGGCGAGCCGCCAGGTCTCGGTCGAGATCGCGCTGCGGCGGGCCGGCGACCGGGCCAAGACTGTCGGTCATGGCGAGCGACGCCTACTTCCCGTTCCCGGACGGGATCCAGATGGCCGCCAGCGCCGGCGTCACGGCGATCATCCAGCCGGGCGGCTCGATCCGCGACGAGATGGCGATCGAGGTCGCCGACCGCCACCACCTCGCCATGGTCTTCACCGGGCACGACGCCACTTCCGGCCACTGACCGCGATGCCGGGAGGTCCGATGGAACAGCTGCTCGCGCTCGAGATGGTCCGGTCACCGAGGCGGCGGCGCTCGCGTCGGCGCGCGTTCGATGGGTCGCGGCGAGCAGGACGAGGCCGACCGCGCTCGCGATCGAGGCGATGCGCCGGACGATGGACGAGATCGAGTTCGCCGGCACGGATCGTCATCGGCGAGGGCGAGCGCGACGAGGCGCCGATGCTCTACATCGGCGAGGAGGTCGGCCGCGGACGCGGCCGGACGCGGACGCCCGAGATCGACATCGCGGTCGACCCGCTCGAGGGCACGAACCTCGTCGCCCACGGCCAGGCGGGCGCGATCACGGTCCTCGCCGCGTCCGAGAAGGGCGGCCTGCGTCCACGCCCCCGGACACGTACCTCGAGAAGCTGTGCGTCGGGCCGGTCGCGGCCGGGCAAGGTCGACATCCGCGGCCGCCCGACCGAGAACCTCGGCCGGATCGCCGAGGCGCTCGGCCGGCGGCGTCGGCGACATCACCGTCGTCATCCTCGAGCGGCCCCGCCACGACGACGCTCATCGCCGAGGTCCGCGAGGCCGGCGCCCGGATCAAGCTCATCAGCGACGGCGACCTGTCGGCCGCGATCAGCTGCGCGGTCTCAGGGCACCGGCGTCCACGCGGTCATGGGCATCGGCGGCGCGCCCGGAGGGCGTCATCACCGCGGCCGCGCTGCGCTGCCTCGGCGGCGAGATCCAGGCCCGCTTCCGCTACCGCAGCGACGAGGAGCGCGCGCGCGGCGCCGCGGATGGGCCACGGCGACGAGGACCGCGGTCTACTCGACCGAGGACCTCGCGCTCCGGCGAGAGCCTCGTCTTCGCGGCGACCGGCGTCACCGCCGGCGACCTGCTCCAGGGCGTCCGGTTCTTCGGCGGCGGCGCGCGGACCCACTCGCTCGTCGATGGCCTACCAGACCAAGCAGGTCCGGTTCGTCGACACGGTCCACATGTTCGACCGCGATCTGCCGCCGCGGGTCCGCCTCTAGGTTCACGATCGTCCGCGCGATGAACCTTGGATGTCGCCATCGTCGGTTGAGGTAACGGCCGCTCCGGCGCGCAGGTTCGAAGCGACGCGTCGACGCGATCGTGCTGCCCGACCAGAGCACGCACTCGCGCAATGCCTGGAACAGAACGTCGCGGCCGCCTTCGACTGGCCCGCGCGATCCTGTCCGACGACGCCGAGGCGGAAGACGCGGTGCAGGATCTGTGCCTGATGGCCTGGCGATTAGCGAGCGTCGCCCGCGACATGCATCGGCTGGCGGCATGGTTCGACCGGATCCTCATCAACGTGGTGTCGAGAGACTGTCTGCGGGGTCGTCGACGCGTAGCAGGTCCGGGCTTATCTCGAACATCCAGGCCGCGTCTGCGGAGCCTGTCGCTCCGCCGACGGTCGACGATGAGCATCGATGCCGCCCTCGACGCCCTTGACCTCGATCACCGGCTCGTCGTCCTGTCTGTTCTGGTAGGAAGGCTGATCTCCAGCTCGACGCGATCGCGGAGCGCCTCGATCTGCCGTTTCCGGCACGGCGAAGTCGCGTGGCTGCACTACGCGATGCGCACCATGCGCGCCCATCTGGAGGCGAACGAGCTTGATGAGCGCGAGTTCGAGGCGCGGGTCGAAGCGCGGTGCGCGCCCGCTTCGATGTCGTCGAGCCGCCGCCAACGCCTGGGCGTCCGCGCGTCCAGGCGACCCGCGCGACCTGAGCGATGGAATCGTCCCATCTCGACCGGTCTGGGCCAGCGCCTTGGTCGCGTCTGATCGTCGCATCGCCGCCGTCATCAGCTGGAAGTGTGCCCGTGGGGCCGGCGGGTCGGGGTGAGTCCAGCCAGCGGCGACCGCGACGGAGGTCCCAAGTCCCAACGCCACGAAGCCGTACGTCTTGACCCAACTTGGCGCGTCCGCGACGCCCGCTCGGACGATCAGCACCGCTACCGATTGTGAACTCCCCTCCCCACCGAGTGGCTGCGCTCGGTCTGCTCCTCGCCCTTGGGGTCGGACTGGCGCTCGAACATCGGACCGAACGACCCATTCGACAGCCACCGCGCGCGAAGAGCGTCACCTGCTCAACCGGCTCGTGCCGCGATCGACGGCGACGCGACGCTTTGCGCGACGCCGCGTGATGCGGACCTGGCTCACGCTGGGCAGCGGACTCGGGGGTCACCATCGAGCAATACGTAACTGAACGAAGTACAAC
>ERZ1370068.236-contig-10212_pt1 | contig 39772 bp, 52 predicted proteins | sample MGYA00561227_ERZ1370068 | MGnify/ENA primary metagenome ERZ1370068 (study PRJEB38410, sample SAMEA6850437) | metagenome | study: Metagenomic assessment of the ecological functions of the soil: analysis of the soil microbiota associated with the... | reverse complement strand
CATCATCCCTAAGCGCGCCAGCGTACCTGCCCGGTCGATGAGGCGCTCAACTCGCGGGAGCGGCTTCAGCAACCACCGTGACGGTGATGTTCGCCGTCACGTCGAGGTACAGAGCCGACGACGAGCGGGAAATCGCCGACTGTGCTTCAGCGGCCCTTCCGGCATCCGGATCGCGCCCTTCTCGATCGTGACGCCCTGCGCCTCAGCGCGTCGACGATGTCGACGTTCGTCACCGAGCCGAAGAGCCGCCCGTCGACGCCGGCCTTCTGCGCGACCTTGATCTGCCGTGCCTTCGATCTTCGCCGCCTGCTCCTGCGCGGTGGCGAGGCGCTGCGGCGGCGACCTTTTCGAGCTCGGCGCGCTTTGCCTCGAGCAGCTTGATGTTCTCCGGCGTGGCGCGCTTCGCCTTCCCTGCGGGATCAGATAGTTGCGCGCGTAGCCCTGCTTGACCTTGACGACCTCGCCCAGGTCACCGACGTTGACGACCTTTTCGAGCAGAATGATTTGCATCGCGGCCTCCGTCGTCAGTGCAGATCGGTGTACGGGACCAGCGCGAGGAAGCGCGCGCGCTTGATCGGCGACGCCGAGCTGGCGCTGATAGCGCGCCTTCGTGCCCGTGATGCGCGCCGGCATGATCTTGCCGTTTTCCTGGATGAAGTCCTTGAGGACCTCGATGTCCTTGTAGTCGATCTGACTTCACGCCTTCGGCGGTGAAGCGGCAGAACTTCTTGCGCTTGAACAGATTGTTTCCGCGCTCGCGTTTCTTGCCATCCTTCTTCTTTCCAAACCTGCTTGGTCGGACGAGGGCATCTCAGTTTCCTTCCAATGCGTTGTCTAGCGTTTCGAATTCGTTGACGTGCAGCGCGACGGTGATCCCGGTGCGGTAGCGGCGGGCGAGAAAGCCCTTGCAGCGCAGCGCCGTTCCGGTCGGCACTCTGGCCAGCGCGATCGCCGGTTCACCGAACGCCACCGCCGCGATCTCGCAGTCGACCTTCCGATTGCCGCCGGCTTCCGGCTGGACCGACGCGTGCTTCAGCACGCATTCCAGCGCCGGAATGCCGGCCGGCGTGTATCGAAGATCGCCGCATTCCGCGAGCGTGGCGTCGAGCGTCAACCGGTTTGCGCCGGGCACGTGGATCTTTGATGTCCGGCTCGTCGACGCGCTGCCGGTTACGCGGTCGTTGGCGGCGTAGTCGGCGGGCGCAGCCTCCGGCGCGGCGTCGGCCGCGGCTCGCCGGCGTCGCGGTCGCCACGATCGCCGCGGTCGCCGCGATCGCCTCGGTCGCCGCGATCGCCCCGATCGCCGCGATCGCCACGGTCGCCGCGATCGCCATCGCGCGACGGTTTCGCCTTCTCTTCGCGCATCATCGGCGACGGCGTGACCACCGCTTCTTCCATCGCGACGATCAGGTGGCGCAGCACCGCGTCGTTGAACTTGAACGCATGCTCGAGCTCGTCCAGGGTCTCCTGGTCGATCTCGATGTTCATCAGCACGTAGTGCGCCTTGTGGACCTTCGGCGATCGGATACGCGAGCTGGCGGCGTCCCCAGTCCTCGAGACGGTGGATGCGGCCGTTCTTGCCGGTGATGGTCGTGCGGTAGCGCTCGATCATCGCGGGCACCTGCTCGCTCTGATCGGGATGCACGATGAATACCACTTCGTAGTGACGCATGCAGAACACTCCTTCTGGTCGTGAGTGGGGCGATCACGATTGAGCCGAGTCGCCGGGCGGCCTCCCCGTCTGCAGGGGTGAGGCAAGGAACCGCGGAATGATAGCGGTTTTGGCCTGCAAAACAAGTGTCTAGGTCGAGCTGGCGGGCGTTGGTCCTACACGCGAACGGGCGAGCGTCTGGATGCGGCACGGGTGGCGATGGCCGGAGCATCGAATTGGGTGCAGTCCGCTGGAGGACGATGCAAAATGCGCAAAGCCTCACAGCGGTATGGCTCTTTCCTCGCGTCAGTCGGCGTGTCGGCCGGCGCCGAGGTGGCGGTCAGCATCGGCATCAACGTGCCCGCCTATCCAACAACTCGCCCTGATCCCGCCGTTACCTCGTCTATTACGCGCCACGATTGGGTGCGAACTACTTCTTCTACGACGGAATGTACTGGGCGTTCGAAGGTGGACAACCGGTACGCGAGCTCCTGGTACAACGCGGTCCGTGGGCGATCGTGGCGCCGGATGTGAGGTGCCGGTGTTGTTCGTCCTGCGGGCGCCTGTGCGCTACTACTACCAGGCGGCCGGCGTACTGCACTTTACGGCTGGCGGGCGGATGCACCACTACCGCACCGGCGCGAATACTGGTGGTGCCGGGCGAGCGCAGCATCGAGCCGGCTGGGACCAACGGAACCCGCGCGTTCTGTGCCTTCAACCGCGCCCCGCTGCCGGTCTACCAGCGACAATACGCGGGCGGTCACTATCCGCAGCCCCAGCTTGGCAGTGACTGGTTCAAAGCCGGACTATCACCATCGCACTATCGGCCGCGCGACGCCGCGTGGTCCGTCAGCAGTTTGCGGCAACACTGAACGCGCAGGCGCGCCGGCGGCAGCCCGTTCGCCAGCGGAGCCGCGGGCGCCGGCTACCCGGAGCGGCACGCCCCAGGACGGAACCGGCGCGAAGTGCTCCGGCGACTGGTATCGAGGACAACAATTCCCGCGCACGGCTCGCCAGCCCGCCTTCGAGAGTGGCAGCGCAGACGCAAAGCGCGTCCGCTGCAGCGCATCGCGGGCCGCTCCCGAGCAAATTCGAAACAGCGTGCGTCACGAGCCCGCGGTGACTGCGGGGAAGGCATCGCGGCCGGCACCCGAGCAGCGAAATGGTGTGCGTCACGAGCCCGGCGGTGATCTGCGAAGGCGCCGCGGCCGGCACCGGGAGACACGAGAATAGTGTGCGTCGGGAGTCGCCCGTTAACAGCCAGCCTTCAGTAGCACAGGGCCGGCCGCCTGCAATGCAGCGCGCGCAACCGCCGCAGAGGGAAGCTGCAGAGGCGCCCGAGACAGATCGCCGCCAATGCGCCTCGTGCGCCGGCGGTCCAGCATCAGCCACAGCAACACCCTGAGCCTCCAGCAAGCGAGCCGCCGTCGAGAGCGCCCAAGAAGGGTCAGGAAAAGGGCAAAGAGTAGGACGAGCCGAAGGAGCATCTCCGTTCCGGCGCGGTGACCGAGCCTACGAGCGTGCCGCCTGCGCGAGGGCAAGTTCGCTTCGCCCCGGGGCGAGCGCGGCGAGCGCTCTGACCTGCTCGTAGAAGCGCGGGAGATCGCCACCCTCCTCGTCCAGAACCGCCTTGAACTGCGGAACGCGGTCGGCGTAGAAGCCCGCGGCCGCGATGCCCGCGTTGTTCGGCGCCGGCGTCGAACCAGCGATCGAACGTCGTCGCGCCCTCGGATCGCCGCCTTCCGGCGCTCGTTCTCGGCGCGCATCTCGGCGAAAACCGCAGCCTTGCCCGCGCGCTTTCTTCGTCGCTCGCGCGGCTGCGTAGATGCACGGCAGGCGCTCGCGCGCGGCGACGATCATCGCGCGAAACTCCGCTCGACTGCGCTGTCCGCGCGCGAAGTCGGCGGCGAGCCTCGCCGCGTCGGACGGATCGCGCCGCTTCGCTTCCTGCGCGAGCCAACGGGCGACGCCCTCCTCCTCGACGGTCACCGCGAACGACTCGTTGAACGCCGTGTCGTCCTTGACGTAGACGCACCTGGATGCGCGAGCTCGTGGAAGATGAGGCGCGCGAGCTCGGCCTCGCGGTAGCGCACGAACGACGACAGCACCGGATCGTCGAAATAGCCGAGCGTCGAGTACGCAGGCACGCCCGCCGACGTGGACGTCGTCGCCTCCGGCGCGAGGCGGCCGCCTCGGCGCGCGCATCGCTCCTCGGCGAAGTAGCCGCGATAGCTGACGCATCCGGCGACCGGGAAGCACCACTGCCGGCGGCTTGAGCGAGAGCTCCGGCGTCGCGAACACGTTCCACAGCACGAACGGCCGGCCGAGGTCGGCGTAGCTCGTGTAGCTGCGTTGTCGGGCAGCGCGAGCTCGCGCGACGCGAATGCGCGGATGGCTCGCGCGCCGCGTCGAGCCGCGCCTTGAAGCGCAGCGATCGCCGTCGCTGCTCGATCACTTCGGCGATCGGCTTGCGCGCGCGATCAGGATGTCCATCTGCCCGGCGAGCCCTGCCAGTAGATGAGCTTCGACGGCCGAGCATCCCGGATCAGATGCGATACAGCAGCGCAGGCGACTGAGCGGCGACAGTGCCGTGATCGCAACCCGGCGCGCGGAACGATCCCGCGCGTCCGTCATGCGTCAGCGCCGACGAAAAGCGCCGCAGCCGCTCGATGCCGTCCTCGAGCTTCGCCATCCCGATCGTGTAGGCGAAGCGCACGTGCGCTTCGCGCGCGGTGGCGGCCGAAGTCGATGCCCGGCGTGATCGCGACGCCGGCGCCTTCGAGCAACGTCGCGGCAGAAGCGCCTGCGCTGTCGGCCGCCGAACTCGCGAACTGTCGGCGTAGACGAAGAAGCCGCCGGTCGGCATCACCGGAATCGCCGAAGCCCAGCTCGCGCAGCGCGGGAACCAGGAAATCGCGCGCGATCGCGAAACGCGCTGCGCGCCGCTCTTCGACGATGCGCGAGCGTCTCCGGCAGGAAGCACGCGAGCGCCGCGCGCTGCGACAGCCGTCGGCGGCGAGATGTAGAGGTTCTGCGCGAGCTTCTCCAGATCGCGGACGTGACGCTCGGGCGCGACGACCCAGCCGAGCCGCCACCCGGTCATGTTGAAGTACTTGGAGAAGCTCGACACGACGAACAGTCGTCGGCATGCGCTCGCGATCGCGAGCGCCGCTTGCCGGCTCGCCGTCATAGGTGAGTCCCAGGTAGATCTCGTCGACGATCAGCCGGCCGCCGAGCCGCGCGACGCATCGCCGCGATGCTTCGCCAACTCGTCGCGCGGCGACCGGTGGTGCCGGTCGGATTCGACGGCGACGCAATCAGCACGCCGCGCGTGCGGTCGACCACGCGGCGCTCGATCAGCGTCCGCGGAGAGCTGGTAATCGCGTGTCGGCGCCGACCGGGACGCCGACCGGTTCGCCTTCGAGCACGCGGACGAAATGCCGGTTGCACGGATAGCCGGGATCGGACATCAGGATCTCGTCGATCGCGGTTCGACGAGCAGCGCCATCACGAGCAGCAGCGCGCGCCGACGATCCGGCGGTGACGATCACGCGCTCCGGGCGATCGTCGACGCCGTAGTGCGTCCGCGTAGTGGCGGGCGATCGCCTCGCGCAGCGCGGGCAGGCCGAGCGCCGACGTGTAGTAGATGTCGCCGGTGGCGATCGCGCGCTGCGCGGCGGCGAGCACCGGCGCCGGCGTCGGAAAATCCGGCTCGCCGATTTCCATGTGGACGACGGTCCGGCCCGCCGCTTCGAGCGCCCGCGCGGCCGTCTGCACTTCCATCACGTGGAACGGTTCGATCGCGGCGACGCGCGACGCCGTGGCGATGCGGGAATCCATCGAGGGGCCTACTCCGTGCCGGCGCGAAAGCGTTATGGTAATGCCTTGGCCGCGGCCCACTGCCGGCCGCCGCTCGGACGATCGATGATCGCCGCGACCCGAATTGCGCTCGCTGCCTGCGCGTCGCCGCGCTCGCGCGCGCGCCCGTCGCGCATGCGGACGTCTACAAGTGCGCGGGCGACAGCGGCGTCCCCATCTACCAGGAAATGCCTTGCGCGAAGGGCAAGGAGCTCCGCAACTTCCAGCTCGATCCGCCCGAGATCACGGTGCTGCCGGCGCAACCGCGTGCAACGTGACGCCGGCGGCCAAGGCCGCGTGCGGCCGGCGGCGCCGCACCCGAGGCCAAATCCGAACGACGCGAAGCCCGGCAAGAGCGCGCTCGCCGGCGATGCGTCCGAGCGCAAGTTTGTCCGCACCGGCATGACCGAGGCCGAAGTGCTGACGAAGCTCGGCCAACCCGACATGACCGTCGGCGGCAAGAACGGCAAGCCCGCCCGCTGGACCTACATGCCCGCGCCCGGCGATCCGGAGACGATCACTTCGATGACGTTGACGAAGGGCACGGTCACCGAGGTCGAGCGCAAGGCCGTCAGGAAGTGACGCGCAGCCCGGATCGGCGTTGCGCCGACATGCGCGCGCTGATCCAGCGCGTGCGCGAGGCCTCGGTCAGCGTCGACGGTCGCGTCGTCGGGGCGATCGGACCGGGGCTCGTCGTGCTGGCGGCGATGGCGGCCGAGGACGGCGACGACGATCGCGATTGGCTCGCGCGCAAGATCGTCGCGCCTGCGCATCTTCGACGATCGACGACGGCGTGATGAACCGCTCGATCAGTCGACGCGGACGGCGCGATTCTCGCCGTCAGCCAGTTCACGCTGTTTGCATCGACGCGCAAAGGGCAACCGGCCGTCGTGGTCGGGCGCGGCGCCGCCGCTGATCGCGAAGCCCGAAATTCGACGATTTCGTCGCTGCGCTCGCGCGTCGAGCGCGGGCAACCCGTCGCCACCGGCGTGTTCGGCGCGATGATGCAGCTCGCGCTCGTCAACGACGGGCCGGTGACGATCTGGCTCGATTCGCGCGACGCGCGAGTGACGCGGTTGCGGACGGGTGCGTCCGCGTGCTCAGGATGAGGCATGCGCACGCGGCGCACTCGCCCGCCCTGCGCCTGCCGCGCGCTCGCGACTCGCATCAGGGAAGGTCGAAGAGCAGGACTTCGGCGGCGTGCCGCGTGGTCGATGCGGACCGTCGTCTCGCCTTCGATCTTCGCCGCATCGCCGGCGGAGAGCGCTCGCCCGTTCACCTGCGCGCTGCCGCGCACGATGTGCACGTAGGCGCGACGTCCCGGCGCGAGCGTGTGCGTCACCGCTTCGTCGCCGGTGAGAAGCGCCGCGTAGACGCGTCGCGTCCTGCCGGATCCGCACCGAGCCGTCCGCGCCGTCGCGGCGACGCGATCAGGCGCAGGCGACCGCGCTTTGCGTCGTCGGCGACGTGCGTCTGCTCGGTAGCGCGGCTCGATGCCCGCGACGTTCGGCTCGATCCAGATCTGCAGGAAGTGCGTCCGCTCGTCCGGCGACGGGTTGAACTCGCTGTGCCGGACGCCGCGGCCCGCGCTCATGCTCTGCACGTCGCCCGGCGCGATGACCGAGCCGGTGCCCGATGCTGTCCTTGTGCTCGAGCCGCCCGGCGAGCACGTACGAGATGATCTCCATGTCGCGATGGCCGTGCGTGCCGAAGCCCATTGCCCGGCTGCACGCGGTCCTCGTTGATCACGCGCAGCGGGCCGAAACCCATGTGCGCCGGATCGTGGTAGTCGGCGAACGAGAAGCTGTGGAACGAGTCGAGCCAGCCGTGCTGCGCGTGGCCGCGCTCACCGGAGCGGCGGATTTCCATGACGACAGTCTAACGCTACGCGCCACGCGGCGCGATATGCACGGCGAGCGTCCTGCGCACGCCGTCGCGCATCAGGCCTCCTACGTCGCGGGACGGCGCGGCGAAAGAGCCGGATCGTTGGAGAGATCGTCGCCGAAGACGGCGGTGAGATCGAGGAAGGCGTCGGCGACTGCGACGCGCGTTGCCGCGCGCGGCCGACGCGATCGCCGCGAACCGGGCGGACAAGCGGGTCGGCGACGGCGATCGCCTTGCCGTGCTCGTCCGTTCCGCTCGCATAGCGGATCCACCCGGCGATCGCCAGCGCGAGATGCTCGATCGATCCTCGCGTCCTTGATCCGGTCGCGCACCGTCGCGAGCAGGCGCTGCGGGAGCTTTTGCGAGCCGTCCATCGCGATCTGCTGCGTCCGATGCGGCAACGCGCGGATTGCGGAAGCGCGCGAGGAGTTGCGCGCAGTACGCGGCGAGATCGACGCCGCCCGGCACGTCGAGCGTCGGACCGACCTCGGCCGCCATCATCCGCTCGACCAGCGTCGCGAGCATCGGGTCGGCCGCGGCCTGCCACAGGTATTCGTGCCCCAGCAGATAGCCGAGGTACGCGAGCGTCGAATGGCTGCCGTTCAGCAAACGCAGCTTCATCGCTTCGAACGGCGCGATGTCGGCGACCACGCGCGCCCGCGCCCTCCCACGCCGGACGCGGCGGCAGCGAAAGCGATTCTCGATCACCCAATCGCTGAACGGCTCGGCGACGACCGGCGCGCCATCGGCGACGCCGAGCAGGTGCGCGGCTCTCGGCGATGTCGGCATCCGTCGTCGCCGGAACGATGCGATCGACCATCGTGCAAGGGAACGCGACGTGCGCGCGCGATCCAGTCGGCGAGCGCCGGGTCACGGCCTGCGCGAACGACGCAACGAGACCTTCGAGCGTGCGGCCGTTGCGCGGCAGGTTGTCGCAGCAGACGACGTTGATCGGCCCTCCGGCGCGACCGCGCCGCGCGTCGAGCCCGGCGACGAGCACGCCGATGGTCGAAACCGGAGCGCGCCGATGCACGAGGTCGTGGGCGATATCGGGGTGCGCATGATCGAGACGCCCGCTCGCCGGATCGTGGCAGTACCCCTTCTCGGTGACGGTCAGCGACACGACGGTCACCGCGGGATCGGCGATCCGCGCGATCACCCGCTCGCATGCCGCACCGAGAAAAAGCGCTTCGCGTACCGCGCCAATCACGCGGGCCGACGTCCCGCGTCGCGCTCTTTTCGAGGACGCTGTAGAGGCCGTCCTGGCGCGCAAGCGCGTCGGCGACCCGCGGCGTCTTGAGGCTCACGCCGCAGATCGCCCCAGCGCGAATCGCTGCGCAGCAACGGTATCCGGCATAGACGGCCTCGTGCGCGCGGTGGAACGCGCCGAGCCCGAGATGGACGATGCCGGTCGTCACCTTCGCCACCTCGTAGGCCGGTCGCTGCGACCCACATCGGCAACGAGCTCAGAGTGCGGCCCGCGACAACGCGCTCATGCGCTCATGTCGCGAGATGTAGCCGAACGCGTGCGGAAGCCACATCGAGAACGCCGGCACGTAGGTGACGAGCATCAGCGCGGCGATCAGCGCGCCGTAGAACGGCCAGATCGTGCGCATCACGTAGCCGATCGACACGCCGCCGATCGCGCAGCCGACGAACTGCGTCGTGCCGACCGGCGGCGTGTTGAGCCCAAGCGCGCAGTTGATCAGCATGACCATCCCGAACTGCACCGGATCCATCCCGAACTTCTGGCAGATCGGCAGGAAGATCGGCGTGCAGATCAGGATCGTCGCCGCCATGTCGAGGAACGTGCCGAGGATGAACAGGATCAGGTTGACGAGGAAGAAGATCGTCCACGGATTGGTCGAGATCGCGGCCAGCGCCTTGCCCGTCAGCTCGGCGACGCTGTAGAGGCTGATCAGATAGCCGAACGTCGCCGAAATGCCGATCAGCAGCAGGATGGTCCCGGTGGTCTTGACCGGCCTTCGCGGCCGCCTTGAGGAAATTCTCCCACGACAGGCTGCGATACACGAGCGTGGTCATCAGCAGCGCGTAGATCACCGCCACCGACGCCGATTCGGTCGCGGTGAACACGCCGGACAGGATGCCCGGTGATGATGATCACGACGACGAAGAGGCCCGGAACCGACGCGACGAACGACCAGAACACCATGTCCCAGCCGGGAAATTTCCCGGCCGGATAGCCGCGCTTGACGGCGACCAGGTAGGCCGCGGCCAGGTTGCACAGCGTCAGGATCAGCGCCGGGATCACGCCGGCGAGGATCAGCGCCGCGATCGACACCTTGCCGCCGGCGGCCAGCGAATAGATGATCATGTTGTGCGACGTCGGCATCAGCGCGCCGACCAGCGCCGCGTGCGTCGTGACGTTCACCGCGTAGTCCGCGGCGTAGCCCTCGCGCTTCATCATCGGGATCATGACGGCGCCCATCGCCGACACGTCGGCGACCGGCGAGCCCGACACGCCGCCGAAGAGCGTGCATGCGACGACGTTGGACATGCCGAGTCCGCCGCGGATGTGCCCGACCAGGCTCTTCGCGAACGCGACGATGCGATCGGCGATCCCGCCGTAGAGCATGCAGCTCGCCGGCGAAGATGAAGAACGGAATCGCCAGGAACGAGAACACCGTCATCCCGGACATCATCCGCTGGAACACGACGGCGACCGGCAAGCCCTCGTACAGGATCGTGCAGACCGCCGACAGGCCGATCGCGAACGCGACCGGCACGCCCAGGATCAGGAACAGCGATGAACGACAGCGACAGGATCGTCAGTGCCATGCCGGCTCCACTTCGGTGCCGTGCAGCAGCGCGACGATGTGCTCGATGGAGAACAGCAGGATCAGCGCCGCCGGCGATCGCCACCGGCACGTGGTTCAAGCCTTCGGGAATGCCCAGCGTCGGAATGTTGTAGTCCATCACCGAGATCGCGAGCAGCGCGCCGTTGTACGCCATCAGCGCGCCGAAGATGCCGACGAAGCACGTGGATGACGATCTCCGAGCTTCACGCGCACGCGCTCGGGCACCAGCACCAGCAGCGATTCCATGCCGATGTGGCCGGCGTCGCGCACGCCGACCGCCGCGCCGAACATCGTCACCCAGATCACGAGCACGAGCGCCAGCGCCTCGGCCCACGTCGGCGTGTCGTTCATGACGTAGCGGCCGAACACCTGGAACGACGACGCAGGCGACGATCGCCATCAGGCCGGCGACCGCCACCATCAGCAGGAACTTGGCGAGCGGCGCGCAGAAACGGGACAGGAACATGGGGATACCGGTGGAACGCGGGCGTAGGCACGACACCCCGGGGCCGCCCGCGGCCCCGGGAAGCGATGCTGCCGTTATTGCGTGGCCTGCACCTTCTGCACCATGTCCTTCAGCTTCGGATCGGTGATGAACTTGTCGTACACGGGCTTCATCGCGTCCGGAGAACGACTTCTTGTCGACTTCGACGATCTGCGCGCCGCCCGCCTCGACCTTCTTCCGCGACTCGAGCTCCTTCTCGTCCCACAGCTTGCGCATGTAGGGCACCGACGCCTTGGCCGCGTCGCGGATGATCTGTCTGCTCGTCCGGCGTCAGCGCGTCGTAGACCTTCTTCGACATCAGCAGCATTTCCGGCGCCATCGAGTGGTCGGTGATCGCGTAGTACTTCGCGACCTCGAAATGGCGCGAGGTGTCGTAGGACGGCCAGTTGTTTTCGGCGCCGTCGACCACGCCCGATCTTGAGCGCCGTGTAGACCTCGCCGTACGGGCATCGGCGTCGCGTTCGCGCCCATCGCCTGCAGCAGCGCGACCCAGAGGTCCGACTGCTGGACGCGGATCTTCATGCCCTTGACGTCGGCGAGCGACTTGACCGGCTTCTTGACCGTGTACAGCGAGCGCGAGCCCGAGTCGTAGAACGCGAGGCCGATGAAGCCCTGCGTTTCGCAGGCCTTCAGGATCTGCGTCGCCGATCGGGCCGTCGAGCACCTTGCGCATGTGCTCCTTCGAGCGGAACAGGAACGGCATCGTCGGCACCATCGTCTCGGGGCAGATGTTGTTCATCGGCGCCACGTTGATCCGGACGAAGTCGAGCGCGCCGATCTTGGTCTGCTCGATCGTGTCCTTCTCGCTGCCGAGCTGGCTCATCGTGTAGACCTTGATCGAGTCCTTGCCGCCGGTCTTCTGCTTGATGATGTCGCTCATGTACTTGACCGCCATCACGGTCGGATAGTCCTCGGGATGGACGTCCGACGAGCGGAATTCCTTCGCCGCCGCCGGCGCGCAGATCGCGAGCCGCGGCCAAGCGCCGCGGCGATACGGGTGAGATCGCTTCATGCGGGTACCCTCCTCGGTTGGATACGCCGTCGCGGCGCTGCTGAGAATCCTTGCGCGAACGTGGTTCGACGCGCGCCTGCGCGCCGTGCGCTCGTCCGGGCTACCGCCGCCCGGTATCGCCCCAGCCGTCGCTGGAACTCGCGGGCGACGCGCTGCAGATGGCGATGCATCGCCTTGCGCGCGCCGTCCGCGTCGTGCGCGTCGAGCGCCGCGACGATCGCCTCGTGGTCGGCCAGCGTCTTGGCGCGGAGCGCCGCGGTGTGGAAATGCACTTCTGGTCCGCGCCCAGAGATCGCCGCGCCGCTGGTCCCACAGCCCGGCGACCGCGTGGGCAAGCGCGCCGTTGCCGGTCGCTTCGGCGATCCGCACGTGGAACGCGCGATCGGCGGCATCCCGCTGCGCGGTGTCGTTCTGGCGTGATCGCGCATCCGCACGATCGTTTCGCGCAAGCGCGACGATGTCGGCCTTCGCGCGTGCTTCGCCGCGACGCGCCGCCGTCTCGCCCCTCGATCACCGCGCGGGCGGCGAGCAGCTCGAAGGGGCCGGCACCGCTGTCGCCCACCGATGCTGCTTCGGCGACGGCGGCGGCTCGTTGCGATCGTGGCGCGTGACAAAGATGCCGGTTCCGACGCGCACCTCGACGCGACCCGCGATCTCGAGCGCGATGATCGCCTCGCGAACGGAGGTGCGCGACACGCCGAGCAAGCCCGCGCAGCTCGCGTTCCGGCGGAAGACGGGACCCGGCGGAGAATTCGCCGTCGTCGATCAGCGCGACGATCTGTCCGGCGATCTGCCGATACAGCCGCGTCGTCTCCACCGCGCGCAATGGCACTTGGGCGTCCCCTTGGCGATTCCCGCGGCCGCGACGTCCGGCCGCCGACGGCGCGGTGGTACAGCGCCGGCGGCCCGACTCTACTGCCTGCGGTGACTGCGGTCAAGTGGTCCAACCACTCGACCGATCGCACACGTTACGCGGGCGGTAAGGTCCGGCGCATGAATGATCCTGAGCCCGCCTGCGAGCCCTGCCCGCTCCGCCCGATGCGCCTGCGGGCGTCACTACTGCGGCTTGCGGATGCTCCTTGACGCGCGAGACGAGCTGCGTCGGGTTGACGAAGCGCAGCGCGATCAGCAGCCACGCGAGCGTGACGCGCCATGTAGATCATCGCCATCGCATCGACCGACTGCGGCGCGCGCACGCCGGCGGCGAACACCGCGTAGTAGAGCGCGACGACCAGCGTCTGCGAATCGGACCCCGCGGTCAGGAACGTGAGCTCGAACATCGCGATCGTGCGCACCAGCACCAGCAGCGACGCGGCGAGGATGCCGGGCGCGAGCAGCGGCACCAGCACGTGCCAGAAGATCCGCGCCGGTGCTCGCGCCGAACACGCGCGCCGCCGACTCGAGGTTGGCATCGATCTGCTCGATGAACGGCGTCATCACCAGGATCACGAACGGCGCCGCCGGGAATCAGGTTGGCGAGGATCACGCCCGTAGATCGTTCCGGCGAGCTGCACCTTGTAGAGCACCGTCGCGAGCGGAATGCCGTAGGTGATCGGCGGCACCATCAGCGGCAGCAGGAACAGCAGCATCAGCGCGCGCTTGCCGGGAAGTTCGCGCCGCGCGAGCGTGTACGCGGCGGGCACGCCGATCAGCAACGCGAGCAGCACGACGGCGAGCACGACCTGCACGGTGACCCACAGCACCGACGTCGAGCTGGAATTCCTTCCACGCCGCGCGTGTACCACGTGCGTCGTCCAGCCCTCGGGCAGCCACGTGCCGAGCCAGCGCCGCGCGAACGAGCTCGTCGCGACCGCCGCGATCATCAGGCCGATGTTGACGACGAACAGCGTCATCAGGCCGAGCAGCAGCCCGCGCCAGGCGCGGTCGACGAGCGCGTGCGTTCCCGTCATCGCGCGGTCGCGCGTTGCAGTCCATGTCAACCTTGCCTCCGACGACCGGGCCGCGATAGAACAGGTTGCGCAAGCCCAGCACGGCCGCCACGATGATGAGCTGGACGAAGCCCATGATCATCGCGATCGCCGACGCGAGCGAATAGTCGTACTGCTCGAACGCGGCCTCGTACGCGGCGATCGAGATGACCCGCGTCGGACCGGCCGGCGAGCCGAGCAGCACCGCGGACGGAAACACCGAGAACGCCTGCACGAACGACGAGGCAGAAGCACATCGCGAGCCCCGGCGCGAGCAGCGGCAGATAGATGTGGCGGAACTGCGCCTGCGGATCCGGCGCCGAGCGTGGCGCGCGGCGCGCGCGAGCACCGGGATCGATGCCGGTGACGTACGACAGGATCAGCAGGAACGCGAACGGAAAGCCGGACACGACGAGCGAGATCAGCACGCCCGATGTAGTTGTGCGTGAGCCGGATCGGTCCGTCGTACAGATGAACGAGCTGCAGGAACTGCGAGAGCCAGCCCTTCGGGCCCGAAGTAGGTCAGCATGCCCTCGGCGATCAGCACGGTGCCGAGCGTGATCGGCACGACCAGGATCGTCGTCACCCAGCGCTGGTAGCGCGTCTTGACGCGCATCTTGAATGCGATCGGCAGCGCGAAGCCGACGTTGATCGAGCGTCGCGCGGGCAGCGCGAGCTTCAACGTCGATCCAGATCGTCGGATAGAGGTTGTCGGTCGTGAAGAAATGCGCGTAGTTGGCGAGCGCGCCGCCCTCCTTCGGCGCGAACGAGCGCACAGCCCGTAGAGGAACGGGTAGATGAACAGCAACACCATGAACAGCGCCGCCGGCAGCGACCAGCAGCTTCGTGCGGTCGAACGGCTCGCGCGCGAGCGGCTCGGCAGTGGCGATCGCCATGGCTCATTCCGCGCGGATAGACGAGCGCGCGCTCGACGGGCACCTGCACGCGCGACGCTGTCGCCGAGCGCCGGCTGGCGCGCCGAGCGCACGTGCAGCAGCGTGCCCGCCGGGGTCATCACGTCGAGCAGCGAGTCGCGGCCGCCGTACTCGACGTTGTCGACGCGGCCGGCGATCGCGTTCGTCGCACTCGTCGCGTCGATCAGACGACGGCTTCCTCCGGCCGGAACGCGACCGCAGCACGCGTCCCGCCAGCAGGCGGCTTGCGCATTCCGGTGAGCGCGGATGTCGGGGCCGCGACAGCGTGACGCGCTCGCCGTCCTCGCTGCACGACGTCGAGCGCGAGCACGTTGCGATAGCCCATGAAGCGCGCGACCGACAGGTTGGCCGGCTGCGCATAGACCTCAGTCGGCGGCGCGATCTGCTGCGCGGCGCCGTCCTTCATCACGACGATGCGGTCGGCGAGCGACAGCGCCTCGTCCTGGTCGTGCGTGACGTAGATCGTGGCGCGCGCCCGAGCTCGACGTGGATGCGGCGGATCTCGGCGCGCGTCTCGATGCGCAGCTTCGCATCGAGGTTCGACAGCGGCTCGTCCATCAGGATCAGCGGCGGCTCGATGACGATCGCGCGGGCGATCGCGACGCGCTGCTGCTGACCGCCCGAGAGCTGGCCGGGCAGCTTGTGCTCCTGGCCGGTCAGCTGCACCATCTTCAGCGCCTTGGCGACGCGCGGCGCGATCTCGCGCCGCGACACGCCGCGCATCCGCAGGCCGAAGCCGACGTTCTTCTCGACCGACATGTGCGGAAACAGCGCGTAGTTCTGGAACACCATGCCGAAGCCGCGCTGCTCCGGCGGCAGCACGTCGATCCGCAGCTCGTCGAGCTAGATGCTGCCGCCCGAGAGCTGCAGCAGCCCGGCGATGCAGTTCAATGCGCGGTCGACTTGCCGCAACCGGAAGGGCCCGAGCAGCGCGATGAACTCGCCGCGCTTGATCGTCATCGTCAGCTCGGACAAGCGCGTTGAACGCCTTGCCGCCGGCGCCGGCGAAGCGGCGCGTCACCGCGCTCGAGGCGCAATCTCGCTGAAGTCGTGCTTCATGTCGGCGACTGCCGGATCAACGCAGTGGAGCGACGCGTCACGAAGCGCGGCCGTCCGTCGACTGCGCGCTGCATCTCGTGTCGACGTCGTCGGCCTCGGCGTCGCGACTCGCCCACGGTCGCGATGCCACGCGCGCTTCGCGTCGACGGGGCATCGCGCTCCGCCCAGACGCTCAGCGCCACTCTGGTCTTCTGCGCGCCGACCTGCTGGTCCCAGATGCGGAACGCTTCGACCTGCGCCTTCGGCTCGAGCGACTGCGTATGCGGGAAGTCCTTGAGCCACGCCTCGTACTCGGGGCGGCCGTATTCCTTGATCGCGTCCTGGCTTTCCTTCGGCGCCATCGACAGCGGACACGTTCTTGATCGCCGGACCCGGGTAGAAATAGCCCTTGTCGTACGTGTACGCCTGCGCCTCCGGCGTCAGCATGAACGCCATCATGTCGAGGATCACCGCGACCTTCTCCGGCGGCAACGCCCTTCGGGAATCACCATGTAGTGCGCGTCGTTGACCCACGTCATGCCCTTGAACGGCGCGACCTTGTAGTTCTTCGGCACGATGCCGAGCACGCGCGGATTGATGTCCCAGCCGGTCATCGTCACCGTCATGTCGCGCGAGCCTTCGCCGAGCTCCTTCATCACCGCGCCGGTGCCCGTCGGGTAGTACTCGATGCAGGAGTTGAGCTCCTTCAGGTACGCCCAGGTCTTTCCCAGCCGTTGACCGGGATCCTTCGGATTCTTGTCGCCGAGGATGTACGGCAGGCCCATGATGAACGTGCGCCCGGGACCGGAATTGGCCGGCCGCGCGTAGATGAGCTTGTTGGGATTCGCCTTGCACCACGCCAGCAGCTCGGCCGGCGTCGTCGGCACCTGCTTGACCTTGTCGGGGTTGTATTCCATCAGCGGTCCCGCCGGCATGAACGTCACCGCGATGCCGTGATCCTGCGCGAGCTCCTGCATCTTCGCGGCAGCGGGCTGGTAGTTGGCCATCAGGTTCGGGAACTTCGATGCGCTGGTCGGGAAGAATCTTGATCAGCAGGCCCTGCTCGATGCCCGCGGCCAGGAAATCGGTCCCCGTCAGCATGAGGTCGATAGTCGCTGCGACCCGCGGCCTGCATCGCCTTGAGCTTGCCGGGAATCTCAGGCGCCGGAGCTTTGGTGAAGTTGAACTTGGCGACGAGGTTCGGATGCTTTTTCGCGTAAGAGCTCGAACGCGTCCTGAGTCAGCGCGAGATTGCCTGCCGGATCGACGACGTTGATCGTGACGGGGCTCTTCGGCATCCGCCGTGCCCTGCGCCGCACGCGGTGGATCACGGCGCCGATTCCGGCGAGCGCGGCCGCTGCGGCGCCGGCGACTGCTAACCTGAGCGCGGCGCGCGCGGGATTGGCGGCGCAGCTTCGCTTCGCATATCCATGAACTCCTCCCTTGTTGTCCTGCCGCTGTGCGCGGTGTCACGAGGCGAATCCGGCAAACCCGGCGATGATAAGGGGAACTCACGCTGCCGTGAAGGTGCGGACTTTCCCCCGGATTTTCGATGAGGCGTACGTTTTCGATCCGCATTGCGCGGTCGCCGCTTTGCGCATATCGTAGATCGTCAGAAGTCCCGACTGCTGCCGCCGTCAGCGCTTCCATCTCGACCGCCGGTCCGCGCGAGCGTCTCGGCGGTGACCTCGATCGCAATCGCGCTCGCCCGCGGCGTCCGGCGCGAATTCGACCGCGACGCGCGTGAGCGGCAGCGGATGGCACAGCGGAATCAGCTCCGCGGTCCGCTTCGCCGCCTGGATCGCGGCGACGCGAGCGACGCCCAGCACGTCGCCTTTGCTCGCCGCATCTGCGCTCACGATCAGCGCGAAGCGTCGCTGGCTGCATCAGGATGCGGCCCGCCGCCCGGGCGACGCGCCGGGTTACGTCCTTTCCGGCGACGTCGACCATGTGCGCCTGACCGGCCGCGTCGAAATGCGTAAAATGGGGTGTCTCTCGTGCCCGCTGCGGCGAGCGGCGGCCGGCTTCCTTCTTGCAGCGTCATCCGGAGGCTGCCCTCTACTAGCCTCGCTGCGCGAGCCACCGAGCGACCTCCGCTTTGAACTTCGGGTAATGCAACGCATCTTAGCATTGCACTCTCTACGCCTCCGGCTGGCGGCTGATGGCTCGCCCGACAACCTCGACAAGCGCCCGCGCGCGCAGCATCCGCTTCCACAATCGATCGTGGCGGCGGTCGCGGCGACAGCCCTCATCGTCCAGCCGCTGGCGCCGGGACTGCTGGGCGCGAGCTCCGCGTACGGCCCAATCCGCCGCGCCAGCCACGCGCTGGCACCAGCGGCGTTTATTCGGGGTCTGTCGCGCCCGAGACGCCAGGCACCTCCATCTTCTCGGGGTCAGGCCTGCCCTCGGCACCCGCAACGAGCACGCCGCTCCACGCAGGCGCTTCCTGACCTCGGCGACGAATCCCAGAGCATCGCGACGCCCGCTCAGGAGCGCAAGCTCGGCGAATCGGTCGTCCGCCAGATCCGCGCATCCGGCGCGCTATCTGCGACGATCCGGAGGTCAACGACTATCTGAACGAGCTCGGTCACCGGCTCGTCGCCGCGAGTCCGGACAGCACGTTCGAATTCGAGTTCTTCGCGATGGCCGATCCGACGATCAACGCGTTCGCGCTGCCCGGCGGTTCATCGCGCGTCAACATGGGGCTGATCCTGCTCGACGCAGAGCGAATCCGAGCTCGCGCGCGGTGCTCGCGCACGAAATCTCGCACGTGACGCAACACCACTTCACGCGGTCGATGGCCGCTCAGCAGCGCTCGCTTCTGCTGACTCGCTCGGCGCGTTGGCGCTCGCGCTCGCCGCGTCCCGAGCCGGGCGGCTCGCATCTCCGGCCAGGCCGTCGCGGCGGCGTCATCCGCGGCGCAGGGGCTCGCGATCCAATCGCAGCTCAACTACACGCGCGAGAACGAATACGAGGCCGATCGCATCGGTTTCCAGCGCGCTCGAGGCCGCCAAGTTCGATGTCAACGCGATGGCGACGTTCATGGAACGGCTGCAGCGGCAGGGCCGCTTCACCGAAGGCAACGCGCCGTCGTACCTGCGCACGCACCCGGTGACGACCGAGCGGATCGCCGAGGCGCAGGCGCGCGCGCACGGCAAACCCTACCGGCAGGTTGCCGACTCGATGGACTTTCAGCTCGTGCGCGCGCTGCTGCGCAGCTACCAGGGCACGCCGAAGGACGCCGGTCGACTATTTCGACGACGGCGCTCGCCGAGCACAAGTACAACTACGAGGTCGCCGCGCGCTACGGGCTCGTCGCGTCGCTGCTGCGCGCTCAGGATTACACGCGCGCGAAGGCCGAGCTCGCCACGCTCGAGAAGACCGCGCCGCCGCATCCGATGATCGACGCGATGGCGGGTCACGTCTACATGGAAGCGGGCGATCTCGATCGCGCGATCGCGCGGTTCGAGAGCGCGCTCGCCCGCTATCCGAACAAGATGCAGCTGATCTACGACTATCCGGAGGCCTTGCTCAAGGCTGGCCGTGCGCGCGACGCCGCGGTCTTCCTCGAGCGCGAGCTCGCGCGTCTTTCCGAACAACGGGCCGCTGCACCGGATCACCGCGCGAACGTACGCGGAGCTCGGCAAGCGGACGCAGCAATACCTGCATCAGGGCGAGTTCTACGCATGGCAGGGCGACTCTGAAGGGCGCGATCAACCAGCTCGAGCTCGCGACCAAGGCGGCCGACGCCGATTTCTACCAGGCGTCGGTCGTCGAGACACGGCTCGCGCGCGCTGCGCCGCGAGCTCGCCGAGCAACAGGCGCTCGCGAGGAACGGCTGGACTTCGACTCGTGCGTGAGTTGCACGCGCGATTCGACAGCGCGGCAGCCGCAATGACCCCGCCTACCGCCAGATGCAGGCTTACGCGGCATTTCTTGCTGTGCGCTTTCGTGCGCCGCTCAGGCATGCGCGAGCGTGCTGCGTTTCCTCTCTTCGGTGCGACGCCGCGGCCGGAAGCCGGAAATTCATCGAGCTGTGCGCGCCCTCCCGCTCGACGCAAAGTCAGGCTACCTCCTATCGCTTCGGCTCGCAGGACAAGGATGGCATCGAGACGGCCCGTCGAGCTCGAGTACTCCCGCCGAGGCGCGGGCTCGCTCAAGCGCTTCTACGCGGCGACGTACACGCACGGCGGCCTGTACACGCAATCGGTACGCTTCGTTTCCGGCAACTTCGGCTACACGGTCTTCACTCGTTCGCGCGGCGTGGAAACCGTTGCTGCCGGCGTCGACGTGCGCGACCGCAAAGAGCGGCAAGACGACGACGATCTCCTGCAGCGAGCGGCCGCGCTTCTACTATCTTCAGAGCTCCAAAGGGCTGGTACCTTGCGATCCGGAAACGCCGGTAGGGACCGCCTGCGTGAAATGACTCGCTGACCTCGCCGAACGGCTTGTCTCCGAGCCGCGTGCGGCTCGACCGTCACTCGCCCCCGGCAGGTTCGCCTGCCACCCCTGTAGCTTTCTACAGGTGTCGGCAAGCGTCGATTCGGGGATAGTGTACCGCCCAGGTCGGAGCGCGAGGGGGTCGCGCCGAACGAAATGCGTGGCGATGGGGGACAGCCATGAAAATACTTGTCATCGACGATCACCCGCTAGTCGTCGACGCGCTTGCTCGAGCTGCTTCCCAGATCGACCCTGCGATGGAGGTTCGCGCGGCGATGGACCCGTGCGAAGCGATCACCGTGCTCGACAACGAGCCCGACGTTTCGCTCGTGTTGCTCGACCTCGCGCTTCCGGGCGCACGCGGCCTCGATTTTCTCGGCGACCTGAAGCTCGATTATCCAGGGTGTCCCTGTCGTCGTTCTCTCGGCGACGCACGATCGAGCGACCATCATGGCCGCGCTCGGCGCGGGCGCGCACGGCTTCGTTCCGAAGACCGCCGACGGACCAGCGATGCTGCTCGACGCGGTTCGCCGCGCGCTGGACGGCGGCGTGAGCCCGTTGCCCGACGACGCCGATGCCCGACAGGTGACGGAGTCCGTGTGGAGCCGCGCGCGCTCGGTCTCACGGCGCGGCAGACCGATGTGCTGAAGTTACTCGTGCAGGGAAAGCCGAACAAGCTCATCTGCCGCGATCTCACAGCTCTCCGAAGGGACGGTCAAGGTGTCACGTCAGCGCAATCCTGAAAGCGCTCCGCGTGCACTCGCGCTCCGAAGCGGTCGCCGCGCTCGCGCGACGCGGTATCAGCGTCGACCACGCTGTCGGCACGGCCGCGCTTCGTCGAGTCGACGCTGCGCTGACCGCCGCTCGCCAGCCGGGCCGTCGCGACGACGAGAGCCCCACGAGCACACGCCGATGTCGATCGCCGCGATCGCGCCACCGCCGTTGCTCGCGCACGCGCGCGCCGATCAGATCGCATCGCTCTATCGGTCCTGGCACCGGACGACCGTGTCGATGTGGTGCTCCGGCGCCGTCATTCTATTGCGGCGTGCTGTGGGAGCAGGAGCGCGGCTCGACGATGGCCGTATGGCTCGCCGCGATCCTCGCCAACCAGATATGGCGCGGGCGTGCTCGCACGCGCCTCACCGGCGAGCGCAGCCCGCAGGTCGCCGATGCGTGGCGCTGGGGGCCTACTGGGCAGTCGGCTCGACGATCGCCGGCGCGTTGTAGGCGCCGCCGCCGTCGCGATGTTTCCCGCCTCCGCTCCGTATCAGGCGCTCTTCATCGTCTGCCAATTCAGCGTGATCCTCGGCGGGATTGAGCCTCACCGCCGTCTACCGGCCTCGTTCTACGGCTTCGTCCTCCGCCGTCCTCGTACCGCTCATTGTTCGCGTTGCGCTCGAGGGGCGACCGGGCGCACCTGTTCACGGCGCTCGTGCTCGTCGTCGTGCTCGGCTTCGTGATCACGTTCGGGCGCCAGGTGAACGATATGTCAGCGCTGCGCTCGATGCGTTTACGATGAAACCTCGACCTGATTGCCGAGCTCAAAGCGCAGACCGAGGCGGCGCTCGCTTCGCGCGCCACCGCCGAATCGGCGAATCGCGCGAAAAGCCGGTTCCTCGCGGCGGCGAGCCACGACCTGCGTCAGCCGCTGCACGCCGTGGGACTCTTTGCGGCGGCGCTCGCCGCCAAGGCGCGGCGATCCCGACGTGAGGCCCCTCGTGGCGACGCGTCCGCGCCTCGGTCGAGGCGCTCGAAGGATTGTTCGCGCAGCTCACTCGATCTCTCGCAGCTCGAGGCCGGCGCGTTGCATCCAGCGCCCATGGCGTTCGCGCTCGAGCCGCTGTTTCACGCGCGTCTGCCGCCGATCTCGGCCCGCAGGCGATCGCCCACGAACTCACGGTCCGCACGATGCGCACGCGGCTCGCCGTGTACACCGATCCGGTGCTTCCTGGAGCGAGTCATGCGCAATTTCGTCTCGAACGCCGTTCGCTACACGCGCACGGGCGGTGTCGTCGTCGCGCGCGCGCCGACGCGCGAATGCGGTGCGCATCGACGTGATCGATACCGGCGTCGGCATCGCCGCAGCGGATCGCGCGCGCGTGTTCGACGAGTTCGTTCAGCTCGCGTGGCGTGCCGCGCCACCACGCGAGCGGGCGCGGCATGGGACTCGGCCTCGCGATCGTCCGCGGCCTTGCCGGGCTCCTCGGGCCACGATCGAGATCGGATTCAGCGCCGGGGCGCGGCTCGCGCTTCTCGATCACGGTGCCGCGCGCGACGCGCGCCGAGAGCCGACACGCATCCGTTGCCCCGCGTCCGGCAACCTCTTCGCAAGCGCTTTCGGGAACGAGGATCGTCGTCGTCGATGACGACCTCGCCGTCGTCGACGCCATGCGTGCGCTCTTCGCCTCGTGGAGGGCGACCGCGGCCGGAGGCGACGCGCGCGGCTTCCGCGCTTGCCGCGCTTGCGGCGGTCGACGGCACTTCGCGCGTTCGGGTGTCGATCTGATCGTTGCCGACCTGCGTCTTGCCGATGGCGCGTCGGGATCGATGCGATCGCGGAGTTGCGATCGCGGCTCGGAATGCGAAACGCCGGCGCTGATCGTCTCCGGCGACGCGAGCGCGGCGGCACGCGCCGAGGTGGAGTCCGCAGGCATACGACTGCTGCTGAAGCCGGTCGTCGCAACGACCTATGCGCGAGGCGGCCGCAGTGGCAGCTCCAGGGCCGTATCCGAGCACCGGACCAGGCAATACTGCTTGAGCCGGACGACGACCGCCCTCGAATCGCGTTGTCGGGCGTCGAACCGCAAAAACGTCGGGCCCGCGACTGCCGGGCCCGAGCGCGTTCGGAACGGCGAGTCGACGTTCCGCTGCTCGCGCCGGACTCTGCCTTTGAACCGCTCCTTCATCTTCTCGCGGAACGACTCGGCCTTCGCCATCCGGCCCTGAATCATCTGGCTTCACGACCGCCTTCTGATCTGGCGAGAACGTCGCATAGAGCGCGAGCCACTGCGCCCGAGACCGACTTGCGCAGCGCCTGACCCTGGGCCTGCGCGTTGTCGGACACCGCAGCCACGGCGGCGAGGTCCGGCTCGCTCTTCGCGAGCTCGGCGGTGAGCGCGTCCTTGACCGTCTGGTGCAGCGACTGACCCGTCTGATGCGCGGTCTTCGTGCTCGCGACAGCACGCGTCGAACATCTGCTGCTGCGACGTGTTGAGGTTGAGCTGGTCTTTCGCGCCCGCGATCAGGTGACCGATCATGTCGCCCGGCTCTGCCATGCCCGTGCGGTCGCCATGCAGGCGGCGCCGCCGGGCTGGGCGCAGAGTGACACAGCAGCGCCCAGCGTCATCGCGAGCGCTGCTGGCGGCGACCACCGCGGTCTTGCGTAATCTGTCCTGAAGCATCATCTGAATTCCTTTCCGTGAATGCGGGCCGCAGCGGTTGCGTCGGCTCCTTACTCTCCTTGAGCGCATTGTGCGCCGGCGTTCAACGCGAAACCCGCGCCATTGAAACGGGACGTTGCACGCGGAGCCCGGCGTTACAATTGGTTACAGTTATCCGCGATCGCTTCGCAATTCGCCGTTAGTCTTTGACATGGTCACCAAGGTGCCCGCGCCCAGGATCCTCGTCATCGACGATGACGTGCGCCTGCGCGACCTCCTGTCGCGCTACCTGACCGAGCAGGGATTTCAGGTCACGGTCGCTTCCCGACGCGCGCGACCTCGACAAGAAGCTGCAGCGCGATCCGCCGCATCTGATCGTGCTCGACCTGATGTTGCCCGGCGAGGACGGCCTCGCGGTATGCCGACGCCTCCGCGGCGCGGGCGAAGCGGTGCCGATCATCATGCTCACCGCGAAGGGCGAGGAAGTCGACCGCATCGTCGGGCTCGAGATGGGCGCCGACGACTACCTGCCGAAGCCGTTCAATCCGCGCGAGCTCGTCGCACGCATCCACGCGGTGTTGCGCCGCCAGACCGAGCACCGTGCTCCGGCGCGCCGGTGGCGAGAGGAAGGTCGCGTTCGGGCCGTTCACGCTCGATCTCGCGGCGCGGACGTTGATCTCCGGCGAAACGACGATCCATCTGACGACCGGCGAGTACGCGCTGGTGAAGGTCTTCGTCGAGCATCCGCGGCAGCCTCTCGCGCGCGAGAAGCTGACGCTCGCTCGCCCGCGGGCGTGATCACGACGTGTTCGACCGGGCGATCGATGTCCAGGTTTCGAGGCTGCGCAAGCTGATCGAGCCCGACCCGTCGAATCCCCGCTACATCCAGACCGTGTGGGGATTCGGCTACGTGTTCGTTCCGGACGACGAGGCAGCCGCGCTCGCGCCGGAAGGCACGCCGACGTGACGCTGCTCCCGCGAAGCCTCTTCGGTCGGCTGGCGCTGTTGCTGCTCGCGGTGGTCTCGATCGCGCTCGTCGCGACGATCCTCCTCTTCCGCCACGACCGCGTCGCACTGCTTTCGCGCCAGCTCGACGACACGAAGATCGTGCAGTTGAAGGCCGTTCGGGCGGCGCTCCGCATCGCTCGATCCAAGCGAGCACCGCGACGCCCTGGTGCGCATCGCCCGCGAGTACGGCGTGCGGATCATCCCCGAGAGCGAGCGGCCTTTGTTCGGCGCCAACGCTCCGCCGCAGGCGCGATGCAGGAAGCTGCGCGGAGCGGCTGCGCGAGACAGCTGGGGCCGGGGACCGAGGTGCGCCGGCGCCGGGCGCGCGGATTGCTGTTCGTTCGCGTCCAGGTCGGCGATGCCGGCTACTGGATCGGCTTTCCGCTCCTGCCGCCTCCGTCGTCCGAAGACCGCTCGTCGCGCGGCGCTGTGGAGCTCTCGTCATCGCCGGGGCGCTGCTCATCGCGGCGTTCCTGTTTGCGCGCTATCTCGCGCGCCCGCTGCGCGAGCTCGCCAGCACGCGGTAGAGCGGGTCGGCCGCGGCGAGACGCCTGCGCCGCTACCCGAGCAGGGGCCCTCGGAGATCGTGAAGCTCAACCGCGGCGTGAACGGCATGATGGCGAGCCTGCGCCAGCTCGAGCACGATCGCGCGGTCCTGCTCGCCGGCGTTTCGCACGACTCTGCGCACGCCGCTCGCGCGGCTGCGGCTCGGTGTCGAAATGGAGGCGCGCGACGAAGCGACGCGTGCCGGCATGGTCGACGACATCGACGAGATGGACCGGATCATCGGCCAGTTTCTCGACTTCGCGCGCACGAACGAGGATGCCGCGCGTCGAGCGCGCCGACGTCAACGAGATCGTTCCGGACCTGCCGTCGAGCGTCACGTTCGCAGCGGGCACGACGTGCGCTTCGCGCCGGGTGCCGCGTGCCGTCGTGCCGCTGCGATCGACCGCTTTCTCGCGGCTCGTCGCGAATCTTCTCGACAACGCGATCGCCTACGGTGCGCCGCCGGTCGAAGTGTCACACGCATGCCGCGGATCGCGAGAATCGTGCTCGAGATCGCCGACCGGGGCGCCGGGATCGCGCCGGATCAGGTCGAGCGACTGAAGCAACCGTTCACGCGCGCGTCGGTCGCGCGCTCGAACGAAGGCAACGTCGCCGGCGCCGGCCTCGGCCTGCGCGATCGTCGAGCGCATCGCGCGCCTGCACGGCGGGACGTTCGACTCTGCTTTCCGCGCGACGGCGGTGGAACGCTCGCGCAGCGTCGTGATCCCGGCGCCCGCGTAGGCGCCTACGGCGCCGCAGTCAGTCCGGCCGCACGAGAAGCACGGTGCGCGAGCGCCGCGATGCCCTCGCCGCGCCCGGTGAATCCCAGGCGCTCGGTCGTCGTCGCCTTCACGCTGACCTCGTCGAGCTTGCAGCCGAGGTCGGCGGCGAGGTTCGCGCGCATCGCCGGCAACGTGCGGCGCAAGCTTCGGCGCCTGCGCGATCAGCGTCGTGTCGAGGGTTGCCGGTCTGCCAACCCCCGCCCGACGGCGAGCGATACGACATGACGCAGCAGCACGCGGCTGTCGGCGCCCTTCCATCGCGGATCGGTGTCGGGAAAATGCGCGCCCAGGTCGCCCAGCGCCAATGCGCCGAGGATCGCGTCGCACACCGCGTGGAGCAGCACGTCGGCGTCCGAATGACCGTCGAGGCCGCGGTCCCAGGGAATCGCGACGCCGCCGAGGACGAGCTTGCGCCCCGCGACGAGCGCGTGCACGTCGAAGCCGTTTCCGATCCGGATGCTCATGTTCAGTGCCACGGTGCCAGCATGCGCGTCGTGGACGATGCAAGGCGGATGACATGGAGTCTGGACTGACGCCCTAATCGAGCAGCAACGCGATGCGCTCTTCGTCGAGCGGGTCGAAGTCCCAGCCGCTCGTAGAAGCGCCACGCGCCTTCGTTGTCGCGGTGACATGCGCGGTGTCGATCCGCGAGACGCCGCTCGCGCGGAGCGTCATCGCAGAGCGCACCGAGCATCGCGCTGCCGACGCCGCGCCCCTGCCAGCCGCCCGCGATCGTGACGTCGTCGAGCTTCGCGACAAGCGCGCCGCGCGACGTCGAGATCGCGTGGCAGACGACGCATGCGCCGACCGGCACGCACTCGCCCGTCTTCGTCGGCGAACGCGAGCCAGACGAAGCCGAGCTCCGGTCGCGCGACGAACAGATCGAGCGCGCGCGAAAGCGCGTCGCGACCGCCGTCGCCGTACACCGCGCTCGACGCGCCGATAGTGGAGCGTCGCCGTCGAGGAACTCGCCGAGCAGCGCCTGCGCGGCGGCGCGCGTCGCGCGCGCTCATCGGCGCGCACGTGACGAGGGCGGATGGCGCGGCAGCAGTCGGCATCACGCGCCCCTCGCGACGACAAGCGGCTCGAGCGCCGCGCGAATCGCGCGGCGGAATCGGCGCGGGCCGCTGCGTCTGCCGATTGACCCAGACGTGAACGAAGCGTCCGGTGGCCGCCGCGTCGTCGTCGCCCCGCCGGAAGATGCCGATCTCGTAGGTGACCGACGATGTTCCGAGCTTGACCACGCGCATTCGCGGCGTCGATGGCGTCCGGAAATGTCAGCGGCTTCCGGTAGATGACACTGCGGTCTCGACGACGTAGCCGACGACCGGGTCGCCGGCGGATGTCGAGTCCGCCCGCGTTGATCAAGTGCTCGTTCACCACGGTGTCGAAATACGAATAGTACGTGACGTTGTTGACGTGCCCGTAGGCGTCGTTGTCCATCCAGCGCGTCGAGATCGTCAGGAAATGCCGATAGTCGCCCCGCGATCGGACGGCAGCAATGGCGTTGGAGTCGGGCATCGATGACGAGAGCGGCGCTCGCGGGCGGTCACGCCGGAGCCGGCTCGACCGTCATTCATCCGCGCGTCGAGCAACTCGATCCAGTGCCGCACGGGCCGCTTCGTTCCGCTCGCAAGGTGCGTGAGACAACCGATATTGGCGGTCGCGATGAGATCCGGCACATCCGGCCTCGAGCGCGGCGAGCTTGTTGGACTTGCAACTCGCGCGAGAGCTCCGGTTGCAGCAGCGAATACGTCCCCGACGAGCCGCAGCACGAGGTGCGGATCGGCGACGGGTGTGAGCTCCAGTCCGAGCGCAAGCAAGATCTCCTCGACCCGGCCGGCGAGCTGCATTCCGTGTTGCAACGAGCACGGCGAGATGGAACGCGACGCGCTGCGGGCCGAGATCCATCCTGCACCTTCGGCGCGATCTTCGCGCCACTCGGCGCCGACAATCTCGACCGGGTCGCGCGCGATCCGCGACACCCACTGCGCGCGTTCGCGCGTAGTCGCGAATCGTCGCGCAGCAGATGTCCGTACTCCTTCACCATTACGCCGCAGCCGCTCGCGGTGACGACGACCGCTTCGACGTCGCGATCGATCGTGCGGCCACCACGCGTCGATGTTGCGGCGTGCGAGCGCCAGTCCGCGCTCATCGCGCCGCTCAGGTGATACGGCAGCGCGCCGCAGCACCCGCCGCCGGCGACGCGCAACAGCGAGATGCCGATGCGGTCGAGCACGCGCGCCATCGCCGCGTCGATCGACGGCGCGATCGACGCGTTGCACGCAGCCATCGAGCACGAGCATCTTGCGCTGGTGGCGCGGCGCGGGCCACACGCTCCAGCGGCTGCGCACTGGGAATCTTCGCCGCGCAGCTCCGCGGGCAGCGACCGGCTTGCAATGCCCGGCCGAGCGCGAGCGCGCCGCCGAACAGCGGTCGAGCGATCAGGCGTCTCGCGCAGCAGCCAACGCCGCGCTCTCTCGGCTGACCGGGCGCGGCGCGCGCTCGTCGACGACGTGCCGGCCGATGTCGAGCAGTCGCCCGTATTGGACGCCCGACGGGCACGTCGTCTCGCAGCTGCGGCAGGTGAGGCAGCGGTCGAGATGCAGATCGCGTCTTCGCGGTGACCGGCGCGGCCTTCGAGCACCTGCTTGATCAGGTAGATGCGTCCGCGCGGGCTGTCGAGATCGTCGCCCAGCAATTGATACGTCGGGCACGTCGCCGTGCAGAAGCCGCAGTGCACGCACGAGCGCAGGATCGCGTCGGCTTCGCGGCCCTCGGGCGTATCGCGGATGAAGTCGGCGAGCGCGGTCTCCAAGGCGGGTCAGAAATCCGGGATAGAGGCGGCCGCGGATTGAGGATGCCCGCCGGATCGAACGTCGCCTCTGAGCCGCGCGATGCAACTGATGGATCGCGTCGGGCAGCGGATGGAACGCGCCCGCACGACTTGTCGGTGGCGCGAAACAGCGTCGCGTGGCCGCCGTGCCCTGCGCCCAGGCGCGCACGTCGGCCGCATCGGTGCGCGGCCTCGCGACGAGCCAGCGCAACGCGCCGCCCCATTCGATCAGCTGCTCGCCGCCCAGGTCGCCGGTACGGCGCCGTCGACTTCACCGACAAGTCGCCACAGCGGCGCAGCCGCGCCTCGACCGCCGCGACGAAATGACGGGTGCGTGTGGTCGCGAACGCTCGCCCAGAACGTCCGCCGCCGTCGGCGATCGGCCGTTGCCGCCGATCTTCGCCGCGATCGCCGCTCGACCGCGGGTGCGGCACCCGACAGCCGCACCGACGAGCTGGCCCGCGTGATGGCAGCAGGTCGCCGAGACGCGGCAGCGGCTTGCCCGCCCCATTCGTTGCGTCCGCCGGATCGCCTCATCGGCCGAGCACTCGAACACGCGCGTCGCCTCGACTCTTCGGCAGCCGGCAGGCACTTCAGCGACACTTCGGTCAGCACGCCCAGCGTGCCGAGCGCGCCGGTCATCAGCCGCGCGACGTCGAAACCCGCGACGTTCTTCATCACGCGGCCGCCGAACGACGCAGGTCGTCGCCGCTGCCGTCGACAATGCGCACGCCGAGCACGAGGTCGCGCACGGCGCCCGCGTACGGACGGCGCGGTCCCGACGAGCCCGGTCGCCACGCAGACCGCCGAGCGTGGCGCCCGCGCCGAAACGCGGCGCGCTCGCAACCCGAGCATCTGCCCGCGCGCCGCCAGCGTCGCTCATCGATATCGGCGAGCGCGCGTGCCCGCGCGCGCGGTGACGACGAGCTCCGGTCGGGTCGTAGTCGACGATGCCGGCGAAGCGACGTCGTGTCGAGCACGTCGCCGACGATCGCGCTGACCGTAGAAGTCCGGGTCCCGGCTGCCGCGAATCACGAGCGGCGTTTTAGCCGCCGCGCCGCGCGCACTCGTCCTGCAGCCCGACGCGCGTGCTCATCGGCGTCGCCTCATCAGGCGTCACTCGCTGCGCAGGCATCGCGACCGACCGCCGTCGAGTCGCCCGCGCCTTGCCCGCGCTGCGCGCGATCTTGTCGCGGTAGATCACGCGCGGCTCGTCGCCTTCGATGATCGCCGTCTCGGCGAGCGCGGCGCGTCCTCCCATTCGCGCACGAACGGATGCTGCCAGCAGCCGCCTGCAGATACGCCCCCGCCGCGCCTTCGGGCGTCACGCCGATAGGTGCGAAAGCGGAAGGCGACCGGCGCATAGAACGCATCGGCGAGCGAGTAAGCGCCGCACAGGATACGGGCCGCCTTGCGCGAAGCGGCCGCGTCCCTCGTTCCAGATCTCGGTCACGCGCGCGATAGTCGCGTACGAGCGCCGGGCGACCACGGACGCACGTCGACTCGCTCGCGAATGCACATCGTCATTTCGTTGCGCAGCGTCGAGAATCCCGAATGCATCTCCGCGGCGACCGACCGCGCCCACGCGCGAGTCGCCGGATCGCCGGCCACATGCCTGGATGCCGCTCGGCCAGATACTCGGCGATCGCCAGCGAATCCCAGACGACGCGTCGCGCCGTCGTGAGACAGGGCACGCGACCCGTCGGCGAAAACGACTCGATTTCCAGGATTGGGCTCGCCGGTGCCGCGACAGCGACACCATGCGCTCGGCAGAACGGCGCGCCGGAGAGCTTCATCGCAGAGACAGCCGCGCAGCGACCACGACGAATAGTTCTTGTTGCCGAGATAGAGCTGTGTACATGGCGTGCACCCGTAGTCGAGATCAGCGCGGAACCGGTCTTGCCCGGGTTCATGATGTTGTGCGGATCGAGCGCGCGCTTGATCGTGCGCATCAGGTCGACCGGCCTCGCCGTGCTCGGCGGCGAGCGCCTCGAGCTTGTGCATGCCGATGCCGTGCTCGCCCGTGCACGTGCCGCCCATCGCGATCGCGCGCAGGCTGATCGCGCTTGCGCCAGCGCCTCGGCCTTCGCGCGCTCGCCCGGCGTCTCGGGATCGAACAGCCACGCCAAGTGGAAGTTGCCGTCGCCGACGTGACCGACGATCGGCGCGACCAAGCCCGGTCGCCTCGGCGTCGGCGCTTGGTCTCGAGCAGGCAATCGGCGAGCCGCGAGATCGGCACGCACGCATCGGTCGCGAAGACGACTGCTTGCCGGGACTGAGCGCCTTCGCCGCGTAGTACGCCGCATGCCGCGCCTTCCACAGTCGCGTGCGGTCCTCGGGCTTGCGTCGCCCATTCGAATGCGCTGCCGCCGTGCTCGTCGGCGATCGCCTGCATCTGCGCCGCCTGCTCAGCCGCACACCGGCCTCGGTGCCGTGGAACTCGAAGAAGAGCGTCGGCTTCGCCTCGAAGCCCTCGAGCTTCGAGTAGCGGATGCAGGCGTCCATCTGCACGTCGTCGAGAAGCTCGATTCGCGCGACCGGAATGCCCGTGCTGCATCGCGGCGATCACCGTATGCGACCGCGCCTTCGAGCGTCGCGAACTGGCACACGGCCGCGGAAATCGCTTCCGGCACGCCGTACAGGCGCAGCTGAATCTCGGTGATGATGCCGAGCGTGCCTTCGGCGCCGACGAACAGACGCGCGTGAGATCGTAGCCGGCGCTCGACTTGCGCGCGCGGCCTGCCGGTGCGGACGATCCGGCCGTCGGGCGTGACGACGGTCAAGCCCGAGCACGTTCTCGCGCATCGTGCCGTAGCGCACCGCGTTAGTCCCGGAGGCGCGCGTCGACGTCATGCCGCCGATCGTCGCGTTCGCGCCCGGATCGATCGGGAAGAACAGGCCGGTGTCCTTGCAGCTCGGCGTTGAGCTGCTCGCGCGTGACGCCCGCCTGGACGCGGCAGTCGAGATCCTCGGCGTTCGACTTCGAGCACGCGGTTCATCTGCGAGAGGTCGACGCAAACGCCGCCGTACGAGCGCCGCGACGTGGCCTTCGAGCGACGTTCCGACGCCGAATGCGATGACCGGGCACGCGCGCCGCGTGACATAGACGCACGATCGCCGCGACTTCTTCGTTGGTGTGCGGAAACACGACGACGTCGGGCAGTCGCGGCGTCCGGCCATGCCCTTCGCCGTGGCCATGCTGATCGCGGATCGCCCGCGACGTGATCGCGCGCTCGCCGTAGTCCGCGGTAGCGCGTCACGAGATCGACGACGACGTCGCGCGACGGCCCGAGCGCGCGGCGTCGAGACGCGGTTGCATCGGTCATCGTGCGTCGTCGATCGCGATCGATTGCCTTCAGAAGCGCGGCAATTCCGGATGCGGCAAGTTGGCCGTGGTGCACGTGCATCTTGCCGAACTCGGCGCAGCGCGAGAGCGTCGGTACGCCCTTGCCTGGATTCAGCAGGCCATGTCGGCGTCGAACGCCGCCTTGATCGCCGAGGAAGCGCTCGAGCTCGGCCGGGCCGAACTGCACGCACATCTGCGGCAGCTTCTCGACGCCGACACCGTGCTCGCCGGTGATCGTGCCGCCGACCTCGATGCACAGCTCGAGGATCGCCGGCGCCGAACGCCTCGGTGCGCTTCGATCTCGCCGGGCTTGTTGGCGTCGAACAGGATCAGCGGATGCAGGTTGCCGTCGCCCGCGTGGAACACGTTGGCGCAGCGCAGTCCGTACTTGTCGCGACATGCGCGTCGATGCGCAGCCAGCACTGCGGCGAGCGCGCGGCGCGGAATCGTCCCGTCCATGCAGTAGTAGTCGGGCGAGATGCGGCCGACCGCGGGAAACGCCGCCTTGCGACCCGACCAGAAGCAGCAGACGCTGCGCGCTCGTCCTTCGAGACGCGGATCTCCGGTCGCGCCGGCCTCGCGCAACACGCGTCGATCTCGGCCATGTCCGCCGCCACTTCCTCGGCGCGTGCCGTCGGCTCTCGACGAGCAGCACCGCCGCGGCGTCGAGTCGGATAGTCGGCGTGGACGAACTCCTCGACCGCGCGGGTCGCCTTGCGGTCCATCATCTCGAGCCCGGCCGGAATGATGCCCGACGCGATGACCGCCGCGACCGCCGCGCCCGCCTGCCGACGATCGTCGAACGCCGCCAGCGCGACCTGTGCGATGCGGCGGCTTCGGCGTGAGCTTGACGGTGATCTCGGTGATCACGGCGAGCAGGCCTTCGGAGCCGTTGATCGAGCGCGAGCAGGTCGTAGCCCGGCGCTGTCGAGCGCATCGCCGCCGAACTCGACGATCTCGCCGGTGATCAGCACGCCGCGCACGCGGCTGCACGTTGTGCACGGTGAGACCATGCTTGAGACAATGGACGCCGCCGGCGTTCTCCGCGACGTTGCCGCCGATCGTGCACGCGATCTGCGACGACGGATCGGGCGCGTAGTAGAGGCCGTAACGGCGCAGCGGCCTCGCTGATCGCGAGGTTGCGCACGCCCGGCTGGACGACCGCGGTGCGTGCCAGCGGATCGATCGCGAGATGATCCGCCGGAACTTCGCCAGCGACAGCACGCACGCCGCTGCTTGTGCGGGACGCGCTCCGCCGGAGAGGCTCGTACCCGCGCCGCGGGCGACGACCGGCACGCGCGCCGCGTGGCATGCGCGAGAGGATCGCGACGACCTGCGCTTCGTCTTCCGGAATCGCGACCGCCGCGGGCAGCTCGCGATACGACGCGGTGAGGCCGTCGCATTCGTACGGCCTCGTGTCCTCTGCGGCCGTCAGCAACGCCGACAGGCGGTAGGGATCGCACAGCGAGCTGGGCGTGGACGGCAGGATCGAGCATCGGCGTCGGTATCGGGCTCGGGCGGCAACGGGCCGGCATCGCATCCGGCCGGTGTTGGCGATCATTCTACTACTCCCCGCCCGCTATCACCTGGCAGTCGGGCGCTGTACGGCCGCAGCGTGCCGGTTCCCGATGGAATCCGGCGCTCCGGCGCCCGCTGCCGTGGCACTCATCGCAGCCGGTCACTGACCTGGACGTTCTCGATGCCTATTCTCCGCCTCCCTCTGCGGCGTTCGTCGCTTCTGTCGCCGCTGACCGCGTTGTCGCCTTCGCGGCTGCCGCGCAGACGCACGATGCAAGATCAATATCTCGGTCGCGCCAGAACTCGCACTATGGCGTGGCGATCGACACCTTCGCGCGCGAAGTCGACGCAGCCGAACCGGCGGCCGCTACAAGGTCCAGACATTCTACGGCGGCGCTGCGGCGCCGAGCGCGAATGGTCCGGTCGAGGCGTGCAGCTCGGCACGCTCGATCTGACGCTCACCTCCGACCGGGCCCGCTGCCGAACTTCGTGCCCGGAAGTGGCGATTCCTCGACATCCCGTTCCTGTTCGCGACTACGCGCAGGCGCGCGCCGTGCTCGACGGTCCGATCGAGCCAGGAGAGTGCTGCAGAAGTTCCCGCCGAAGGGCATGGTCGCGCTCGCGTGGGCCGAGAACGGCTTTCGCCACATGACGAACAGCAAGGCACCGCGGTCAACGCGCCGGACGATCTGAAGGGCCTCAAGATGCGGCACGATGGAGAATCCGATCCCATATCCAGGCCTACAAGCAGTTCGGCATCCTGCCCACGCCGATGGCATTCACCGAGGTTTTCACGGCGCTGCAACAGGGCACGGTCGACGGTCAGGAGAACCGCGGCTTGCGGTCATCACTGCGGCCAAGCTCGACCAGGTGCAGAAGAATCTGACGCTGACCGGCACGTCTGCTCGCCGGCGCGTCATCCTCGATGAACAAGGCGCAGTGGGACAAGTTGTCGGTCCGTGACAAGCAGGCGTTCCCGATGCCGCGAAGGAAGCCGTCAAGGCGAACCGCGCGCGCGTCGACTGATGACGAGAGGAAGGTGCGTCGCCGACCCGCGGCCCAGGCTGAATGGCGATCGGGTCGAGAACGTCGATGTGCTGGGCGAAGTTCCAGGCGACGCCTGCGCCGCAGTGCTATGTCGATTCCTGAACCAAGCGCTGGTCGCGCAGGAGAACATCGCACAAGATCAAGACTTCACAGGCAGTCGGGCGAAGCGATGGTTTCGAGCTCGTGCTCCTCGCGAGGCCGTCCGCAGAGGCGGGTGGCCAGCGAGAATTCTCCGCATCGTCGAGACGCCGCCCTCGGCCAGCCGAAGCCCGGGCGAGGCCCCGTCAACTGGAACGAGCGGCTCTCGCTCGAATCTCGCGCTACATGCAGCGGCCGCATGAACGACGGCGTGAAGTCCCGCGTCGCCGCCGGGTACCAGATCGGCGAGGCGATGGACTCTGGGCCGAGACCGTCGGCAGCAGCGCGATCCGAGTCGCGCTTGATCCGGCTTTCGCAGCCGGGCGACACGGTGCCGACCTGCAGCTCGGTTGGCAGCTCTACGGCGTCAGCGTGAGCCTCCGGAGCCCGCGCAAGGTCGATGCGCGGCGCGCGCCGGCCTTCGTATCGCACTCGGCGTCCTCGGGACGCCCGCATCACCGCGTGGTTCGGCTCGATCGGACGCGACCGGCGCAGCCCAGGGGCATGCCTGAGATGCGCTCGTCGTGTCCGCGGCGTCCGGGCGCGGTCGGGGAGCGTCAGGTCCGGGCAGCTTCCGCGTGAAGCATGCGCCGGCTGCCGCGGTCGTCGGCATGCGCCGGCGGGCGCGCGAAGTGCGACTACGCGTCGTGCGCGAGCTCGGCTTCGACGCGTGTCATCGACTACAAGGCGGGCGCGTCTGCTCGACGCGCTCCATGCCGCCTGCCCGGCGGCGTCGACATCGACTTCGAGCATCGTTGGCGGCGACATGCGCGACACGTCACTTGCTGCGTGATGAACGTCACTCGCGAATCGTCCGTCTACTGCCGGGCTCGTCGACCGTGAGCACAGCGCGGCCCGAGCCGTGGCCGCTGGCGGAACCAGATGCGCTCGGCGCTCGTCAATCGACCGGGTCCAGGATGCAGGGGATGATCGTCTACGACTGGAGCTTTGACGCGCAATGCCGAAGCGATCGCGGGGCTCGCCGCCGCCATGCTCGCCGAGTGGAAAGCTCAGCAAAGTATCGCGAATCGGTGGTCGAGGCATATCGACAAGCAGCGCCGAGCGCGGGCTCAGTCGCGCTCCTCGACGGCGAGAACTTCGGCGAGCAGCTCGTCAAGCTCGGCTTGAGGCCTGTTCACCCGAGCTTCGCTATCGGTAGCCGAACGCCGCCGCGTGGCAGCGTGCTGATCCCGGAACGAGCGAGAGCAGCGCGAGCACGCCGATCTGCGCCCAGCGGAACGGCCACAGAGCCTGCGCCGGACGATCCTCGTCAGCGGCACAAAAAGCGCGACGAACCGAGACGTGACGAGCAGCAGGTCCGCCGACCGGCGGCGTGATCCATCTCCGCATCGTCAGGTCGCACGATCGACACGATGATCCCGGAACGCCAGCAGATCGTTGATGCTCACGGCGCGCGCAGCGATCGGCGCCAGGATCGGAACCAGCACCACGACGCCCGGGCAGCGGCTCGATGAAGATGCCGAACGCGAGCAGCAGACACGTTGACCGCGAACAGGAAAGCGACGGCGAGAGCTGCATGCCGACGATCCACGCGGTCAGGTCCTGCGGGACGCGCGAGATCGTCAGCAGCCCACACGCGAACGCCGCCGGACATCGCGACGATGATCAGCACCGACGCGGTCATCAGCGCCGAAGCGAGAGAATTCGCCGGCAGCATCCGCCACTCGAGCGAGCCGTAGATCCAGTCGCCCCGCGGCGAGCGCATAGAACACCGCGACGCACGCTCGCCTCGGTCGGCGTGAAGCGCCTGACGCGATCCCGCCGAGGATCAGCACCCGGCAATACCAGCGCCGGCAGCGCGCGCCAGGTGTTACGCAGGTAGTCGCGCATTGCCGAGCGTTTCGCCGCGACGCCGCGGTAGTTGCGGCGCGCGTCGAAACCGACGTGATTGATCGACCGCCATCGCAGATCGCGATCACGATATCCCGGCAAGCACGCCGGCGATCAGCAGTCCGACGAGGTTGACTCCGGATACGCGAGGGCGTATGATGATCATGCTGATCGGACGGCGGAATGATCGGGCCCGAGGATCGACACTGCGGCGGTGAGCGCCGCCGCGTACGTCGCGCGTGGTAGCCGTCGCTTCTTCATCATCCGATCATGATCGCTTCCGGCCTCGGCCGCATCGGCGAGCGCCGAGCCGCTGATGCCCGAGAAGAACGTGATCGTCAGGATGTTCGTGTGGCCGCAGCGCCGCCGCGAAAGCGGCCTGACGAACTGCGACGGCGAAGCGCAGCAGCACTCGGAACAGCGCGCCGCCGGTCATCAGCTCGGCGGTGAGGATGAAGAAGTGGCACCGGCCATCAGCGCGAAGACGTCGATGCCCGCTGAACACGATGGATTTCGCGCAGCGACCGAGCGGCAGCGTGCCGCTGACGAGGATCGCGGCCGAGCGTGCCGCCGCCCAGAGCGAACGCCACCGGCACGCCGAGCGCCGAGCAGCACGATGCAGGCGAGCGAACAGCGTCGCGATCACGCTTCACCGGCGTCCGCGTCGAACTCCGGCGTCGGCGAGAAGTCGCCGCGTCACGCACGCAGCGGCGCCGCCATCAGCAGCGCGGTGGACGATCATCAGCGCGAAGTCCGATCGGCATCGCGAGATAGACGGCGCCGATCGGAGCTCTCGTGCGACTGGCGTCGTCTGGCCCCGTAGATGCCGCGTAAGCGGATGCCGAGCCACAGCATCACCGGCGAAGAACGCAGCATGACGACGAAGATGACCAGCGCGCGGAGCCCGGGCTTGCGAATCCCGGGACGCGCCTCCTGCGGCGTGTCGATGCCGATGTGACCGCCGTAGCGAGGCACGAGCCCGGCCCCGAGGAACCGCTTCAGCCAGATCATCAGGTAGCGCGACACCTCCTCGACCCAGAGGATCAGGCGCGATCGGTGACAGGAAGCGCAGCGCGACGTTGGCTGAACAACCATCGATCGCCATCGCCGCGAGGATCGCGCTGACGACCCAACGCTGGACGCGAATCAGCGCGCGATCGAACGTCAGACAAGCATCGGCAGGCGGGATCGGAAGAGCGCGATCAGCGCGCGCAGCGCTGCGTCAGGCCGGTGCGCCTGCTCGAGCCCGAGCAACTGCGACGAGCAGCGCCTCCGTCGCCAGCAATCGCGCGCTCGCAGTGCGCGCGGCGCGCCGTGGATCGCGCGCGCAAAGCGAAATCGCGCCCGCGTCTGGCTCGCGCAACCGAACGCATTTTGCGACTTCGCGCCGCGAGCGAATCGGCGACCTCCGGGAAACTGCGAGTGGCGATGACGGTCGAGCAACGCGCCCGTGCGCTCGCCGAACGCGCGCTGAAAATCTGCGCTGCCACCTCGCGCAACCTCCGGCAGCATCACCGTCAACGGAGCAGACGCGGCCGCGAAGCGACGGCTCATCGACCTGGTGCGGGTCAGGTATGAATCAAGCGCCTTTGAGCCAAGCCCGGTCGTCGGCGATCACACGCCAGCGGAGTGAGTAACCGCTCCATGCTGCGCGCCGCCCAAGCGGAGCGCCTCGCCGCGCGCGAGCTCCTCCTTCGACTCTGAAATGGGCGCAAGGCCACCTGCACGGTCGATTCCGGCACCCCGCATCACCGCGTCCACCTCCGACGCCCCCCTCGACGCCGCGGCCCTTGATCAGCCGATCCGCGGCCAGTGAGGATGCGCTCGCGGGTTTCGGTCTTGTGGTGGGTGGATACCGTGCCATTACTTATATGGCTGACAGAAGCCAGTGTCGTGAAATGGATCAGTGGCGTCAACGCCTACCTGCGGTCGCCGTGAGGTCACGTCTTCCTGGCGGCAGTTCAAAACGCAGCGTCCGCCGTCGATCTTCGAGGTGCATCGCTCCCGTGATGAATGCCGCCGCTTCGTCGGATGCGAGAAACACCGTGGCGGTCGCGATGTCCGTCGGGAAGCTGACAGCTGCCCATCGAATCGTCGCCAGCCGAACTTCGCCTTTGAGCCGGGCGCGCGCCGCCGCCCATGAAATCGGCGAGCATCCTGCTTTCCGGCGATGATTGATCACGTTGACGCGGATGCGGTCCGGTGCGAGCTCGCGTCATCGATCGCGACGCCCGCAGCCGATCGCTGCCCCTTGCTGCCAGGCGGTACCACGCGGTTCCTGGTCGCGCCGCACGCTGGCGTTATCGATGTGCGATCGTGATGAATACCCCGCCTCTTCCTGTGGAAATGCGGAACTGCAAAAGCCGCGCGGTGAGAAAGAGGCTCTTCACGTTGACGCGATAAATCCGGTCGAACTCCTCCTCAGTCACATCGAGGAGCGGTTGGGGTTGCGGATGGTGTCGTGCCGCAGTGCATTGCTGTTGACGACGATATCGAGATCGCCGAACGCGTCGAACGCGCAACGAATCATGGCGGCGACATCGGCGCTCGTTCGAGACGTCGCCGCGCAATGACGCGCTTTGCCGCCCGCGCAACGATAGCCCCTGTACGACACGCCGCCGCCAGCCGCGTTGACGCTGCCGACGACGACCTGCGCCCTCAAGCCGCGAAGCGCAGTCGCAACTTCGCCGAACCCGATACAAAGCCGGTTAATGCACCGGTACCGCTGTTCGCGAGGCGTGCATCGTTCCGTCAGTGGTCGCCAGCGGCGAAGGCGCAGACGTTGCGGAAAAACCGACGCACGGCCTTGCGCAGCCCGATGAACTCGGGCAGCGAGCGTGGCGAGGCTTCGCGTGCCGCACGAGGCGCTCCAGCATCGAGAGGCGCGGAGTTCGGCGGAACCTCGCCAACGGCGTTCGAGATCGACATATAGTAAGTGTCGGTCCCGCCGATCGTCGAGCTCCAGCGTGGTCGCTGCGCGCTCGCGCATCAGTGTCGATTCGCCGGTGCAAATCGCCCGGTCATCAGCAGGCAGTGCAGCCCCGGCACCGGCACGCGTCGCGTTCTTCAGCATCCTGGGCGTGAAATAAGGATCACGTCGACGCCCGCGAGTCATCGGGGCGTTTGATTCTTTCTGTAACGCGGCCTCACCCGAAGTGGCCGACGAGCTTGGATCTTGAGATTGCCGCCTGTTGGACCGCTCGCACACGCAGAGCGTGCTTGATAGCAACATGCAACTGACCAGCATAAC
>ERZ1370068.2376-contig-153_pt1 | contig 39776 bp, 68 predicted proteins | sample MGYA00561227_ERZ1370068 | MGnify/ENA primary metagenome ERZ1370068 (study PRJEB38410, sample SAMEA6850437) | metagenome | study: Metagenomic assessment of the ecological functions of the soil: analysis of the soil microbiota associated with the... | reverse complement strand
CTATGCAACCGTTCTCGAAGGAGCCATCCGAAGTTCGGTCAATGATGGGCCGGTCGTTATCTATCACACCGGGCAGAGCTTCTCCGAGATGCCTGGTGATCGGCACAGCGTTGAGTGAGAACGCGAGCAAGACCGAACCCGCCAAGATGCTGGCCGTGATGGTGGTGGATACGGACACGAAAGAACCACTGTTAACGCCATCCACGACACAAATGAGACAGCTCTTGAGTGAATAATCAGCCTCGCGTGGTGATCATCGGCGGCGGTTTTGGCGGACTCTGCGCGGCACGCGGGTTAGCCGGTGCTCCCGTCAGCGTGACGCTGATCGACAAGCGCAACTACCATCTCTTCCGTCCCATGCTCTACCAGGTGGCGACCGGCTTGTTATCGGCCGACCAAATTTCCGGGCCGCTGCGATCGATCCTGAGCCGACAGGCCAATGTAGAGGTGCTGATGGACGAAGTCAGCGGGGTCGATACGGACAAGCGCCTGGTTCGTCTGAAACAGCATTCAATCTCTTACGATTACCTCGTCCTCGCCACCGGCATTCAATACAACTACTTCGGACACGATGAGTGGCGGCGCGTGGCACCCGGGCTCGAATCGCTGGATGACGCGGACCTGATTCGCGGCAAGATCCTGCTTGCATTCGAGCGCGCCGAGGAGATGGCTGCGCTCGATCACGCCGATACGGAGGGAATACGGCAACTGCTCACCTTCGTGCTGGTCGGCGCGGGCACGGTGGGCGTGGAAATGGCGAGCACCCTGGCGGAGATGTCGCGGATGGCGTTGGCGCATGACTTTCGTCACATCGATCCGCGCGACGCGCAGATCCTCCTGTACGAGGCGGCACCGCGCGTGCTTCCGACATTTCACGAAGATCTGTCGGCGAAGGCGCAGCGTCATCTCGAGAGCTTGGGCGTGAAGATTTACACGAACACGCGAGTGACCAGTGTGGATGCCGACGGAGTCGTGGCGGGCGGCCAGCGCGTTCGGTCGAGCACGGTGCTGTGGGGAGCCGGAGTGCTGGCCTCACCAGCGGGTCACTGGTTAGGCGCGGCGATGGATAAGTCGGGGAAAATCATCGTCGGCTCCGACCTGTCAGTGCCGGATCATCCTGAGATTTTTGCAATTGGCGACACGGCGCACGTCGTTGCGCCTTCGCGGAATTTGCTGGGGATCAGGTCCAAAGAGCCGATGGTCATGCCGGGCGTTGCGCAGCCTGCCATTCAAGCAGGAAGGTACGTGGCAGCCCTGATTCGACGACGCGTGGCGGGACAGCCGCCGCCGGGGCCCTTCTGGTATTGGGACAAAGGCGATCTCGCGATCGCGGGGCGGACGTACGCGCTCGCCGATCTTCGCATGCTCCGATTCACCGGATTTCCGGCGTGGGTTGTCTGGGCGGTCGTGCACATCTATTTCCTGATCGGGTTCGCGAACCGATTCTTCGTCATGCTGCAATGGGTACTGACGTTTCTGACCAAACGTCGGCAGGTGCGGGTCTTTCCGGGACAAGAACGAACCGCAGAGGCTCCGTAGGGACGCTGCTTTTGCCGACTCCGCCGCCTGCTCCGGTGTGATTACGACAACCTCGTCTGGAGCCTCGACCTTCCCACCTGCTTCACCACCTGCGCGCACGCGACTACTCGTTCGGCCTGGCGGTTGTGTTCGGGCCGGCCATGGCGGTGCTCGCATTGAGGTTGGTCGCGCCATGGGGCAACGAACCAACGCGAGTGGGTCCCGAGCTGGTCTTAAGATCGAGAGCGCGAGATTACGCGCGGTTTTCTCGCATGAAGCCGGGCGGCCACCAGATTTTCGGCGCCGCCGGCCACGATCAATTCCTGGGCGGCGGGACTGAGCGGCGGAAAGGCGAATGATTTTCCATCGATGGTCAGCATGGATTTGCCGTAATCAATCGTGATCTCCGGCGCGACCGTGGTGGGCGCGCGATCTGTCAGCGTGGCGCGCAGGTGCGTCACCAACTCGGGGCACTCGAACACCACGAAGCCGTTGTTGAACGCGTTGCGCTTGTAGGTTTCGGAAAAGCTGGCGGCGATGACGCACGGAATGCCTTTGAACTTCAGCGCCGTGGCCGCCTGTTCGCGGCTCGAGCCGCTTCCAAAGTTGAGTCCGCCCACCACGACGTCGCCCTTCTGATAGAGCGTGTTGAAGTTCGGATCGTAATTTTCAAATGTCACCGCCGCCATCTGCTCCGGCGTCATGTCGTCGCGGTAAGTGTGTTTGCTGCCGTAAATGCCGTCGGTGTTCAAATTGTCTTTATCAATGAAGAGAACGCGACCGCGCACGCTTGGCGGAAAACCGGCCATGATCTCAACCGACGCCGGCGGCTTCGGTTTCCTTTCGGCGCGTCGAATGGCAGTGCCCGCGGCGCGCTCGGCGAAATTTTTGGCGCGCAAATAAATCCGGCCAATGCGCTGGCAGCCACGACGGCGGGCGAACCCAAATACACGCAGCGCATCGCGATCGCCCATGCGGCCTTTGAAATTACGATTGGTGGCGCTGATCGCGATCTCGCCTTTCTGCACCAGACCGCGACCCAGGCCGATGCAGGCACCGCAACCGGGCGGCAGCGGAATGGCGCCCGCGCCTATCAGAGTTTGCCAATCACCAGTGGACTCAGACCGGGCTTGCACTTCGGCACTGGCAGGCGGCCAGATAAAATTCGACGCCGTCGGCAACGTGTCTGCCCTTGGCGCGCACGACTTCGGCGGCGTCATGCAAATCCTCGAAGCGCGCGTTCACGCATGACAACAAATACGCTTTCTGAATGGCGCACATGTTTCCGCTCCATTTCCGGCAGCGACACCATCGTCTTCACTTCGTTAGGCCCGGACACATGCGGAACCACGGTCGCAAGATCGAGCTCCAGCTCGATCGCGTAGTCCGCGTCAGTATCAGCGCTGAGCTCGCTTCGATTCTTCCACCATGCGTCGATGTCGGCGTTGGTGTAACCGGAGCGACTCTTCGGAGCCGCGCGTTCCCGGGCGTTTCGGATTCGTGAACTCGCCGACGCGCGAGCGCAGATAATTCACCGTCACTTCATCAAACGGAAACACGCCCGCCAGCGCGCCCCATTCAGTGGTCATGTTGGCGATGGTCATCCGCGCAGACATCGGAAGATTCGCCACGCCATCGCCCACAAATTCAACGGCGTGATTGAGCACCTCGTCCTTGTTGAAGAGTCCGCACAAAGCGATGATGACATCCTTGCCGGTGACGCCGGGCGAAAGGTTCCCCTTGAGCACGACCTTCGCCACTTTGGGCACCTGCCACCACGTGACGCCGGTGGCCCAAATGCTCGCGGCATCGGTTCGCACCACCGGCGTGCCCAGCGCCGCCACGGCGCCGTATAAATTGGAGTGCGAATCGCTCGCCACCACCATGGCGCCGGGAACGACATAGCCCTGTTCCACCATCACCTGATGCGAAATGCCGGTGCCCGCCGGGTAAAAATCGATGCCGTGTTCGCGAGCGAACGCTTCGATCTTCGCGTACTTCTCCAGATTCTTCGGCGTGACGTTTTGAATGTCGTGATCGATGGCGAAGACCGGTTGCGCCGGATCGGCGATTGCCGTCGCGCCGATCTGCTTGAACTTCGGAATCACCGCGCCGGTGTTGTCATGCGTCATCACGTGACGCGGACGAATCGAAACAAAATCGCCGGCGCGCACCACCGTGCCCGGAGCGAGTCCATCAGCGTGTCGTGCGGCAATCTTCTCAACGAGCGTCAGGCTCATGCCAATTATCCTAGAATTTCCTTCTGAATAGAGAGTTCGATTACGGCTGAACCGATCGTCAGAACCGTTACAATCGCGTCACCTTCTTGGCGGCGCGCTTGCCAAGAAGCTTGGCGATATCGAAGTCCACGAAGTCGGCGTGATGGAAAATAATCGACTCGATCGAGCGCTCCATCTTGTCGCCCTCATGACTGTGCGTGGCGATGATGTGCATGACTTCGCCGGGAATGCCGTGCTTGTAGGCCAGCGCGACGCCGCTGAATGGATGCCGCACTTGCTGCCCAAATTTTGCCCTGAATCACTCTTGCCTGACGCGTCCTTGTCGAACTCCAGCGGTTTGCCCACGTCGGCCAGCAACGCGCCGGCGATGAGATAGTCGCGCTGAATGGGAATGTCGCAGCGGAACGATTTCTCGAGCACGTCCGCGATGGCGATGCATTGCCGCGCACAGGAATTGAGATGCTCGACGAAAGTCATGTCGATGTCGCCGGCGAGCAGGGTGAACTTGACCGCGCGAAGTTCGTCGAAGGTCCAGCCCTTGCCGCCGCAGCCCGTGGTAATGGCTTCGCTCCAGACCGCTGCGCACCTGTTCGCGCAGCGACTTGTCCTTGATCTTCCTCAAGCTGGGAAAGAGTTGCGCGATTTGAGTGACGCCATAGCTGGTTCGTTGGGTTGCTGTCGTAGTGGTCATATCGATTCTGATTTATTTGGGAAATGTTTCTGGGAGGCGGTCCGTCATAGCCGTGGTTGACTGGATCAATTCGACGCATCGGTTTCTCGCGGGTTTGCTCTTCGATGACGTGCGCCACCAGCCCGGGCGTGCGCGCGATCATGAAAATGCCGTTGAACGCCGCGGGATTCATTCCTAAATCGGCGAGGATGGCGCCGATGGCGCCGTCCACATTGATGGGCAGCGCTTTCTTGGCATCGGCGAAGGATTTTTCAACGGCCCGCGCCGCTTTCATGTGCGCGCCGTCCACGCCGGCTTCGCGCGCCAGTTCGAACAGCCGCGCCGTCGCGCGGATCCTTGGTGTGATAGCGATGACCAAATCCCGGCATGCGCTCGCCCGCTTCTTTCATCGCCGCGAGTGTGCGCGTGGCAGCTTCATCCATCGAAATGGATTCGTTCGTGGCGCGATCGGCGATCTTTTTCAGTTGCCGGGCGCAATCTTCAATCGCGCCGCCGTGATGACGATTGATCGACATGATGCCGGCGGCGACCGACGCGCTCAACGAAGCGCCGGTGGATGCGACGGTTCGCGCGGCCAACGCGCTTGGAGGCGTCGCGCCATGATCGATCGACGCCACCAAAATCGCGTCCATCAAACGCCCGATCGGCGGCGACGGCAGTTCGCCGGTCAAAATCAAATAAACCGCCGCGCCAAAGGAGACGCGCCCCATCGAGCTCGGCGATGTCGTATCCGCGCACCGCGACTCGGTTGGGTTCGACGCGCGTCACGGCGGTATTCCAGACGGCGTTCTTGTCGGCTTCACTCATAAGACTTTGTCCTTTCATTTGCTTGAGAATTTCAACCACCGCACCCGGCAGTTCACCAAACGCATCGACCACGGTCGCGCCGGCCTCGCGCAACGCCTTCACTTTGCCGGCGTGCGTGCCGCGACCGCCTTCAATGATCGCGCCCGCGTGACTGAAGCGCGTGCCTTCGCGCGCCGCCTTGCCGCCGATGTATGCGATCACCGGCTTGGTGACTTTTCGATCGCGAATCAGCTGCGCCAGTTCCTCTTCCTGTGACGAACCAATTTCACCAAAGATGACGATGGCTTCGGTGAGCGGATCGGCTTCAAACATCAGCGCCGCATCGGGAATACGAATTCCAAGAACCGCGTCGCCGCCGATGTGCGCGATGGTTGAAATGCGCACGCCGGCCTGTCCCAGGTAATAGCCCGTGCTCGAAGCCATGCCGCCGGAGCGACTGATCACTCCAACGCCTTTGGAATGCCGGGCTTGAACCATTGCCGCGCACTTTCAGCGCGACCACCGATCATGCCGACCACGCCTTTGCCCGGACTCAACACTCCAAGCGTGTTGGGTCCGAGAAACATCGCGCCATTCGCTTTGGCCGCCGCGGCGATTTCCATCGCGTCCCACACCGGCACGCGATCAGGCACCAGCACGGTGAGTTTGATGCCCGCATCAATCGCCGAAATGGCCGCTTCCTTCACGCCGGCCGCAGGCACAAAAAGCACGGAGATATCGATCTTGCCCAACGCTTTCACTGCTTCCTGCGGCGTGTTGAACACCGGCACGCCGAGCACGGTCTGCCCGCCTTTGCCCGGCGTCACACCCGCGACAACATTGGTTCCGTATTCGCGCATCAGCCGCGTGCGCGCCCGACCTTCGCGGCCAGTGATGCCTTGCACCAGAACGCGCTTTGTCTCGTCGATCAAAATTGCCATTTAGCGCGCGCCTCCAATCAGTTCGTCCAGTCCAGGAATATCAAGTTCAAGATAGAAGCCTTCGACTCCGGCGAGTCGACACTCGACATCGCACGCGAGCAACTCGGAATCTTTGGTGGCGAACTCCTCGCTCGGCAGCGATGACGCGGGCGCTCCGGCGCGATCGACGATCAATCCGCCAGAGTGCGTCTCGACGGCGCGCGAATTTCGCGGCCACTTCGCGGTGTCGATCCACACCCGACCGCCTTTCACCGGAAGCATGGTGGCCGATGGATCCTTGACGAACTTCGGCACGCGCGGCGCGCGCGGTTTCCATTTGGTCCCGCCCGCGCTCGCGACAAGTTCGGCGAAGCGCGTCGGCGATCATGGCCGGCGCGTCGGTCTTGCGATAGCCTTCGACCGGCGCGCGAAGCAGCTCCGACATTCGCCGCAAAATGTCCACGGCGCGATCTTCGGTGTTGCCGCCCAAACGAATCACCGCGGGAATATCCAGATCGAGTTCCCAAAATGCTTTGGCCAGTCCATAGGCGGACCAATATTGTTCCTGGCTCGCGACGCCGGAGCCCGAACCGAAATATCCGACCAGGTCGGGCTGAGCCAAAATGATTCGGCTGGCGCGATACACTTTGGACGCGGATGGATTGCCGCTGGTGTCGGTGAAATTGGCGATGGTGAATCCCGCGTTCACGATGGCGTCCATCGACATCATCGATCCGCCGCCGCCCGCGCCGTGAAAACCAACCAGACCTTTGGAATCTTTGGCGGCCGCCGTGGCCAACTGCGCGAAATAAAATGTGCCGCGATGATCGCTTTGTTCGACGGCGTAGGCCACGCGTTCAAGAGCCGTGGGCGGATGATCGAATTCTCGCGCAATTTCAATCCTCAGTTCGGGATGTCGCGCCACGGCGTAATCATCAATCGTGATGCGGCAATCGGCGGCGACGAACTGACCATCCTTGGTCAGCACCAGCGGATTGATTTCAAGCGACCGGGCTTCAACGCTGCGCGCGGCGGCAAATAATTTTCGAATCGACTCGGCGAGTTGCGTCGCGTGCGCCGGCGAAAGTCCGCACGAAGCGACGGCTTCGCCAACGGCCGAATCCAGTGGTCCGCGATTCACATCGCAGGCGATGCGCCGCGTCGAGGCGGCGCGCTCTTCGATTCCGCTGCCGCCGCCGGCGGCGAAAATAATCACCGGAGCGCGGGCGGCGTCATCAATGGCGAACGAAAGAAAAACTCCCGCTCAATCGCGATCTTCTCTTCCACCAACACGGCTTCGACTGGAAACTGTCCAACTTTCATCGCCAGCATGCGCGCCGCGTGACCGCGAACATCATCCGGCTTTTTGGCGAAGGCCACTCCGCCAATGCCGGCGCGCCCGGTGGTCCAAGCTTGAATCTTGATGACGACTTCGCCGCCCTTCTGGCCTCAGCGAGTTCCTTGGCCGCCGCCACCGCTTCATCAGCGGTTGAGGCGGCGCGGCCACGCGGAATCTTGAATCCGTTGGCGGCGAGAATGGCTTTGCCTTGATATTCGTGAAGTCGTGCCATGGCTGGGTGCTATTTCCACGATCCTAACCGACTCCGCAACCTAGGCGATTTGCAAGACCCTGGTGTTGCGGAAACACGATTAGGTGATTGAAACGCGTAAGCTTTTTGCGAGGGCCCCCACATCTGTGCGGGATGACAGCGGGTGAAGATTAGCTAAATTGAAACTGTTATGAGCGAACCAGTTTACATTCTCGGCGGTGGGCGCACCGATTTTAAGCGCAACCTCGAAAAAGGAAGGCAAAACCATCCGGCACTCTGATCATCGAAGCCGGCAAGAAGGCGATTGACGACGCGAAGATCGATCCGGCGGAAATTCAGGCGGGCGCGGTTGGAAATTTCAACGCTGGGCCAGTTCACGAAACAGTTGCAGCTTGGCGCGTTCATTCCGGAGATCGACCCGAAATTGCGCGGCATTCCAACGATGCACACCGAAGCGGCGTGCGCATCCGGCGCGCTTTCCGTATTGCTCGGCGCGCAATGGATCATGGGCGGATTTTACGATGTTGTGCTCGTGGTCGGCGCGGAGCAGCAAAAAACGATGTCGTCGCTCGATGGTTCCGATGTGCTCGGCGCGGCGGCCGATTATCACAACGAAAAACCGGAATATGGCGATTTCATGTTCCCGAAATTGTTCGGCCGCATCGCGCAAATTTACATCGACAAGCTACGGCGCGAGCGAAGCGGACCTCGCGCAGGTTGCGTGGAAAAATTATGCGCACGCCAAGTTGAATCCGCTCGCGCAAATGCGCGATGCCGATTTGACGCTCGATTGCGCATCGCAGGTTTCGGACAAAAATCCGAGCGTCGCGCCGCCGCTGAAAGTTTCCGATTGTTCGCAGATCACCGACGGCGCGGCGTCTGTCGTTCTCGTTTCCGGAAAATATTTGGAGAAGATCGGCCGCGATAAGAACAAAACCGCGCGACTCCGCTGGCTTCGGTCACACCGACCGATTATCTGCCGCTCGACAAGAAAGATGCGCCTGACGTTTTCAACCGCGCGCAAAGCCGCGATGAAAGCATTTGGCATGGCGAACCTGAAACCGCGCGACGTGCAAGGCGCCGAAGTGCACGATTGTTTTTCGATCACGGAGATCGTCGCTTACGAAATCCTCGGACTCGCTGAGTCAGGCAAAGGCGTCGAGCTCGTCAAAAGCGGCGCGACAGCGTTGCCGCAAGTTCGTAATCAGAAGAGCGGCAAACTTCCGTTCGAAATTCCAGTAAACACCGGCGGCGGTTTGATCGCCGACGGTCATCCGGTCGGCGCGACCGGGGTGCGCCAGGTATTCGACGCCTATCAGCAGCTCACCGAACAAGCCGGCGCGCGCCAGATCGAAAACGTGAAAAAATTCCTCACCTTCAACATGGGCGGCAGCCTGACCACCTCTGTCGCCATGGTTTGGGGCAGGGATAAACGGCATGGCGAAAGTTCCGTTCACACTGGGCGTGGTTGGTCATTTTGGATTAGCGGTGCGCGATCCGGAAGAAAAGCGCGAAATGGTTCGAGCGCGCTTTGGGGCTGAAAAAGGAATTCGAATTCGAAACGGCGTTGCGATTGGCAACGACAACGTCACGATCGCGCTGTTCAAAGGCAAGCCGTCGCCTGAAACGATCGATCACATGTCGTTTCATCTGCCGAACATGGCGACGTTGCGGAAAGATGCGCTCGAACACCTGAAGCAGCAGCGTCGAGGCCGACCCCGGAAGATCCGGGCGATGGGACTCGACCGGAAGGGGGCCCGCCTCTGCCGCACATGGGCCTCTGGTTTCAACGATCCCGACGGTTACCGGTGGGAGCTTTCGGTTCAAGGCGCGAAACAGCCAGTAGTGACGATGTAGGGAGACCGCATTCAGTCGCGAGCGCCGCGCATGATCGATTGGGGCCTGATCGCGCCTCGCTTTGTCCATCTTTGCTTCATCTCTGGCAAGAAATTTAGTCCGGCGGGAAATCGGCGGGAAAAGAAACTTCTTGAATCCAAGACGCCAGTTTCGGCATCTCAATGGAAGCCAGTGCAAACGAATGACATCAGAGAGCAACCGCTTCTCAGCTCCGGCAAGATCGCATTGCCGTGAAAGTTTCACGCGCGACTTGCTCTCGGTGTCTCTTCCTATCGCTCTTCGCGATGTCTACTGATCCGCCAGGCGGTCTCGTATTTTTGCGCCGACCCTCACCACTGGCAGCGGCGATTCTGAAAGAAATCCCTCCTTTGGGTGAGCGCGGATACTCTGTTGAGTCATCGTACGCCGCGGCGAACGACTTATCGCTCACCTCGATTGGCCTCGGCACATCGCGCTGGTGGAAGTCGATTCTTTGGGGCTTGGCCATCGCCGTCGGACCTGCGGTCTGCTGCCGGCGGTCGTCCCCTGGCTGCGCTGACCGGGATACGGTCATGCGGCTCCGGGCTCGGCTGCATTCGAAAAACTTCCGTTATGGTTGATCACGCTGATCGTGTTACGAGCCGGAGTTGTGGAGGAATTATTTTACCGCGGCTACGCGATCGAACGGCTCCAGGCCGCGGGCCTAAAAAGGCCCGCCTGGGCCGCCGGAATTCTCACTTCTGCGTTATCTTTGCGCTCGGCCACTGGACAAGGAGGCGCGGCCAACATCCTGATCGCGCTGGTGCTCGGCGCGATTCTGAGCGGTTTTCTATCTGTGGCGTCGCGATCTCGATCGCCAACATGATCGGCCACGGCCTGCGGACTTCGCTGCCAACGTGCTGCCCAAATTCGCGCCCCCAAAAGATCCAAGATTCAGTATGCAGTTTTGAAAAGCTTCCAGAACCGCTGAGCAGGGCGTAGGCTTTGGTAGCTTACGAGACGGATTACAAGGAAATGACACCATTGATCTTGTTCGCTCCCCGGCGCAGGCGCGCCGTCGGCCCATCCCTGGATCCAAAACTGGAAACGTGCGGTTGTCCGAGAGTCGGCGACGTCGAGACTTTCTCGATTACGACTACATGCGCGAGGGCCGGAAACGCCCCGGATCCCCTTGCCACAACTGGATCGCCGCGCATCGAAAAAAGCTGCTGAGCCGAGTGCGCGAGAACGACATCCGGCTGCCGTGACCATCTTGACCGGCAAGAGCATGGGTGGCCGCATCGGCTGTCACGTGTCGCTCGAAGAAAAAGTGGACGGGCTTGTTTGCCTCGGATATCCGCTCTGCGCGATGGGCGATCGCGACAAGAACTTCGCGACGAAGTCTTGCGCGCCCTCAACACGCCAATCCTGTTTGTTGCAAGGCACGCGCGATTCGCTTTGTCCGCTGGATTCCTTGAGCAGGCGTTGCGCGCAGAAATGAAGGCATCAAACTTTTGCACATCGTCGAAGGCGGCGACCATTCATTGCGGGTCCCGAAGCGCCAGCTCGAGCTGAAAGAGCGAAACGCAGGAAGACGTGGATCGGAAAAATTCTCGAACGCCATCGCTGGATTTGTTGACCAATTGCCAATGTCGTGCAGATTAGATCGAGATGAGCGGAAAGAGGACGAAGAAGCGGCAGCGGAAGCCGGAGTCACGTTTCCATCCGCTCTGGTCAGGTCGAGTTCGTCAAAGTCGGAACAGACGCCTGGCAGGTGGCGCGATGTCTATCGCTGGCTCCTCGGTTTAAGGTGGCCGCAGTTCGCCGCGTTTGTCGCCAGTCTTTATGTCGGGCTAAATCTTTTTTCGCCGCGCTTTACAGTCTCCAGCAAGACAGCATCGCCGGCAGCACTGGTGGGCATTGGTTCTTTGATTGCTTCTTTTTCAGCGTGCAAACGCTGGCCACGGTTGGCTATGGCCACATGTATCCGCAAACGCTTTACGGTCACATCGTCAGCACCGTCGAAATCATGACCGGCGTATTTTTACTCGCGGCTATGACCGGCGCTCATTTTCGTGCGCTTTTCGCGCCCGATCGCGCGCGTTGTGTTCAGCAATTCCCTGGTCATTGCGCCGTTGAATGGGAAGCCGACGCTGATGGTGCGAATCGGCAACGAAAATCAGCACAGCATGGTCGAGGCCGAGTTCCGGATCATGTTCTCGCGCGATGAACCGTTGCTCGAAGGCGGAGATTTCCGCTACTTTTATGTTCTCAAACTGCATTTCGATCGGCTGACGGTTTTTCCCGCGGCGCTGACTCTGCGGCATACAATCGATGACAAGAAGTCCGCTTTTGGCGCGACTGTTGAGTCTCTCGAAGCCAGCCGTGCGCTGTTTATAGTGTCTGTTGTCGGAATCGATCCGGTCATCGCCGCGTCCGGTTCAAACGCAAAAGGATTACACCTGGCGCGACGTCCGTTTCGGCGAACGCTTCGTCGAAATCTACACCGAGCATGGAACGGGGGCGGCTCACGCGTCGATTACGGTCGTCTTCATGACACCGAGCCGGTGTCGTAAGTTTTCAACTGAAAAGATTTCGGGGACGTCTGTTGTAGCCGCTGCCGTTGACTACGGTTCTTAGTTTCGGTCGCCTTCCTGCTCCGGCGGGAGAAGAATAATGCGCGCAAACTGGAACATCGCGGCAAGAAGTTGGACGACGATTCCGGTGAAGAACGGCCCGGCTCCACTCGTAATTTAACCTTCTATTTTCTGATTTGTTAGGGTCAGTTCTATCTATCTTTAAATCGGAAACGACGTTAGACCGCGCGAGTTCTGATGTTGATTTCCGAAGTAAGCGTTTGATGGACCGGGGCAACGGTCCGCGATTTCCACACCTGGCGCGTTGTTCGCTGGTCAGCGCGCCAGTGAGTTGAATCTCGCGCTCGATCCGGTCGGATCCTTCCCACCTTGGTTTCGCATTCGGCACACCGGTCGCGGAATTTTCGAGCGGACGCAGCGAAACCGTGACGTCTTCGAGGGGCCAGCCTTTCCGTCGGGCATAGAACGAGATCGTCATCGAGGTGCAGGTGCCAAGCGCGGCCAGGAGAAAACGTACGGCGACGGCCCGGTATCAGTTCCGCCGAAAGCGGCTTTGTTCATCCCCTTTGAGACGGTGGGGACCGACTCAAATTTGTTGAGCAAACCCCGCCGCACCCCACGGACGATTACGTTGGGAGGACTGTTAGAATTGCTCGCTGTCATCGGTGATGCATTACATCGTCAACACTCAACACTCAACTATTAACTTTGAAGCTTCCTACTGCAGCGTGTGAAAGATCGCAAACTGATCCAGACGATGTGGTAGGCAATAGATTGCGAAACAACTTGTGATATGTCTCGTTCCGTGTGATCGCACTCCCCCACCGTTGTTGAAAACAGGATGACACCCCGAGCATAACGTATTGCGGGCCTTGCGCGACGAAATGCGGGACGCCTTTCAGGGAGTGTATCGAGGACATCGACCGGCACAAAGAGCGCGAAGACCGTGAACAAGGCGCGATGATTCTGCGTAATAGTTGCGTTTTGTAATTTCTCACGGAGACGTCACCCTCACGCGGAAAGAGAAGCAATGAACAGGGATAAGAGGATGGTCGGCGAGATCAAGACAAAAACACAAAAAGGAAAAGGTCCAATTCTGTTCAAAGCGCCAGCGTGAGAAACCCACCAGGCAAAACTACCACGAGAGAGAGGAAATGTTCAGGATCCCACAGCGCATGGACCCAGCCCAGACTCGGCGATGCGAGCGCGCTTGCAGCATTTCGCCCAAACGCTTGGAGCACGCCAGTCATGCCCAAGGCGAGCACGATGGAAATCAGAACCGAGAGATAACTGAACGGATCCATGGAACAAATTTAGTGTAGAGGCCAGTGCGCGAGCCGAAAAGCGCTCTGTGATGGCACTGAACGTCTGGTGCGCCGGGAAAATGGAGAGACGAAACGCCGGCACGTTGGTTTTGCACACAGGCGAGACTCCGCCATAGTCTTTCAACCGAAACCTCACGAAAGGAGCAAGCACTATGGCCACGTATGTCAGTCTTATTCAGTTTACCGATCAAGGCATCCGCAACGTCAAGGACACCGTCAAACGCGGCGAGGCAACGATGGCCGAGGCCGAAAAAATGGGCATGAAGATCATTGAGGAATTGTGGACGATGGGCGCGTACGACGTAGTGGCGCTGTTCGAAGCGCCCGATGACGAGACCATGACCGCTTTCGCCTGCAAAGTTAGCTCATTGGGAAACGTCAAGACCCAGACCATGCGCGCCTTCCGCAAAGAAGAGATGGAAGGCATTCTGGCGAAGATCAAATAGCTCTGTTGGCCTGCGAAAATTTTCAGCTCTCAGCCTAAACGAACGACCGCGCGGCGGATCAAAGTTTTTCGATTTTACCTCGCGCAGTTGCCCCGTGTCCGGCCGTTACGCTGTTGCACGTCCGGCGCGAGGTCGTATCTCTCGTCCCAGCTGGAGAGAGCGCGACTAGAGGTTTCGCGATGCTGGCGGCCGAAATTGCAGTTGTCGCTTACGCTGCGCTGCGGTCGAGGCGATGTCGCCGCCGGCAAATCCTGGACTTTCATCAAGTATCGAACGTCCTGAACAAGTGGGGCCAGATCGATCACAGCGTTCGCGGCCGATCTCAGCATGTGTTCCCGAGATTTGCGGCGACCGACGCGACTTCCACGCGGATTCCGCGCCGCCGCAGCTTGATGGCGAGATAAGCGAAATCGGCGTCGCCGGTCACGAGAATCACAACGTCGGGCCGCATCTCGACGGAGAGCTCGAGCGCATCGATCGCCATCATCACGTCAACGTTCGCCTTGTAATGTCCTTCTTCAGCCGGCGCCCCGTCTTTGGTTACGACCATGAAATCCATTGGAGCGCAGCCAATGCATGAACTTGTTCTTCTTGTCCCGTTCCTCCTGCCACGGCCGGGATGGGGCGGCAGTCCGGCGTAAACCACCATTTCGATCAGTTCCCGCCCTGTGTTTGGCCCCGCCAGGAATTCGCGAAGTTTCAGCCAATCCAGACCACGGCCCGCGGTTCGAAATAACAGGGCACCCGACGTTCGATCTCGCCCACGAGGATCAGCACTCTAGAGTGCTGGTGGCGCTGGAATCTTGTTTTCGTCCTTTCATCTGTTGGCGAGTTTCGAATATTTTTCCTTTAGCCAGGCAATCACCCCCGGCGCAACCTTTTCGCAAAGTCGGCTAGTTTCTTTGCCTCAGCTTCCAGTCACGTGTCCAATCACGTCGTAGACCGAAAAAGCGCTTGACACGATACCGCGAATCACGTAAAAATCTTTGATTACGTGATCCGGCGTCCCAACGCACTCTGCAGCCGCACCGAAAGCCGGTTGGGGAAGCTTAACGCTTCAGCTGAGACTTTTAACCGCCTGGCGCGATCACCAGATTCAACTGGAGCCCCGAGCCGACCAGAGCGAGGCGGCTGTTCAAAGCGCCTCGTGAGGATGGTTCCTCGTTCCGCGCGGATTTGGAGCAGTCAACCCCTAAATGAAAGGCTGTTTATGAAATTCGTTAGTCTCAGAAGAAAGCGCACTCACCGACGAGGCAAGTTAGACAAACCGTCCCGCGCCGACGCTTGAATCGTTTCGCCAAGCCAACGGCCGTGCCTCACCAAATCCACACCTACACCGAGCTCCGGCAACAGATTCACGACGATCTGCGGATCCAACATCCCGAATGGGTCCAGCCAAATGGCGAATCCCCCATGTGCGATTCTTACGAGGCGCGCCTCATGGAGCTGCTCGACATTTCGACGCGAAGGAGATCCAACTAGTTTTATCGTTGCTCCTCATCGCGCCATCGAGAAGGGACGAGGCGCGGTCGCAACTGCGCGGCTGAACTGCATCGGCAAATCCGCCAATTCCAATTGGCCGACGCCTTGAGAGCGCCTATCTTCAAACCATGAAAATCCTCTTTGGGCGATATTTGGTTGCTTGCGTTCTGTTGGGTATCACAACCTTTGTCTTTGCCGGGGAATTCAAAAGCCGCATCATCACGAGTTCGCCGCTGATGATCACAATCCCCGACAATCACTTTCTTAAGGTCTCGAATTTTACGCAAGAAGGGGGCGTCGATCGCGGCGTGCTTACAGTGACCTACGATCAAGTGATCCAAACTGGTCAAACTGGTCAAACCGCCAATGTTCTCACCGCCAGCCGGATTGATTCGAGCACCGGGGGCGCTTTCGCAAAATCCGCCGGAAATCATCAATCGAGTGATAATAGCAGGTCCGGCTCAAGTGACAGTCGCACCGGTCCTCTGGTGCAACGCTCTTCATAACCTATAGAAAACTGCCCGAAGAAGGCACTAGGCACAACAACCGTTGTGATCGCTCCGACTCCCACCCCCACCGTTACCTCCACGCCAACTGCTACTTCTACGCCGACCGCTACTACGCCTACGCCGTAAGGCGCACGAATAGACGGGAGAAGTGTCGCGCGGCTTCGCCAGCTCAGCGAATGAAGCCGGCGGGAGTCGAGCGGACACAGATGGGCAAAACCCGAGAATGCCGCGGCGGCGTAAAAGTCGGAAGAATAGTATCAATAGTGAGGCGCTGCCGCCGTTCCTTCACTGCTTCTCAACCTCTTCACTTTCTTCCACTCGCGCATTAGAGCAGCGAACGCCTCTTCGAGATCTCTTCCGAAAGCTACGATGCCTCCTTCGTGTCCGGCCATGACAAGAATCTTTTCTGCTTCGCACGTCGGTACTGCTTGAAGAGACGCGTTACTTCGTAGCGCCATCTCGGGCGTCCCGTATTCAACGGTCTTCGAGCTTGTCGGAGCTTGATTTAGAAGGGCTGCCCACAATTTGAGTCGTGGCAATGAATAACCGCCCCGGCCTTGGCATCCGATTCATAAACTGCGGCGTGCGTCAGCGATTCCGATGAGGGAATCGCGGAACCCTCGTATTGGAGCCAGTTCCTTTCGAAATCGTAAGCTACCACTCTTGCGCAATCCGCCAGCGTCAGTTCTGGTATTCCGCCGGTTGCCGAACCGGTGATGTAGAAATTGTCGGTCGCGCCGTCCCTTATGCTCAGATTGCCGAACCCAATGCCATTTGAATCCACGCCGATCAGTCGAAGCTGGAGAAGTTTCCGCCGGTATGCGTTCAATTCGGCAAAACCGCTGAACGGCGTGATCTCGCGCAGCCGTGCGTTCGCACGTGAACTTTATGTATTTGCTCACGGCGCCTGCTCGGGAAAAAGCGCGCGGATACTCTTCTCGTTCGCCTTGCACACGCCTCGCTCGGTAATCAGTCCGGTTACCAGAGCGTCTCGGTGTAACGTCGAAACCGTAGTTTGCAGCCGGACTTCCCTCCGGCGTAACGCGCACTTCCACCTGTCGTCCCTCAAGCCACCCGTCAGCGTGCTTTACTTCTTCCGCGCCGCGCTCTTCGATCGGGATCTCTTTCAATCCGTCCCGCATCTTCCAGTCAAGCGAAGACGAAGGCAGCGCCACATAGAAAGGAACGTTATTATCTCTTCGCCGCCAGCGCCTTCAGATACGTCCCGATCTTGTTCGCAACGTCTCCTGTGTAAGTCGTGCGATCGGTTCCGACAATCACGAGATCTACTTCGCCATGTTGCATCAAATGCCCTGCCGGCGCTGTCCGCGATCACCGTATGCGGCACGCCGTGTTCGCCCAGCTCCCAGGCAGTGAGTTTCGAACCCTGATTCCTGGGTCGCGTCTCAGCAACCCACACGTGAACCGGCAACCCGCTATCGTGCGCCGCATAGATCGGCGCAGTGGCGGAACCGTAATCAACAAACGCGAGCCATCCCGCGTTACAATGCGTGAGCACATTGACCGGCTTCCCGCGTTTCTTTTCGAGCAATCTGCTCGAATGAGCTTCAACCCGTGCTGCCCGATCATCCGGCAGTGCTCCTGCATCTTCTTCGGCAATCGAGTCTGGCTGTGCGCAGAGCCAGGGCGATCTTCTCTTCCGCAGTCTTCCCCTCGGCGATATTCTTTAGCTGGCGCTCGACCGCCCACGGAAAGATTCACCGCCGTCGGCCTGGTTGCCTTGAGTTGCGCCGCTGCGCTGGCCAGATGCTCATCGAATCCCGCGAGTGCGGGACGCGCCGCGGCCTCAATTGTTGCAAGATACATTCCGTATCCCGCGCTCGCGCCGATCAACCCGCTCCGCGAACGTGCATTTCGCCGAATCGCCGTCGCCATCTGCTCGACCGTGCTGACTTCTTCGATCACGAAACGGTCGAGGCAAAAATCGCTGATCGATTAGCTGCACGACGCATTCATCGTCCGTCTTAAGCCAGATACTTCGAAAATGTTGGCCGCCCACGTTCACACCTTTTAGTTATGATCTCTGCACCTAACTCTTAAATCACAAATCGCTCAGACGCGCAGCTGCGGCCATTTTACGCTGCGGAGTTGCCGTCGAGGCTGCGCCGGCCTACCTTCATATTTGCAGAGCGAGCGCCCTCGCGATCGCAAGGAGAAGCCGTCAATAATAGCCTCTAACCTCCTTTTTCTTTTCTTAGATCTCCCTCTCAATGGCTTTCCACTCTGCCGGAGTTAATTTGAGCTTCGCGGCAGCGACGTTTTCTTCCAGGTGCGCGATAGACGACGTGCCAGGAATCGGCAGCATCACGGGCGATCGCTGCAGAAGCCAGGCAAGAGCGACCTGGACAACGCTCGCGCTGTGAGCCTGTGGCCGCCCTCTCCAGCGCATTGTCAGGCTTCAAACCTCTCGCCTCCGCCGATCGGAGACCACGGCATGAAAGCCGAGGCTCTCCTTCTCGCAATAGACCAGAACGTTTTTCCGATTTGCGGTCCTCAATGTTGTACTGGTTCTGAACACTCACGATCGGAAGAATCTTGCGCGCCCGCACGATTTCCTCCGGACTCACGTTCGATAATCCGACGTGCCGAATCTTCCCGGCGTCCTGCATTTCCTTGAGCGCGCCGAGCGATTCCTCCATGGGCACCTTCGGATCGATGCGTGTGCAATTGATACAGATCGATACGCTCGAGCCGTAGCCGCTTTAGACTCTTCTCGACAGCTTGTTTGAGATGTTCAGGTCGACCGTTTGGCACCCACTGGCCGGGTCCCGGTCGGGTTAGACCGCCTTTGGTCGCGATAACGAGGCCTTTGGGATAAGGATGGAGCGCTTCTGCGATCAGCAGTTCGCTTGTTTCCGGGCCGTAAGCGTCGGCCGTGTCGATCAAGTTCACACCGAGTTCGACGGCGCGCCTCAAGAACTTTGAGCGCGTTGTTGCGGTCAGGCGGCCAACCCCAAATGCCTTCGCCGGTGATGCGCATCGCGCCAAAGCCGAGCCGATTGACCGGGAGATCGCCGCCCAACTTCCAAGTAGGATTCGTGACCGGCTCGTCGTTGCTGTTGACGAGTCGGCCCCGAGGATTGCGCGCGATCCTCCCGCCAATAGCGCGGCTCCGGTTCGCCAGAGCTCATGCCAAGAAATGTTCGGCGGGTAACACCATTGTCTACCCGTTTTTGGTCGCGTTTGGAGATTCATCAGGCCATGACGCGCACGGCACGTTCACGGAAACCGCCGTCAACGCAAGCGCGCTCTTCCACCGAGAAGAGATGTAGCGGCAGTCGTGTCGGCTACGTTCTCACACGATTCAAATATGTTATCGCTCCCCGCTGATCAGCCTTGGAAATTTCTCGATCAAGGCAGCGCAACGCGTAATTCAACGGCCGTTCCGACAAAGCTCCGGCCATTCTTTCGTTCAGGGGGCAATACCAATGTTGAGATGCGACCCCATTCCCATTCCTCTTAACAGCCACAGACTCGATCCCGCCGAGCTGAGTTGTTGGTGCGCGCGGATGCGGAGCATATTGGCAAAGTTCATGAAGGATTCTGTCGTCAGAGGATGCCTGCTGCAGCTTCTCTATGAACGTCGAAGCGAAGGTTCCATTCCGTTCGGCCACGCTGAGCAGGCGGTCCCGCCGCCAGCAGGTATAAATCGCCGTGACTGGCTGCGCGCCGTGGCCCAGCTTTCAGAGTATCGCCTCATCGACTGGACCCTCTTGAAGATCAAAGCGGGATGGGGCTGCTGTCCGGCTTTGCTAAGATAAACGACTTCGGAGTCAAAGTGCTCGAAGCTGGCGTCGCGCCCCCGATCCGGATCTCTATCGATGAGAGCCGACGAACCACCGTTTCTCGGCAGCAACAAGCGCCGATCGCACCGAGCACTCCGCAGCAGCAGGCGATTACGGAGGCACTGGAGAAAGTGATCACCGCGATCAATCAAGCCGATGTGTCGGAGCAGGAGAAAAATGAAGCGAAATCTTTGTTGCGAAAACTGCTGGGTAGCAAAGCAGCGGCCAATGTGTTAGGCCCTGGCGCGCAATCCCTCGCCGCGAAGTATTTCACGGGATAGAGCAGGTATGTCGGGCGCAGATAAGGGCGCCCTCATGGCGAATGTCAAAAGTTTAGATCTGACCCCGATTCTTCGTTTTCCGGCTCCGATCGTTATTTCGCCGCCTTGATCACTCGCGTTGCCACGTTCGCGCCAACTACCCCTAGCTGCTTGCGCCGTCTACCCGCGCGACTCCCGCTCGCGCGTGTTCTGCTTTTGCGTTTTGCGAGCGCGAGGCGCTCCGTCTCTTTGCGGCGTGCCTTGCGTTTCCTAACGTTGTCTCTGCCTTGGCTGTTTCCCATAAGGCCTCAACCCTCACCCCTTCCTGCGCCGGTTCCAAGCTGTTTCGCTTTCGGAGCTTAGAAGCGACCCGTTTTTGCGATCTAAAGATCAATTCCCATCGCGATCGCGCCGGGGATCTCTTCCCAGCCGCAGCGCTTCCAAAATTCGCGGCCGCGCGGATTATCGTCGGCCACCATGATAATGACGCGCTTGACCCCGGTCCGGCGCAGACCCTCCAGGCATTCATCCAGCAGACGCTTACCGAGTCCGCGTCCCTGATAAGCAGGATCAACCGCCAGATGATAAATGTGTCCGCGGCGTCCATCGTGACCGCATAACGCGACGCCAACGGTCCCCGACCCATCGGTCGCCACTCGGCTCAGCCCCGGGTTCGCGCGCGAGAAATTGAGCAACGCCTTCTCTGTCATCACCCTCGGCGATCTCGAGACCTTCGACCCGCTGCCATAGCTCAACCGCCGCGTCGTAATCGTTGATGGAAAATTCTCGCGTATCGATGTTGCCGCTCATCTTTGATCAAGAACTCTAGGACTACGTAGCGCTTTTAGCTTCGAGGGCACATTACGTTGCGTAACGAAATGCCAGAGTTTTTCAATGGAGTCTCCCTGTTATTTCCGATCACATGTTTTATGACCAGAGCAAGGGGGTCGGCGTTAGTGCAAATTCCTGTCTTGCCAGAAGAGTGAAGAACAACCACATCATGGCCTCTTCGGGATGCGAGCTCGTAACCCTGTTCTTGTCATCGGCGCGGGTCTCGCGTCGGCTGCATTCGCGTATCTTGGCACTGGGCTTCATCCGATTTGGTGGTTGCTTTGGTTGGCGCCGGTTCCGGTGCTCGCGATTGCGCCGCGACTCCGCGGCGGCGCTGCTTTTCTGCTCGGCTTCGGTCGCGTGGCTGATCGGCGAAATGAACCAATGGAACTACGTCAGCCACGCAAATCGAGCTGCCGCTCGCAAATCATCGTCCTTTACTTTGTCGTTCCTGCTGTTGTTTTCGGTTTGGGTGTTCTGTTCATGCGCAGCTTCCTTCGCCGCGGATCGCTCTTCCTGGCCTCGCTCGCTTTTCCTGTTTACTGGGTGGCATGCGAATATCTTACCGCGATCGCGTCACCTCACAGCACGTGGGGCAATCTCGCTTACACGCAAATGAATTGTCTCCCAGTGATCCAGATCGCTTCGATCACCGGGGTTTGGGGAATCAGCTTCATCGTGTTTGTGTTTGCCGGCGCAATCGCAGCCCTGTTAAGCGGCGTCGGAAAACCATGGCAACGTCGCGTGCTCGCCGTTGCTGTCGGCGCCGCTCGTTTGCGCCGTGTTTGTTTTTGGCAAATGGCGATTGCAGTCCAATCCTGCGGCTCAATCTGTCGCAGTGACACTCATCGCCAAGGATGTGCCGATGAGTGTCTATCTCGGCTCGGAAGAGCAAGCGCTGAAGCTGTTGCGCGAGTATGCCGACGAAGTCCGTCGCGCTACTCCAGCCGGAACGCAGGCTGTTGTTCTCCCCGAAAAAATCGGGCGCGTCGGCGAGAGCGCGTTAGCAGAAGTGGACGCACTCTTTTCTTCGACTGCGACTGCCACACATGCGGCGATTGTCCTCGGGCTTAGTTCGGAAAACGCCATCCGCCGCCTTCAATTCTTCCCGCTTTTATTCGCCGGACGGAACATTAGAGGCGAACTACGACAAGCATCATCTGTTGCCAGGAGTCGAGCCTGAAAAGCCGGGCGATAAACGAGTGCTTGCTCGACCAGCCATCCGGGCACTGGGGATTGCAAATTTGCAAGGACATGGATTTTCCCAAGCTCAGCCGCGAATACGCCGCCGAGGGCGCGAACCTGTTGCTGGTTCCGGCGTGGGACTTCAATCTCGATCGCTGGTTGCACGCGCGCATGGCCGTCCTGCGCGCAGTCGAGAACGGTTTCGCGCTCGCTCGTTCGGCGCGCAACGGACTGCTTAACTCTCAGCGACAATCGCGGTCGCATCCTGGCGGAAACGGCGACGATGCCCGGTCGCTTCGTATCGATCACTGGAAAAGTAAACGTCCTGCGCGCGAGCAAACGTTCTACACGCGAACCGGCGATTGGTTCGCGTGGCTATGTGTCGCTATGTTCATCGTTTTACTGGCGTTTCGCTGTCTTCCGCGATGGTTGCTGGGCAAAGAAGCCTAGCTTCAGGTCAGATGCAGAGATTGTAGCACTGTCGTCCTGTCGCGCTGAAGCCTCAGCGAAAGCGGACGACTGCGATTTCTGCCTCGACTTTCCGAGCGCCTGTTCCAATCAATGATGCGTGTATAGGCACGCATGAGGGGAATTGCACGTTATTTTCGGTTGCGGCGGCGAGGGGCGAAGGTGAGTGAGCTGGGGAGCGAACGAGTCAACGCTCCCCGCTCAGCTTGCCCACCGCGGCGGGCGAAGAGTTTGGGAGTTTAGATGCGACCCCATTTCTCATTTCCTTCCTCCACCAAGATCTTCAAACGGGTTGTAAACCTGGATCGCGTAATAAGCGATGAAACCGTCGGGCTGGCGTTCGATGCTCTGGGGTTGACCAAAAATGCTTTCGCGTCCCCCAACCTGCTCTGCCCGCGAATGAACGAACCGAGCCGCCGAGTGTAAAATTCGTTGGGCGTCGCTTGCACGATATAAGCTGGCGGCGCGGATAAGATGCCGGCGCGGTTGAAGCGGAAGGCAAGCGCGTCGGCTCCATATCCGTGACTGAAAGGATCGGCCGTATCGATCGTAGGAGCGGCTCCAACCCCGAGTTGATAGCTCAACGCTGAGTCAGGGCGAACGATATAGTAGCCGGTGCGCGGCCCAAGCGGGACATAATGTGAATCGTCGTGCCAGGAAGTCGCGGAAACTGAGAGCGTGATTGTCAACAAAACGAGAGCAGCGATCGTCCGAAGTGAACATATTCATGTAGCAATATTCTAAATCCTCGTTCTGTGCGCGAGCCTGACGTTCGACAGATTTCTAACTGCCTCTTAGCGGAGAGCGAAGACTGACCCTTTCGGACTCTCGCGCTGTGTTTGTAAGCGAATTCTTCCAATTGCAGCGACAAACGTTTAGCTCGTGAAGACTTTCTGGAATTATGCAGCGACCCCATTTTTCTCCGCAGACGTTGTGCGTTGCCCCCGAACCCTTGTTCTCGTCGCTCGCGGACGAGCAGTGCGCGGCTTCTTTGGTGTTCGTTGGCGACGTCTGGCGAACAGGGCTCGAGCATTACCTCCGACAACGCGGCATGCAACGGGCATCAAAGGTCCCGCCGACTACACCACCGACAAGAGGGACGCCTCTCATTAGATTAATCGCTCCCTTCTCACCTGCCGTTGTAAGAAGTCGAAACCCCACCCGCTTGTTAATTTCTATCAGCACTTTTCCCGGCACCTTCTCAATAAATGTTTTCGCCAAACCTCGACCGGATCACTATCCCGCTGGCTTTGGCAATATCCTTCAGGCTATCGCCCACGAGTGCAGCCATAACAAAAGTGCGGACACGATCTGAGTGGATGTTATGACCATATATGCGCGCGCATCGCTGCAGCCATGCGAGCTTGGATGATCCACGATGCAGCAAACGCGGTGGGAAGGAAAACGGTAGGACCAACACACCTCCCAGCCCGGTAACAAATCCGCTCGTAAAGTCTTTTGTCGTTTCCCAATTAATCAACGCATCAACGCGAGAGCCGTGATTCTTATAGCCGCGATCTATCAGGATATTCCTCCGCGAGGGTCATACGCGGAAGACAATGGTCGAACACCGTCGATCGCCTTGTCGGAAATCCATTTAACCAATGTTAGTGCTCTACTTTCTTCGTTCTTGCTCATAGGTGTTCGATTCACTTCTGTTTCTCCGGCGACCATGTCAAATGTTTAGACGCGATCCCATTTTTCACACCCGAAGCTTGCACGACAATGGCCCGCATCGGAACACGAATGTCTGTTTCTCCGAACCGATCCGAGATCGCCTGAGCCACGGCCTTGGTGATAACCGGCAACAATGACGGATCGCGCTCGGCGATCGCCACGCGCCACCGGATTCCCCTGCACCAAGCCTGTGGCTGCATCTTCCGCCCGGCTTGCTGCACCGACTTTTGAGACGACTTCGGTCTTGATCTCTTGAAAGGCAGCTTCCTTTAGCACGCGTTTGATCTCGTCCTGATCATGATACCCGAACGGGACCTCGTAGAATGTCGGTGGATCTTTATCAAAGTAGCTGGCAATCGTTTGGTGTGTGAGTTGGCCCAGTTCGTTGTGCTCCATTGCGTCCCACACATTGAAGAGAAACAGGCCGCCCGGCTTCAGAACGCGGTGAGCTTCGCGCGCGGCCAGCGCCTTGTCCGGCTACAAACATGATTCCGAACTGGCATACGACCGCATCGAACATCCGGTCGCCAAAAGCAAGCTACACGCGTCGGCCTGCATCCATTGCACGGCCTCGTCTTTACGAAACCTGGCCGCCGCATGCCGAAACATCGGTTCGTTCAAATCCGTCGCGGTCAGTTTCACTGTCGAAGGTAGACCAGTCCGTAAAGCGCGCGTTAAAGATGCCGGTGCCGCAGGCCAACTCCAAAACCGAACCGTTCTTCGCGACCTGTAAGCGCGCCGCCAGATCCTCGGCGTATGGCTGGAACAACATCGACCCGAGGTAGCGATCATACGCCGCCGGGATGGATCCGGAAAATTGTGCGTGTTCGTCTTTCATATTGGCGCTTCTAAGAGCGAAACTTCACTTCGGCTCTGGATTCTCCTCAATGTATTCGAGGTCCGCTCTCGACTTTGCCGTCGCTGGATTCTTCAGCCAGTTCGAATGTCGAATGTTTGGATGCGACCCAATACATTCCGTTCGTACCTTTAAGAAACTTGGGTCGAGAACCGCTTACGCCAGTTGGAGCGATGAACCAGAAGAATGACGAGCCAAATGATGAAGGCGACTGCGCCCCCGGGGATGGTCACTGAGCATCAGCCAGCCCATTACACCAAGGGTATAAAGCAGCTGCCCATAGTCTTTTCCGTTGATCACACAGGGATGCACCGAGCCTTCATCCACGCGGCAGCCGTGCGCATTGGCGATTAAACCACAGGCAATCACAGACCCTACCGGCGCAAACGCGACGAGAACGATGAGGACGAAAGCAATCCAATAGAGAATCCACGGGAAGCGTCTCTGAACGGGTAAAGGTGGCGGGTTCATGGCAGCCAGATCAGGTCTTTATCTGCTGATGGCCACAGATCGAATACAGATACTCCGGTGGGCCAAACAAAGTTTCATTGGGTCACTGCCGGCGATGCGTCTTCTTGAACCCGTCAATGTAACCGTTTTCGAAGGCCAGATCCCAACTTTGCTGTTCGCCGGACCCCTGCTGCTTGAAATACTTCTGAGCCATCATGTTCAAGTCAGCGTCCGTCGGCAACTTTGCCCCGGCCGGCGCCTCTTCTCCCGCTTTCGCCCCGATTGCATAAGCCGCCCGCTCCTCCGCCGTCCTGCCGTGAGCCGCGCGATGAGTGTAAAACGCCGTCACGCCACACACGACGAACGCCGCCACTGCCATCATCATAAAAAAGCGCACCGGTCTGAATTGTCTGGCCATGACCGCTGTATCACGGAGTGAACGCTTCCTTATTCACAACGTATGGCATCTTGGTCGGGTCGCCGCCGTAGTTCCCTTCCAGCACGTCGATCACTGCCTGGGCAGTGCGCCCAGCCATGCCTTTGTCGGGATCGACCGAGAGCCGCGTGATCTGCGCGCCACTGGCGAAGTGATGGAACAGCCGCGTGCGGTCGGCGATTTCGGGATCGAGGAGCGGCGAATCCGGCGGCAGAGGCTCTTTCTCAAAGACGTCGAGCGCCGCTCCGGCGATGACTTTGTCTTTCAGCGCTTTGGCAAGGGCCTTCTCGTCCACGACCGGGCCGCGTGAGCTATTCACCAGGTACGCCGTCGGCTTCATCAGCTTGAGCGTCTTCTCGTTGATGAGGTGGTAGGTCGGCTTGTCGGTTTCGCCCTCGCGCAACAGCGGCACGTGGATGCTCACGTAGTCGGCGCCGCGCAGCGCCTCCTCGAACTCCACGTACTTGATCCAGGTCTTCTCCTTCTGGATCCCGCGCGCGTGGCGCAGGTCCATCAACTCCTGGATGGAGGCGATGTACTTGTCGTTGTGATACGCCGGGTCGTAGCACAGCATGTTCATGTCGAAACCCGAGCACTTCTTGATCATCGCCAGGCCGATGCGTCCGGTGCCGATGATGGCGATGGTCTTGCCCGTGACCTCGTCGCCAAGGAACGGCAGGAATGGATGCCACGACGGCCACTTCTGTTCCCGCACCAGGCGCTCACTCTGCCACATCTTGCGCGCCAGCATGCCCATCATGAAAAACGCGAACTCGGCGGTCGCTTCGGTGAGCACGTCGGCGGTGTTCGTGAATGGGATTTTGTATTTGTTGGCGTCGGCGCGGTTGATGTTGTCGAAGCCGACGGCGATCTGCGCCACGACCTTGAGCGAGCCCTTCCCGCTTCGAAAATCTCGGCGTCGATCGGATCGCGGAGCGTGGTGATCAAGCCGTCGATGCCGCTCTTCACTTTCTCGATGATCAATTTTTCGGCGGCGCTTCCGGTCCTTGGAAAACTTCGAGCTCGTAACCACGCTCGCGCAGACGGTTCTCGGCCGGATCGCCGATCCGAGAAGTCGCAAACACGCGAAAACGTTTCTTCTCCGCCATACACCAATGTCTCAACAAACTAGGAACGCTGGAAACTAGACAGGATTTACCGGATTAAGACGATTTCAATCCGCAATGTGGCATGAGGGGCCGGCCAACGCGACGAAGATGTCGGCTCTAATCTTATCCCGAACGAGGGATTACGCACAACCTCGTGAGAAATGCGCGAAAATCTCGCGAACGCGAAATAGCACCGCTGTGAAAGGCGCATCATATCTTTTAATCATGAAAATGAACGAGTCCTTAACACCATTTCCACTCCGCACGCTAATGGTTTGTTTCACAATGTGGCTCATCGCGACGGAGGTCCTGGTCTTTAATCAAATTAAATTTAACGCCAAGGCCGAGCTGCTCGAGCAAGCTTCACGAGCGCTTCACGGACCAGAGGTTGTTGTCCCGGAATGACCGGCCGTCGGATCGCCCAGGCGCAAGAATGCAGAATTTATAAAAAGACCCGAACCAGAAGCCGAGTGAGCTCCGCTGGTGTAAAACAGAGATCACTTCGTCATTCGTTCCTGGTCACTCGCCCGCCGGGTCGTAGCCGAGCGAAGGGCGGGTCACTGGCTTCACAGGTTTTTCTTCGCCCAGGCGCCGACGCGATCGAGTGCTTTCTCGATGTTCTCGATCGAGTTGGCCACGCTGAAGCGCAAATAGCCTTCGCCGAAATCGCCGAAAGCGGTCCCAGACAGCGCGGCGACGCCGGCGTCGTCGAGCAGCGCGTCGGCCAATTTCTTCGATGGCCAACCGGTCTCCGTGATGTTGGGGAAAACGTAGAACGCGCCCTTCGGTAAGCGGCAGGAGAAACCTTTGATGTTGTTAAGGCCGGCGACCATCACGTCGCGACGTTTCTTGAACTCGGCGCACATCGTCTCGACCGAGTCCTGCGGTCCCGCGCAGCGCCTCGATACCGGCGACTTGCGTGAAGCTGGCGGTGCAGGAGTTGGAGTTGGTCATCAGGCGGGCGACATGCGTCGCCAAGTCGGCGCGCATCACGCCGTAACCCATCCGCCAACCAGTCATGGCGTAAGTCTTGGAGAAACCGTCGAGCAGAATGCAGCGCTCCTTCATGCCGTCGATCGACATGATGGAATGATGCTCACCTTCGAAGATGAGGCGGCTGTAGATCTCGTCGCTCAACACCATGATGTTGCGATCGCCGATCGCGCGCGCGATGCCGTCGATGTCGTTCTTCGTCAGCACGCCGCCGGTCGGATTCTGCGGCGAATTCAGAATGATGAGCTTCGTGCGGTCGTTGATGAGCCCGCTCGAGTTCGCCGACGTCGAGCCGGAAATCCATCTCCTCGCGCAACCGGATCGGCACGGCTTTCGCGCCGACGTAATTGATCATCGATTCGTAGATGGGAAATCCGGGATTGGGATAGATGACCTCATCCCCTTCTTCAACCAGCGCAAGGATGGTGAAGAAGATGATGGGCTTGCCGCCGGGGACAACGACCACTTCTTCGGGTGTTACGTTTACCCGGCGCGTCTCACTCACGTGCTGAGCGATGGTCTCGCGCAGCTGCGGCAAGCCGGCCGAAGGCCCGTAGTGAGTGAAGCCCTTGTGCAGGGCGTCAGTCGCCGCGTCGATGATGTTGCCCGGCGTATCGAAATCGGGCTCTCCGATCTCGAGATGGACGATGTCGCGGCCCGTTGCCTCCAGCGCTCGCGCCTTCACCAGCAACTTCGAAGGCGGTCTCGGTGCCGAGACGCGCCATGCGCTTGGCGAGACGGAGTTCGCGGACCCTTGTCATTGCGGGTGAATCAAGCAGTTCCCGTCGTTTCTCAACTCTCAACCATCAACTCTCAACTTTCTACAGTCAGATCGACGTCCGCGCCAGTCCGCGATTATCCAGACGAATCTCACATCAAGATTCGTCAACTTCTTTGTCACTTCTTACTTTCCGCCAACGGTACGGCGATGATCGCCGTCCCCTTAAGATCGGCGGCATTTTTGATCGTACCATCCGGCTGATAATGCCCTACGTAGGAATTGCCGATGACATGAAGGGCGCCGTTGGCAATCGCGCCGGTCGTCGGTTCGTCGAAGTCAGGGTGATGATGCGACTGCAACACCGTAAGATCTGCAATGCGGCTTGCCTTTATCGGTTAGCGCGATCCGGACGACGCGTCCGGGGTTCGTGCTGTTCTGATTCCGATCAAATCGCCGTCGTGCCAGTAAAGGCCATCGATGCCTCCCGTCGCAACCGTGTCCGGCTGCGGTAATCTCGTCGGCTCGCCGGTGGCTGTATCGACGCGCCCGATGCCAGTCGACAACGTCACGCACAATGTTCCATCAGCGCTGATCGCAATTCCGTTCGCGCCCTCGACATGCCTCCGCGCTGCCCGAACCGGGTGAGCGTCTACGTCATCCAGGCTTCTTCCGAAAGAGCGTACTGCTCATGGAATCGGTAACGTAAAGCGTGCCGTCGGGCGCGAGCGCGAGATCGTTGAGTTGCATTGCCTCCGGCGCAGCGAAACGATCCAGTAAGCGCCCAGTCTTCAGATCGTAGAGAACAACGGCGTTGCGGCGTGCCGTCTTCGCGCTGTCTTCGAAGCCATTGGTGCTGACGGCGTACAAATGTCCGCGCGTCGGATCGACAGCGAGTCCGGAGAACCGTGTCGAGCTTATCGGATGGGCTGGAGAAATCGCGCGCCTCACCTTTCGCATCCGTCGACGATGATCTTGCGTTGCGCAATGCTGCCGATGAAAAAGCGCTTGCCCTTGGGGTCAAAGGCGATGCCCTCCGGAATGAGCTTGGATCCTTAAGTCGAAAGGCCACCGGCGCGGCGGGTGTTCGCGCTTCTTCGTTCGCCGAGCTCCTTGCGGAGCGCCTGAACTCAGCGTCATCCCACACCGCATCGAACCCGGTGTCGCGCACGGGAATGAGGCCGAGTTTGCGGCCCTTCAAGCTGCGCAAGCAGCGTCAACGCGGCGTCGCGCTCACCAAGGCTCATGTGGACGACCGCCTCATAAAATACAAGCACGACCATCACCGGGACGCTCTTTCCGCAGAGTCTGAATCCGCGCAAGACTTGCATGAGCCGCAATGGTCGCGGCGTCGTCCACCGCCTCGGCGGCAGTCAATCCGAGTAACGCACAAACAATCGCCAACAGGATGAAACGCGCGCCCTTACGCATTCAAATCTTTGTCACTCGTCACCGATCACTTGTCACTTTCTTTTGTCACTCGCTTGCCAAGTCGTAGCGCCTTGCGAAGGCTGGTTGTCATTTCGGCGAATACACCGCATCGATTCGTTACCTCCGGCGACACGACGCTGCGTCAGATCGACGTCCACGCCAGTTCGCAATTTATCCGAGACGAATCTCACCTGAAGATTTTTGGAAAGATTGTTTGTCTCGTCACCAGTCACTCAAGAACGAAGCACTGCGCTGTGTTTGCGCCGATTTGCACGCGCATTTGTCCGGCTCTGCTGCGATCAAGCGAAGAGACTCCCGGAAATGGAAATCAAAAGAAGTGGGTCACAGCCTTCCGGCAAGGGGACCGGCCAGACTATTTTACCGGCACAGTTCGCATTGACCCGCTGTTCGAGGCACCCGAACCGGCGCGTGTTCGTGGCGCAAGCGTCACGTTCGAGCCGGGTGCCCGCACCGCCTGGCATACACATCCACTCGGTCAGACGTTGATCGTCACGTCCGGCCTGCGGCTTCGCGCAGCGTGAGGGCGGTCCGATCGAGGAAATTCGGCCAGGCGATGTGGTCTGGTTTGCGCCCGGTGAAAAGCATTGGCACGGCGCTACGCCGACGACCGCGATGACTCATATCGCCATTCAGGAAGCGCTGAACGGCAAGCCGGTCGACTGGATGGAAAAGGTTAGCTGACGAACAATATCGGGGAAGCTGATAGTTGATTGTTGTTGATATTGAGAGCCAGCGCCGTTTCCTACTTCACGCGTTTGCCGTGTTTGATGATCAGGTCGACGCGCTGCAGAAGATCGATGTGACGCAGAACATCGCCTTTCACCGCGATGATGTCGGCGAACTTGCCTTCGCTAATTGAGCCGTAGTCCTTGTCCACCTTCATCATCACGGCGGGCCAATAGGTCGCGGCGCGGATCGCGTCCATCGGATCGACGCCGAGCTGGTTCACCCACGCATCCAGTTCATGCCAGGTCGAGCTGCTGTGAAATTTCATCGGGATGCCGCTGTCGGTGCCGATGAGCATGACCACGCCGGATTCCTGCAAGTTGCTTGAACTTGTTCTCGACCGTCTTGCCGCGCAGCGGTGTGATCTGGTAAGTAGGCGAGCTGACTCGGGATGCGCGATGGAGCGCTTGATGTCGTCCGCGATGTCGGTAGGCATGCCGGCTGCCAGCGCCGGATCGTCCAGCGGTTCAGGATTATCGACTAACGATTCGTAGTTGAGGAAGCCTTCGATTGTCGGACACCAGAAGAGTGGACCGAGACTCATCTTCGCAGTCCGCTCATGCAGCGCCTTCAGGATGTCATCAGGATAACCCGGTGCGGCGGCGAGCCCGGTGTGCTCGAAGCAATCGACGCCGGCGGCGAGGCCGCGCCGGATTTCCTCCGGGCGATGGGCGTGCGCGACGACCGGAAGTTTGTGCGCGTGCGCTTCGTCGACCACCGCCTTCACTTCTTCCATCGTCATCTGATCCTGGTCGATGAGCTTGATGATGTTGACTCCGGCGTCGGCGAGCTGTTTGACCTTAGCCTTGCCGTCGGCCGCGCCTTTGACGCCCCAGCGGAAAAGCTCGGTGCCCGGATAAGGCTCGTGCTGAATGAATGGACCGGCGACGTAGAGCGTAGGGCCGGGAATTTCGCCGCGATTGATCCGATCGCGCACACTCAATGCTCTCCTTGCAGCGGGCCGCCGAGATCGCGTGCGCTGGTGATGCCGGCCATGAGCAATTGCCTGCGCGGCCGCCGGCATGATCTCGCCGCCGTAGCGTGGAGGATAGGTTTTGTCCCAATGCGTCGTAGTCACTGTGACCGAGCAACATGGTGTGGACATGGCAATCCCAGAGTCCCGGTAGCACATCCATGCCTTCGGTGGAGATCACTTCGGCATCCGCCGGCGACTGCAAGCGCGCCGACCGTGCCGATGGCGGTGATGCGCTCGTTGTCGATGATGATCACGCTGTTGGCCAGTGGATGACCACCGAAGCCGTCACATGCAGAGCGTAAGCCACCGACGAGCGCTAGCGGACGGGCGTGCGACGGCATGCAAGTATGAAGCGAGAAGCGCTCGGATCTAGAAGTAGGGATTCGTAGTCGAGAGCGCATGCTACATGCGGGTTCGCGCGCAGGCGAGCCTGTTCACTCACAACCACGAGAGACCTGTAACAAGCGAGATGCAATGGTCCGGAAAAAGGCTCCATTCCCGATTTTCTTGGTGTGTTATAACTAAGCGCGCGGGAGATTGCATTTCGATTCTCACCTTAGAAGGAATTAAGATTAACTCTAACGTGGCACTACAAAATCCCACACACGCGCAGCGACTTTTGGGATTGATCGTGATCCATAAATTCAGCGTGTGAAAACGCATCGATCTCGATTCTTGATAAAAGGAGATAACATCAACCATGCATCCAACTACATACAACGCGAAAGCCTATTCCGCTGCCAGTGCAACATCGCCGCTGGCCTCCACCACGATTCCGCGACGCGATCCAACTGAGCGCGACGTGCAGATCGAAATCCTCTTCTGCGGCATCTGCCACTCCGATCTCCATTCAGGTCCGTAACGAGTGGAGCGAGTTCATGCCCACTGTCTACCCGATGTGTCCCGGCCATGAGATCGTCGGCCGTGTCACCAAGGTCGGCTCGGCAGTTACCAAGTACAAGCCCGGCGACCTCGCCGCGGTCGGCTGCATGGTCGACTCCGACAGCACCTGCCCAGAGTGCAAGGCTGGCCTTGAGCAGTTCTGCCCGAACATGATCCTCACCTACAACTCCCCGGACAAGCACCTCGGAGGCGTCACCTATGGTGGCTACTCCGAGAGCATCGTCGTCGATGAACGCTTTGTCCTGCGCGTCCCATCCAACCTCGATCTCGCCGGCAGCCGCGCCGCTGCTCTGCGCCGGCATCACCACGTACTCGCCCATGCGCCACTGGGGCGTCACCAAGGGCAAGAAAGTTGGCGTGGTCGGTCTCGGCGGACTGGGCCACATGGCGTGTGAAGTTTGCTCATGCGCTCGGAGCCCACGTCGTCGTCTTCACCACTTCACCCAACAAGAAGGAAGACGCGCTCCGCCTTGGCGCCGACGAAGTCGTCGTCTCCCGCAACGCCGACGAGATGCAGAAGCACGCTGGCAGCTTCGATTTCATCCTCGACGCCGTCTCCGCCGATCACGACATCAACGCCTATATCAACCTGCTCTGCCGCGACGGCAACATCACGCTTGTCGGCGCACCCGAGAAGCCGCTGGCGTGTCGCGGCATTCAGCCTCATCGTGGGGCGCCGCAGTCTCTCCGGCTCACCCATCGGCGGCATCGCCGAAACCCAGGAGATGCTCGACTTTTGCGGCGACACATAACATCACCGCCGATGTCGAAGTCATCCCCATCCAGAAGGTCAACGAAGCCTACGAAAGACTCTGCTCAAGTCCGACGTGAAGTCACCGGTTTTCCATCGACATGGCCTCTCTTAAATCAGAGTGATCAAACCTGAACCTGAAGGAGGAATCAATGCAGAAGCGCAAACTTGGAAACAGCAACTTGGAAGTCTCGGCCATCGGGCTGGGCTGCATGGGAATGAGCTTTGGCTACGGTCCGCCGCAAGACAAGCAGGAGATGATCTCGCTGATTCGGGCAGCCGTCGAACGCGGCGTCACGTTCTTCGATACCGCTGAAGTGTTACGGCCCGTTCACGAACGAAGAACTCGTGGGCGAAGCGCTCGCTCCGTTCCGCGAGCAAGTGGTGATTGCCACCAAGTTCGGGTTCAAACTTGGTCCCAAAGGTGACGAGCAGGTCGGCCTCGGATAGTCGGCCGGAGCACATCAAAGAAGTCGCCGAGGCCTCGCTCAAGCGACTCAAGACCGATGTCATCGATCTGTTCTATCAACACCGTGTTGACCCGAGCGTGCCGATCGAAGACGTGGCCGGCGCGGTGAAGGACCTGATTCAGGAAGGCAAGGTCAAGCACTTCGGCCTTTCTGAAGCAGGAGTGCAAACGATCCGTCGCGCACACGCAGTTCAGCCGGTCACGGCACTCCAGAGCGAATACTCGCTGTGGTGGAGAGAGCCTGAAGCGGAAGTGTTACCGACGCTCGAGGAACTCGGAATCGGCTTCGTTCCATTCAGCCCTCTGGGCAGAGGCTTCCTCACGGGAAAGATCGAACGAAAACACCACGTTCGACAGTTCCGACTTCCGCAACACGCGTGCCGCGCTTTACGCCGGAGGCTCGGAAAGCGAATCAGGCGTTGGTTGATTTGCTTGAGCAAGATCGCAAAGCGAAAGAAGGCGACACCTGCTCAGATCGCGCTTGCCTGGCTGCTTGCCCAGAAGCCGTGGATTGTTCCGATCCCGGGCACCACGAAAGCTGAAACGTCTGGAAGAGAACATCGGAGCAGCTGCAATCGAACTTACGTCGGACGATCTTCGTGAGATCGATAGCGCCGCATCAAAGATCACCGTGCAAGGTGCGCGCTACCCCGAAAAGCTCGAACAACTGACCGGTCGCTAACGCAAACAGTAACTGAGTGAGCGAGTATCTCAGAAACCATGAAAGCAGGAACGCGCTTCAACTCATTTCCTGGCTCCTGATTTCCCTTAGATGATGTCTGCGGTTAATCCTGAGAAAGAATTTTCGCGACTTTTTCGATCGTGTTCCAATTGCGCGTGGTGACCGGCACGCCCAGGCGCTTCTCGATCTTGCCGAGGTAGCTGATCGCCTTCATCTGCCGACGATACAGACCCAGGACGAATCGGTCTTGGATCGCAATGATCTTCAGCAGCCAGTCATCGTCCGAGGGCAGACTGAGAGGAAGAGGAGGCAGCGCGCGAAGTCGTTTGGCTAACACGCTCACGAACCGGACTGATGTCCGGGCCCGAGGGTTGTCGTGAGAATGGATCCTTTGATGCGAGCTTGATGATGTCGCGCGCGGGACAAATCATGATCTCGCATTTGAATGGCAGCTTCCTGGCGATCGCCGCGCGCAGAGCCGATTCGCTCACGTCTTCGCGCACGACAAACGTGCCGACCGCGCCAATGTTAACGACGCCGAACTTGGCCAACTGCTTCGCGATCAGCGCCGGTTGGCATCGATTAGTTCCACCGACGTTCACCGCACGAAGAAATACGACCCAGCGCATCGGAGCGAATGCTACTCAAGAGAGTGACAAGTGGCGAGTGACGCGTGTCGTTCAGCGAACTCATTCAAGCTCGTTCTCGTAGTGATGTGCATCAATTTTGCAGACTTTAGTAGACGAATGGAAACAAGCGCCAGCGGTGCGTTGTTGATAGGCGCGATATTGGTCGCCGAATTCTGCGCACGAGAAAATCTTCTTCCGGCACGGATCCGCGCGATGATGGGCACGCACATCGCCGCGGTTAACAGCGAGACCGATGACGCTACGAAAAACGACGCCCAACCCGCCATCGCCAGTAATGCTCCGAGATAGCTCGGGTGCCGGACGAACCGGTAAAAGCCGTCGGTCTTGAGGCGGTGATCCGGGTTGCACCGCAACGAAGATGCTGAACCGGTGGCCAAGTTCAAAGACGGTGGCGACGCTGCACGAATCCGCCGATGGCGGTGACGATCAGCCCGAGTGTAGCGGACAGTGTCGCCGTCGATCGACCAACGATCGAGATGATCAAGATGCGGTGGCAGCCAGGCGAACGCGATCGCGATGATAATTAACGGAATAAAAATCCAGCGACTGGCGGGATCTTCGCGCCGGCCCGATTCCGCAAACTGCTGCTCCCGGAAAAGGCGTAAGCGATTGCGCCGGACAAGGTCAGAATAATGACGCCGACCGCGCCGGATTAGCAAAGAAGGTTGTCCAATCGCCCCCAACCCCAAAACGACGAGCGCAAGAAACGGCAGTGTCCCGCCAACTCCAAAAGCAAGATTCTTAATAGTGATTCAAAAGTAAGAATTAAGATTAACCGAGTTTTCTAAAGCAGGATATGACGGCAGAAGAGAGATCATTGTTAGAAGCGTTGGACACGATTGTCGGATCGGAGGAAGTCCGCGCGCAGATTTATCCGATTGTCGAGCGCGTTCGCACGGAACTGGCGCGAAACAGGACGGCGCAGATGACTTGGGAGCCGATTCCGTTAACGATTTACGGTGGCGCGTTGCCGTCGGGGATTCGCTCCAGCTGGGTTTCGATCCTGCGCGGAGGCGCGACCACTGGAGCAGAACGCCATCCGAACAGTCATCAACGGATGATGTCGTTCGAAGCGGCTGGAGATTTGCAAGTCCGAGCCGGACTGGCGGACGGCGAAGAGCAGTGGCAGTCCAATCTTTTGGTGAGTGAGCTGGGCGCGCCACTTGAACGGCGATGGATTTCAATTCCTCGAAACGTCTGGCATCAAGTCGTGGTGCCCGAGGGAAGTGATTGGGGTGGTGGTTTTCCTTTCACACTGTTCCGGCTGAGGAACTGATCGAGGAGCGACCAGATGCCGGCGACGCGGGCGGAACGAAGCAAATGCTGTATCTAGGGCTGACCAAAAGCGGAAATTAGGAAACGGAAATCGAGGACACGATGTACGAGCTGGATGGGACGGAAGTCAGCTCACATTCGAAAACGTTTCATTAACTGCTCGCGCATTTCCATCGCCAGCTTCGGGTTCATACGGCTGAGCATTTTCTCCCGACGATCCGGGTCCATTGCCGCCAGTTCGCGCACGAGTTTGTCTCGTGTTTTCCATTTCGCATAACGACTCCAACCGATGCCGATCGCCAGAAATGCGGAGATTATCCAAACGGTAATGTCACGCTCAGTGATCACGAGGACTCAGGGCAAACAATTTATTTCGTTTTCCGCCAGACGACATCTTCGTTGTTTCGGCGGTCGATGAGGGCGTCGACCTTGCCGTGAGCGTCGTAGCGGAAGAGGATGCGGCCTTCGACGCCTTTGCGGAAAAGAGATCGGAGGTTTCGGGGAACAGTTGTTCCTTTTGCCTTTGCGTTCGACGAATAAGTTTTCGCCCTCGGCCGTAACCGATCTTGTTTGATCGGGCGCGAGCTCGTAGGTGCCGATGAAGTCACCGAACTTTCTCGGATCGATTTTTCCTATCGTCGGGTCTTCGTAATAACGGTGTGCCTGGCTGGCGATGATTTTCCATTCGCCGCTACGCCGCAGCCAGGTGTCGGTGATGTGATAACGCGCCGTCAGATTTTGGCCGAAGATGGTTTCGGTTTCATTGGCGTCGTAGCTCAAGACGGCAGTGTCGCCGATAATTCGACTTTGGACATTGCCGATCTTGATCTCGCCCGAATATCCGGCCGGCAACGGCGTGATGTCGGCAATCAATTTGGTTTTATCGAGGGTGCGGCCTTTTTCGTCGGAGAAGATGCAGTCGTCGGCGAAATATCTTTTCCAGGGCGCCTGGTTTCCGAGGCACGATGGCGTCGCATAGCTCTTGTGTGCGACGGACGAGTTCATCCTGGGTGATCGGTGCATCCGCGGCGTAGGCGAGCGTGGTTGCGAAGATGGTGACGAAGATGGGACGAGCACAAGTTTGCATAACGCTAAACATAGGGAAAACGTCGAAGGCCCCAACGCCGAACATGCAATATCGAAATCAGAAGGGAAGTCGAAGATCGAAGCTACTGAAGATCTTTTTTCTAAGATCGGCGCGGCAATGTCCACCCGACTTCGGTCGTTGTGGCGACCTAAGTGCGCGGCCCGGCGGGCGCGCGTTCCTCTTTGACTTCAATTCCAGCATTGTGCCGCGACAGCGTGCGGCGCCACAATGACATTTGAATTCATTTTTTAACTTCTTCGGTGATGGGTTCGTCGATTTCCATCGCGTAATCGTAAAAGAGTTCCTCGCCGGGTTCGATATCGCGCATCGCGTAGATGAAGATGCGGTCGTCTTCCTCGATGGCTTCGCAGTTTGGATCGCAGCAATGGTTGATCCAGCGCGCGTCGTTGCCGCCGATCTCCGGATTGATTACTTCGCCGCTTTCGAGGCCGAAATTGAATGTGTGCGGATTGTTCTCGTCGTTGGGAGCGTTCTCCCAGGAGACGCGTTGGCCGGTGTATTCGATGATGCGGGTGCCTTCGGGGATGAACTGCGTGGCGTAAACGCCGCGACCGTGCACGCCGGAACGACGAACTTCCACGGGAGGTGAGAGTTGAGGTGTTGAGGGCTGAGATGGTCATGGAGTGAAAGAGGCAAAGGAGGCAACGGTCATTTGACGTCACTGGGACGAGGGGGAGATTTTCTCGATGAGTCTCTGCAGAGGAATTTTCCTCACTGCTCTGTGCACTAGTGTTGTTCTCGCCGCGTCCGCGTTAGCGCGAGCTCAAGATGCGACCTCGGCAATTCTTCAAGAACCTCCAAAGAAGCCCGAGGCAACGCCAACCCCGCGCCCGGAAAGGTCAACACGAAAACCGAGCCTGGAAATTTCAACTGGCACGCCAAATCAAAGCCCGCTCCGGCCGCAGAGCAGACGCCCGGTCCAGAAGAGATGGCAACACCTGCTGCGGAGGCAGAAAAGAAAACCGGTGTGAAAAGGCACGCAACTTCCGGGGCAAAACCCACGGAAGTGAGGTTTTCCGTTCCGGAACTGATGTCCATATCAGCCGCAAAAGCTATAGCGGTCAGCGCGCCTCTCCTCAGCACTCCTTCCAAGCAAAGCGGGCCCATATCACAGGCAGCGGGCTTTGCGTGATGATAGTTGATACCGCAACCGGCAAAGTTACCAACGCGATGATGGTAGAAAGCACCGGCGATGGGATTCCTCGATAAAGTTACGACCAATACTTTTCAAAGGTGGCGCTTCAAACCCGGGCACGGTGTCGCAGGTTCGAGTGCCGATCACCTATGACTGACATCATGTTCTTTTCCTTCCAGATGGATGGAACAGGCGATCGCCGGTAATCCGGCGGTTATCCTTCGATGTCATGGAACGCTCTTTTAAAAGGACGAGCGCGCCGTGGGCTCAATCTCCGTGCTTCGCAGCCCTGTCTCCCTCTTTGATCGCGTCGGCTTCGCTCACGTATTTGCCCTTTAGTCTTGCCGTAAAAACGAGAGCCTTCCTTGTGATAAACATGTGTCTCGGTATTGACCCACACGAGGCCGTTTCCGCCCCCTGGCGCCGGGGTGGCGCCGACGTTAGCCGCGGCTTTGGTTTTCGTGGAACCGATGGTCGTGGCAGCCGCTGGGGAAGGCGACGGGCTGATCGAACTCTTAGGTTTGAAGAAGTCAGCGAGCGTCTCTTCGCCGGTGATGGCGACGGGGTCACCGTCGGCGAAACGGCAGCCGTCGTCTTTCCTTTGCGAGCATGTTTCGCGGCGGGCGAAGGTGACGCCGCAGTTGCTGCAGCCGGGGAGGGCGAGGTCGCAGCAGCGGCCGTCTTTTTCGTTTTGCGAGTACGCTTCTCCGCGGGCGAAGGCGATGCCGCAGTCGCCTCAGCCGGTGAGGCATTGCTTGTGGCAGCGGCGCCGCGGCTTTGGTTGCATCAGCTTTCTTGTGAGAACGATGTTTTGCCGGTGACGGCGACGCCGTGGGTGAAGGCGATTGAGCGTTCACCATGCAGGTATCTGCAAGGCCAATGGCTAAGGAGAAAGCGAGGAGTTTGGTATGCATGAATTGAAGACTAATAGAGAGGCCGCGAGATTGAAAGGAGCAATACGTAACTGAACGAAGTACAATG
>ERZ1370068.96-contig-10083_pt1 | contig 39781 bp, 48 predicted proteins | sample MGYA00561227_ERZ1370068 | MGnify/ENA primary metagenome ERZ1370068 (study PRJEB38410, sample SAMEA6850437) | metagenome | study: Metagenomic assessment of the ecological functions of the soil: analysis of the soil microbiota associated with the... | reverse complement strand
CAGTTACATTGCTTGAACACCCAAAGAGCGGCCGCGCGTCTTCACCACGAACCGCGCACAGGATGTCGAACCCGAGAAGGACGATATAGATTGGCATGGCACTGACTGGGCCGGAGCTTGGCAAAGCTTCGTTAATTTTCCAGTAACCCGCCGCCCTTGGCAAGCGGTTCTCCGCGACAAAGGGATCACGGTATAGAAAAGTGCCTAGCAGCAGCCACCGCCGCGCGCCGTGCCGGGCGCGGCGCGCCTTCGCCACCAGCGGCGTGGTGTAGTGCCAGAGCGGCAGCCGGTAGGCGGTGATTCCGCCCGCCGTCGCCACATCGACGATCCGGCTGAAATGGCCCTGCACCGCATAGACCAGCCATTGCTGGGCGACGCCGCGGCCGCTGAGGCTGACATGCAGGTCGAGGTAGCCGCCGCGCGCGGCCGAGCTCCTCCGGATGATGGTCATTGTGCGGCCCCGCGTAGTCGCCCGGCCCGTAGCACAGGAGTTGGATGCCCTAGCGCCGCCTCAGCGCGCGCCCGGCGAGCGCCGCCGCGAAGGCGGCGAAGCTCTCCGATTGCAGCATGGCCGATCGAGCCCGATCTCCTGCGCGCGACGATGGGCGCGCTTCGCGCCGACGCTGCAGATAGGCGGTCTTCACCCGCGCCGTCTTCGGCAGCAGCTCGCCGTAGTTCGTCGTCATCTCCCAGATCGTCTCCGGCGGGATCGGCTGCTCGAGCGGCTCCAGCACTTCGTAGAAGCATGCGATCGAGCAGCCGCACTGCCGCGCGCGCCGAGCGTCTCGCTCACCAAGCCCGTCTCGGCCAGAAAACGCCGGCGCGGCTCCGCCAGCACGCCGCACAGCGGCGAGCGTCCCGGCCAGCACGCGCCGGCCTGCCGCCGTCAACATAGTCCTCGAATTCAGCCGGGAAGCGATCCATGCCGACCCAAGAAGGTTGAACCGCAGAGACACAGAGACGCAGAGAAGCGGAAAGGGGAACGCAGATGAACGCGGATCAGAAGGGGATGAACGCGGATGAAGACTCCTGCGCGCCTGCGGCGGTCGCGCCAAAAGCCGTATCTGCTTTCATCCCTTCACGATCCCTGTGCATCTGCGGTTTTCTTCTTCGCTGCGTCGCTGCGTCGCTGCGCCTCTGCGGTGAAACTCCTTCCCTCGCCGCCGATCTCGCGCTTGGCGATCTCGAACCACTCGCGCTGCGTGCGCAGGTAGGCGGGATCGGCCTTGGCGACCGAGCGCACGATGGCCTGGAACAGTTCGAGCGCCGTCTCCGGCTCGCCGGAGCGCCGCAGCAGCAGCGCCCGGCGGCAGCGCGCCTCCTCGCCCGGACAGATCTCCACCGCCGCCGCATAAGCCGCCTTGGCCTCGTCGAAGCGGCTGGCCGCCTCCAGGCTGCGGGCATAGAGCAGCTGCATCTCCGGCACCTTGAAGCGGCCGTCGGGCTGGCGCACCCGGTCGAGCGTGGCGACGCACTGCTCGTAGTCGCGGTTCTCGAAATGCGCATGGGCGCGAGGCCGAAGGTGAGCGCGGGATCGGCGCCGCGCGCACCCGCCAGCGCCGCCTCGTAGAGCTTCACCGCATCGGCCGGCCCGGCCGGCGCGGATGCGCTCGCGTCAGCCAGCCGCCGCCGCGCCGCCCGCGCCGCCGCCGGATCGCGCTCCTTGGCGACCTCCGCGATGCGCTCGTCCAGCGTGAGCGCCCGTTCCTCCTTGCGCACCGGTTGCGGGCGAGGACCGCCCGGCGACGACGCCCGTCCGCCGCCCGCCTTGCGCATGCCCCACAAGCCCGACGGCGACAAGGATGACGAGGGCGAGGATGAATCGCTGCCGACATGATCCGATCGAGCCGTGCGTTGCCGAGAACGCCGGACCGAACCACACGTCTCCTGCGGATCGCAAAGTCCCAACGCAGATTCACGCGGAGGCAGGGAGGCGTGCGGCGTGGCTGGCAACCGCCTCCGGAGGCCGACCGCTTGACGGGCACCGCTGCCCTCGCTCACGTCCTGTATGGCCCATGCCTTACGACTCACTGCGCGATTTCATCGACCGGCTCGAGCGCGAGAAGCGGCTCTGTGCGCGTGACGGCGCCGGTCTCGCCGGTGCTGGAGATGACCGAGATCCAGACGCGCCTGCTGGCCGAGGGCGGCCCGGCGGTGCTGTTCGAGAACGTCGTCAGACGAAGGCGGCGCCCACTACGACATGCCGGTGCTGGTGAACCTGTTCGGCACGGTCGAGCGGGTCGCCTGGGGCATGGACCGCGAGCCCGACAGGCCTGCGCGCGATCGGCGAGACCCTGGCCTTCCTGAAGCAGCCGGAGCCGCCGGGCGGCTGGCGCGAGGCGCTCGACATGCTGCCGCTGGTGAAGACCGTCATGGCGATGAAGCCGCAGCAGCGTCGGCAGCGCGCCCGTGCCAGGAGGTCGTGCTGGAGCGGCGCCGACATCGACCTCGCACGCCTGCCGATCCAGACCTGCTGGCCGGGCGAGCCGGCGCCGCTCGATCACCTGGCCGCTGATCGTCACCAAGGGACCCGGCAAGCGGCAAGGAGGACGACTACAACCTCGGCATCTACCGCATGCAGGTGATCGGACGCGAACCAGACGCTGATGCGCTGGCTGAAGCATCGCGGCGGCGCCCAGCATCATGCGCGCTGGAAGAGCGAGCGAGCCGCGAGCCGCTTGCCCGCCGCGGCGGTCATCGGCGCCGATCCCGGCACCATCATCGCCGCGGTGACGCCGGTGCCGGACACGCTGTCGGAATACCAGTTCGCCGGCCTGCTGCGCGGCAGCGAAGGTGGAGCTGGTCGACTGCAAGACCGTGCCGCTGAAGGTGCCGGCCGAGGCCGAGATCGTGCTCGAGGGCCATGTGTCGCTCGACGACTATCGCGACGAGGGCCCTATGGCGACCACACCGGCTACTACAACTCGGTCGAGCAGTTCCCGGTCTTCACCGCTCAGCGCCATCACCATGCGGCAGCGAGCCGATCTATCTCTCGACCTTCACCGGCCGGCCGCCCGACGAGCCCTCGGTCCTCGGCGAGGCGCTGAACGAGGTTTTCATTCCGCTGCTCATCCAGCAGTTCCCGGAGATCGTCGATTTCTGGCTGCCGCCGGAGGGCTGCTCCTACCGCATCGCGCGTGGTCAGCATGAAGAAGGCCTATCCCGGCCACGCCAAGCGCGTGATGATGCGGCGTCTGGTCGTTCCTGCGCCAGTTCATGTACACCGAAATGGGTGATCGTGGTGGACGACGACATCGACGCCCGCGACTGGAAGGACGTGATGTGGGCGATCTCCACCCGCATGGACCCGGCGCGCGACATCACCCTCGTCGAGAACACGCCGATCGACTATCTCGACTTCGCCTCGCCCGGAGTCGCGGCCTCGGCGGCAAGATCGGCCTCGACGCCACCAACAAATGGCCGCCCGAGACCAAGCGCGAGTGGGGCGCGCAAGATCCGCATGGCGCTGGTGACATCGTCGACACCGTCACGAAGCGCTGGCCGGAGTAGCGGGCCTGCCCGGCAGCGGCAAGGCGCGATCTGGAAGTGACTGTCGGCTCCGGACGCTATCGGCAATTCGAGCGTGCCGCTGGCGTACAAGATGTTCTTTCGCTGGGTTTGCGAAGGACGATCATGACAAGCGCTGAATTGAAGATCCTTACGGCACTCTCGATGCCCGGCGCCTTAGCCGAAGGCGAAGCCCCTGAAGGGTCTCGACGAGTTCTACCGCCGCGAGATCGAGCCCTGGCTCGCCGTCCCGCGAGGCCGAGCGTCGCAGCCGCCATCCGCCGCCGCTGGCTCGATCATCGGCGGCGGCCTCGCCACGGCGCGGCGGGGTGTTCATCGCGACCTGGCCGTCGTGCAGGTGCGTCATCTGGCGCAGCTGCACCCGCTCTGGCTCCTCGCTGCCGGCGGTCGATCGCGGTCTGCGTCGCCATGATCGTCGGCGGCCTGCGCCACCAGCCTGCCTGGGCCGGCGAGGTCAAGGCCTACCCGGCCGAGCAAGCTCGCCGCCTTCTTCCGCTTCCCACCTGCGAAGAGCCGACCCGACGGACGATCCCTACGATCGCGCTTTCCACCAGCTGGGCCTGGTCCCGGGCCCCGATCGCAGGCAGCCTGGAGGGACCGCTGGTCCGGGTCGGCCGCCGATGGTAGCCAAATTCAGCCTCGTGTCAGAGGCCGCGCTCGAGCAAGAGCGCACGCGGACCGAGCGCGACCAGCAAGGGCAATCAGGAGACGCGCTACCACGAGACCGTCTTCCGCGGCGCGCTTGCTGACGCTCGCCTATCCGCGCGCCCGTTCCAAGGCGCCATCACGATCCGCCGCGACCTCGGCAGCGATCGTCAACTGGTTCCGCAGAGGTGCTCTCGTCGCCGACTACCGGTCCGGCATCGACGATGCGGACTTCGAGGCGCAAGTTCGAGGTCTTCGCCGACGACCCCGCCGAAGCCCGCGCCCTGCTCTGAGCCCCGCCTCCGCCGACGGCGTCGCTGCGCCTCGCCGGCGACCGACAGTCCTGACCATGGCCTTCAGCGCCGGACAGTGTCCTCCTCGCCGTCGAGAAGCTGCCTGACCGCTTCTGAGCTCACCGTCCCCGGCCAGCACGCTCGTCGACCCCGAGCGCGTGCGCCAGGTGGCGGGAGACGATCGGCGCTCGTCTTCGACGTCATCGAATGCCTCGACCTGCGCGCGCAGGCCCCGGCGCAAAGGTCACTGTTTCCCGTAGGCGGCGACCGGAATGCCCGTGGTTGGGTGCGATTGATGGTGTCCAGCAGACCGCTTCGTCGCCCTGCAAAGGTCACCTTCGACCTGACGTCCATTCGCCGCGGGCCTCTAGCCTTCGCTGCCATGATCAGTGACGGACCATCCAGCGGCTCGGGCTGCGACTTTAGCGCCCGGCGTCTTGCGAGACGCCGGGCGTCGTCGTTCCCTGATCCCAGCTGTGGTGCGCTGTCATGTGTAGTCCCGACCGATCTCATTCACGACATTCGCCTGATCGTCTCGTAGCGCGCCCGCTTCCGCGCAACGCTTCGCCGTTCCCTCCTCTCCCTCCTGCGACTTATCGGCGGCCGTCGAGTCTGATCCGGCCGCTCGACGCGGCCTCTGCGCAGGCCGCACAACAACACCTTCGCATTCATCGCGTCCCGCGCCAGCGGGCGCCGCAGGAGAGAGACCATGACCGGCATGCCCATCCACAAGTACCGCGCCTTTCCGCCCATCGACCTGCCCGACCGCCGCTGGCCGGCGCGCGTCATCGACGCGCGCGCCGATCTGGTGCAGCGTCGATCTGCGCGACGGCAACCAGGCGCTGATCGATCCCATGGGCCCGAGCGCAAGCGCCGCATGTTCGACCTGCTGGTCGAAGCTGGGCTTCAAGGAGATCGAGGTCGGCTTTCCCTCGGCCTCGCAGACCGATTTCGATTTCGTGCGCGAGATCATCGACGAAGGCTGCATCCCCGACGACGTCACCATCCAGGTGCTGACCCAGGCGCGCGAGGACCTCATCCGCCGCACCTTCGAGGCGATCCGCGGCAGCCGCGCGCGCCATCGTGCATGTCTACAACTCGACCTCGACGCTGCAGCGCCGCGTCGTCTTCGGCCTCGACGAGGCCGGCATCACCGCCATCGCCGTCAACGGCTGTGAAGCTGATCAAGGAGCTGGTGCCGACGGTGCCGGAGACCGAGATCGTCCTGCAGTATTCGCCGGAGAGCTTCACCGGCACCGAGCTGCCCTACGCCGTCGAGATCTGCGAGGCGGTGATGGATGCCTGGCAGCCGACGCCCGCGCGCAAGATGATCTTCAACCTGCCCGTCGACCGTGGAGATGGCGACGCCCAACATCTTCGCCGACCAGATCGAGTGGTTCGGCCGCAAGATCAAGAACCGCGACAGCTTCATCCTGCAGCGTCCACCCGCACAACGACCGCGGCACCGGCGTCGCCGCGGCCGAGCTGGCGCTGATGGCCGGCGCCGAGCGCATCGAGGGCACGCTGCTGGGCAACGGCGAGCGCACCGGCAATGTCGACGTCGTCACTCTGGCCCTCAATATGTTCACGCAGGGCATCGATCCCGCCCTCGGAGATCCACGACATCGACGAGATCGTCAAGACCTTCGAGCACTGCAACCAGCTGCCCGTCGATCCCCGCCATCCCTATGCCGGCGAGCTCGTCTTCACGGCCTTCTCCGGCTCCCACCAGGACGCCATCAAGAAGGGCCTGGCGGCGCAGGCCAAGAGCAACACGGGCCTCTGGGAGGTGCCGTACCTGCCGATCGATCCGGCCGACCTCGGCCGCTCCTACGAGGCCGTGATCCGCATCAACAGCCAGTCCGGCAAGGGCGGCGTCTCCTACATCCTCGAGCAGGGCCACGGCCTGCGCCTGCCGCGCCGGCTGCAGATCGAGTTCGGCCAGGTCATCCAGCGCATCGCCGACGACAGCGGCAAGGAGCTGCAACCCGCCGACATCTGGCAGGCCTTCCAGCGCGAATATCTCGACGGCAACGGCCGCTTCCGCTTCGTCGAGCACCGCACCGCGCCCAACGTGAACGCCAGCGACGTCCGCCGCCTCGCCGCCGTCATCGAGGACGGCGGCCGCTCGCGCGCCATCGAGGGCGTCGGGCAACGGCCCCATCGACGCCTATGTCGACGCCCTCGCGCACGCACCTACGGCCTCGACATCCGCCTCGCCGACTACAGCGAGCACGCCATCACCGGCACCACCAGCGAGGTCGGCGCCGCCGCCAGCGCGGCGGCTTACGTCGAACTCCGCCTCGACGGCGCCAAGCCCCTCTTCGGCGTCGGCATCAGCCCCAACATCGTGACGGCATCGCTGCAGGCCGTGACCAGCGCCGTCAACCGGGCCCTGCGGACACCCGGCCCGGGATAGCGGACAGCGGCAGGGGCGAGCGGCCGGTCGCCCCTACGCACTATTCCGCAATGCCCCACCGGCTCGCTAAGCGCCCTGCCATTCGGCCCGCCACCGTGCTATTCGATAGCGCGGATGGCGGCCGGAAGGGGCATCCCGATCGTGACGACAGAGGCCACTGCCGACACCCCGCCGCGGCCGGAATTCCTGGCCCTCGGCGGGTTCTACCAAGTCGGAACTCGAGCCCTGGCTCGAAGCCCATGAGGGCCGGCGGCGGAAGGCGCGGCCTGCTGCGCTGGATCATCATCGCCGGCGGTTTCGCGCTGCTGGCCGTGGGGCTCTACTATCGTCGTGACCGAAGAGTGGGACGACTTCTGGTTCTTCGCGCCTGTTCTTCGGCGCCATCGCCGTGATCGTCGTCGGCAACGTTCCGCTGTGGAACCTGCAGTCCGACGTGAAGAAGTTCGTGATGAACGAACTCGCCGGCTTCTTCAAGTTCACCTACGAAGCGAAGCCGAGTTTCGACGGCGTCGACCTGTTCCGCGACCTCGACCTGCTGCCCTACCACACCCGCGCCAGCTTCGAGGACGGCCTCAAGGGCGAAATCAAGGGCGTGCCGTTCCAGATGGTCGAAGCGCATCTGACGGAGCGGCGCGGCACCGGCAAGGACGCCAAGACCGTCACCGTGTTTCGCGGCCTGCTGCTGAGCCTGCCCTGCCGGTTTACCGGTCCGCTGGCGGTGTGGCGGCGCGAATATTCGGCGCGGAGCTTCAATGACGAGTGGCGGGAAACGCCGCTCGGCGATCCCGTCTTCGACGGGGCCTACGCCGTGCACGCCGCCAATGCCGGCGGCCGCCCGCGAGCGACTCGATGCCGAGGCGCGGCGCGTGTTCACCGCCCTCGACCGGCGCGACGACGTCGACAATGTGCGCCTCGGCCTGACGGAGGGCCGCCTGCTTGCTCGTCGTCGAGCGCGGCGCCGACAGCTTCGAGGCCGGCAAGATGAACCGGCCGCTGGCCGATCCCGACCGTATCCAGGCCATGGTCGACCTGTTCGCGTTCCCTTCGACGCCGTCGACGCCTTCAAGCTGCAGCCTGGCGCACCAGCGGCGGTTGCCGCCGGCACAGCCATTCAAGGGAGTGCATGACCATGGCGGACGGCGGCCACGCCCGCGTGCGCGATCTCCGCAGCTTCACCGATCCTGATGCGGCGCTGCGCGCCGTCGCCGAGATCTACGACGCCGGCTGCCGGATCATCCACGACCGCTTCGAGCGCTTCGTGAAGGGCGAACGCACCGGCGATCCCACGCTCGCCGCCTGCTACCCCTATCTCGGCATCACCGTCGAGCTGGAAAATCTGATCGTCGATCACCGCCCGGCCTTCGGCACCCTGCCCTATGCCGGCACCTACGGCACCACCCTCACCCGCCCCGACGTCTTCGCCGACTATTACCGCGAGCAGATCGAGCTGCTGGTGCGCCACCACAAGGTGCCGGTGGTCGTGGGCGTCAGCGATCGCCGCATGCCCCCTGCTGTTCGTGCTGGAGGGCGCCACCGCGCAGCTCGCCGCCGAGGACCTCGCGGCCGTCGAGGCCGTGTTCGCCCTGCCCCGACTGGCCGAGATCGACGACGGCATCGCCAACGGCACCTACGAGCCGGTCGCGGGCGCGCCGCTGCCGCTCTCGCTGTTCACGGCCGAGCGCGTCGATCTGGCGCTCCAGCGCCTCGTCCACTACACCGCCACCAGCCCGAAGTATTTCCAGAACTTCGTTCTGTTCACCAACTACCAGCGCTACGTCACCGCCTTCGTCACCTATGGCCGGCGCAAGGTGACGGAGGGCGACGAGTACCTCGCCGTTCGTGGAGCCCGGCGACGTCGTGACGCCCAACCCGCGCCTCGCCGATCCGCCGGCCAGCGGCACGCCGCCGGCGCATCTCTCGCAGATGCCGGCCTATCACCTGGTGCGCGGCGACAAGCTCGGCATCACCCTCGTCAATATCGGCGTCGGCCCCTCGAACGCGAAGACCATCACCGACCACCTGGCCGTGCTGCGCCCGCATTGCTGGCTGATGATCGGCCATTGCGGCGGCCTCAGGCGCTCGCAGAAGCTCGGCGACTACGCGCTCGCCCACGCCTATATCCGCGAGGACCACGTGCTCGACCAGGACCTGCCGCTGTGGTGCCGGTGCCGCCGATCGCCGAGATCCAGGTGGCGCTGCAGGAGGCGGTCGTGCGCGTCACCGGATTGAAAGGGGCAGAGTTGAAGACGCGCATGCGCACCGGCACGGTGGCCTCGACGGACAACCGCAATTGGGAGCTGCGGTACGACGAGCTCTATCGCCGCTTCAACCAGTCGCGCGCCATCGCCATCGATATGGAGAGCGCCGCCATCGCCGCGAACGGCTTCCGCCTGCGCGTCCCCTACGGCACGCTTCTGTGCGTCTCCGGACAAGCCGCTGCATGGCGAGATCAAGCTCTCGGCCATGGCCAACGCCTTCTATCGCGAGCGCGTGAAGCAGCACCTGAAGATCGGCCTCGAGGCCATCAACATCCTGCGCGAGGCCGGCACCGACCAGCTCCACTCCCGCAAGCTCAGGAGCTTCGATGAGCCGGGGTTCCGCTGAGGCGGGCGAGGCGCCGCTCGCGATAGGCGACGTAGAGGCCGGCGGCGACGATCACGAGGGCGCCCACGATCGTCCAGCGGTCCGGCAGGTCGCCGAAGACGAAATAGCCGAAGGCGGTGGCGCCGATCAGCTGGGCATAGTTGAAGGGCGCCAGGATCGCCGCCGGCGCCAGGGCGAAGGCGCGCGTGACCAGGTAGTGGGCGAGGCCGTGCAGCAGGCCGGACGCCGCCATCATCGCCCAGCCGCGCGCGTCGGGCGTGCGCCAGACGAACGGCAGCGCCAGGGTCGAGCCGACCGTGCCGACGACGACCATGTAGGCGAAGGTGACGAGCGACGGCGTCGTGCGGCTCAGCACCCGCGTCGCGATCTGGTAGAGCGCGTAGAGGAAGGCCGTGAGCAGCGGCAGCAACGCCGCCCATTGCATGGTCGTGCCGCCCGGCCGGACGATGACAAGCACGCCCAGGAATCCGATGACCACGGCGCTCCAGCGATGCAGGCCGACGCGCTCCTTCAGCAGCGGCACGGCCAGCGCCGTCAGCATCAGCGGCGAGACGAACATCGAGCGCGGTGGCATCGGCGAGCGGCATGGTGCCGAGCGCGAGCACGATCGCGATGCCGCCGACGATCGGGAGCAGGCCGCGCGCGATCTGCAGTCCCGGCCGCTCCGTACCGAACAGCTCGGGCCAGCGCCTGCCGACGACGAACGGCAGCAGCGGCAGCGCAAAGACGAAGCGCGACCAGATGATCTGCATCACGTCCATGTCCTGCACCATCACCTTCGCCAGCCCATCGATGACGGCGTAGAGCGAGACGGCAGCGATGACGAGGAGGATGGGGAACATTGCAGAGCCGTTTGGATATGCGGGCCAGCGGACGAGTATGTCCTCGTCCGGGCCGACGAAGCTCGCATGCGGGCGGTCGGCTGACCAGTCGCACAAAACGCGCAACGCGCTTGCCGAAGTGGCGGCCACCGCCGGGAAATTGCGAATCCGTCCCGCCCGCGCCGACGAGGCCGAAGCACTGACCGACCTCAGCCTGCGGTCGAAGGCCTTCTGGGGCTATGATGCGGCTTTCCTGGCGCGCTGCCGCCCGGTCATGGCGGTGAAGGCGCGCAACATCGAAAGCCAGCCGCACTACGTGGCCGAGCTCGACGGCCGCATCGCCGGGTTCTACGGACTGGAGCCGGAGACCGAGGGCGTCGGTCTCGACTACCTCTTCGTCGAAACCGATCTCGTCGGCCGCGGGGTCGGCCGCGCCCTGTGGCGGCATGCCGTCGATACCGCCCGCGGACTCGGCCATCCGCGCGCTGATCGTCGTCAGCGATCCGAACGCCGAGGGCTTCTATCTCAAGATGGGCTGCCGGCGCATCGGCACGCGCCCCTCCGAGCTCGAGGACGGGCGCCAGCTGCCGTTGCTGCGGCTCGCGCTGTAGCGCCTCCACCCGCGCCGCAGACCGGCCGCAATTCCGAACCACTGCGACGACAGGATCGCGGCGACCGTCCGTCTCTGGAGTTACCGCATGCGTCGCGCCCTTCGGATTGCCGCCCTCGCGCTCCTGCTGATCGTCATCGGCATCGCCGCGCTCGCGGGCATGGCATATCGCGACTATCACCGCGACCTGCCGTCGCTAACAGCAGGCCGGTCCCGTCGGCCTGTGGCTCGAGCATCGCTGGGTCGGCCGAGGCGCAAACCGTCGGCGGCCTACGATGCGCTGGCCGACGAGCTGCGCCGCCATGGCATCACCGACGTCTTCGCCCATGTCGGTCCGCTCGATGGCCATGGCGCTATCCCGCCGGAGCGCTATCCCGAACGCTGCGGCGTTCGTCGCCGCCCTCCATGCCCGCCTGCCCGGCATCCATATCCAGGCCTGGATGGGCCAGATGGAGAAGCGCCGCGGCGGCCCGCTCTGATCTTGCCGATGCGGGCACGCGCGCCGGCATCCTGCGCACCGCGGAGGTATTCCTCGATCTCGGCTTCGACGGCGTCCACTACGACATCGAGCCGCTGCAGCGCGACGATGCGGCGCTGCATGCCCTGCTCGATGCCACGCGCGCGCTGACGCGGGCGCGCGGGCGGCTGCTGTCGCTGGCCACGACGGAGATCGAGCCCTTCCCCGGCGCCAACGCGCTCGTCAACACGCCGCTGCCCGACGCCGTGCTGTGGTCGCCGTCGGACTACCGCGAGGCCGCCGCCCGCGTCGATCAACCTGGCGGTCATGAGCCTACAACACGCGCGCTGCCGTGGGACTGGCTCTTCGGCGCCTTCGTCGCCTTCGAGACGCGCCGCATCCAGGCGGCCGTCGACGGCAAGGCCGCGATCATGATGGGCGTCCCGACCTACGAGGAGCCCGGCTGGACCTTTCATCCGGAGGCGGAGAACATGGAGTCGGCCCTGCGCGGCGTCCGCCTCGCCCTCGCCGACGCCGGCCCGCGGCCGGCGCAACTCGGCGTTGCCATCTACGCCCACTGGACCACCGACGACGCGGAATGGGCGACCTATCGGCGCCTGTGGCGCGGCGAGCCCTGAGCCACGAATTCTCCACGCCGAGCTTGCGCTTTTCGTCCGGCTGCGCCACCTAATCGGTCAGCCCCACCGGCGAGCGAGCCAGCAATGCCCCCAAGAGAAAAACCGCCAAACGAAAGCCCCGGCGCGCAAACGCGCGCGGCCGACTTCGAAAGCCACGCCACGAAAGTCGCGCCGCGAAAAAGCATCCGCCGCGAAGAAGACGGCGGCCCGCAAGAAGAGACCGGCGCCAAAGGCAGCAAAGCCGAAATCCCGGCCGGCAAGGAAGATCGCAGCGAAGAAGGCCGCGGCGCCGCCGTCGCGCTGCTGCGGCGGCGCCGACGACTGCCGTTTCGTTGCTCGACGACCTGATCGCGCGGGCGCGCAAGGCCGGCGCCGATGCCGCCGATGCGGTGCTTGTCGACAGCGCCGCCCTCAGCGTCGCGCAGCGGCTGGGCAAGCCGGAGAAGCTGGAGCGCGCCGAGAGCCGCGATCTCGGCGCTGCGCGTCTTCATCGGCAAGCGGCAGGCGATCGTTTCGACCACCGACACCTCGCCGCCCATGCTGACCGAGCTGGTCGAGCGCGCCGTCGCCATGGCGCGCAGCGTGCCGGACGACCCCTATTGCGGTCTCGCCGACGCCGGCGAACTCGCCCGCAAGATTCCGACCATCGACCTGTGCGACACGCGGCGAACCGACGACCGATCTGCTGAAGGAGCGCGCCCGCGCCGCCGAAGAGTCGGCGCTGGCGGTCAAGGGCGTGAGCAATTCCGAAGGCGCCGATGCCAGCTGGAGCCGCTCGACCATCGCGCTGGCGGCGTCCAACGGCTTCCGCGGCAGCTATGCGCGGTCCAACCACAGCGTCGGCACAGCCGTCCTGGCCGGCGAGGGCACGGGCATGGAGCGCGACTACGACTACGCCACCGCCACCTACGGCCGCGACCTCGAGGATGCCGCGGCCGTCGGCAAGCGCGGCCGGCGAGCGCGCGGTGAAGCGGCTCCATGCGCGCAAGGCGGCGACCGCCAAGGTGCCGATTGTCTACGATCCCCGGGTCTCCCGCGGCCTGGTGGGCCATCTGGCGGGCGCCATCAACGGCGCCGCCATCGCGCGCGGCACCAGCTTCCTGAAGGACAAGCTGGGCCAGCGCATCTTCGGCTCGGATATCACGATCACCGACGATCCGCACCGGCCGCGCGGCCTCAGCTCCAAGCCGTTCGACGGCGAAGGCATCGCCAACCGCAGCGCGCCATCGTCGAGAACGGCGTGCTCACCACCTGGGTGCTGGACCTGCGCTCGGCCCGCCAGCTCGGCCTGAAGAGCACCGGCCACGCCGCCCGCGGCACCTCCTCGCCGCCCTCGCCCTCGCTGACCAATCTGTACATGGCGGCGGGCAAGATGACGCCGAAGGAGATGATCGGCGGCATCTTCTCCGGCTTCTACGTCACGGAGCTGATGGGCATGGGCGTCAACGGCGTCACCGGCGACTACAGCCGCGGCGCTGCCGGCTTCTGGATCGAGCATGGCGAGATCGCCTATCCCGTGAGCGAGGTGACGATCGCCGGCAACCTCAACGACATGTTCCTCAACCTGACGCCGGCCAACGACCTCGAGTTCCGCTACGGCACCGACGCGCCCACCATCCGCGTCGACGGCATGACGGTGGCGGGGGCGTGATGCGCTATCGCGCGCCGCGATCAGATCCTAGCCGGCGCGCCGGCGCTCGTGGGGATGCAGCAGGTCGCTCCAGACCCGCGGCGACAGCAGGCCGCGGCGATGGAAGTAGATGCTCTGCGCCAGCGCCCGCAGGGGTGGCGTGGCGAGGCCGGCATCGATCAGCCAGTTGGGCGGGCCGAGGTCGAACAGCTGGCGCAGCCGGCGCTTCCAGAAGAACCGCGGATAGGCATCGGCGAGCACGCGGTGCGGCGCCGGCGCGCCATCGAGCAGGTGATCGGCGATGGCGTGGCCGGCGCGCCAGCCGGAGTCGAGCGCCGTATGGATGCCGCCGGCCGTGAGCGGCGAGACGATGCCGGCGGCATCGCCGACCAGCAGCACGCGCTCGGCGCCGAACGGCGCCACGCGCCCGCCGACCGGTATGAGGCCGCCGCGCCGGCCGATGATGCGGGCGTCGCCGAAATCGAACACCCGCGCCAGCTTGGCCATGAAGGCATCGAAATCGGGTCGCACGGGCTGGCGGCAGGCGAGCCCGACCTGCGCGCACACCGCCGACGCCGATGAAGGCCCAGCCGATGTAGCCGGGCATCAGCCGGGCATCGAGGAAGCAGTGCAGGCGATCGGGATCGAGGCCCCGCAGCCCCAGGATCTCGGCCTCGACGCCGACCAGAAAGGCGCGGTTGCCGCCGAGACCGAACTGGCGCGCGACCGCCGAGCGCGGCCCATCGGCCCCGACCAGAAGCGCGCCCATAGACCGCAATCCGGCAGTTCGATGCGATCCTCGGACCGGCAGACCCTGCGGAAGGGCGTGCCGTAGCGCAGCTGCGCGCCGGCCCGGCCGGCTTCGCGCGAGCCAGGTCATGAGCCTGGGCGTGTCGGTGGCGAGGAAGTAGTAACCGGGCGATCTCGAGATCGATGAAGGAGAGCGAGGGGCCGTAGAGCCGCACGCCGCGGATACGGCGCGTGAGCCGCGGCGGCGCTTCCCAGCCGCTCGGCCACTTCCTTGACCAGGCAGGCCGGTCGTGTGAATGCGGTGACCCGGCGCCGGCTGCCGCTCCAGCACCACCGTGCGCAGGCCGCGGAGCGCAGCCGAACGAGCGCACACCAGCCCGGCGAAGCCGCCGCCGACGATTGCCAGATCATAGCTGCCGGTCATGGCTGCAACCTCCCGAACCTGCCCTCAGGGCGATCTCGGCGCCGCAGCGTGGCCGAATGGAAGCCGCGTCATGGCGCAATCAAGGCGCGCGGTCGGACTCCGTGCGGCAACGATCAGGCGGAGCGGCTGGGGCGCGATCTCGATGCGCACCGGCAGGTGGGCGATGACGTCGCCGTCGCCCTGCAGGGGTCGCCGGCCGGGCCGTCGATCGTCACGACGCGGCCGCGCAGGACGCGGAAATCGGCCAGTCCCGGCAGGCGGCCGAGCGCCAGCGCCAGGGCATAGCGGATGGCGTTCCAGCGCCCGCCGCGCTCGAACAGGCAGACGTGGAATTCCGGCTGGTCGAGGCGGGCATCGGGCGCGCAGACGTAGCGCCCGCCGTAGAAGTGTCCCTTGGCGACGATGACCGAGGCGGCGTCGTAGCTCTGCCCGTCGACGGTCACGCGGTAGCGCGGGAACGGAAGCGCCAGAGCTGGCGCAGCGACTCCAGCGACATAGGCGCCCTTGCCGAACAGGCGCTTCAGCCGCAGGCTGACATTGGCGACCACATGGGCATCGAAGCCGGCGCCGGCCATGGCCGTGAAGCAGCGGCCGTTGGCGACGCCGACATAGGCGCGCACGGAAGCGCCGCCGGCGATCGTCGCGGGCCACGGCGGCCGGCGCAGTGGCGAGACCGATCTCGTTGGCGAGGACATTGGCGGTGCCGAGCGGCACGAGCGCCATCGATGAGGCGCCATCGCCGCCGGCGGACAGCAGACCGTTCACCGCTTCGTTGATCGTGCCATCGCCGCCCGCGATCACCAGCAGGCCTGCCGCCGGCAGCGGTCCGCCGAACCTGCGCGCGATCGTTTCGGCGTCGCCGCGCGCCGCGGTGGCCTGACGGTCGACCTCGCAGCCGGAAGCGCGCAGCAGCTTCAGCGTCTCATCCAATCGGGCGCGACGGCGACCGCCGGCGGTCGGATTGAAGACGACGCGTCACGCGGCGGGCGCGCAGTGCTGAAGATGCTTGCATGTCCGGTTGCAGCGCGATGGTTTCGTTGAAGATCACGGGAAGATGTAGAGCTGGAGACCGTAGCGTGACTATTCAATGGCCGACTAGTTAAGGTTTCGTGAATTCTTTGCTTTTACACCAGATTTAAACGCGAGGCGATTGATTCTGCCCAAGATGTTGATGTAGGTGCCATTGCGACCTGTGGATAAGTCGGAGGGCGTGCCGCCTCGCGTCATGACGGAATCGATCGCAGTGAACCGCTACCGGACGATCTGGATCTCGGATGTGCATCTCGGTACCGCGCGGCTGCAAGGCCGAGTTTCTCCTCGATTTCTTGAGACATACTGAATCCGAGTATCTCTATCTCGTCGGCGACATCATCGATTGCTGGCGCCTGCGCCGCAGCTGGTACTGGGCCCAGAGCCACAACGACTTCGTGCAGAAGGTGCTGCGCAAGGCGCGCAAGGGCACGCACGTGATCTACGTGCCCGGCAACCATGACGAGCCGCTGCGCGACTACACGGACATGCAGTTCGGCGGCGTCACCGTCGTGAACGAGGCGATCCACGAGACCGCCGACGGCCGCCGCTTCCTGATCCTGCATGGCGACGCCTTCGACGGCATCGTGCGCTACGCGCGCTGGCTCGCCTTCCTGGGCGACCGCGCCTACAACATCCTGCTGGTGCGTGAACCACTGGTACAACTTCGACCCGCCATTGGCTCGGCTACCCCTATTGGTCGCTGTCGGCCCACCTGCAAGCAGAAGGTCGAAGAACGCCGTCGAGTACATCGGCAACTTCGAGCACGCGGTGGCCGAGGAGGCCAAGAAGCGCGGCGTCGACGGCGTCATCTGCGGCCACATCCACAAGGCGGAGATGCGGCAGATCGGCCCGGTGCTCTACTGCAACGACGGCGACTGGGTGGAGAGCTGCACCGCCCTGGTCGAACACCGCGACGGCCGGCTCGAGATCATCGACTGGCCGGTGGTGCGCAAGCTCTCGATGCTGCAGGTCCATCAGAACCTCGTGCCCGCCGAGTGATGCGCATCCTCATCGTGACCGACGCCTGGGCGCCGCAGATCAACGGGGTCGTCCGACCTTGACGCGCACGCGCCAGGAACTCGAGGGCCTCGGGCACGAGGTGCGCGTGATCTCGCCCGACCTGTTCAGGAACCTGCCCTGCCCGACCTATCCGGAGATCCGCCTGGCGGTGCTGCCGGGGCGCCGCGCTGCCGCGCATGATCGACGACTTCCAGCCTTGCGCCATCCACATCTCGACGGAGGGACCGTTGGGACAAGCCGCCCGCCGCTATTGCCTGAAGCGCCGCCTGCCCTTCACGCACCGCCTATCACACGCGCTTTCCCGAATATGTCCGGGCCCGCACGAAGATCCCGGTCGGCGCCACCTACCGCCTGATGCGGCGGTTCCACCGGCCGGCGTCGGGCGTGATGGTGGCGACGCGCTCGATGGAGCGGGAGCTGACGGGCCGCGGCTTCCGCAACCTCCGGCGCTGGTCGCGCGGCGTCGACACCGAGCTGTTCCGGCCGCGGCGACAAGGACCTCGCTCGACCTGCCGCGCCCGATCCACCTCTATGTCGGCCGGGTGGCGGTCGGAGAAGAACATCGAGGATTTCCTGAAGCTCGACCTGGCCGGCAGCAAGCTGGTGGTCGGCGACGGGCCGCAGCTGCCGGACCTCCGGCGCAAATATCCGGAGACCCGCTTCGTCGGCGCCAAGGTCGGCGAGGAGCTGGCGGCCCACTATGCGGCGGCCGATCTGTTCGTGTTCCCCGAGCCGCACCGACACCTTCGGACTGGTGCTGCTGGAGGCGCTCGCCTCGGGCCTGCCGGTGGCGGCTCATCCGGTGCCGGGACCGCTCGACATCATCGACGGCACGGGCGTGGGCGTCCTCGACGAGGACCTAGCCGCAGCGGCGCGGCGGGCGATCGCGATATCGCCGGAGCACTGCCGCGCGGTCGCCCTGCAATATTCCTGGCGCGCGTCGGCCGAGCAGTTCGTCCATAACCTGCAGCCGTTCTGCTGAATCGTCAGCTCGGCATCGGCGGGACGAGCAGCTGCGGATCGATGGGCGTGCTGAAGAGGAACATGCCCCAATGCAGGTGCGGGCCGGTGGCGCGGCCGGTGCGGCCGAGATCGCCGACATAGCCGCCCTTGGCGAGCGCTGTCGCCCTCCTTGACCGCGACCTTCTGCATGTGGGCGAAGAGCGAGGCGAGGCCGTGGCCATGATCGATGATGATCGTGCCGCCGGTGAAGAAGAGGTCGGCATCGGCCAGTGAGACGATGCCGCCGGCCGGCGCCTGAGGGTGCGTGCCCAACGGCGCCGCCACATCGACCCCGAAATGCGGGCTGCGCGGCTCGCCGTTGAGGATGCGCTGGCTGCCATAGACGCCGCTGATCGGCCCCAGCGCCGGCCAGTCGAAGCCTTCGAAGGCATAGGGCAGGTCGCTGTCGCGGGCGCGGGACGGCATTGATGCGGACTGCTCGGCCTTGATACGCTTCAGCTCCTCCGCGTTCGGCTCGACCTGCGCTCTTCGGCAGGCTGTTGATGCGCTGGATGTCGAACTTGCGCTGGGTGATCGGCGAGATCCTGGTCTCGTCTTGCCGCCGGCGTGGACGATACCAGGGTCGCGTGCGGCCCGTGATCGCGGCTGAAGCCCAGCGATGAAGCGGCCGTCGCCCGCGATCGGCATCTTGCTGCCGTCGAGCGTCACGCGGCTGCCGGGCGTCGGTGCGGCCGAAGGCGAGGCCGCCCTGGGTAAGATGGCCGTCGAGCTCGATGGCGGCCTGCGCGCGGCGGACGAGGCTGGCGCCGGCCACGGAGCGGCAGCAGGACCATGAGCATGCGGCGGGACAGAGTCATAGCAGGTTCCCTGCCTTGGATCGCGCGGCTTCGATGCGCGCGGGCGCGGCTTGTTCGGCGCGTGCCGCCGGCGGTGGCGGCAACCTCGCCGTCGGCGAACTGGATGCTGAGGCCGACGCCCGGGGTGACGGCGGCAGCGGCGGTCACCGGACGGTCGGCAGCGTCGCGCACCAGGGCGAAGCCGCGGGCCAGCACGTTCTGAGTAGGAATAGCTGTCGAGCAGGTCGCCGAGGGATCTCGATCTGCAGCAGGCCGCGGGAGATGCGCTGCTCGACTGGCTGCGAGGCGCAAATGGGCGGCCGCGCGCTCGAAGTCATGCTGCTTGCGCGTCAGCAGCGCGGACAGGTACTGGCGCAGGTTGGCGGCGGCGTGGTTGAACTTCAGGTTGGCCTGGGCGAGCTGCTCCGCGGCGTCGGCAGGCCCGCCGCGAGGCCGGCGAGGCGGTCCCAGCGGCCCGCGAAATAGGCGCGGGGCGCGTTGAGGAGGCGCTCGATCCAGCCGTCCAGGCGCTGGGTCATCTCCTCGGCGAGGCGGGTGAGCGAGCGGACCAGACGGCGGCCGTGATCGCTGACTTCGTCGAGCAGCTGGCTGCGCACGGGCACGGCCATTTCCGCGGCGGCGGTGGGCGTCGGCGCGCGGCGGTCGGCGGCGAAGTCGATCAGGGTGGTGTCGTGCTCTCGTGGCCGACGGCGGAGATGAGCGGGATGGCGCTGGCGGCGGCGGCGCGCACCACTTCCTCGTCGTTGAAGGGCATGAGGTCTTCGAGACTGCCGCCGCCGCGGGCGACGATGAGGAGGTCGGGGCGCGGTACGCGACCGCCTGCGCCGGCAGGGCGTTGAAGCCGCGGATGGCCGTCACGACCTGGGCGGCCGCATCGTCGCCCTGGACCTTGACCGGCCACAGGATCACGCGGCGCGGGAAGCGGTCGGCGAGGCGATGCAGGATGTCGCGGATCACGGCGCCGGTGGGCGAGGTGATGACGCCGATCACCTCCGGCAGGTAGGGCAGCGGCTTCTTGCGGGCGGCGTCGAACAGGCCCTCGGCGGCCAGGCGCTTGCGGCGGTCCTCCAGCATCTTCAGGAGCGCGCCCTCGCCGGCCAGTTCCACGGTGTCGATGACGATCTGGTACTTGGAGCTGCCGGGGTAGCTGCTGACACGGCCGGTGACGATCACCTCCATGCCGTGCTCGACCTTCAGCTTCAGGCGGCGCGACGGTGCGCGCGCCAGCACGACGGCATCGATCGCCGGCGTCCTCGTCCTTGAGGCTGAAATAGAGGTGGCCGGAGCCGTGATAGTTCGGCTTCGACACCTCGCCGCGCACCCGCACCCGCTCGAAGCTGGTCTCGAGCGTGCGCTTCACCGCCCTGGCTGATTTCGCTGACGGTGAACTCCGGCAGGTTGCTGGCGAGGGCGGCGGGTTCGGGCATGGCTGCGGGCCATTATAGGTCAGACGGAGCCGCGGTGCAGCGGGGCGCGATGATGAAACGAGCGAAGGACCCCATGCCCAGCGGAGACGCGCGGTCTCCAGCCGCCGGATGAAGGCAGACAAACGCCGACGGGCTCGGGGTGTGTGGAATTCGAACGATGAACCCCATGCCCAGCAGTGAAGGGGTGTTGCCGCAGGAAAACGGAAATCTGGGCTGATGGACCCCATGTCCAGCGGGGAATGGCGCAGCGACGGACGGGTTTGATGCTCCTGTGGCATAGATTGTTCTTGATACGTTACAGGAACATAATATATTAGACCACACGGTGTCTTGTCAAAGATTTCGCACTGCGCCAGTGTGAGCTGTTGCACTGGCAAGCCATTGGTTCGGCGCGCTTATTCTCTTGTGCTCGATGAAGGCCCTCCCGGGAGTGCCCGCCACATGACACTGGAATCCATGGCCGCCGAGCGATGACTATCCCACACGGCGGAGGCTTCCTATGGCCGAAGTCCTGCTGTTCCACCACGCCCAGGGGCTGACCCGCGGCGTGCGCGCGTTCGCCGACGACCTGCGGGCCGCCGGGCACACCGTGCACACGCCGGACCTGTTCGACGGACGCACGTTCCCGAGCATCGACGAGGGCCTCGCCTACATCCGCGAGGTCGGGTTCGACGACCTGCGGGAGCGCGGCGTCCGCGTCGCCGACGAACTGCCTCCGGGCTCGTCTACGCCGGGTTCTCCTTCGGCGTGCTGCCGGCGCAGAAGCTCGCGCAGACACGGCCCGGCGCCCGCGGCGCTCTGCTCTTCTACTCCTGCCTCCCGATCAGCGGCGAATGGGCCTTCGGACCCTGGCCGGACGGCGTCCCGGTCCAGATCCACGGCATGGACAACGACCCGATCTTCGTCGGCGAGGGCGACATCCATCGCCGCCCGCGAGATCGTCGAGAAGGTCGCGGACGCGGAACTCTTCCTCTACCCCGGCGACCAGCACTACTTCGCCGACAGCTCGCTCCCGTCATACGACGCGGACGCGACCGCGCTGCTCACGCAGACGGGTGCTCGAGTTCCTCGACCGCGACGGGCCCATTCGATAATCGTGTCCTCGTCAGCACCATCAGGTCGTTCGGTAGGCACCCAAGGTCGGAAGTCCGCTTCTCGGAGGCAAACCGGAGACAGTCTGCTCAGCGAGCCGCCCTATTGATTCATGCGATCGCCGCCCTGATCGGTATCTTCAGGTGTCGCTGGCGGAACGTTAGATCGGCACGATCGCATTCTATGTTCGTGGTGCACCGTTGAGGCGGACTGTGAACCGCCCCGCGTGCGTGGGAAACCGGGCCGGAATTGGCTTCAAAGCAAAGGGACAAACAATGGCAATTGCCAAGAACACGATCTGCCTCTGGTACGACAAGGACGCCGAGGCTGCAGCCCGCTTCTACGCCGAGACTTTTCCCGACAGCTCGGTGGGTGCCGTCCACCGTGCTCCCAGCGACTACCCGTCCGGCAAGGCGGGCGACGTGCTGACGGTCGAATTCACGGTCGCCGGCATCCCCTGTCTCGGCCTCAATGGCGGGCCCGCGTTCAAACATAACGAAGCCTTCTCGTTCCAGATCGCCACTGACGATCAGCAAGAGACCGACCGCTACTGGAACGCCATCGTCGGCAATGGCGGCCAGGAAAGCGCGTGCGGCTGGTGCAAGGACAAGTGGGGCATCTCCTGGCAAATCACGCCGCGCGTGCTGACCGAGGCGATGGCTGCCGGCGGCGATGAAGCAAAACGCGCGTTTGATGCGATGATGGATATGAAGAAAATCGACGTCGCCGCGATCGAGGCGGCTCGGCGCGGCCGACGGTCCTACCGAGCCGGCTTGGACCGATGTCCGCAAGGGGCGGCAAGCGGTCGTTCGCGGATCAGCCCGCTACGACGAGCCGGTATCCCGCGTCATATGCATCAAGGGTGAGCAATTCGGCGTAGCGGCGCTCCCACGCGCCGGTTTCAAGGTCCCGCCTCAGATTCTGCAATCCTGCTTCGGCGTTGCCGATGGCCCAGAAGGACGAAATGCCGGACCGGATGCGTGCATCAAGATAGGCCGCAGGCCGGCGCCAGTAGGCATACTGGAATCCATCGCTGCAATCATGGGGCACCAGGACCGGCGTGATCTGCACAGAGCCCAACCATCGCTCGTAGTCGGACATGGTCGGCACCTGTGCCTCATCCAACGCCGCCAGTTCAGGAAGATAGTCGGTCAGCCATGGCCGGTGCGACGGATCGAACGTGAGCAGGACGATCCGACCGCGGGTCACGCGGCGCATCTCGCGCAAGCCTGCCGCCTTGTCGGGCCAATGATGAATGGTCAGGATCGCCATGGAGGCGTCGAAACTCTTGTCATCGAATGGCAGATCGTCGGCGCTGGCCTGAATCGCCTCGGCCGCCGCCGGACTGCGCTTTCGGATCATCTCGCGCGAAGGCTCGACAGCGATCACGGATCGATCCGTCGGTTCGTAGGAACCGGTGCCCAGCGCCGACATTCAAAACAGTTTGCGCTGACCCGAGTGCGCTCTCGATGATCCCCGCTATCCGCCGATCCGGCTTGCGAAGCTCCGCATAGTTGATTCCGATGATGTCATACTTCGCGCTCATCGCGCCTTTCTTCCGTGAATCGCCGACATCTGCAAGGGGTCGGATCAGGACATCCTAGCGGTATCGACGAAGTGGGCCGCCAAGGCACCACGCGGACCACTGCTCGAGGGACGCACGGCTTGGCCCTGGCGGCTTTCACGAGTCCCGCAGCAACCTCACTCGCTGCTCCACGAAGCGCACGAACTCGGGCTGCGTCATGCTCATTGGCTCGCCCCCGTGTTTAGCGATCCACTCGCGCAGATCCGGCCCGGCGAGCACGCGCCCGATGTCATTCGCAAGCTTGTCAACCACGCCGGTCGGAGTGCCAGCCGGCACCCATATTCCATACCAGATCGGGAAGTCGAATCCGGCGACGCCCGCCTCTGCGATTGTCGGTACCTCCGGGAGCAAGGTTGAGCGCCGCGCGGTACTCACGCCCAGCGCAACGAGTGTGCCGTCGCGAATGTGGGGCAGGGCAAGAGAGATCGGCACCAAACAGTAAGTGAAGCGGCTCGCTATCGCGTTGGCGATCGTATCGGCGTTCGAATCGTTCGGCGAGGGAGGCACGTGCAGCGCCTTGATTCCTGCCGCTTGATTGAATTTCTCGACTCCAACATGTGTGCCGGTGCCTATACCGGTGGATCCAAACTTGAGCTCACCCGGCTTCGCCTTCGCCGCCGCAATGAGCTCGCCGACGGTGGTGACACCGGTCGCCTTGCCTGCGACGAGCACGTAGCGCTTGCTTCGTGAGCGGAATGATCGGAATGAAATCCTTCAACGGGTCATACGGGAGGTCCTTCAAGAGCGCCGCACTGTATGCCTGAGCGTTGGTGTTTATCAGCAGCGTGTAGCCGTCGGCTGGTGACTTCGCGACCTGCGCAGGGCCCGCAGTGGCTCCCGCACCTGGGATGTTCTCCACTGTCACCGGTTGGCCCCACAGCTCAGAAAGCTTCGGGGCCAGGGCACGGGCCAACAGATCAGGCCCGCCGCCCGCCCCGAACGGCTCAATGATGCGCACTGGCTTGGCCGGATAGTCTCTTGCAGACGCAGCCGGATCTGTCGCGCTTTTCATCGTGTCCCTCATGCACCCCCGACGAGAATAGCAGAGAGCAGCTGCAATTCATCTATGAGGAGGGAGGCAGATTTGACAGATAGGACCACGAGAGGAAGTGATACCGATGGGCGGTTGCAGAAGGGGAGCCACCGTGCTGATCGATCGCGCCGATTTCGCCGACCTGGCCGAGCCTCGCCGCCCACCGGCAGGCGGGATGGGAGCGGCAGCGGGCGTATGTGGCGGCGGCTCGGCGCTGCATCGGCGGGTGTGGGCGGGCGCTGAGCCGCCGCGGCGGCTGGAGGGGCTGGCGGAGCTGCCGCTCGTCGACAAGGAGATGCTGCGGGAGAGCCAGCGGGCGCATCCGCCGTTCGGGGACTATCTGGCGGCGCCCGGAGGACAGGATCGCGCGCGCTGCATCGCACCTCCGGCACGAGCGGGACGGCGATGAACCTGGCGCTGTCGGCGCGCGATGCGCAGGAGACGGCCATCGTCGGCGCCCGCGCCCAGGCGGCGAGCGGGCTCGGGCCCGGGCATCGCGTCGTGCATTGCCTCAACTACCGGCTGTGGATGGGCGGCTACAGCGACCATGCGACCCTGGAGGCGACGGGCGCCGGTCGTGCCCTTCGGGGTCGGCGACTCCGAGCTGCTGATCCGCACCATCCGGGAGCTGGGCATCACCGCCATCTCCTGCACGCCTTCCTATCCGGCGGTGCTGGAGCGGGTGATCGCCGAGCGGTTCCCGAATTGCGGCCGCGCGATCTCGGCCTGCGGCTCGGGCTGTTCGGCGGCGAGGGCGGGCTGGACGATCCGGAATTCCCGCCGGCGGCTGGAAGCAGACCTGGGGCATGGCGGTGCGCAACGCCAACTACGGCGTGTCCGACGTGTTCTGCAACTTCGCGGGACAGAGCGAGACTGGAGAACGACCTCCACTTCATGGCGCTGGACGTGCTGCATCCCGAGCTGATCGAGCCCGGCGAGCGGCCGCGTGCTGCCCTGGCGCGAGGGCGAGCGCGGCGAGCTCGTGCTGACCCACGTCAGCCGGGAATGCCAGCCGCTCGTGCGCTTCCGCACCGGCGACATCATCCCGCTGACGGGCACCGGGCGCTGCGCCTGCGGCCGCACAGCGCCGCGCTTCCGCGTCGTCGGCCGCAGCGACGACATGGTGGTGGTGCGCGGGCATCAATGCGCTTTCCGGCGCAGGTCGCCGCGGTGCATCAACGGCATCGACGCGCTCTCCGGCGAATACCGCATCCTGCTGGAGGGGCCGGGGCCGTACGATATCCTGCCGGTGGAGGCGGAGCTTGCGGAGCGGCTGGCGGGCGCTGCGCCCGCGGACCTCGCCGAGGCGGTGGCGGCGGCGATCAAGCGCGACATCGGCGTGAGCGCGCGCGTCGCGCTGGTGCCGTTCGGCACGCTGCCGCGGACGGCGGGCAAGACGCGGCGAGTGATCAGAAAGGATCGATGATGGCGGGAACGGTGCTGACGGAAGAGGCCGGCGACGGCGTGCGCGTGGTCACGCTCAACCGGCCGCAGCGGCTGAACGCGATCACGCCTGAGCTGCTGGAGGACCTGATCGCGGCGCTGCAGGCGGCGGACCGCGATGCGGCCATCCGCGCGGTCGTGCTCGACGGGCGCCGGCCGCGCCTTCTGCGCCGGCGACGACCTGAAGGGAGTTCGGCTCGCAGTCGACGGACGAGGCGATCGACGCGCGGCTATATCGAGCGCATCCAGGACGTGACGCGGGCGATGCTGTTCGGCGACAAGCCGGTGATCGGCGCCATCCGCGGCTGGGCCGTGGGCGGCGGGCTCGGAATGGATCGATCAACTGCGACTTCGCGATCGCCGCGGAAGGGAACGCGGTTCTTCTTTCCGGAGACCGCCCTCGGCGTGTTCGTCGACGGGCGGGCGTCACCGCGCTGCTGCCGCGCCTGGTCGGGCTGCAGCGGGCGCGCGCGCTGATCATGCTGAGCGAGCGGTTCGATGCGGCGCAGGCGCTCGAGTGGGGTCTGCTCTCCGCAGGTCGTACCGGACGCCGAGCTGATGCCGGAGGCCTCGCCCTCGCCCGCCGGATCGCGGCGCTGCCGATGGAGTCCGGTGCGTGCGCTGCGACGCCATCCTCGCCGGTCGCACCGGCGCGGGGCTGGAGGCCGCCATGGCCGCGGAGCACCGAGGCCACGGTGCGCGGCTTCCCTCGATCCGGGACGTCCGGCGCGTGGCCGCGTCCCCGTAGGGGCGCGGCCCGCGGACCGGGGCGCGATCTGGAAGAAGCATCGTGCGGCCGGATGGCCGGGCGGCCGCAGGTCACCCAAGACGGCGACCGACGTCGACGACTACACCAATGGCGCAGTTGTCGGTGTCCGGGCCGTCGCGTCAGCGTTGTCTCAGCGTCGCGAGGGTGACGTAGCTGTTGCCGCCGCCGTCGCTGTCGACCTGCACGATCGTGTTCGCGCCGGATGCCTGGAAGTGCAGGTAGCCGCCGGTGAAGGCGTTGGTGCCGTTGCAGCCGGCGAATGTGTCGAGCAGGTCGCTGACGTCGAGCACGTCGGCGCCCACACCCTTGGTGAAGTCGGTGATGGTGTCGCCGACCGTGCCGCGATCGGTCAGCAGGTTGTAGTCGAAGGTGTCGCCGCCGGCGCCGCCGGTGAGCCGGTCGCTGCCCGCTGCCGCCGCGCAGCGGGTCGCCGGTGCCGCCGCCGGCCAGGGCGTCGCTGCCGCCGCCGGCCGAACAGGCGAGGTGGCCGTCGAGCCCGGCGCCGCCGGCGGACGTTCCAGCGTGCCGGCGCCCAGGCCGGCAGCCGTTGATCGTCAAGCTGCTGGCCGGCGGCGACGCTGCTGCAGGTCAGACCAGGGTCAGCGCGCTTGTAGGTGGCCGTGCCCTGGGCGCGATCGATCGCTCTCAGAAATGCCGCTTCCGACGCGGTGGTGAGCCGAAAGCAGTGGCCGTGGTTGGCGGGCGAAGAGTGGTTCAGCGACGTCGTCGTCCATGGCGCCGCCGCTGGGATCACGACCGCCGGCCGCCAGCGTGCTGCCGGGGGTGATCTGTGTCGTCCCTGGCTGCCGCCGCCGATGGTCTCTGACGCCGGTGACGGTATTGGGCGTGTTGTTGCCGGCCGAGGGAGAGCGTCAGGGCTGTCGCCGCCCGCCGGGCGAGGTTGACGGTGCCGCCGAGCTGCGCCGCGCCGAGGGCGTGATGGTGTCGACGTTGGCGTTGCGCGGTGACCGTCTCGACGTGCGAGACGGTCAGGGTGCTGACGCCGCCAGCCAGGATCAGCGTGTCTCGTGCCGGCGTCGAGGGTCGATGGTGCCGCCGACTGCTGCGCCACGCCGAGGGTGATCTTGTCTAAGCCTTGCCGCGCCGCCATGTGGATGATGCTCCCGACGGTGCCAGGGCGGACCGTCAGCGTGCGTTATCGCCGAGCGAGGAGAGCAGCAGGCTGTCGGCGCCGCCGGCGAGGTTGATGGTGCCGGCGTAGCCTGCGCGGCGCCGAGCGCTGATGACGTCGTTCGCCAGTGCCGCCCGTGATGGTCTCGACGTTCAGGACGGTCGGCGTGTTGGCGCCGAGCGAGGAGAGCGGTCAGGCTAGTCGGCGCCGGCGCCGAGATCGATGGTGCCGGCGGCCTGAGCGGCGCCGAGCGTGATGAGGTCATTGGCCGTGCCGCCGCTGATGGTCTCGGTGTTGGAGACCGTCAGCGTGTTGTTGCCGAGCGAGGAGAGGCGTCAGGCTGTCGGCGCCCGCGCCGAGATTGATGGTGCCGCCGACCTGCTGCCGCGCCGAGCGTGATCGCGTCGTTCAGCGCGCCGCCGGTGATCGTCTCCGTGCCGGAAACGGTCAGCGTGTTGTTGCCGGCCGAGGACAGCGCCAGGCTGTCGGCGCCGGCACCCAGGTTGATCGTGCCGGCGGCCTGGGCCGCGCCGAGCGTGATGAGGTCCGCGGCCGTCCCGCCGGTGATGGTCTCGGCGTTGAGACCGTGATGGTGTTGGCGCCGTTGAACAGCGCCAGGCTGTCGGCGCCAGCGCCGAGATCGATGATGCCGCCGGCGAGCGCGGCGCCGAGGGTGATGCCGTCATTCTGCGTGCCGCCGGTGATCGTCTCCGTGCCGGAGACGATCGCGTGTTGTTGCCGGCCGAGGAGGCGTGAGGCTGTCGGCGCCGGTGGCCAGGTTGATCGTGCCGGAAGCCTGCGCCGTGCCGAGGGTGACGGTATCGGCGCCGGCGTTGCCGTTGATGGTCTCGGCGTTGGAGACCGTGACGGTGTTGGCGCCGTTGGCGAGGCGTGAGGGCTGTCGCTGCCGCCGCCGAGGTCGAGGCTGCTGGCGAGTCAGAGCGTGCCGAGCGTGATCGTATCGTTGGCGGCGCCGCCCGAGATTGTCTCGGGCATTCAACACCGTCAGCGTGTTGTTGCCCGCCGAGGACAGCGTCAGGCTGTCGGCGCCGACACCGAGATTGACGGTGCCGGACGCCTGCGCCGCTCCCAGCGTGATCGTATCGTTCAGGCCGCCGCCGGTGATGGTTTCGGCGTTGGAGACCGTCAGGTTGTTGTCTGCCGGCCGACGACAGGATGAGTGCATCCGCGCCGGCGCCGAGGTCGATGGTGCCGGAGGTCTGCGCCGTCCCGAGGGTGATCGCATCGTTGGCGCTGCCGCCGGGTGATGGTCTCGGTGTTCGACACGGTGAGCGTGTTGTTGCCGGCCGAGGACCAGCGTCAGGCTGTCGTTGCCGGTGCCGAGATTGATCGTGCCGGCGGCCTGGGCGGCGCCGAGCGTGATCGTGTCGTCGAGGTGCCGCCGTTGATGGTCTCCGTGCTGGAAACCGTCAACGTGTTGTTGCCGGCCGACGACAGGTTCAGGACGTCCGCGCCGGCGCCGAGGTTGATCGTGCCGGAGGCCTGGGCCGTGCCGAGCGTGATGGTGTCGGCGCCGCTGCCGCCGGCGATGGTCTCGGCGTTCGTCACGGTGAGGGTGTTGGTGCCGTTGAACAGGGTGAGGCTGTCGCTGCCGGCGCCGAGGTCGATGGCGCCGGCGGCCTGCGCGGCGCCGAGTGTGATCGCGTCGTTCTGGCCGCCGCCGGTGATGGTCTCGGTGCCGGCGACGGTCAGCGTGTTGTTGCCGGCCGAGGACAGCACCAGGCTGTCGTTGCCGCCGGCGAGACTGATGGTGCCTGACGACTGCGCCGCGCCGAGCGTGACGAGGTCGGCGCCGGCGCCGCCGTTGATCGTCTCGATGTTGAACACCGTGATGGTGTTGCCGCCGGCGGCGAGGGTGAGCTGTCGGTGCCGCCGCCGAGGTCGAGCGGGCCGCCGGCTCCAGGCGGTGCCGAGGGTGATGGTATCGTTGGCGCTGCCGCCGGCGATCGTCTCGGTGTTGGAGACGGTCGTGGCGTGTTGTTGCCGGCCGAGGACAGGGTCAGGCTGTCGCTGCCGAGGCCAAGATTGACCGTGCCGCCGGCCTGCGCCGCACCCAGAATGATCGTGTCGTTCAGGTTGCCGCCGGTGACGGTCTCCGCGTTCGACACCGTCAGCGTGTTGTTGCCGGCCGAGGATAGCGTCAGGCTGTCGGCGCCCGGCGCCGAGGTCGATCGTGCCGGCGGCCTGGGCGGCGCCGAGGGTGATCGCATCGTTCGCCGTGCCGCCGGTGACGGTCTCGGTATTCGTGACGGTCAGCGTGTTGTTGCCGGCCGAGGGACAGGGTCAGGCTGTCGGCCCCGGCACCGAGGTCGATCTTGCCGGCGGCCTGGGCGGCGCCGAGCGTGATCGCATCGTTCAGGCTGCCGCCGGTGATGGTTTCGGCGGCGGCGACGGTGAGCGTGTTGTTGCCGGCCGAGGACAGGTTCAGGACGTCTGCGCCGGCGCCGAGATTGATCGTGCTCGCCGCCTGCGCCGGTGCCGAGCGTGACAGTGTCGGCGCCGGTGCCGCCGTTGATGGTCTCGGCGTTGGACACCGTGATCGTGTTGGTGCCGTTGAAGAGCGTGAGGCTGTCGCTACCGCCGCCGAGGTTGAGGCTGCCCGCGGTCCACAGCGTGCCGAGCGTGATCGTATCGTCCGCGTTGCCGCCGATGATGGTCTCGCGTGCTGGAGACCGTGAGCGTGTTGTTGCCGGCGGACGAGCGTGAGGCTGTCGGCGCCGGTGCCGAGATTGATCGCTGCCGCCGGCCTGCGCCGCGCCCGAGAGTGATCGTATCGGCAACCGTGCCGCCCGTGATGGTCTCGGCATTGGAGACCGTGAGAGTGTTCGCACCGTTGAAGAGGATCAAGCTGTCGGCGCCGGCGCCGAGGTCGACGACGCCGCCCGTCAGCGCCGTGCCCAGGGTGATGGCGTCGTTGGCAGCCGCCGCCGGTGATCGTCTCGGTGCTGGACACCGTGAGCGTGTTGTTGCCGGCGGAGGAGAGCGTCAGGCTGTCGTTGCCGACACCGAGGTTGACGATGCCCGAACGCTAGCGCAGCGCCGAGGGTGACCGTGTCTGCGCCCGTGCCGCCGGTAATCGTCTCGGTGTTGGAGACGGTGACGTTGGTGGTGCGCAGTTGATGAGGGTCAGACTGTCGGCGCCGGCCCCGGGGTCGATGATCCCGGCGCTGACGCCGGTGACGACATCGGCGAAGCCGGAGCCGACGATGTTTTCGAAGCCGGTCAGCTGGTCGCTGCCGGCACCGCCGGTGACGGCGCCCGTGGCCATGTTGACGGCGACGCCGGCGGCGGCGGTGCCGTAGTCGATGGTATCGCTGTCGGCGCCGCCGTCGAGCGCAGTCGTTGCCGGCGCCACCGCGGATGGTGTCGTTGCCGCTGTCGCCGAACAGGCGGTCGGCGAGCGTGCCGCCGACGAGCAGATCGTTGCCGGCGCCGCCGTGGAAGGCCAGCTTGCTGTCGTAGCCCGCGGCGGCCGCGGCGGCGGCATCGGCCGGCAGGATCACCACATCGTCGCCGCCGAGCGCGTCGTACTGTGTGCCCGCGATATAGCTGCCCGCCGCCACCGTTGCGAAATCGACGGAGTCGTTGTTGCCGGTGAAGAGCGGCGCGAGGACGGTCACCGCCAGACTCGCCGATGTGGTCGCGCTGTCACCGTTGGCGGTCTCGGTGCTGGTGGCGGTGAGGGTGAGCGTGAAGTCGCTGGCGTCGTTGGCCGGCGGCGTGACGGTGAGGGCCGAGAGCGTCCAGCCGGTGATGTCGGCCGTGGTGTTGCCAGCCGTCGCGATGAAGCTGTGGGTGCCGTCGCTGAGCGTCGCGCCCACGGGGATCGCGCCGACCTGCAGGGCGAGGGTCTCCGAGCCGTCGGTGTCCACCAGCGCCGAGCCGACCGTAAGTGGGATCGCCGTGTTCTCGCTGCCGGTCACGGGAGCCGTGCTGAGCGTCGGCGCATCGGCCACCGGCACCCCGTGAGATTCACGGTCGCCGTGGCCGTGCCGCCCTGACCGTCGTTGACCGTGTAGTAGTGAAGCTGTCGGCGCCGCTATAGTTCGTTGTCGGCGTGTAGGTGAAACTGCCGTCCGGATTGAGGGTCAGAGTGCCGTGCGCCGGGCCTGTCAGCTTGGTCGCGGTCAGCGGATCGTTCTCGATGTCCGTGTCGTTCAGGAAGCACGCCGGGTGCGGCGATCGTGAGCGGCGTGTCTTCGTTGGTGAGGTAGCTGTCATCGCCCGCCACCGGCGCATCGTTCACGGGCGTGACGTTCACCGTGATGGCGTTCGGCGTCGGGTCGAGATCGACGCCGCCATTGGCGGTGCCGCCATTGTCCTGGACCTGGAAGGTGAAGCCGGCATAGCCGGCGCCGTTGGCGTTGGCGGCCGGGGCGAAGGTCAGGTGGCCGAGCGCGATCTCCGACGCCGACTACGAACTGTCCCGCCGCGACAGACACGCCGTTGAGCAGCAGCTGACCGGCCGCCGGCAGGCTGGCGATCCGCACAGCCAGCAGGCTGTTGGCCGGGCTGTCGTTTGCATCGCTGATGCCGAAATCGGCGGCGATGAAGCTGTAGGCGGTGTCTTCGTCGGTCGTGACGGCGTTGTCGGCGCCGGCCGGCGCGTCGTTCACGGTGATGACCGTGACCGGGAGCGCGACCGTCGTCGTGGCCGTGTCGCCGTTGGAGGATTCGGTGCTGGTCGCGCTGATCGTGAGGGCGAAGCCAGCGTCGCTGTTGGCCGCCGGCGTGATGCTGAGGGAGGTGAGGGTCCAGCCGGAGACGTCGACGGCCATGTTGCCTGGGGACGCCGTGAAGCTGTGCGTGCCATCGCTCAACGTGGCGCCCACGGGAATGGCGCCGATCTGAACCGTCAGTGTTTCCGAGCCGTCGGTGTCCGTCAGCGCCGGGCTCACCGTCAGCGCAATCGCCGTGTCCTCGTTGCCAGTCGCCGGCGCGACCGTGAGCGCCGGCGCATCGGCCACCGCCAATCACCGTCACCGGCAGGCTGGCGATCGTGGTGGCGCTGTCGCCGTTGGAAGACTCGGTACTGGTCGCCGTGACCGTGAGCGTGAAGTCGGCGTCGCTGTCGGCCGGCGGCGTGACGGTGAGGGACCGACAGGCGTCCAGCCGGAGATATCGACCGCGGTGTTGCCCACGGTGGCCGTGAAGCTGTGCGTACCGTCGCTCAAGGTCGCGCCGACCGGGATGGCGCCGATCTGCGTCGCCAGGCTCTCCGAGCCATCGGTATCCACGAGCGCTGAACTCACCGACAGGGCGATCGCCGTGTCCTCGTTGCCGCGTCGCGAGGGCGACGGCGACCGCCGGGGCGTCGGCCACGGCGATGACGGTCAGGTTGACGGTCGCCGTATCGGTGCCGCCCCTGCCCGTCATCGACGGTGTAGGTGAAGCTGTCGGCGCCGCTGTAGTTGGCGTCGGCCTTATAGGTGAAGCTCCCGTCCGGATTGAGGGCGGGCGTGCCATGCGCCGGGCCGGTGAGCATGGTGGCGGTCAGCGGATCGCTCTCGATGTCCGTATCGTTGGCCAGCACGCCCGGGGCGCCGACCGTGAGCGTCGTGTCTTCGGTGGCGATATAGGCGTCGTCCTGCGCCACGGGCGGGTCGTTCACCGCGGTGACGTCGATGGTGATCTTGTTCGGCGTGGGATCGAGATCGACGCCGCCATTGGCGGTGCCGCCGTCGTCCTGGACCTGGAAGGTGAAGCCGGCATAGCCGGCGCCGTTCTCGTTGGCGCCGGGCGCGAAGGTGAGCTTGCCCGCCGCGATGTCCGCCGCCGCCACGATCTCGCCCGCCGTCACGGCCACGCCGCCGAGCAGCAGCTGGCCAGCGGCCGGCAGGCCGTCGATCTTCACCGCCGCCAGGCCGTTGGCCGGGCTATCGTTGGGATCCGAAAATCCGAAATCCGCGGCCGTGAAGATGTAGGGCGTGTCTTCGTCGGTGGTCACCGTGCCGTCGCTGCCCGCCGGCGCGTCATTCACGGAGACGACGGTGACCGGCAGATTGGCGACCGTGGTCGCGGTGTCGCCGTTGCTGGCCTCGGTGCTGGTCGCGGTGACCGTGAGCGTGAAGGCGGACGCGCTGTCGGTCGGCGGCGTGACGTGCAAGCCGGACAGGGTCCAGCCGGTGACGTCGACGGCCGTGTTCCCGGGGTCGCGGTGAACGTGTGGGTGCCGTCGCCGAGCGTGGCGCCGACGGGGATGCCGCCGATCTGCACGGCCAGCGTTTCCGAACCATCGGCATCCACGAGCGTCGCGTCCACGCTGAGCGGGATCGCGCTGTCCTCGTTGCCCGTGACCGGCGCCACGGTGAGCGTCGGCGCATCGGCGACCGCGGTCACCGTCAGATGGACGGTGGCCGTGTCCTTGCCGCCATGGCCGTCATCGACGCTGTAGGTGAAGCCGTCGGCGCCGCTGTAGTTGGCGTCCGGCGTGTAGGTGAAGCTGCCGTCGAGGTTGAGCGTCAGCGCGCCATGCGCGGGGCCGCTGACGATCGACGCCGCCAGCAGGTCGCCGTCGGCATCCATGTCGTTCGCCAGCAGGCCCGGGCGCGGCGATGGTGAGGGCGAGTATCCTCGCTGGTGCCATAGACGTCGTCGCGCCGCGATCGGCACCGCATTGACATGCACCTCTGAGGCGTTGGCGATCGGCTCGAGACCGCCATTGCCGTGAAACTGATCCGAGCCGTTGCCGACCTTGGAATCCGACAGCGCGCCCGCGAAGTCGAGGGTCGCGCCCAGCGATGCCAGATGATGAGGGTGCTGGAAGGTCGGGCTCGAGGGCGCATGCTGTTCGGGACTTTGCCGTTTCGCCGGCGGCCGAGGAGAGGACGTTTTGCAGGGTCGCGTCGCCGCCCGAAAGGAACTGCGCGACCATCTCGCCGGACAGCACGACGACCGCGCCGTTCGGCAGGGTGAGCAGGATCTTGCCCTCGACCACGGCGACCTGGGCGCCCCTGAGATCGAAGGCGAGGCGCAGGACCGTATCGGATCCGAGATTGATTTCGACCCGATCGCCCGGCGCCGGCTCGGGAACGACGAGTGGCTGGCCCTGCTGCGGCAGCGCGGCGATCTGGGTGGTGGCGTCGACGAGTGTCAGGCCGAGCGCATCGCTCGCGGACCCGAACCGGGATGCCCGCTCTGCAGAGGCTCTGCTCCATGATCGGTACGAATGGGGCCTATTCCTATATATCCGTGATTGCGAAGGCTTCTGCCGGCAACCGTGAAAACCGAAATACTGCTAGGCGTAGGTTATGCAGGTCATTCCAACAGAACCCGCTTAAGAGCCCGTAAAATTCGACACATATTTGTCGGCGTTTTGCGGGAAAGCCGCTTAACATCAGCTTTCTCAGCGCGCCATTAGACATGCGCTTGGTTAACGCGCCGTTGACCTTGTTGAGGGGTCTCTCCCGCATGGCCGGCGAAGGGCTGATACATTCACTTTGACATGCAACCATTTGGTTGCCTATATTTCGAACGTGGACGCAGTGTTCAAGGCGCTTGCCGATCGCAGCCGGCGACAGTTGCTGGACCGGCTGCACCAGGAGAACGGCCAGACCCTGGGCGAGCTGTGCCGGCGCCTGGACGTGACGCGCCAGGCGGTGAGCAAGCATCTGGCGCTGCTGGAGGCGGCCAACCTGCGTGGCCACGGTGCGGCGCGGGCGCGAGAAGCTGCACTACCTCAACCCGGTGCCGATCCACGAGATCGGCGAGCGCTGGATCGGGAAAGTACGAGCGCCACCGCCTGCAGGCGCTGGCCGACGCTCAAGAAAGGATTGGAGGAGACGAACGATGACCAAGCCGAGCTTCGTCTATGTCACCTACATCCGGACCAGCCCCGAGAAACTGTGGCAGGCACTCACCGATGGCAGCGTGACGCGCCAGTACTGGGCCGGGCGGCGCGTCGAGTCCGACTGGACGGTGGGCGCGCCCGTAACGTTCTGGTTCGACGGCAACGTGAGCGACAGCGGCAAGGTGCTGGAATGCGATCCGCCGCGGCGCCTGTCCTACAGCTTTCATGTCGAGTTCGTGGAAGCGTTGCGCAGCGAGCCGCCCTCGCGCGTCACCTTCGAGATCGAGAAGCTGGACGTCCAGGTGAAGCTCACCGTGACCCACGACGAATTCGAGCCCGGCAGCAACGTGTTCGCGGCCATCTCCGGCGGCTGGCCGGTGATCCTCTCCAGCCTGAAGAGCCTGCTGGAGACCGGCCGCCCGATCGAGTTTCCCAACCGGCTCCTGCGATGCTCGCCGCGCCAAGGCGGAGGCATAGATGGCGGCCCCGGATCCCATGTCCCAGGCCGGCTCGAAACCGGCAAGCCGCTGAAGACGCCTGCGCCCCAACCTCCGAAGGCGGAAGACTGAGTTCACGCGGAGACGCGGTGGACGCGCAGATGCGTGGCCTCGGACGATGAGGCGGCGGACGCGCTAAGTGACAGGCCGACGCCCATCATCCGCAAGAGGTCGCGATGAAGACTCATCCCGCGCTGCAGCCCGGCCGCACGGCCGTCATCACGGGTGCCGCGAGCGGCATCGGCCTCGCCGCCGCCAAGCGGTTAGCCGCCCTCGGCATGAAGCTGCTGCCTTGCAGACCTGCCCGGCGATGCGCTCGAGCGCGCGGCCGCGGTCGCGCGCTGTGCCGGCGGCGGCGCCGAACGTCCGCGCCGTTCCGACCTGATGTCAGCCGGCTAGAGGAGGTCCAGCGCCTCAAGGATCACCGCTCTATCGGGGAATTCGGCGCGGTCGACGCTGCTCATGAACAACGCCGCCCTCGGCAACGGCGGCGGTCCTTCGAGAACTACGAGCGCTGGCAGCGGCTGCTCGCGGTCAATCTCTGGGGCGTCATCAACGGCGTCCATACGTTCGCGCCGGCGATGATCGCGCAGGGCACCGACGCCGCCATCGTCAACACGGGCTCCAGAGCAGGGCATCACCCGCCTGCCGGCGCGACACCGCGCTACAACGTCACCAAGGCGGGCGTGAAGGTGGTGATCGAGCGGTCGGCGCATGAGCTGCGCGAGATCGAGGACTGCCGCGGTGACCGCCCACCTTGCTGGTGCCGGGCTCACCTTCACCGGCATGAGCGCGCCGCGTCCGAGAAGCCGCCTGGCAAGCCTGGACGCGCGGATCAGGTGATCGACGTGCTGCTCGCGCGCATGGGCGAGGGCGACTTCTACATCCTCTGCCCCGGACAACGCCGTCACGCGCGAGATGGACAACAGCCGCATCCAGTGGGCGATGGAGACATCGTCAAGAACCGTCCGGCCCTGTCGCGCTGGCACCCGACCATGACGCCTGCCGCGTTCATGAGCGGCAGCAGGACTGACGCGATGATGGCCTGACACGGATCGACCTCGACGGCTATTTCCGGCGCATCGGTTACGAGCGCGATCGCGGATGTGACGCTGAGACGCTACGCCATCCATCTCCGGCACGCGCTGACTATTCCGTTCGAGAACCTCGATCCTCGTTTCTGCGCCGGCCTCGTCCGGCTGATCCGGCGGCGCTGGCTGAAGCTCGTACGCGACCGCGCGGCTACTGCTTCGAGCACACCTGCCTGTTCAAGCGGCGCTCGATGCGCCTGGCTTCCCGCGTCGCCGGCCTGGCGGCGCGCGTGGTCTGGAACCCGCCGGATGGCGTGACCTGCCGCGCACGCACATGCTGCTGCGGATCGCGCTCGACGGGCAGGACTACATCATCGCCAGGACGTGACGTCGGCTTCGGTGGGGCAGACTCCTGACCGAGCCGATCAGGCTGATCGCGGGCGTCGAGCAGGCGACGCCGCACGAGCCGTTCACTGCCTGGTCGCGGCCGGCGGCGGCGATTCCTCATGCAGGTGTCGATCGGCAGCGCATGTTGGAAACCGCTCCACCGGTTCGACCTGCAGCCCCAGCTGCTGGCCGATTACAAAGGTCGCCAACTGGCACAATCTCTCGACCCATCCGGAGTCGCGGCTTCGGCCGGTGAACCTGACCGTAAGCGCATGCCGGCCACCGGCCCGCTACGCGTTGTTCATCGCGTTCGCCGTGCACCATCTCGGCGGACCAGCGAACAGCGCAGGCTCGCTAACGACGCGCGAGATCCGGCAGGTCCTGGCAGAGGTGCCTTCGACCTCCCCCGCTATCCAACGTCGCGGAATTTGATGACGCCTCGACCGCTGCCGTGGATTGGCCGCAGTGGTCAGCCTCGCAGGCGTACATCAGCGCAGCAATGGGCGCTGAGGTTGGCGGGCGCGACGCTTGGCAGGGTGGGCCATGGAAGCCAGAGGCAGCTTGTGCCATCCGGTCGATGGCGAACCAGGATGCGTGGCCCTGCGGCCGGACGTGCGGGCGTCTGTCGCGGCCCCAGTACGGTGCTGCTCGCCGACGACTTCGTGAATTCCGGCAGTTCCGGAACCGTCTACAATAAGCGCCGATCGTCGCGGCGTTGCTGGGTGGAAGAGCCCGATGGAGAACCTGCACGATGCGGACTGCGTTTCGCCGGTTTGCGGTCGACGTTATCCTCGTGACCTATCGCATCGTCGATGAGCCGCACGCCCGCAGCTCGATCTGGTGCGCGGCGGACGGGCGCTGGCAGATGGTCTTCATCAGGCACACCATCCGATCCGGCGGTCACGTCCCATGCGCGTACTCGGTCGTCGGTTCGGGCGGGCGCGAGCATGCGGCTGTGTTGGGCGATCACGGCGTCGCCGCTGTGCAGCAAGTCTCTACTGCGCGCCCAGGCAACGCCGGCATCGCCGCGGGAAGCGGAGAGTGCGTGGCGATCGCCGCGCTGGCCTCACGACATCAGGCTGGTGGCGTTGCAGCCCGTTAAGCGCGAGCGCATCGATCTCGTCGTCGTCGGTCCGGAGGGGCCGCCGCTGGTGGCTGGTCGGGATCGCCCGAGCGAGGTCCGGCAAACGCGCGCCTCGGGCCGAGCGCGAAGGCGGCGGCTCGAAGGCTCCAAGGCCGCGCCATGAAGGGACCTGTGCGCCAGAAGTACAGTATTCCGGCCGCGGCCTATGCGCGGGCGCTTCACTGAGGCCGCAGGAAGGCCAGCGCTCTTCATCCGTGAGCGCGGCGCGCCGGATCGTGGTCATGTGGACGGCCTTCAGGCCGCCGGCAGCGTGTCGTCATCGCGGCCACCGCGGCAGGAGAGGCGGGGAGGCGCGCCGCGGCTGGACGCCGCGCTGACGGCGGGGCACCCGGCGCGGCCGGGACGCAAGTGGTCGTGGAGGAGTTCCTGAGTGGCGAGGAGGCCAGCTAGCTTCGCGCTCACCGACGGCGTCAGGCGCTGTGCCGCTCGCCCCGGCCTCACAGGACCACAGTGCGCGCCCATGATCTGTTGCGATCTCCGGCCCCAATACCGGCGTGGCAGGCGGGCGCCTATTATTCGCCGGCGCCAGATCGGTGACCGACGCGGTGGTCGGCCGACATCATGGCGCGCGATCATCGAGCCGACCATCCCAGCGCAGGATGGCGGCGGAAGGCCGGCCGTTCAAGGGCGTGCTCTGGCGCCGGCGTGTGAGATGCTGACGATAGGACGTGGCCGTGAAGCCGCTGGAATACAACGTGCGCCGCTGGCGATCCCGAATGCCAGGCGCTGTGCGTGCGGCTGATGTCGGACCCGTCCGCCGGCGCTGATCGCGCGGCCGAGGGCGTGCCTCGAAGTTTCCAGCCAGCGCTGAGCACGACAAGGCGGTGGCGCTCACGGTGGTGATGGCCGCCAAGGGCTATCCCGAGGCCTGGGAGAAGGCTACGGAAACTGCGGCGGGAGAGCGCCAGCCGCGCTGCCGTGATCGGCGTGCAGTTTCGGCGCCGGCACCGTGGCGCGCCGGTGACGGTCGGCCATTACTCTCGCCAAACTGGTGGCGACGCGTTCTGACCGCGACGGCGACGGCAAGACGATCGCCGAGGCGCAGAAGCGGTGGCCCGCGAAGCGGCTATCGATCTCATCAGGACTGGCCGAGGGGATCCTGCCGGCGCGACATCGGCTGGCGGGCGGCAGGCACGGTAGCTGAATTCGTTCAGCAGCCATGCGGCGGTGGAAGAACCGCTTGCGCAGGATTCTGGGGTTGCGATGACATAGGGCGCGGTGATGGCGAGCGGGCACGCTGATCACCGGCAACGGCGTGCGGCGTAGAATTCGGAAGAATTTCAGAAGCGTGAGCGGCAGATAGGGAATTGGCAAGCGCGATCGCGACGACGAGGCTGCTCGGAGCAGCAGGCGTGGCGTCCGGACGAGCAGGATGCGGAGGAACGGCTGCGCCAGTGCGGATGATGGTGAATACGAAATTCCAATCTCACCAGGAGTTCGGTCAGCAACGATCTGATGAACCAGCCGGTGCGAAACCGCTCGTCGGCGTCGCGTGAACGTGACATAGAGCAGCGCGCCGAACGTCAGAAAATCGAACAGCGAGCCGGCGGGACTGGCCTGGCAGAACAGGATCATGAATTTGCGGATCGCGCGGATGTCCCAGGCGATGCGGTCCTTCTCAACCCGCTCGCGCGATCGACGTCATCGGTCGAGATCGCAATGGCTTCGGCAGATCGGAGAGAAAATTGTTGAGCAGGATCTCGCTTGGCCAGCAATACGTAACTGAACGGGCATGAATTG
>ERZ1370068.7807-contig-6701_pt1 | contig 39783 bp, 58 predicted proteins | sample MGYA00561227_ERZ1370068 | MGnify/ENA primary metagenome ERZ1370068 (study PRJEB38410, sample SAMEA6850437) | metagenome | study: Metagenomic assessment of the ecological functions of the soil: analysis of the soil microbiota associated with the... | reverse complement strand
CAGTTACGTATTGCTCCCTGGGAGCAGCCTGACCGTAAGGGAGGCGCGTCTATCCACGACTCTCTCGCCCTCCCTCACGGTTGGGCTACCGTCCCGCCTAACCAGAAAACTTTTGCCCGCACTCAGGCCAAACTAAAAATTTACAACCGCGCACCTTACTTTCGTTTGAGAAAAATCAGAGTTGAAAACTCCGCGTTTTTCTTCGTCGATGCAAGAAAATTGCGTTGACCTCGGCTTGCTAGGATCTTCGCGTTTCAATAAAAACATTTGTCTCGTGACGACAATCTTTGGAAGAAGCGTTTCTTCCCGAGAGATCGTTTTCGACTCGATCGATTCGCCCGCAAATCGATCCTCGTGAAAGGAAGCCCTTAATGGTCTCTCTGTCCCTGCGCAGATTTCATAGCGTTCTAATCGTGCCTGTGTTATTGCTGCTTCTGCTCTTGTTCAGTTCCCATCAGCGGACTGAGACAAACATGATTTCCGCGACTGATGCCACATATACCGCTCACGGAACATATTACGGTCGTTTCCATTCGAGCAGCCGATTCGTCTTGTATCTAACGGTTCAGTTTCATGGCACATTAAGTACGTTGGGCCAGTTCAATGGCTACAGCCAGACTCCTTTCATTTACGAGCCGAACCATGCATACGTTGGCGGCGATAGCTTCACTTATCATGCTTGCGATTCAAAAACGGCAATTGCACTGACGGAACAATAAACCTGAACGTAACAACCCGCCCCACGCCGTTGACGACAATTTTCGCGGTTCACCGCCGGCTCGATCTCGGCGGCGATCGTGCCGCTGGAAAACGATTCCGATCTCTGACTTCTCACGACCTCTGGAGTCGCTCTGGTGACGTCGCATGACATTCATCTACGACTTCCATTATGGGAGCCAGTGACGTGTTCGTAATTTCCGCAATGTCGCAGTTCATAATGGAAGTCGTAGATGAATCAATCCCATGCATTTCGACCACCGAAACGACTCAGCGAGTCAGTCGATCGAATGTTTTCCAGCAGCGCAGACAGCCGCCGAGATCGAGGTAACCGGGCGAACAGTCGTCAACGGCGCAAGTAATGCCACATTCAGGTTTGCCAGCCCTGTCAGTGCAATTGCCGCTGAATGCCGATAGCGAAGTTATCATCCGGTCGAGGTCGGCCCAAACCTGGTTCGCCAGGGTTCAACCCGGTGCCATGCGAAACCGAACCGTTAGATTGACTGGTTCCGTAATATGTTCCGCGAGCGGTATATGGTATCAGTCGAAATCGATTTGCAAACTGAACAAAGAGCAGAAACGGCACACACAGCGCTAGTCGACAACGCTGAAAATTCGCAGGGACAGACACACTCCTTCACGAGCGATCGACGGCGGGCGAATCGATCGAGTCGAGTTATCTCCTGGGGAGTTGGTCTTCTTCCAGGACATCGCCCGTCGAGACAAATGTTTTATTGAAACGTTGAGCACGGCAGCCGAGGTCAACGCATTTAAACAAAACGGCGGAAAGCTAACTCGATTTTTTCCTCAAACTAGGTGTAAGGTGCGCGGTTTAATTTAGTTTTCGAAAGTGTGGCAAAAAGTTTTCTGGTTAGGACAGTAGCCCAACCGTAAGGGAGGGCGTCTATCCACGACTCTCTCGCCCTCCCCTACGCGCTGGGCTACCGTCCCGCCTAACCAGAAAACTTTTTGCCCGCACTCAGCCCAAACTCAAAATTTACAACCGCGCACCTTTACTTTTTCGTTTGCGAAAAATCGTAGAGTTGAAAACTCCGCGCTGTTTTCGGCCGGCGATGCAAGAAAATCGCAGTTGACTCGGCTGGCTAGGATCTTCGCGTTTCTTCAATAAAACATTTGAAACTCGGGGCGACGACCTTTCTTGCGGCAGCTTGGCTTTCTTCCCGGGAGATCGCTCTCGACTCGATCGATTCAGCCCGCAAATCGGTCCTCGTGAAAGGAAGCCCCAATGGTCTCGCTGTCCCTGCCCAGATGTCATAGCGCCCTAATCGTGCCTGCGTTATTGCCGTTTTCTGCTCTTGTTCAGTTCCCATCAGCGCGACTGGAGACAGACATGATTTCCGCGACTGATGCCACACATATACCGCTCACGGAACATACTACGGGTCAAGTCCTCATTCGAGCAGCCGATTCGTCTTGTATTCTTAACGGTTCAGTTTCGCATGGCACATTAAGTACGTTCGGCCAGTTCAATGGCTACAGCCAGGACCTCTTCAGCTACAGAGCCGAACCATGCATACGTTGGCGGCGATAGCTTTTCACGTATCAGCGCTGGCGATTCAAACGGCAATTGCACTGACGGAACAATAAACCGGAATGCGGTGAACAACCCGCCCCACGCCGCTGACGACAACATCGCGGTTCACCGCCGGCCTGATCTCGGCGGCGATCGTGCGCTGCTGGAAAACGATTCCGATCCTGACCACGACTCCTTTGGAGGCGTTCCAGTGAGTCAGGCTGTCGCATGGGGACATTCATCTACGACTTCCATTATGGAGCCGCAGACGTGATATACCGAATTACGGATACGTCGGCGCGGGACAGTATCACGTTATCAGACTTGCGATTATCTGGGACTCTGCAACAGCGCCACGGTTACCTTCGATGTTCAAAACAATCCGCCCCACGCCGTTGCTGACAGCGTTACGCGATTTCATCGCCGGCTACCGATCTGGGTGGCGATCGCGCTTTATTGGAAAAACGACTCCGATCCCGGAACATGATTACTTCAGCGTAGTGTCGACGACCCCAGCGTCGCACGGGACATTCACCCACGACTACCACCACGGCGCCGGCCACCCGCGATATTCCGGGGATTCAGGTTTTGCCTGAGCACGGACAGTGTCAGCTACCAAACCTCCAGATGATTTGGGGGAAAAGTGCGTGCCAACGCGATGCGGTGATCGCTTAATCCGGTGAACGCCTCCGCCAGCGCCTTCGCGAAGGAGTTCAAAACTCGCGTCAACGTAGACCTCTTTGTTGGCGGGCCGGATGCTTTGGCAAATAAATCGATTCTGATCCTGATCACGACTCCGTGAAAGCGTTACCACTTACACCCAACCGGCCCATGGCAGCATCTATTATGCGAAACGGCTATGGCTGTCTCAAGTAAGGCGTCCGAGCCAGGATTTTGCTCGGACAGGATTCCTTTGATTACACGGTTCAGTGATCGATCCCGCCTCTTGCAGCCAGCGCGACTGCGGTTATCACCGTCGAAGGAGACGACACGGACAATGGCGAATGCAGTTGCACTGGAGTGCGGTCGGCGAGCCGGCACAGAGTTACGAATCGGAGATGTGTATCTGCAACAGACTGATTACTCAACTGCCGGGGCATCGGACCGTCTCCTCAATGTGGCCCGCCGCTGTACAACAGCCGCCGTCGCCAAAGCAGAGTTGGATTATTCGGCCGCGGTTGGTCGTCGACATGCGACCAGTCGATTCAAAAGCTTTCAGCCCGACCTTCGCGCGCCTCAAAGCCGCGGACGACGCGCGACTTATTTTAGCCGCGCGGATTCCACCGCACCCTCTTTGCCGCTTGAAGGCGATTTTCGCCGGCCAGATCGGTGGTAGCGGGCAATTTGACTCTGAGCATGACAGGCAGACGGGAGCGTTGCCGGCAGTTCGACTCGAGCCGGCAAAGTTGCTTTCGTTGGACAGATCGCAATGGAAATAGCACCAGTCTCAGGGTATGACATCAACGGATTCTTGTCATCGTTAACCGATCCCTTCGGCGCGTACTTACCGGTCAACACAAACGCGAGTGGCCAGGTCACTTCGCTCAACGATCTCGCTGGGCACGATTGCGAATTGTCTCTGGCGAAGTAGCAGTCAAGAGCTGCTTGCAGTCACCTATGCAGACAATCCAGCTTCAACTTCGCATACGATGGCAGCTGGCGGCAAACGACGGACGCAGCGACGCGCTCGGCAACATTTGTCGAATCGCACACTTATGGACGGCCAGGGATCGAGCCATGGCTACGTCTCAGAAGCAGGGGAGTATCGACCAACTATTCTTTGGAACCATGTCAGCGTCACTGAAACAGACGTGACTGACGGCCTCGGTCGTGTCACGAAGCACACCTGATAAACGAACGCCACCGAAGGGCGGAGGGTCGCGACTCGAATCGAAGGCTTATGCAGTTGCGGTGGCGGCAGTACGACTCTCAAGTCCGAAACGTTGACCTACGATAGTCAGTTAAACGTCGCCTCCAGGCGGACTGATGCCCTGAACCACGTCACCAACTTATACTTACGATGCGAACGGCAATCGCCTGACACAGACCGATCCAACGGGGACGATCACTTCACGACTCCTACAACGGCTGGTGCCCAGGTATTGACCCGCGAGGATCAGATGGACGCGGCATGACCACGGAATACTTATGATGGACTGGGTAACCTTCTGACGACTGTAAAGTATGCGCTGAACAACACCACGACCCTTACGTCTACAACGCGCGCGGACAGATGCTAACTGCAGAGGACGCAAAGGCAGAAGGTTAGTACCCTTCACCTACGACGCGAGCGGTAATCTGACCTCAACGCAAGGACGCCAACAAATGTTTCATCACTTTCTTCTTCTATGATGCACGTAGTCGCCCGACGAAAGTTCGTGACGGGTTGGAGCCGCTCGACCTTGTTTGCGCACGACGCCCTTCGGACGCATCGGCGACGTCACGCATCCGCGATTTGTCCTTCGTGAGCTTCATATACGATCTCGCGGGACGCAGGGACGCGGGTTACTGATGAGCGCAGCAATGCAACGAGTTACGCTTACGACGGCGCTTACCGTTTGACCAGTCACTGACGCGCTGAGTCACGCCACTACGTATGGCTACGACTCCAGCGTCGAACGTGACGAGCGTGACTGACGCAATGTCGCGAGTCACGGACTACGAATACGATGAATTCAATCGGCTGAAAGAAAATTACCCTATCCGCCTGAGCGACTGGTGGCGCGACTCGCCTGTTTGAATCAGATGACCTTACGACGGTGACGGCAATGTCACGTCGCGCACGGACACGGCCGGACGCGTGACGAGCTGGCGCTGGCGACGACGTCAATCGCATTGCCGGTGCAACGGACACCGCCAATCAAGCGACGACTTTCGCGTATGACCCACTGGAGCCGGGGGTTACTTCACTGACCGATGCGATCAACCAGCAGTATCAGTTTGGTTACGATGCTTAGGCCGACAAACCTCGATTGACGCGCGCCGATATGACGATGAGCTATGTCTGCTGATGAGGTCGGCAATCGCACGCAGCGCTGGGATTACAACGGCGTATCGTCACCAACTACACCTACGACAATCTCAACCGGCTGACGACGATTACTTACCCGAGCCGGACGGTCACGTATTCCTACGATCCCCTTTAAACAACCTGACGCGCGCGACGAACGAAAATGGCTCGGTTTACATCGGTTATGACAATCGCTACCGCGTCAGCAGCTTCTCGATCCATTCTATTACGGCATCAGCTACAACTACGACACTGTCGGCAATCGGCACCAGGCTGGTCAACGGTGCAACCTATGCGACCTACACTTATGATTCAGTGAACCGTCGACTAAACTTGCCGACCAGCGCGAACCTGAATTTCACTTACAACTACGACGTGCGCTAACCGTCTGACCGGCCGCAGCGCGCCGAACGGGGTCACCATCCTCGTATACATACGACGACCTCGGATCGCCTGACGAGCCATGACGCACACTGCGGGCGCCAACACTCTCAGCGGGAACCTTTACACCTACAACACACGCGAGCAATATCGCGAGCTGGACGACACAGACAAGTCAAAAAGCTTTACACCTACGACGCGGTGGGATTCAGACTCGACGGCGGTGAGCAACTTCTCGAGTCGCCGGCTGGAGAATTACAGTTACGACGCAGTCGGCAAATCGCACGGCCTCGCATCTCAGCGCGTCTTATGGTTATCAGTTCCCTTCAACCGGCGGTAACCAGCACGGCCGACGCAACGTACACGTACGACAATAACGGTAGTCTGATCTCGAAGGCCAACGCGGCGGGAACGACCACCTACACGTTCAATGAAGAGAATCAGTTGACGCACGGTGACGCTTCCAAGCGGACCAACCGTTAATGAGCAAGTACTGACGGCCTGGGGCGGCGTGATTCAGACGCACCAACGAGTGCGGGGGCGTGATGAGCGGTGATATATTACGATGGGAACGACGTTAATTCGACTCAAACACCGACTGGTCATCCGTGGCGGCTGCGTACTTGAACGATTTAGGTGTGGACAATCATCTGCGACACACGAGCGCCAACGCTACCGGCGTGTCCTCATTTCTCAACGATCATCTTTGGTTCCACAGCCGCCTTGGCCGACATGAACGGATAACCCACTTGAACAAACTCTTTATGATTCATTCGGAAATAGCTTCCGGGCAGTTCTAGAACACGATACGGCTATACAGGCCGAGAGTACGTGATCCCCGATACCCGATTGTCGTATTATCGGGCTCGGTTTCTATGATTCGACGAACGGAAGATTCATCTCTGAAGACCCGATTGGATTCAACGCAGGCATCAATCGAAGCGACATTCACAACAAAAACAGGCCTCGATACGCGATCCATTTGGACTCACACGAATGAGGATGTCCATTACTATCTCACATACTTTGTAGCAACGCAGTTTTCCCAGGTTTGATGCATAGGATGCAGCTAGACTGATTGCAGATGCCGACCATGAGCGCAGACGAAACCCGTAGATACCGCTCCGTGGTTAGGCAATCACCGGTAACTCAGGCGCTTGGTGAATCGCGCTGACAATCATGCATTTCACGCAGTGGGCCACTTCGAGATTGAACGAGTTGGGCGCCGCAACGCGCTTGAGCAGCAACTTCATAAACCACGCTGGTATGGGGCGATATCTGCACTTTTTCCAGGACACATACAGCCAGCCAAAGGCTACCAAAACATGGTCATCGGCCAATTCGGGCAGAATGGCGTCGATGTGCCGTTCTTTGGCGGCTTCGTAGTTGACGAACACCAATCATGATTTGGTGAAGTCCGGGAAGAAAATGGCAAGAAACACTTTCTTTGCAATGTTTCAGTTCGCGAGAAAGCTTAAGGATTGTAACTGCAAATTTGCGGACATCCGTTCCTGGTGGCCGCAAGCGGATGGATTTTCTTAAGGCAGACAACGGTGACCTGGAGACCAAGCGCCGGATTCTCAACGTTCCGAAGTTGCGTGTAGGCCAACGACAGAATCTGCCTTCGAGGTTGTGGTGTGAGCAGACCAATACGATTTCGACTCGTGCCGCCGACGGCTTATCTGTTGATTAGTGGCATCTTTAATCATTCCATGTCTCTTACATCTTGGTCATTCGGACTGGTGTCAGTAACTTTCTCGCGATCATCGTCGTTCCCCGCCGGATGGGTCGCGCGTCTGATCTTGAATCACTCTTGGTCAGCGTAGGGATGGTCTCCCCAACCCTCCTTCTCGTGGACGACCCTTGATACTCTTCTCCGGCTCGCCTATTCCGTTCATAATCACCAAGCTGGACAGTACTACATTTAATTGGCCTGACGGTGGATTATCGCCATTGTCCACATCGCAAGTGATCTCAAATCCTGGCAAGCGAACAGACGAACGAGAATGGATCGGTTTATCCTCGGCTATGACAATCGCCATCGGGTGAGCAGCGTGTCTCGACCGTTCTTTTAACTTACAACGATGACACGGTCGGATATGCTCTGTATCCCGCAGCAAAGAAGGTAAAGTTGTTTTGTTCGCTTTTGCGCGACCGATCAGGCTCTTATTCTGATGATCATATCCTCGGTGCTGGCCACACACGCCGACATCAGTTTTTGGTCCATGTCATCACTGCCGCCTCTCGTGCTATGTAAATTTCTTGAAATTCCTTGTTGCCGACAGAATCTGGATTCCCAACGCGTTCGTGGGACTAATTGTTTCCAGGTCGCCTTTGGAACTGCGCGCCTTCTGCTGCGACTGGGGGTTACGATCGCGCATTGAACCGTACCTTCGCTTAATTCACCGCTCTCCTTATAACGAAATAGACGGAATCGGGAGAAATCGAACTGAACGAAAACGTTTCAATCATCGTTCGTTTATCCGGCGCAGCAGCGCTGTAATGTTAATAGGGTGTACCCAGGCTTTCGCTTTGACCGCCAGTTGGCAATAAATCACCCTTGACTTCTTAACCCGACCCGGCTCAAAAGTTGTTGACGCCGTTTCTTCGCGGCACCTATAGTTTTTCTGGTCGCACCTTCGCGGCTGCCCAGCCTTCTCACCACTCTCAAAGAAAGGACTCTCCCATGAAATCTCGAATTGCTTTTGTTGCGCCTCTGTTACTCCTGCTATTTGCCACTGCGGCTTCTGCGCAAGAAAACCCGCGGGTCATCTGCGTGACGGACTCATCCATACCGGATGGTTTTGTCGTGTCTGGCGAAACGGTGTTCTGACTCCTGCCGCGGCGGCACGGGCTGGATCATTAAACGAACGCGGCGCCCACAAGGGAGGCCTGGATCGTTTCGCTCTCGCAGCGTCGACTTCGCTTTCCGGAAGCAGAGCCGAACGAAGTCGTCGCGCCGGGTCAGTGCGATGCGTTTCAGCAGGAGATTGGCAGAACCTATAACTTCAATCCGGCCGGCATGTCTGATAGCCAGAGAGAAGTTCAATCCAACAGGCTGGACGCATTCTGGAGCAAGGTCAGACAATCGCGTGCGACTTTGGTTCCATGCCTGCGCAAAGCGCTCAACGAAGAGCGCTCCGATTCATTTTTCAATATTGATGGCAGCATGCTTCTGGTTGACGTCGATCCTTCGCGGGCATCAAAGGCGTTACAGGTGCGAAACTTCATCAAAGCCAACCTGGACGGTACGGATCTGGAATACTGGGTCAAGACAATGGCGCGCCGCGGCGTGGAAGGCTTTGATACCTCCGGAGCCGGCGCCAAGTGGCTGGCTTATCCGAAAGCAAAATACAACGATTCAGTGCATGGCGGTTTCCCTGTCGGATCGTTCTTCGGCGCCGTGTTCATTTTCGGCAGCATGGATGAAGACCTGGCGACCCCGGTGTTGCTGCGTATCGTCAATCAACTTGATCACCCGCATCGCGACGATGCCCTGGCAATATTGATGAGTCAGGCGACTCCGGCATCTATGAATGCACTAAAGCAAGTCAATACGGCCGGATTTCCCAAGGGGACGAGCGAATCGATTCGCGAGTTGCTCGAAAATCCAAATGTGCTCAAGCCGCGCGCGCAACCGAAACTGACGCGCGAAGAACAGCTCTATTGCCTTTCAGGGAATCGTCGACGGCAACTATGGGCCTTTCCGTGAGATGGTTATGAAGGCGCCGGACGGTGAGGCTGACGCCGTGGCCACGCTGCTTCCGGAAGATATTCCGCTCGTGCGGCGTGCCCGCCGCGCTTCAATCTCGCGCTGTAATCAGCACGCGGTCAGTGATTACGGTAGTTTCACCAAGATTCTCTGGGCTTTGGTGTGGAAGCAGGAAAAGCAGTCCGCCATGGTTAGATGAACGCCCAACGCTCCTCAATGGAAGCATTTGAATCATGGTTTGGAGCTCAACAGTGTTGCACCGCCCATGTAGGTGAGCGACCAGCTCAGGTTTCAGTCAGTTTCAGGCCTGAAGGTTGTGCGTGAACCTGCATGAATCCACCAGCTTTCAAGAAAAACCTTGACTCGCTTTTCGCGTGGGTGCTACGTTCGCAATAGGGCCAAACGCGACAAACCAGAAGCGATGGGTCCACCGCAAAGAGAGCGAGCGAATAAATCCAGGTGCTGACCGGAAGAAAGTTGTTGTTGGCCGACGATTCGGCCGCGATTCGAAAGGTCATTGAATTGACGTTTTCCGGACGAGGGCATGGAGGTCATCACCGTTCCGGATGGCCGCGCAGCCTTCGAAAAAATGGGCCAGGTTCGGCCCGACCTTGTGCTGGCCGATGTTTACATGCCCGAGGTTGGCGGCTACGAACTTTGCCGCTCCATCAAACAAGATGAACGCTTTGCCAAAATCCCGGTGGTCCTTTTGATCAGCTCGTTTGAGCCATTCGACGAAGCTGAAGCGCGCCGCGCCGGCGCCGATGATGTAGTGACCAAACCTTTCCAATCTATCCGTCAGTTAGTAAGCCGCGTAGGCTCGCTGCTGAATAAGACCGACGAGCAATCCGAAATGACTCATCAATATCCGACGCTGGGAATCACCGAAACCGAGCCGGTTGCGCCTGCTCCCCTTGACGAGCAGGCAAGTGAGCCGCAGGTGACAGTCATGGTTGAGGCGCCGATGATGGAACATTTGGAGCCGGCCGAGCCTGCGGGCGTCGCCTGCTCCGACTGATCTTGAGCTTCAGACCGCCGACACGATGAAGCTGGAACGAATTGTTGATGAACCGGACGGGGAACCGAGTTGGTGAAGCCGCTATCAGCCTGGAGGACACGATGGAGGTGGAACCGGTCGTGGCGGTGGCGAGCGACGAGCCCATCCAGGTCGAGCCGCAGCCAGAGCCGGAAACAGTCGAAATCAGCTATAGCGATATTAGCGAGCACAGTTCAGGTACCGCCTCCATCGCAGATGAAGTTTGATGACGCAGTGCTCGATTTAGAGGATGAGTTCCTGGGCGAGCCGCAGATGGTTGGGGACGATGTTTTTCTTGACCTTGATTTCGCGGATGCCGTGCCGGCCGAAGCTGTGGAAGAACGCGTTCGCCGAAGAACCTTCCGCGCCGATGGAATTTGCACCACCGGCTCAGGTTGAAGATGCAGCAGTAGAAATTGAACAGACCGTTGCGCCGGTAATTTACGAACCGCCTGCGATCGTCACACCGGAAGAGCCGGCGACCCTTGAGCTCTCAGTTCAGGAGCCAGTGAACGAGCCGGTCGCCGAACAAGCGACTGCTCCGTTCCGGTCTGACGGGGCCGAAGGCTTATCGCCCGCCGCTATCGATGCAATCGCGCGGCGCATGGTCGAGCAAATGTCCGACAAAGTGATTCGGGAAATCGCCTGGGAAGTTGTGCCGGAATTATCTGAGTTGCTGATTAAGCGGAAGCTGGACGAGCAGAAATAATTCAAAAACAATCTGAGCACTTAGAGGCGGGCGTTGTCCCGCCTTTTTGTTTTAGAAGCGATGGACTCGTGAAGTCAGTACCGGGAGCGGTAGCGACCGGGTCGCATGGACTACGCATCGGATCTCCAGATCATGCCGGTCGCTATCGCTCCCGGTTCTGACTGTGCAACGAGCGTTCAATATGAAAACAGGCATCCATGATTTACAATCGATCTAAACGTATACAGGCGGGCAATGGCTCGTTTCTAAACATAAGGCACTTTTACGAAGCATGATCGAAATCCCCAAAACTTACGATCCGAAAGAAGCCGAGCGCCATCATTACACTCGCTGGGAAGAGCGTGGCTATTTCGCTCCTGAAATCAATAAAGATGCATACGGCGCCGGTCTTTACCATTGTGATTCCGCCGCCGAATGTAACCGGCTCGCTCCACATGGGCCACGCTTTGCAGCACACGATGATGGATGTGTTGACACGGCACAAGCGGATGCTCGGCTGGCGCACCCTCTGGTTGCCGGGTATGGACCATGCGGGCATTTCGACCCAGTTGATGGTCGTGCGGCAGCTAAAAAGGAAGGTTTGTCGCGTCACGACCTGGGCCGGGAGAAGTTTGTCGAGCGCGTCTGGCAATGGAAGCAGGAATACGGCGGCCAGATTCTTAACCAGTTGCGGCGCGAAGGTGCGTCAGTCGATTGGTCGCGCTTTCGTTTCACGATGGACGAGGACTTGTCGCGCGCGGTGCGCGAATCTTTCGTGCGTCTGTACGAAGAAGGAATGATCTACCGCGGGAATCGCATTGTTAACTGGTGCCCGAACGATCAGACAGTGCTTTCCGATCTGGAAGTGCTGCGCGAGCCTCAGAAAGGCAAGCTGTATTACCTTCGTTATCCGTTCAAAGACGGCAGCGGAGCAATCACCGTCGCTACTACGCGGCCGGAAACGATGTTAGGCGACACCGCGGTGGCGGTCAGTCCAAACGACGAACGCTACCAAACGGTTGTCGGCAAGACACTGATCCTGCCGATCCTCAATCGCGAGATTCCGATTGTGGCGGATGACTTTGTTGAGTCAGAGTTTGGCACCGGCGCGGTTAAGGTCACGCCAGCTCACGATCCGAATGATTACGAGATGGGGTTGCGCCACAACCTCGAACAGATCCAGGTGATCGATCAATTCGCGAAGATGACTGAGGCGGCCGGTGCTGATTTCGCCGGCCTCGATCGATACAAGGCGCGCGAACTGGTGATCGAAAAGCTTGAAGCTCTGGGCCTGCTGGAGCAGATCGTCGATTACGAATTCGCAATTTCCAAATGCGAACGATGCAAGACAGTGCTTGAGCCTTTGACCTCTACCCAGTGGTTTTGTCGCATGGATCAGTTGCGCGACCTGGCTCTGGCAAAGCTGCGGGAGGATCGAAAGCCAAAGTTCGAGCCCGAAGTTCCTTACGAGAAAGTTTATTCGGATTGGCTCGAGAATCTGCGCGACTGGACGATCTCGCGCCAGCTTTGGTGGGGCCATCAGATTCCGGCCTGGTACACAAAGGATGGCGAGCTGTTTGTCGCGCGCACGCGTGAAGAAGCCGCGGCGAAGGCCGGTACGAATGAGCTGACTCAGGACGAAGACGTGCTCGACACCTGGTTTTCGTCGGCGCTTTGGCCGTTCTCAACTTTGGGCTGGCCCGATGAAACGCCGGATTTGAAGACTTTCTATCCGACGTCTGTTTTGATTACGGCGCGCGACATAATTTTTCTCTGGGTCTCGCGCATGGTCATGACCGGACTGAAATTCATCGGGAAAGAACCTTTCGACGACGTGTATGTGACGGGAACGATTCTCGACAAGCACGGTCAGCGCATGTCGAAAACGAAGGGCAACGGCGTCGATCCGCTCGAGGTCTTTGACAAGTTCGGTGTTGACGCGACGCGTCTCACGTTGGCGTCGGTTGGCTCGACCGATACGCGTTGGAACGAGAAGCAGGTTGAGTCCTACCGCAATTTCGCCAACAAGATTTGGAACGCCGCGCGCTTTTGTTTGATGAATGCTGACGGCGCTGAGACCTCGGACGATCCGTTCGGCGGCGATCGGGACAACGTTTGCCGCTGCACGATCGGTGGATCCTTTCGCGGCTGAACCAGATTGCCGCGCAAGCCGTCAACGCTCAGCTGCAGGCTTACGATTTTCACGGCGCGGTGCAGACGCTTTATCACTTTTTCTGGGACGACTTCTGCGATTGGTACATTGAATTTACCAAGGCGACGGTCACCGCAGAAGCTGATTCTCCGGAACGAAGCACCGCCCGCGCGCGCCTGATTTCCGTTTTGGACCAGGCCCTGCGCCTGCTTCATCCGTTTATGCCTTATCTGACTGAGGAGCTTTGGCAGAAGCTGCCCATCAGGCACGCGACGCATGCTGCATGACGCTTATCGCGACGTCGAACCGACCATCATGTTAGCGGCTTATCCGCGCGGCGAAGCGAGTTTGATCGATGAAGCGGCCGAGGCCGAAATGAGCGCTAGTCATTGATTTGATTTCGCGGGTGCGAAACATTCGCTCTGAAATGAACATCAAACCCGGCGATCGGATTCAGTTGATGATCGCGGCCAAGGCGGATCTTGCAGCCGGTCTTTACCGCCAGCGCGGATCAGATTGCGCGTTTGACACGCGCAGCTGAAGTCTCCATCGACGGCAATGCCCAGACGCCCAGGGCTGCCGCCCGCGCAGTGCTTGTCGGGTGGCGCGCAAGTGGCAGTGCCGCTCGAAGGGTTGGTCGATTTTGCGCAGGAGCGCGCCCGTCTGGAACGGAGAAAAGAAAAACTGCAGAAAGAGGCGTCGAAATTGGAGGCGCAACTCGGGAACGCTGATTTCATCGAGCGCGCACCGGCTGAGAAAGTTGCCGAATTGCGAGACGCGAATCGCCGACATTACGCAGCGAACGTCCGGCGTTGGATGAAATGCTGGAGGCGCTTTCATGAGCGATCGTTTCACTGGTTCCGGAGGATCAAATTGAACTGGCTCGACGAAGGCGCGCTCTACTCGAGCATTGGTCTGTTTCTTGCGCGAGGACCTCGGTCGCGGAGACATCACCACTCAAAGCGTTCTCATGCGCAACGAGCGCGCGAAGGGACGTTTCATCGCGGCTGAGAAAGATGGTCGTAGCCGGATTGGAAGCCGCCGAGGAAGTTTTTGTCACGCTCGATCCGCAGCAACAGCTTGAAGCTTTTGCCGGGGACGGTGAAGAAGTTGAGGCGGGCAAAGTCATCGCGCGCACCAGCGGATTTGCCGATGTCCTGCTGGCCGGCGAACGCGTGGCGCTGAACCTGCTGCAACATTTGTCGGGCATCGCGACCGTGACGCGCCAGTTCGTGCTCGCGGTTGAGGGCACCACGGCGAAGATTGCTGACACCAGGAAGACCACGCCCGGACTGCGCATGCTGGAAAAGTACGCAGTTTTGCTGGGCGGCGGCGTCAATCATCGTTACGGGCTCGACGATGGAGTCTGCATCAAAGCAAACCACGCGGCTATTGCCGGAAGCCTCGAGCTCGGCGATCAAGACACGCGAACGGAAAGATCGGCCATCTGCATCGCATCGCCGCAGAAGTTTCCGGCCGCAGCGAAATCAAAGAGGCGATCGAAGCCGGCGCATCGGTCCTGGTCATGAACGATCTAAGCGCAGATAAGGTGAAGGAATCAGGTTGATTATGCCCGTGAACTGTCGTCCTGCGATTACGGTCGAGGTGTCCGGAGACGATTAATCTCGATAATGTTCGCGGTCTACGCTGAAGCGGGCGCCGACCTGGTTCGGGTCGATGCTTTGACTCAATCCGTGCGGGCAAAGATGATTAGCTTTCAGATCCAGCTCGGTTAGCCGTTTTGGCGCTGCGAGCGCATCAAATCGGACCAAAAGGGAACCGGGCGCTGAAGGCGACGTGCAATCAAAAGGGACATTGAAGGCCAAAGCCGCGGTTTGAAAGGTCTTGAGAAGCATCTCAGTTTGGGTGGTCAGCATCCCTCATTTGTTGAGGAGGTAACGAATGTCGGGGAAATCAATTAGCCGGTATGGGTTACTGGCCGTTGGCGCTTTTCTTAATCGGCGGCCTGCTGATGGCCGACTCCAATGCCCAAAAGCGGAAACGGAAGCGGCGGCCTTCCTCGCCTCAAATTACAAATCCTGAGATTTATCAGCCGGCCCAGACTGACAATACCAACTCAAACAACTCCGGCAGACTCGACTGCGAGCCCTTCACCAACTCCCGATCCGGAGTCGATGAAGAAGACTATTAACACGCTGTCGAATCAGGTTGATAAGCTCACGGACAAGCTTAATCAAATGGAAGAGTCACAGCGCTCAATGGTCGATCTCGAGCGCTTGTCACGGGCTGAGCAGCGTTCGTTGCAACTGCGAGCCGAGCAGCGTGACGTGCAGGCGAAAATTGGCGAACTCGAGGTGCGACTCGAAGATGTGGAGTTTGCGCTCAAGCCGGAAAATGTTGAAAGAGCGACGGCGGTTTACGGCACGACGAGACCTGAAGAAGTGCGGGCGCAACGACGCAAGCAGTTGGAGACTGAGCGCGAGCGCGTACAAAAGCAGTTGGAGCAATTGCGAGCCAGCGATGCGCATTTGACGCAGGCGATCGCCACGTCCGACGCGGAAGTCGACCGGCTGCAGAAAAAACTCGATGCCGCCGATCGTAGTGCGATTGAGAACTCAAAGACGAAAGCCGCAGGCGAACTGACATTACCGCCTCCGAGTCCGACGCCGACACCGAACTAACGGTACGCACGCCTCCGGCGTGCAAGCTCGCTGACGCTGATCATGGGAACTGTTGCGCAACACGAACTCTACGATCTGATCGACCGGGCCAACGGCCGCGGCGAGCGAGTAGTTGTAGCGACCGTTGCCCATACGCGTGGCTCAACCCCTCAGCGGCGCGGAGCGAAAATGCTCTTCTTTGAAAACGGTGAAACTGCCGGAACCGTAGGCGGTGGCTGCGTCGAGGCCGAGGTTTGGGCTGAAGCGCGCGCAGACCATGCGCGGCGGCCAGCCCGCTTTGCATCATTTCTCTTTAACCGCCGATGAAGCCAGCGAAGAGGGAATGGTTTGCGGCGGCACCATGGACATCTTTATCGACGTTTGGTGACCGGAAGATCATGGCTGAATCACTGGTTGAGAATTACAAGGCCAAGCATCAGCATCCGCTAAACCGGCTCTGTCACGCGATCGGCATTCCGCTGATTGTGATCAGTTTGCCGGTAATCTTCTTCAACTGGCGTTGGGCCCTGGCGGTTTTCGTCGCTGGCTGGATCTTTCAGTTTGTTGGTCACCTGATCGAAGGCAACCAGCCGGCTTTCTTTCGAAATCCGATCTATCTGCTCGTTGGTCCCTGGTGGCTGGTTCGTCGCGCCGCCCAGGCGATTGGTCTTCTGCCGTCAACTCCTTCAAAATAGCGAAGCTTAAGCCAACGTTCCGGGGTTCACTGCAGCGTTATTGCGATCCGCTTCATGACTTTCTTTAAGACTGAGTCCGCAGAAACAAATCACCGACCGAATTCGCCGCGTGCTGGATGACGGTTCAGTCGCCGTACTGGTAACGCTGCTGAAAGCGGAAGTGCGTCCGTACGGGCGCAAAGCTTCTGCTCAGCGAAAGCGGCGAAGCGTTCGGCGACTTAGGCGATGCCCGGCTTAGACCAGGCGGCAATTCGAGCAGCCCGCGCTTTTCTCAGCGGCGCGAGACGAGGCGAAAGTCATTGAAAGGCTCCGAGTTTGCGCCAGACGTCGAGTCGCTGCATGACTCGATGCTGCTCTTTGAGCGAATCGAAAGTGAGCCGCGCTTGATCGTCGCGGGCGCCGGTCACGTTGGCGCTTCGCTGGCGCGTCTGGCGGCGCTGGTGGGTTACAAGGTCGCGTTGATAGACGACCGCGCGGAATTCCTGGCCCGCGAATTGTTCCCAGGTAAGTCAGAGCAATCAATTGAATTGATTGTCGCGAATAGTTGGGGCGACGCGTTGCGCGAAGCAATCGGTAAAGGACGCGGCGTCTCAGTGGCCATAGTTACTCGCGGCCATAAACAGGACGAAGACTGTTTGCGCGCGACAATTGCCGGCGCGGCCTGATTATGTTGGGATGATTGGCAGCAAACGCCGCACAAACATCGTGCTCGGACAAATTGCGTGAAGAGGGCTTTGATCCGGAGGAGTTAAAGAAGGTCCGCGCGCCTGTCGGCCTGGACATCGGCGCCGTCTCGCCGGAAGAAGTCGCGCTCGCGATCTTAGCGGAGATTGTTGCCGAAAGGCGCGGTGGCAAAGGCGGATCGCTTTCCCTTCGGCGTCGCTAGTCCGGTGGCGCAGACTTCAGTCTGTGATACCTGGTTCGCGAATCAAAACCTAATTTCGGGTTCTTAGATACTCCGCCGGCAATGGGTTCTTATCATCTTCGGCCTGCCAGAACACGGTGACAATCCACCAGCGCTTACCATCATTCATCAATTGAATGCTGTTAATGCCGCGGGCGAACGGTTTCTCCTCATCCTTCGCGTGGCGCGACTCGTAAGTACTGAATAGTTGGGCGATGCTGCCAAACCTCTCAGTGCGGCGCGATATCTCGCGTTCGAAGAATCCGTTCTTTTCAATTAAAGGCGCGGAGCGCTGGATGTACTCTTCGGGTGTCAGTACCCGCGAACCAACCTCACCCGTAGGTCGCCGGCCGGTTGGAATCAGACGGGCTCCGGGAACAAACAGCGAACGAAAACGATCCCAATTGCGCGGGCCCGGCCGGCCCTGAAATTACATCGTACAGAGCGGCTACGATTGAATCCATGGTCGCCACATCGGCCGGATTTGCTGCTGCGCCGCAGGCGCGCTGCGGATTGCGCCGGCGTGGGACTCGGCGATGGTGTCTGTGCTTTCACCGGAAGACTAAATGCCACTGAAATCAAGAGCAGCGCGAGCAGACTGAAGATAGAGCTGAAGCCGGCCTTAATAAGGTTCATCGTTTAATCTCCGTGACGATTTCGTTGAGTATATACGGATTAGAACACGAGAAACTCTGACTGCCAAAATGTCGTAAATGTCAGCGAGCCAGTCTGGCGTACTGAATGTTCGACGAACTTTCGGTTTGTCGCCGCCGTGCGACAAGCTGAGGCTTGTCGGACATCAAGCTGCACCCCTACGTTTGGCGCGCATGATGCGCGAATGGTATTAACTTTGTTCATGTCGGGCCGGCTGCAGGTTAATATCCGGTAACAATCGCGGTGTCAGCGAAATGTTTCGCGCCGCTGCGCCATCGCAATTTTCGCCTGTTCTGGTCGGGCGCGTTTCTTTCAAATACGGGCACCTGGATGCAGGCGGTCGCGCAGGGGTGGCTGGTTCTCTCGATCTCCAATTCGCCGTTCTACCTCGGCCTGGATGGATTCATGGCTACGGCGCCGGGGCTTTTTCTCACGCTGGCTGGTGGTGTGTTCGCCGATTTGCTGGATCGGCGCAAGCTCCTGATCTACACGCAGGCGGTTTCTGGCGTGGCTGCGCATCATCGCTGGGAATCCTGGTGCTGACTCATGTTGTGCACGATTTGGATGGTGCTCTGGCTATCGTTTGTGACTGGCTGTTGCCTGGCGCTGGCAGGTCCGTCCTACATGGCGCTGGTATTCGATCTTGTGGGTCGCGAGGATCTCGCCAATGCAGTTGCGTTGAACTCGACCCAGTTTCAACTGGCTCGCGCCATTGGGCCAGTTGCCGCCGGTCTGGGCTTCAAAGTATTTGGACTGGCAGGCTGCTTTATCGCCAACGGACTTTCCTTTGTCTTTGTCGTAATCGCGATGTTGATGGTCAAATTCGATCGTCCCAGGCGCAGGAGCAGGTCAGCCACCGCGTTCAGTGAAACAGAAGGGAGTGTTTGTCGGCGACCTGGTTGCCGGTTTGCGTTACGTCGCCGGCCGGCCGCAGAGTTTCGATGTTATTGATCATCTCGGCAGTGACGAGTCTGTTCGGCGCGCCCTACATCTATATGACGCCGGTTTTTGCTCGCGATATTTTTCATCTGGGAGAAACCGGGCTGGCCGTGTTGATGGGGATGGCCGGGGCAGGAGCGTTGTTTGGCGCGTTGTTTCTCGCTTACCTCGGCGATTTCCGGCGAAAAGGATGGCTGGTGTTGGGCGGGGATCTGGCATTTGCCGTTTGTCTAATCTGGTTTTTCGCTGTCCACGCGCTTTGGCTTTGTCGCTGGTCTTTCTTTTCGCGCTGGGCTTTGGCATCGTCTGTTCAGTCGCGGTCACCAATACGTTGCTGCAAAAGCTGGTGACCGACGAGATGCGCGGGCGGGTCATGAGTATGTTCATGCTTTCATTCATTGGGGCGATGCCGATAGGCAATTTGATCGCCGGCGCTGCGTCTCATCGTTTTGGGGTGCAAAGAACGTTGGCGGCGGGAGGTCTGATCATCGCGATATTCACTACCGATAGTGTTGATCCGTAATCCACGGTTGCGGGAACTATAGTGACGGAAAAAGCCGCTTTCGCCCATGCTTTGTTAAATCAGAGTTCATGTGTAAAACTTCCTTCCAGCTAATGAATCGAAAGCTTGGACAGACTGATGGTCGTGGTGCTGCGTCAATGCGTTGGGCCTGGTGATGGTTTGCCGCGCCCAGAGCGGCTGGACGAGCACGCCAGGTCAGTTCGGGCGGCCGAGACCTGAATGCCGTTTCTTTTGCGGATTCAAACGCGGCTGGGTAGCGGGCGATTCCGGCTTTTTGGCGTACACGGAAGACGGTGGTGGCAGCCTGGGTCGAGCGACCACTGGGTATCGATCGAGCCATCAACGACATTTATTTTTCCAGCAAGGAAAGAGGATTTGCGTTAGCCGGCGGCAGCATTTTCGAAAGCTCTGATGGCGGTCATACCTGGCACGAGGCGCACAAGTTTTCGCCCGCGGAGTTTGACGGGGCGACGCCAGAGCTTTATAGCTTGCGCTTCAACGGCAAAAAGCGCGGTTGGGTGGTGGGCTCAGCCAGTCGTGGGGACCTCGTCGTTAACAGCATTCTGGCGATTACGCGAGATTCAGGTGAAACGTGGCAGGTCCTGCAAGTACCCACCAAACAGGAACTAATCCATATCGATTTCGTTGACGATCGGCGCGGTTGGGTGGTCGGAGCGCGGCGGCGCGATCCTGCACACAGATGATGCCGGCGAAACATGGATTCGGGAGAAGTCGGAAACGAACGCGACGCTTTATCACATCGATTTTCGCAACGAGAAGCAGGGATGGGCCGTTGGTGAGCGCGGCACAATCCTGCGCACCGAAGATGGTGGGCAAACGTGGCGAAGCATCGCGTCGCCCGCGCGCTCGACGTCTGCTCAGTGTGCAGTTTGTCAGCGAAGACGAAGGTTGGATTGTCGGTCGCGGAGGCGCCATTCTTCGTTCTGGCGACCGCGGTCAAACGTGGGTCGAGCAGGAAAGTGGGACGAAGCAAAACCTATACGCGCTGTTCGTCGATAAGAAAATAGGTTGGGCCGTCGGCAGCCGCGGATTGATTCTAAAATACCAGCGTTAGGTCCTTATCGCTGATTGTTAATACATACATATGAGTTTGATTGAGCGAATAAAGAAAAGCTTGGATTGCACAGCGCCCGATTCGGGACGACATCCGATTCGGATCTTTCTGCTTGAGGATGATAGTCGTCAGATGCGACTGGTTCGCGAAGCGATTCAAAGGTGACTAGTCTCGACATTTCCTGCGACATCGATGAAGCCAAAGAACTCCTGCAAACCACGGCAGGTACGATTCGATCTTCCTGGATCACGATCTACAGCCGGAGCACTACGGGTCAGAGGTGCCCGACGACGAGCGCACGGGGTACGCTATCGCATCATTTCTCGCTGCCCACCCGGAACTGCAGCGGGCGGCCACAATCATGGTTCACAGCTTCAATGCCGATGGGCGCCATGCGAATGGTCGAAGAGCTGCGTAACGCCGGAAGGCAGGCTGATTATGTTCCCTTTCACTTCCTCGAAGAGCGATTAAAGCGGCTACTGGCCGAGGTGAGCCTCGGCAAGAGCAGGGCAAAGGGCCAAAAGCAAAGCGAATCTACTCTTTGCTCTTGGTTGGCGTCGATTCGAATTCGTTGTCGCGTCGGTTGATGTCGGCGCCTCGATCGAGAATCCACGACGTGGCCGCTGGTGTGCCGAAACAAGGAACACGACGGCGCTGCCCACTTGCAGCGAAAATGTCGATGTGCGCATATTGACTTTCTAGATGCGGTCTCTCAATGAACATTCTTTATCATCACGATGTCCCTTCGTCTCCCACCTCGCGAAAGAATGAATTGCCTTCCTGAAGGTGCCCAGTCATAGTGCCAAATTCGATCTTCGTCAAAATTGGTCAGCTTTACCGGTGCCCCTCCGTCGAGGGGTTGTCGCCAAATGTTTTGCGCTCCATTCGCTTGATCGAGATACGTGACGGCCTTGCTGTCCGGGTGTCCAACGGATTACTTGATAGAAAGGCGATGGGAAAGCGAAGGTCTTGAGCGGCTCACCGCCATCGCTTGGGAGAATGGCTAGCTTCCAATTGTCGCCCTCATCACCGCGAAAGGTGCAGGCGATTTTCTTCCCATCAGGCGAGACCAGTGGATTCAAAATAATTCCGGCGAAGGTTAGCTGCACGGGCTCTCCACCGGTAGCGGCAATCTTCCAGAAGTGTGCCGCGGTTTTGTCACGGGATACATAAAAAACCCACTGGCCATCGGGCGCGATGTCCGCGTAATTCTCTCCGCCGCCAAAGGTAAGCTGATGATTGTTTTGGCCGTCGCTGATCGACCAGCCAAACATGATGTCCGCCCTCAAAGCCTATGTAAGCGATAGTCTTGCCGTCGCTGGACACGGAAGGATGAATGCCGGACGTTCCTGGTTAGGAGCATGCGGTTGGTGCCGTCAGGTTCATGCTCCACAGTTGCGAAGCAAATGATTCCCCTGCGTGTAGACAATTCGACCGGTACTTGTTACGGCGAGGCCGTCGGTGCCGCTATGGCCGTCATTGGTCAGTTGCAGCGGGCCATTCGCCTGATCGGTGGACCACAGGTTGGCAACCTCATAACGTTTGGTGGCGACGAGCATGTTTGGACCGGGCGTCGCCTCTTCATATTCGTTGTCGTCACTTGTGACCTGGGTGATTTGGCCTCCGGGATAGGTCACCTTCCAGATCTGCAATGCCGTGCTGCCGGGCTTTTGTCCCGAGAATAAAATTGCGCGGCCGTCATTCACCCAGACAATGCCGGCAATTTCTGCCCACATCCACGGCGTAACTTCCGGTAGGTGGACCACTATCCAGTCGCACCGCCAGAACCGCCCCTTCCGTGTCGTCCTGGCGCGTCGCGCCCACGGCGATCATCTTCCCGTCAGGCGACCACGAAACTCCTGCGCCCACCAGCTTGTCCGGATGTTTTCGCACCAGAATCTCACGCTCATCCGATCCATCGACGTTCGCCACAATCAACGAGTCGCGGTGTTGTACCGGGTAACTGCGCACAAAGGCGATCTCCATGCCATCAGGAGATAGGCCGGGCGGGCTATCGATATTCACCACCACCTTCTCGGAAGGTCCGCCGCGCACCGGCACCCGATAGAGCACGTTGACGGTGCCGCCAGCCTGCTTTGAAACGTAGAAGAGACTCTGATTATTCAAGGCGAATCGCATCCCCCAACAAACTACCAGGTCGGGTCGCAGAACCTCCCAGTCTTCGCCGGACGATAGATCTTTGATTCGCAGGCTTTGCTTTCCCGCCATGGAGGGGACATAGGTGAGCAGCCGGCCATCCGGGCGATACGGCGGCGTCCTTCACCCGCCCGTTGGTAGTCAGGTGGACCACCTCCAGCGGCATCGGCGCATGCGCCCCGGTCTGCCACCTCGTGAGACGGGATCTCGTCAGTACCAGGGCGGTCACCGCTGCCGCCGCGACGAGCAGTCCGGCGGAAAAAAGCAACCACCGTGAGCGACGGCTCGAGGCGCCGCCACGACCAGAGACTTCGGGGCTGATTGAAGAAACGCCGGTTGCCGGGATCTTTGATTTGTTTAGTTTTCCGTGTGCCGATTCGTGCATTCTCCCTGTCACCGGTCTCAACTGCGTTTTTCGGCAACGGTAAGCTAACGTTCAAAGGGCCTCAGCTTCGAGTTCTCGATGTAACTGGTGAAGGGAATTGAGGAAGATCCGCGGTCGTGGCACAACGATCATTTCGATCCTTCCCTAATGCCTGACTAATCAACTGCGTGGCACTGCGCGGAAAACCGCCGAAGCCCTTGCTCAATAACGACGGCTCACTCTTTAAGATTTCTGCAATGACATCGCTATTGGTGGCGCCGTGGAAAGGTGGCTTGCCGGCGAGCATCTCGTAGAAAACTACTCCCAGACTCCAGATGTCGGTGCGAGCATCGACATGCTGGCCGCGGGCCTGTTCAGGCGACATATAGATTGCGGTTCCCAGCAGCAAACCGGGCTCAGTGTGAAACGCGGGAGTGATGCCGGTGTTGAATTGCGTTTCGTCAGTGCTGGCGGCGGCGGCGCGGGCGCTCGCTGAGTTTCGCCAGACCGAAGTCGACTACCTTTACCAGGCCGTCCGCGCCTGATCATGATGTTCTCAGGCTTGATATCCCGGTGAATTATGCCTTGCGCGTGGGCCGCCGCGATTCCCGCCGCCACCTGCATGGTAAGTTCGACGGCTTCACCGACGGTCAAGTCAGCTTGCTCCAATCGATCGCGCAGCGTCGGACCATCAACGATTTCCATGGCGATGAAAAGCCTGCCTTCGGCCTCGCCGATTTCGTAGACGGATGCGACGTTCGGATGTGAGATCGCTGGAAGCGGCGCGAGCTTCATGCTTGAATCTGCGGGCTCGCTCTTCGTTTTCGACAATCAGCCTGGGCAGCAGTTTGAGTGCGACCTTGCGGCCCAGACGTTCATCGTGCGCGAGGTAGACTTCACCCATGCCCCCGTGGCCTAAGCGCCGCACCAGCGTGTACGAGCCGAGAGTTTGTCCCACGAGCGACTCAGAATCGCGGCGCAGCAAGTCCAGCGCCCAGCGTGAAGTTCGTCTCGCTCAGAAAAGGATCCGCGTGGCTCACTTCGCTTAGCAGCGAATCCAATTCCGCTCGCAAATCCTGGTCATCGCCACAAGCGGTAATAAGGAATGACTCGCGCTCCGCGAGCGGCACGGCGAGCGCCTGGTTGAAAACTGCTTCGATTTGTTGCCAGCGGTCAATGTCCATTGAGAGGTGAGCGTTACATAACTCCCGATCCTTACGCGCTGATTCAGGAAAAAGTATATAAACCCGGAGTAAGGGAAGTCTTATTTCGATCGTGGGTCGGCCACTAATTCCGCTGCACCACGCATTTCACGCTGCAGCCACGCCCGCGCTAGCCGCCAGTGAAGCATGACGGTAATCGGAGCGATTCCCAAAGCCTCGGCAACTTCATCGACTGTCAATCCACCGAAGAATCGCATTTCCACAATTTTACCCTTTCGCGGATCAAACTCGGCCAAGCGCGTCAAAGCATCGTCGAGGGCGACCAGATCCGCAGATTTCTCCGGTGGCCATCACGGCCACGTCGTCCAGGTTGAGTGGAATGGCACCGCCACCGCGTTTCGCGCGCCGTTGTGATCGCGCGTGATCAAGCAGAATGCGGCGCATTAGTTGGGAAGCCAAAGCAAAGAAATGAGAGCGGTTTTCCCATCGAACCTGCCTTTGATCGACGAGTTTTAGATAAGCCTCGTTAACCAGCGCGCTGGTTTGCAGAGTGTGGCCTGGTCGCTCGCGGCGCATGTAATTCGCAGCAATGCGTCGCAGCTCGCTCTCAACCATGGGCATAAGTTTCTCCATGGCTTCGGGCGAACCGTTGTTCCAATCGATTAGCAGTTGGGTAATCTGTTCAGGGCAACCGGATCGTTTTCTGATCTGACGTGGAACCTTGCGTCGAGGGCACCATCTTACACAGATTCCCCGCGATTCTGAACCCCATACGGGCGGTTTCAATATCGCGTTGGTCTGGGCTTTCGGCCTCTATTTAACCGTTACAAAATGGGATTTGCGGCTCGCCTGGCTCGGGCCTCAACGCCTGTATTTATAGCTTTCAGACCAATTCATCGCGTAAGCAATTGAGGCTTATCAGGGATGAATCGTACCGCAGAACGGTCAGAGGATGTGTTAAATCAATCGTCTCGAAAACAAAAGTCCGTCGTTGGCTCTCTACCCGACTATGTGCGACGGCTGCGGCATGAAAGGAATCTCTCGCTGGCCGTGGTAAGCGCTCGCTCGCGCGGAAAGATCGGGAAAACTCACATCAATCGCATTGAGAACGGCCTCGTCAGCAGTGTTTCGCTGATAAAGCTTCAGGCTCTGGCCCTGGGTCTGGGCGTCCCTGACGACGAGATCATCGCGGTCGCGCAGGGCAAGTTTCCGGATACTGAAGCGCAGGCCGACGAAGCCAGGCTTTTGATTTATTTCCGGCATCTGTCGCGCGAAAGACAATTGGACGTGCTGGAGATGTTGCGGGCGCTGGCAAACCGATCTTCACAATGAGCCGCTCGATTCGGTCCCGGCAGCGATTTTTCAGATTCTCAGATATAGGTTTGCGCTGTTTATGGCGCGTATAGAAGTGAACCCGTTTAGCCCCAAGTCTCAGCTCTCTGGAGGTCAATGATGCCCCGTTACTCGAATTCTCACGCGCCTGGTTCTGTGTTTTCGCGAAAATCCGGTCCGTCTTTCGGGCGATTTGCGAAATTGTTTGTCGTCTTCGCCTGTTTAGCCGGTGTGGTGCTGTTCGCCAGTATCGTGCTGGTGATGCGAGAGAAAAATCTTCGCGGCGGAATTGACTCTAAAGCTGGCGGCAGCGGACTTGAAGCGCGGACCAGAGAAGCCTACGGATCGCTTCCATTGAGTTTTGAGGCTAACCGCGGGCAGGCAGACCCGCAGGTTAAATACGCTCGCTCGCGGTTCAGGGTACAGTTTGTTCCTCACCCCACGCGAAGCGGTGCTGGCGCTCAGCACCGCTTCGTTACCTGCCCCCGATCGCGACAGTGACGTCGCGAAGACAAAGTCTTCGGCACAGACATCGGTTACGCGCTCAGTCTTGAGAATGGCTGTTGAAAACGCCAACTCAGCAGCAAAAATTTCGGGAGAGAACGAGCTGAGCGGTAAGAGCAATTATTTTATCGGCAACGACAGCCGCAAGTGGGTCAAAGGTGTCCCCAGCGTCGCCAGAGTCCGCTACGAGGCAATCTATCCAGGAATTGATCTGACCTATTACGGAAATCAAAGACAGCTGGAATACGACTTTATCGTTCAAGCCGGGCAGCGATCCGAAACAGATTGCGCTGGGCATTGAAGGCGCTGACGAAGATCAGCATTGATGATGCAGGTGAGTTGGTGTTGACCGTCAATGGGCGCGAAGTGCGTCAACACAAGCCCATCGCTTATCAGGAAGTTCGATGGGCAGACGACGCGAGATTAGCAGTCGCTACATTCTCGGTAATCGCAACCGAGGTACAGTTTGAACTGGGTGAATATGACGTCAGCAAAGCCGCTCGTAATCGATCCGGTCCTGGTTTACCAAACATACTTCGGCGGTACCGGCAGCGAGAGCGCGACGGCAATTGCGGTCAACAGCGCCGGCGAAGCGTTCATCACCGGCACCGCGCCTTCTCTGGGATTTCCCGGCTCGCCGATTCCGGGTGCGAACGGATCAGGCGGCAATGCGTTTGTCTTGAAACTAAATGCGGCGGGAACGGCCGTCGTGTATTCAAGCTACTTCGGTGGAGATGCGGTAGACAGCGGTAACAGCATTGCCGTTGACGCGAGCGACAACGTGTATGTTGCCGGCCAAACTCAGTCCTTCAACTTTCCCACCGCCGGGCCGGCTTTTCAGAACAGCAAACGCGGCGGAGCGCAAATGCTCAAGACAACCGACGGTGGCGCGAACTATGCGGCGCCAGCCTGGCGGGATTGTCGACGGCAAACGTGAGTGGCGTGGCAATTCATCCGACTGATCCCAACACGGTCGTAGTCACATCGTTTCTCGGCGAGGGACTTTACAAGACGACCGACGGCGGGGCGAACTGGGTTTCGATTCGCGGGACTATTCCCGACACTTTCAATAACGCGGTTGCCATCGATCCCAGCAACCCTTCGAGAATGTACGTGGCCGCCTGCCAACCGGGTGGCATTTATCGAAGCAGTGATGGGGGCGCCACGTGGTCGGCGACCTCAGTTCTGGGTCAGTGTATGAATGCGGTCGTCGTTGATCCGGCAGGCGTCGTCTATGCTGGCGGGTTCGATGGCCAGGGGCTTCATAAGAGCACCGACGGAGGGCAAACGTGGTCCAGTTATTCCGTCGGAGGGTCTTTTTCAGTTGGGGTGCTGGCGGTCGACCCGAATAATCCGAGCATTCTGTATGCAGAAGCGGATGCGGGTGTCTCTAAGAGCCTGGACGCCGGCGTTACCTGGAATGTCACAGGACTTTCGACGGGCGATGCCTTCGATGATTCGCTCGCCGTCGATCCCAACAACTCGCAGATTGTCTATGCCGTTAACAGCGGTCAGTTAAAGATGACCACGAATGGTGGCGCCTCGTGGAACACCATCACCAATCTCGGCATCTCTGTGAACGGCGCGCCTACCGCCGTGATGATCGCGCCGACCAGCCCTTCCACGGTCTTCGTCGGTTCGACAACTGACGGCGTGTTGAAGAGCACCGATAACGGCGCGAACTGGAGTCACATAAGCGGCTCTACTGACGACGTGTCAGCGATGGCCTTTGCGCCATCCAATAACGCAATCGCCTACGTTGGTCTTTTGTCCGGCGCGGATGCTTTCGTCACCAAGCTCGACCCGAGCGGCTCATCGATTCTCTATTCAACTTATCTGGGGGCGGGCTGGCTGGGGGAAATGGGACCAAAGACGATAACGCGCTCTCGGTGGTCGTTGACGCGAGCGGCAATGCTTACGTTGCCGGCAGTACGACCTCGAGTGATTTTCCGACGCAGAACCCGTTGCAGTCATTCGGCGGGACAGTAGACGCATTCTTTGCCAAGCTCGATGCGACTGGTTCGAATCTTACCTATTCAACCACGTTCGGCGGTCCAGTGGTCGATACGGCGCGCGGCATTGCCCTGAGTCCGGGCGGCAGTGTGTTTATCGCCGGTCGCACCGATGGTGGAATCACGACTGTAAATGCGGCGCAGGGAGCCGCGGGTGGGGGCCAGGATGCTTTTGTGGCGCGTCTGAATCCGAGCGGAAACAATTACAGCATCGCCTACTCAACCTATCTCGGCGGCGCGAGCACGGATCTGGCGAATGGAATTGCGATTGACGCGAGTGAAAACGCTTATGTCGTGGGACAAAGCGCCTCAGCGGGTTTGGGCACACCTGGCGCGGCCCAGCAGAATAAGGGCAGCGTGACTGACGCCTTCGTGGCTAAGTTCAATCAAAGCGGCGCCAAAACTTACTTCACTTACATCGGCGGCAACGGAGGTTCCGGGCAAGCAGCCCTGGACGCGGCAACCAGCGTTGCGGTTGATGCAAGTGGCGCAGCATATGTCGCTGGATACACACGCTCTTCGGTTTTTCCCACGACAAATTCTCTCAAGACATTCAACGCGACGACATGCGGTACGTTGCCTTGTTTCGATCCTTTTGTGACGAAGATAAATCCGGCGGGTTCGGCGCGGATTTTCTCTACCTTGCTCGGCGGGAACGCCGACGATCAGGCTTTGGCGTAGCTCTTGATTCAACTGGCGCCGTCTATGTCTCCGGCACGACCAGTTCAACTGAATCCCAACCGGGCTCTTTACAACCCAATAATGGCGGCGGCACGGATGCTTTCATTACCAAGCTGGGAATGACGAGCGATCTCTCGGTCACGCTTACTGATAGTCCCGACCCGGTCAGCGTGAATAACACCCTCACTTACACGGCGACGGTCACGAACAGCGGCGAAGGAAATTTGAGTGGGGTAACGCTAACCGATAGTCTGCCTGCCAACACGACGTTTGTTTCGGCGACGCCCTCACAGGGAAGTTGCAGCGGTACTACCAGCCTCAATTGCAGCCTTGGCCCTATCAATGCAGGTCAGAACGCGACCATCTCCATTCAAGTCACGCCCACGAAAGAGGGATCGCTCAGCAACACGGTCAACGCGAGCTGCAACGAATCAGAAACCAACAGCGCCAACAACAGCGCGAGCCAAAGCACCAGGGTGACCGTGGGAACGGTCTATACCGTCAACTCAAATCTCGACACCGATGACGGCGCATGCACCGCGACTGGCACGGGCAACGGCTGCACTTTGCGCGAAGCGATTAACGCGGCCAACAACAATGCCGGCAAAGACACAATTCTTTTCAGCATCACGACCGGTGCGCAAACAATTACGTTGACCTCATCACTGCCGAGCTCTTAACGCGGCGGTATTCATGGATGCCAGTTCGCAGCCCGGCTTCGCGGGTCAACCGATCATTGAAATCAACGGAACCACTGGCGGCAGCTGCTTTATGATTCCCTCATCCTCAAGCGGCAGCACCGTACGAGGTTTCATACTAAACCGCTGTGCCGGCCATGGGATTTCGATCGACGGAAACAGTAACAGCGTTCAGGGAAATTACATCGGCACGAATGCGAGCGGTACGGCCGCGGCCCCGTCACCTTCAGCGGTATCTTCATAAATGGCAGCAATAATCAGATCGGCGGGACCATACCCGCGGATCGTAACGTCATTTCCGGCAACGGTCATCAAGGGATTGCCATAACGGGTTCGAACAATACTGTTCAGGGTAATTATGTTGGCACGAACGCGGCGGGCACGGCGGCGCTCGGTGGAGGCGCAATGTTTATCTTCCAGGCCGCCTCAAACAACATAATCGGTGGCGCCGCGGGAACAACTCCCGGCGGATCTTGCACCGGCGCCTGCAATCTTGTTTCCGGCAACGGCGGCGCAGTTTCAATCAACACAACCGGCGCGCCGGGGGCGACCAACAACACGATTCAGGGCAACTTCATAGGGGTCAACGTCACGGGTACCGCGGCCATCCCCAACAATGGCCAGGGCGTGCTGCTGATGGGAGTTTCCGGCAACCATGTCATCGGCAATCTGATCTCCGGAAATACTAATACTGGCATGTCGTTGTTCTTGAGTGATCTCGCTCATCCACACCAACCGCGAACAACGATATTCGGCGGTAATTTCATCGGCACGAATTCTGCCGGCACTGCGGCGATTCCAAATGGGGCCGGAGGCGTAGAATGCCACAGTGGCGCATCGGGCAATACCATCGGCGGGGTGACCGTGGCCGATCGCAACCTCATTTCGGGTAACACCGGTTCTGGAGTCAGTTTCGGTAATCTTAACAGCGGCGCAAACAATAATCTCGTTTACGGAAACTTTATCGGCACGAACGCCGCGGGCAATGCGCGCCTGCCGAACACGGGCGACGGGGTTACCATGTCCGGCGTCTCGGGTAACCACATCGGCGGCACGCAGGCAGGCCAGGGCAATCTTATCTCCGGGAACAACAACCGGGGCGTCACTATCGTCTCGTCAAGCCCCGGCGGAGGACAGCCGCCCATTGCTGCGGACAGCAATTTCGTTCAAGGCAACCTCATCGGCACTAATGCCGCCGGGACGGCCGTGCTGAACAACACTCTCGCAGGTGTCAGCATCAACTCTTCCAACAATAACCTGATCGGTGGCACCGTCGCCCTGGCGCGCAACGTCATCAGCGGCAGCGGCGGCAATGGGGCCATCAATCTTGCCAACAATGGCACAGGTACCGCCGGCTCTAACGGCAATCTGATCCAGGGGAATTACATAGGCACCGACATCAGCGGCACCGTCGCGCTGGGCAACGTCAACGGCATCGCCTTAAGTGGCGGATCATCAAACAATCAGATCGGCGGCGATGACGCGGCGGACGGCGCGACCGATGGAGTGGTGCGCGCGCGCAACATTATCGCTGGGAATAACAACGATGGTATCAACATCAGTAACTCCGGCGGACAGTCCAACGGGAACATAATTAAGGGTAACTACATCGGCGTGAATGCGAACGGCACCGCGGCGATTCCCAACAATTTCAACGGTGTGTCCGCCGCGGGTGTAAACGCCACTCAAATTGGCGGTCTCACCGCGGGCGCGGGCAATCTCATCTCAGGGAATAATCAATCCGGTATCAATCTGAACGAGGCCAGCCCCGGCAGCGGTCAACCGAATCTTCCCGTAACCAACACCCACATCGAAGGCAACTTCATCGGCACCAACGCCGCAGGCACGGCGGCCATTCGAAATCAGCAGACCGGCGTAAATATCAGCGGCACCAATTCGTCGAACAACTATGTCGGCGGCAGTGTGCCGGGCGCGCGCAATCTAATCGGCGCAAGCGGAGGCAATGCAGTCTCGATCAACCTGAACGCCAACGGAAATTTCGTGCTCGGCAATTGGATGGGCGTTGATATCACGGGCACGACTTCGCTGGTGACGAACATCAGCGGCGTTATCTCGTACGGCAACGGCAGCGGCGTCGTGATCAGCGGTTCATCGAATAATCAAATTGGCGGCCTGACTGCGGCTGAGCGGAATGTGATCTCGGGCAATGGCTGCCAGGGCGTCAACATTATCAATAGCCTTAACAGCGGTGTGCTGACCCAAGCCAGCGGAAACAAAGTTCAGGGAAATTACATTGGCTTGAATGCCGCGGGCACGGACATGGTGATCGATCCGACCAACGGATCGAAGTTCGGAAACAAATGCAGCGACGTATTTATTGCCGGCGCGACGAACAATCTGATCGGCGGCACAGCGCCAGGCGCCGGAAACGTCCTGGTGGGCGCGACGCATCAGGGCGTCGTCGTCAGCAACAACAATAATGTGATCGGTTCCGGCAACGTGATCCAGGGCAACATCATCGGTGCGAACGCGGCGATGACCGTGCCATTGGCGAATCCGATCGGCGTCTTTCTCATCAGCGGCGCGTCGAACAACACAATTGGCGGCGACGATGCGGCGGACGGTTCGGTTGATGGCGTGGTTAACGCCGGCAACAAGATTTTCGCCAGCACCGGCGATGGCATCAACATTCAAAGCGCCTTTGTTAACGGCGCCAACGCGCTCGCTACCGGCAACATCATTCAAGGCAACTTGATCGGTGGCAGCACGCAGCTCCGGAACCTGGGCAACGGCATCAATCTGAACGGTGCGATGAACACGCTCGTCGGCGGCTCGACTGCCGGCGCCGGCAACACGATTTCCTTCAACCGGCAATAACGGGATTGTCTTGAACTGTCCGACGTCTGAACGGCGTCGTCAAGTGCGGCGTGGGCAACACGTTCTCTCGCAACTCGATCTCTCAGTCACCACTAACAATCTCGGGATTCGTCTCAACGCCAACGGCGCGAATCTCGGGAACAACAACCAGGCGCCGCCAGCGGTTTCGTTTGTGAGTGCTTCAGGCGGCGGTACCGATCGTCCAGGGTTCACTGACGACCGGGTGCCGCGAATCAAAACTACGTGATGGAGTTCTTTGCCAATGACTCGTGCGGTGTCAGCGCGCAGGGCGAAGGCAAGACTTACATCGGAACTTACAATGTAACGACCGATGCCAACGGCGCGGTGAGTTTCACGACGCCGGCGCTTGATGTTGGTGCCGCCCGGCAAGATCGTCACAGCGACGCGCGACGCACGCGACTAACGGAACCTCGCGGTTCTCGAATTGCACTAATCGTGTCGAATCGGCGACGGCGACAATCTCAGGCCGGGCTACCGACCAGAGTTGGAACGCCGTTGGCCGGGCGTAACTGTGACACTCAGTGGCGGCCAGAACGCGTCGGCTACAACCGATGCTCAGGGCAATTATTCCTTCCCGAATCTGGTCTCCAGCTCGAGCTACACAGTATCGGCTTCGTTGGCTGGAGTTACGTTCTATCCAGCCAGCTTCACGCTGACAAACCTCCCGGCGGATCGCACGGTCAACTTCACCAAAGCCGTAGCGAGCTACACCATCACTGATTTGGGCGTGCTGACCTCGAACCCAGTGAGTATCGCCTGGGACGTTAATAACGCCGGCCAGGTCACTGGGCTGGTCAAGCAGCTGCGCGCGGCGACAGAACTTCCGGCCGTTCTTCTACAACAACGGTTCGTTGACCAGTCTGACGCCGCTGGGCACCGGCAGCAGTGCTCTTGGCGATTGCAATCAACGACAACGGGCGTGTCGTTGGCTATTCCGATCTGACGTCGCCGGCCCGTGAACGGACACAGTTGCACGCGTTCTTCTCAGACAACGGTGGAGCGCTGAAAGAGATTGGCACCTTCGGCGGCGCAACCAGTCAGGCATGGGGTGTGAACGACAACGGAGTCGTCGTCGGTTCGGCCAAACCACCGGCAACGCGGCAACGCATCCGTTCATTTGGAGCGACACTAATAACGATGGCCTCTGGCAACAGAGCGAGATGATTGATCATCGGCCAGATCGGCACCGGCGCCTCGGGCGCGTTTGTTCGCCATTAACAACCATTAACGTTGCCGTTGGTAACTCAAACATAGTTGGTCGCGGCGCTCAGCGACCAACCCTTTGGAAAGACGACAACAGCAACGGCCTGCCGGATCCGGGTGAATTGCGTTCGCTGGGGACACTCGGCGGACCAACCCCGAATGGCAATGCTTCGGGCATCAACGAATCAACGGTTACGTGGTGCGGCTTCACTAGCACAACGGCGTTCAGTACCGGCGACGGACGGAACATGCACCCGCGGGTTCCTCTGGCATGACGACAACAACAATGGCGTCAGTGATCCGGGAGAAATGAAGGACCTCGGCACCCTGGGAGGCGACTACAGTAGTGCGCTGCGCATAAATGCCGCCAACGAAATTATCGGATGGTCAGACGCGGTGGGAGTCTCGACACCTCGCGCAATTCGCTGGAAGAACAACTTCATGCTGGATCTGAACGCGGCGATTCCGCAGAACTCGGGCTGGATGCTGATCGAAGCTCGCGGCATCAGCGACAACGGCAAGATTGCCGGCTACGGCACAATCAACGGCGTCCAGCATGCCTATTTGCTGACGCCCTCACTAGTCAGCCAAACCGTGACCTTCGATCCGATCGCGAACAAGAACTTACGGCAATGCGCCGTTCACGATCAGCGCGACGGCCTCATCGAACTCTGCCGGTAACCTTCAGCGTGGTGTCCGGACCGGCGACGGTTTACGGCAACACGGTCACAATCACCGGCGCCGGATCGGTGACTTTGCGCGCCACTCAGGCGGGCGATGGCACCTACGATTCGGCATTCGCCGATCAGACATTCACAGTAGCGCCGGCGCTGTTGCGCGTCATTGCTGACAGCAAGACGAAGGTATTCGGCGCGCCGAATCCGGCCTTCACAGTTCACTATTCCGGCTTCGTTAATGGCGATACTGCGAGTTCATTAGGCGGTTCACTATCGTTCAGCACGGCGGCGGATAACAGTCCGGTCGGCAGCTACAGCCTCACGCCGAGCGGACTCGCTTCAACCAACTACACTCTCCAGTATCTGTCGGCGACGCTGACGATTGATCAGGCAAGCACCAGCACGAGCAGTGGCAATTACAATCTGCCGGTGCCCGGTCCGGTGAATCTCGTTGCCCAGGTCGTTGGTGATTCGCCTTCCACGTTGCCGGTCGGGCAGGGAACTGTCACTTTCGTAGTGCGGCAGGGAGCCACGACCATCGGCACCGTCACGTCAGGCCAGGTTTCGAACGGCCAGGCGAGCGGGAGTTTCACGATTCCGGCAGGTGGCGCGTATACGATTTATGCGAGCTACGGCGGCACCGGAAATTATCTCGGCAGTACCGGCCTTGCCAGTTTGACGGTCGGGAATGCTAATCCGGTTCCCAGTATCACTGGCGTTACGCCTGACTCAGCCGTAAAGAAACCAACCGAAACCGGTCAGTTCACGCTTTTGATCGATGGCAATGGATTCATGGCGACCGCGAATGGCGACCCCGCCAACTCGAGCGTCGATTGGTACGATCGCACGACGGGCCAGCACACGAATCTATCGCTGACATCAATCGCGGCGGCGCAGATTCAGGCCGTTGTGCCGTTTACCTTGATTCGCGACGGCAAGACCGTCTGAGGTCACGGTAGTCAATCCAGGTCCTGGCGGCGGCACTTCAAACGTCCAGCCATTCTTTGTTACCGATACGACGGCGACGGTTACCAGTACGGAAACCGTAATACCTGATCCGGTGACCGGAACTGCGTCGACTACTTCGGTCACGCCATCTGGAGCGGTGCTCTCGGCAGAAGCCTCAAGCGGCGGATCAGGCGGCACCGGCACGTTGAGCGTCGCGCAATACAGCGGCGATCCGATTGGCACTAACTCTTCACCGAATACGTCCGCGTTCAGCACGGCTGAAGGAAGCGGCTACTTCGATGTTTACGTTGCTCCCGGCAGCAGCTTCACTTCATTGACGTTGGAGTATTCGAACACGGGCGGGACGACGCTCTACTGGTGGGATGGAACGGTCTGGGCTCTGGTTTCAAATCAGTCGTATAACCCGGCCACCGGTACCATAACTGTGACTGTCACTACCACCAGCTCGCCGAGCATCGCTCAACTCACAGGTACGGTCTTTGGCGTTGCCAATGGACCGTCGATCGGTTCGATTACAGTTACGCCTTCGGCGACAGTTGCGCTCGGCAGCGGACCGATCACTTTGAATGCTGCGATCGTAGACCCCAGCGGGACAGGGCCTTACACGGCAGAAATCAATTGGGGTGATAGCCAAACCGGCACGTCATCCAACGTAACAGGTTTGTCGGTGTCTGCCTCGCATGCTTACGCAGCAACCGGAAGCTATTCCATCTCGGTCAAAGTTTCGCGCGGCAGCAGCTTTGGAACTTCTACGTTCTCGCCGCTGGTGGTCTTCGATCCGGCAGCCGGATCGATGAACGCTGATGGATGGTTCAATGCTCCGCTGGGATCTTACACGGCCAATCCTGCTTTCGCGGGGAAGATTCATTTCGAGTCGAACGTGAAGTACGCGAATGGCGCCACGATTCCGACGGGCACGGCGAGGGTCAATCTCCCTGGGAAGGACTTCGTTACCGGCGGCCTCTCATGGCTGACGATTAACGGATCGAACCTCCAACTGAGCGGTGTCGGCTACAATCAATAACGCCGGCAGTTATGGGATTCTTCTGACCGGGATTGATGGAAAGCTCGACGGCAAGAAACTGCCCGATAAGATACGGATTAGGATTTGGAATCGAGTCGACGGAGCCGTTGTCTACGACAGCCAATTGAACGCGCCGGACAACGCGGCGCCGACAACGGTGTGCTCCCGGAGGTGGCAGCGTCAATATTGTCGATAAGGATGCGGCTGTTTTCCAACGCCGTCCGCGGCACGCTCGCGTTCAGCGCCGCTTCCGACGAGCGTTCGCCGAGAATGGCGGTCAGGCGACCATCACCGTGGCCGTGCCGGCGGCAGCGACGGCGCCGTGTCTCAGTCCAATACGCAACCGCGAACGGGTCGGCCGCAGCGGGAAGCGACCACACCAGCCGCCGGCGGCACGGCTGAATTGGGCCGACGGCGACGCGGCGAAGCAAAGGACCGTTCACGAGTTCCGATCGCCAACGACTCGCTCGACGAAGCTGACGAAACAGTAAACCTGCCTGCTAAGCAATCCGGACGGGCGGAGCTACGCTCGGCGCAGTCCGGCGAGTGCGACGCTGACGATTGCAGACGATGATCAGGCGCCAAAAGGTTTCGATCGGTGATGTGAGCATGGCTGAAGGTAATAGCGGCACGACCGCGTTTGCGTTCACGATCTCGCTCGACGCGTAGCCAGTGGCCAAACTGTCGGGCGTGTGAAATTACGCAACCGCCGACAATACCTGCTTGCAGCTGGTCAGTGACTATCGTGGCGGCGAATGGAGCTTGTGACGCGTTGCGTTCCCGGCGAAACTCTCGAAGCAAAGTTACCTGTCCTCGTCAATGGGGACACTCAGGTTGAGTCAGGACGAAATCTTCTTCGTCAACCTGTCGAACGCCGCCAACGCCACCATCCTGCAGAAAGCACGGTACCGATGCGCTCGATCCTCAACGATGATACGGCACAACCGGGCACGCTCTGGCTTCAGTGCGGCTTCGTACAACGTCAGCGGAAACGGTGGCCAGGCAACAATCACGGTGAGATGCGCACACGCGAGTGGCAGCGACGGCGCCGTGTCGGTTCAATACGCAACCGCGCACGGGTCAGCAACGGCGGGCGACCACACCGCCGCCAGCGGCGCGTTGAATTGGGCTGACGGCGACGCGGCGAGCCGAAGACGTTCACGCACCTGCAGGATTTCAATCGCCAAATGACTGCCTCTCGACGAAGCTGACGAAACGGTAAGCCTGACGCTGAAGCAATCCGACCGGCGGAGCTACGCTGGGCGGACCGGCGGGGTGCGACGCCGACGATTGCCGATGATGATCAGGCGCCAAAGGTTTCGATCGGTGATGCGAAGCACGGCTGAAGGTGGTAGCGGCACGACCGCTTCAGCGTTCACGATCTCGCTCGACGCCGCCAGTGGGCAAACCGTCAGCGTGGGATTGCACAAACCGCCGACGACACTGCTTTGAAGCGTCAGTGACTATCAGGCGGCGAACGGAGTCGCGACGTTAGACCCCCGGCGAAAAGCAAACTCGAGAAGCAAATCGCGGTGCTCGGTCAACGGGGACGACTCAGCCTGAGCCAGGACGAAATCTTCTTCGTCGCAGCCTGTCGCGAATTCTCGCAAACGCCACCATTCTGCAAAGCACCGGGTGCCGGCTCGATCCTCAACGATGATGCGGCCCAACCGGGCACAGCTCGCCTTCAGTGCGGCTTCGTACAACGTCAACGGAAAACGCGTGGCCGGGCAACTTAATCACGGTGAGTCGCACGGTGTGGCAGCGACGGCGCGCGTGTCGGTTCGAATACGCAAACCGCGAACGGGTCGGCAACCCAGCAGGAAGCGACTACAACCGCCGCCAGCGGTACGTTGAATTGGGCTCGATGGCGATGCGGCGAGTGCAAAACCTTCACGGTTCCGATCGCCAATGACTCGCTCGACGAAGCTGACGAAACAGTAAACCTGACGATGGGCAATCCGACCGGCCCGGAGCTACGCTGGGCAGTCCGGCGAGATGCGATCGCCGACGATTGCAGCATTGATGATCAGGCGCCAAAGGTTTCGATCGGTGATGCGAAGACGGCTGAAGGTACAGAAGCGGCACTGACCGCTTTTGTCGTCCACGATCTCGCTCGACGACGCCAGTGGCCAAACTGTCGGCGCGAATTACGCAACCGCTGACAAATACTGCTTTGAGAAGGTCAGTGACTATCCGGGCGGCGAACGGAGTTGTGACGTTCGCCCCCGGCTGAAACCAGCGGCGAATCACGGTCCTCGTCATTAAGGGCAGCCAGCTCGAGGTCGGACGAAACGTTTTTGCCGATCGATCTCTCCAGCTTGAACAACGCGAAGTGCCGCGCAGTCACGGCGGTGTCGGCACGATCATCAACGACGATAGCGATCTCACCGGCGCCGACCATCCAACCAGCCAGGCGGGTCACTCGGCGCGAGAGGATCTCGTGGCACGCTGACCGTAACGGTGAGTGCGCGGTGGCGACATGAGCGCGGCAGCATTTCGGCTGGGATTACACCACGGTTGACGGCAGCGCTGTGCAGAAGGCTGATTTCAGTGCATGCGGCCGGACGCTGACGTTCGCTCCCGGGGAAAGCAGCAAGACCTTTACGGTGCTTATCAACGAGGGACGCCTTCGTCAGAAGGTGACGAGAGCTTCAAGCGTCTCGCGCTCAGTAATAATCCTGCCGGCGCGGCGCTGGGACAACAGAATACCGCCAACGTCTTGTCTCGTGGATGATCAGCCTGAAGATCGAAGCTCTGGTCAATCCACGACGCGCGGGCGTTCGTGGCACACGCACTACCACGACTTTCTCAATCGCGAACTGATCCTGCGGGTCTGGCATTCTGACCAACCAGATCACTTCCTGCGGTACGGATGTCGGTGATCGAGGTGCGGCCCGCATCAACGTCTCGGCTTCGTTCTTCCTGTCGATTGAATTTCAGCAGACTGCGGTTATCTGCCTCTACCTGATGCAGAAGGGTCGTTCTGGCGATGCCGAGACACGCGACCTTCATGCGCGATTTGCAGGAAGTCGAGTCGCGGCATCGTGGTTAACGCCCCAGGCTGGCAACAAAAGCTGGTTGACAATCAGCGGCAGTTCGCGGACAAGTTGAATCAACCGGGCCAGAGATTTCAAGGCTGCGTATGATGCGTTGTCGAAGTGGTGGGTACGTCAACGCCCCCTACAGGAATGCGGGCATCGTGCCGGCGCAAGGCTCAGAAGGACAAGCATGGTCAGCGCATTGAATAGGACGGCATGAACCGCGCGGCGGTGCTGCTGGAAAGTGGCGAAGCGACGAAGCGACTTCCCGCCAGCACGCGAGCAGAACGGTGCGCCTTTGTGCTGATGGAATACTTTGGCTATCTGCGGAGAGATCCTCAGGCGGCGCCTGATTCAGACTTGAGTGGCTACAACTTTGGCTTAGCAAGCTGAATCAGTTTGGCGGGAACTATATCGACGCCGAGATGATTAAGGCCTTCATCTAGCAATACGTAACT
>ERZ1370068.8057-contig-6938_pt1 | contig 39799 bp, 72 predicted proteins | sample MGYA00561227_ERZ1370068 | MGnify/ENA primary metagenome ERZ1370068 (study PRJEB38410, sample SAMEA6850437) | metagenome | study: Metagenomic assessment of the ecological functions of the soil: analysis of the soil microbiota associated with the... | reverse complement strand
ACCATCCGCGGCTAATTTCTGCCTACTGCCCGCACCTCGCTGTTCGAGTGACTGGTCAATCTTGCTAAACCGGTTCTGATACCCGCGTCGACGTCAACGAACGAGCAGACCATCCCGCGATAGTTGCCCGCGCGTCGCCCGTGCTCAGCACGCCCACCCAGAAGCTGTAGCCGTCGGGCTCTGATTTCGCGCTGCAGGTACGAGAAGTACTCAGTCAGCACGAACGCCGTGGCTGTACTGCGACTGCTTGAACGTCGCGTTGTCCGCCAGAGCGCGCACTACCACAAGCGCGGCCGAGTCGACCAGATCACTACCGAGACCCTGACTAAGTGACCTGATCAGAGTTAGCGCGCTCGCTGCTAAGATCGACTCCCGCCGATTGCAGACTCTGCAACGACTGCGTCGTACGAACGCCTCAGCTGCTCAGTCGCACCGCGCGATACTTTGTCGCGAACTCCGCGCGCTGTACGAACTTCTGCGCAAAGGCCGTCTTCGCCGCCTCCAGCGTCGCCCCGCCAACGACTCGCTACCCGGTCGACCGAGAATTCAGCGTAATCGCCGGTCGGCGGCCCAGCGTGCCCGACGTACACGTCGAAGATGTACGAGCCCGTTATGCCTGCGCTCTCGGTCAGCAATAAAGAAGTGCGCCGCCGCCACGGCAGTCCGCCTCGCACCGAGCACGATGGCATCATTACCGCAGGCGAGAATCTGATCGCTCCAGTAATTGAAGCCGCTTTCATCCGGCTCGCGACTGGAGCACGTCCACGTACTGTTGCCGCACCGAAGTATTCCGCCGTGTCCAGCGGATTTGTGACCTCGCCGATCGAGTTCAGCCGTAAAGACTGCTTCCGTCAGGTTTCCTACCTGACTGAATGAGCGATTGAACGGGCTGAACTTGTAGTTCGCGCGAGCCGGCGTAACGGTGTAGAAGGCGCCAGCATCCACGTTTTCGAACCGGTAGCTGCCCTGATCTGTCTGTAATCAGCTTGCGTGATTGTCCGCCACTCAATCCTGACGACGGCGCCCTCGACCGGCTTGCCGTCGCTGGTTGTGATCCGCCCGCTGATTGTGCCGTTGACCGCCGACGGCGACAGCGTGGAATTGAATGTCCAGGCTGAGAAGGCCGTCACCCTGCCTTCGACACCCAATTGTTCGGAGCGGTTGTGCTGTTGGCAGTCTGGCCAATCGGCGCCCAACCAGTGCCGTTGAATCGCCACAGATTCAGACCTGCTCCTTCAGTATTGCCGTTCAGTTCCGAGGCCAGATAGTGCAGCTGCACCGTAGCCGAGAAGCCTGCTGCCTCCGGTTGGCGTGATCGTGTGGTGCGGTTGACCGCATTCGGGAAAGCCGATGCCCACCCGAGGGTGCCGCTTTGACCAGGCTGACGGTCATGATCTGTCGGCCTTGCGTCCGGCAGCGGCGAAGGTGATCTACATTGTTGGGATTGCCGAAGGTATAGCCTCGCAGCCGCAGACAACGGACTGGGTGTATTACGTTTGACGCTGCCAATCACATCGAAAGTGCCGGTCGACGCCGTCAACACTGGCCAGCGGTCAGCGTTTTGGTGTTAGCCACCGTGATATCGCTGCTGAGTCAGGCGCGAGTACGCCAGTGGCCGTGTTGTCATTGGTCATGCCTGCAGACCGTTGGCATTGCTGTTGGTCAGATTATTGAAGGTGGTTGGCCGGCGTGCCGCTGATCGTTTGTGGCCGCCCCGCCGTTGAGAATTGACCGTGCCCGCTCCCCGCATTAAATGTACCGCCGTTGTTTGCCCAGGCGCTCGGCCACATTGATGGTGGTTGCGGTGCCCGCCGCAAACGAATTCCGGCAGTGAGCGTCAAGTTGCCGCCGATGGTCAACGTCGCAGTGCTGCCGCCGCCAGTCAAGGCACCGCCGCCTTTGTTAACAGTGAAGCTGTTGAAACTCTGGCTTGCTGCGGTGCCACCCCAGCGTCTCGCGCCGCCGCCATTGAGTTCACTCGTTCCGGCTGCCGGCGTGAACGTGCCGCCGTTGTTGGTCCAATTGCCTGAGACGTTGATCGTACTGCCATCGCTCACCAGTGTGGTACCGCTGTCGATCTGCACGTTGTTGAAGGTGCTGCTGGTGGTGAAGGTGCCCGCTTGCACGCGCATTAATCCGGTTACCGCGAGCGTGCTGCCGCTGGCAGTGACGCCACCAGTCCCGGTGTGATTCGGAAGTCAGTGGTTTGTGAACGAAGTATTACCGGTCAGTGTCTGGGTGCTGCATTGCCGTTAAAGATAACAGTGCGTTCGAAGCACCCGGCGTGAACGCAGCGGCGCTGTGCCCCAGTTGCCCGCGTCGTTGATGACGGTCAGGGCGGCTCCGGTAGCGAATGCCGGCCGTGATCGAGAAGTTGCCGCCCACGGTAAGCGTGTTCGTGCTGCCGCCGCTGCCGGACAAGGTTCCGCCACCTTTACTGACTGTGAAATTATTGAAGGTCTGCGTGGTGGCTGGAGCCGGTCAGACTTTGCGCGCCGCCGCCATCAAAAATAACCGTACCAGTTCCGGGAGTGAACGTGCCGCCGTTGTTGGTCCAGTCAACGCCGACATTGATAGTCGCGGCGGTGCCAGCCCGCGAAAGTGCCCGCGGTCAACGTAAACGAGCCATTCATATCAAGCGCTGTAGTACTGCCGCCAACGCTCAAGGTCTGCCCGGTCTTGTTCACAGTGATACTGTTGAAGGTCTGACCAGCGGCGCTGCCGTTGATGCTTCGCGCCGTTGCAGCATTGGTAAACTCACAACCACTTGAGCCGGGTGAAGGTGGCGCGCCATTGTTAGTCCTAACTGCCGGTCGTCAGTCCCATCGCGGTCGCCGTTCCCGCGGCGAACGTTCCCGCCGTCAGGGTGACGGCTCCAGTAAAGGTAAGCGAGGTGGTGCTGCCGCCAACCTGTAGCGTGCCGCCGCCTTTGTTAGATCCGTGAAGTTATTGAAAAAGTATCGCTTGGTCGCCGTGCCATTGATGTTCTGGCCCGATGCCATTGAAACCAGCGTGCCACTGCCGTGATTGAGCGGCAGATGCGGTTTGCGCGTGAAGTTGCTGGCGGCAAGATTAAAAGTCCCAGCAGTGGAAGTGAAGGTCCCCCGCGTTGATGTTGATGCTGTCGTCGCCGCTTAGCGTCAGTGTGCCTGCAGCGGTGATCGTGCCACCCGCCATAAAGATACCGTCGCCGGTGCCGCTGTTGGCAACGTTGGTATCTATGGTGGCCCCATTCAAGGTATTTAGCGATCCCGCATCAATGTACAAACCGCCGCCATCGCCACCGCCGGTGTTGTCGCTGTTTGCAGTGTTCCTGGATGCTGGTGTTCTCGTGATGCTGTAGGTTCCGAGAAAGTAGTAGCGCCCACCAGGGGAGATGGCTACGCCACCGCCGTTGCCCTTGGCAATGTTTCCGAACCAGTCTGTCCGACATTTCCTCCATTTAGGGTCAGGCTGGCGGACGCGTCGTTCGTGTTGCCAGTCCAGGTACTGAAGATGCCACCGCCGTTTACCGCATTATTGCTACTATAATGCTGTTGGTCTGAACGGGTCAGTAAGCCAAACAGATTGAAGATGCCACCTCCGTTACCCGTATTGTTCGCATCGCTGTCGGCGGTGTTACCGGTGATGGTGACTGTTGTCATCGAATTGTAGACGCGGCATTAGTCACAGCGTTGCGGGCGCTACTGTAGATAGCACCGCCGTTGTTCTTCGCGGTGTTACTGCTAAAGTAGTGTTTGAAACTGCAATTACCGGCGGTATTGGCCCAGGCGGATGCCGCCACCCAGGCTATTACCAACGTTATTCGCGATGGTGGAATTACCGATCGTGGATGCTGCGCCGCCAACAGAGCTGGCTCCGGCGCCGTTGCCGAAGGTGTTGTCAGGCGCTGAATTACCCGCACCAACACCGCCGATTGTTGCTGCTCGTAACATTGAAAGCCTGGTCGTAACGAAGTTGCCACCGCCATAAGATTACCACTGCCGGCACCAGGGTCGAAGAATTCATAGTCACAAGACTGTTTGTTTGAACCACGCAAGTCGTCATCCAAAACCAAACTCGCCGCCCTGCCCATCCGCAGTGTTGCCCGTAATCTTCACTGTGGTCAGCGTCAGGGTTCCGGTCGGTTGGCCGGTTTGATTGTTAATTCCGTCGTATTGAATCGCGCCGCCCGGTGTGTGATAGAAGCTGCCACCGCCTACACTGAAGTGCGGGCGTTGCCGGCCTGCATAGTCGGATTGAAATCGTGACGTTGATGTCGAACTGCGGATCAGCAAAATTGTTGATATCGAGGATGCGATCTTTTGCTGGCGCCGCCGGCACTCGCGCTTAACGTGCCCATTGCAATGATCGTGGTGTTGATGTTCGCTCCGGCGATATTGACGCTTGTTAGCGAGCCTCCACCGAGGGTTGTCCAGGGCATGGTCCGATCTGGGCAGCAGATCCTGTTCAGGTCGATGATATCCGCTCACCCACCTGCGTTTGATTGTCACCCAATGCACTGAACTCATCATCGGGTGGGCCGAGGGTCAATGTATAGGTGGTCCCGGCAACAAGATTGACCCTGTATTGGAACCGCCAAAATAACTACGTTCCATCATCGCGGCTCTCAGCGTGCAGGGGTTACCCGCGGCGGTACTTGCGCAACGCCGTTACCCGGAGAGTTATCCGGGGCGTCGACACTTGAAGTCACATTGAAGGTCGCGGCAACGCTGAGAATGATGATTGGGTCGGGACTATTTTTTTTTGCAGGATGACCATGCTCGGTCGGCCGTCAACACTCAGTCTTGCGGTTGCGACAGCAACGGCGCACTTTGCAATCCACCGAATCCGGTTGCCGGCATCTTATCCGCGTTAAGCGCTCGCATGCGCTTCCATCTTTGGTGTTCTGCAGTATCTGCAGCTTGTTTGCGGACGGATCGAGCATTAGCCAGATCATCGGTCGGCAGCGATGAGACACGCGTGCCGTTGCCAACCACGATTGCGGAGCAACTCCCGTCGGTACGGCGCCTGCTCGCCTGTCGGCTTCTAACCACGAGCGACCACCCTGCAGACCGCCTTACTAAAGATTTGTCCAGGGCAATCGTTGCTGCCTGATCAATCTCACCACGGCGATAGCGCAGGCGTTCACGGTGTCTCGTCGCCAGTTCCTCCGGCGTGTACGGCCGCGTATCCAATAACCCGGAAGTCATCATGAACGGTGCCGTCGTCTGAAAGCAGCGCCAGTTTGGTTTTGCCTTCGCGGTCGAAGATGAAATCGCCGGCAGCTATACCGCGGATGGCGAAGCGAAAGGTCCGATCGTTCGATCGTGTTTTTGGCAGCAGCGTCCTGAGCTGGATTGCGGCCATGAATAACTACCAAACTGCTGCCGGCGCCTACGGCTAAATCACCGGCGGTATCGTCATCCAACGCTCGCGATGGTTAGCGTGTTCGCTTCCGCGGGCAGATCGAAACCACCAGGGCACCCAGAGGCCCTTCAAACCATCGTCGTATACCAGTACCCGAGGTCCATTCGTTCCAACAACGCCGATGGCGAGACTGGTGGCGCCATTTCGTTCGTTGAATTGTCCCCGAGCATCGCGGTTACCTGGCCACCTAACTCAATGCGCTGACCTTCGCCGAAACTGCCCTTTCCACTTCCGGCAAACAAAAAGACGTTCCCGCTGCCACGAGCGGCCACCGCGATATCGGCATACCCGTCTGAGTTGAAATCACCGGTCGCGATGAAGTCTGCACGTTCAGGCAAATCGATCGCCGATCTCAGGAAGGAATGGGGCAGGATAGCGACCGGCTCGACAATCATCCATGACCGCGTCGGATTGCGCGGCAATGGCGTTCAGATTTCCATGGCGCACGGCGAGCGCTCCGCCACTGCCCGTTGCGTAGCCGATGACGAGATCGGTCATGCCGTCGAGGTCAAAGTCTTCGGTGCTCATCGTCAGGGGTTGCGCTTTTGCTGAGGCGAGCTGCTGGCTAGCGGCGTTGTTGCCTCGGATAGATATTCTTTGTGTCCCGACCTAGTTGAATGTTGTATTCTTGCCCATCTTTATACCACGTCGAAAGACTCCCTGGGTACTGCGGCGGCCCTTGCTTCACCGCGTCTGGCAGGCGAATTGCCGGTGAGATAAGCGGCGAGGCCAAGTGCGACTACCGCAGCTAACGTCAAGGCTTTCCAATTTCCGGGCCGTGAAATTAGTCACAGAATTATTCTGAAACGGTCGGTAGTGAGCGAACAGCATTTAGGTCTCCTTAGAACGAGAACGAAACAGCGCCAGAGTGACGGCGCGTGAACTCGGGTTAAGTAGGCGTATTGCAATTATCAGGTTACGCGACGACAGGCGTTACTTTTACCTTTGGGCGGCAGACCGGTCAATACATATCTAGATAAGACGGGCCCCATGCAAATGTGATTAGGGCGAAAACTTTCAGGGAGAGAATCGGGCTTCGATGAATGCGCGGGAACGTTCTTGAGGCGAATCGGGCGCCAATCATGGATCGACGCCCGATGAAAGTCGCGCTCGGGTTTCACCACCACCTACCGGCGAGGTGGAAACACTCCCTGCAGCGCAATAATGAAGGTCACGGTCAGGTACGGCTGCATATTGTTATGGGGAAACTGCTTCCGGTGACCGACAAGGCCTGGGGTGCATGAGCTTCGCTGTCCAGGACACCACATACTGCTCGAAACGTTTGATCCTGACCAAACATTGCTGGTGGGAGTCGTCTGTGTGCTCAAACCGGAATGCGCCATCGCCTGATGATTATGAAGCTGGCATTTCCGACTGCAGGAGGGTGACTGTCTCAGTGCCCGACTGCTGACCCAGGAAATAATCGCTAAGACCCGGTCCCTGACCCCAGAACATCGGAAAGCTGCCCTGCAGGTCGGCAGTGCAAAGTGGATTTACCATCTCCACCGTAGGATGTGCCGAGTAACCAGGAAGAGCGCGTGTTCTGACTGATGGGTAGTAATTGCCCATTACATAGCGCCCAACCGGTGGGGGCGCGAAGTTACCAGCGAACATCCTGATTTCTGCAACAAATGGACTTGACATGGGTTGTTTGCTCCTTTACTAATCGCCTAGTGCTCGCTAGTTCTGCGACGGGAATATACCTTGCAAAGCGATGATGAAATTTAGCACCGTGTAGGCTGCATGTTTGTGTGAGGCTGCGACCCTCCAGTATTGGTAATGTTAGTGGGGCTCATCGCCGTCGCATTGGCCGGCAGTCCTCCCCAGCTCCCGAGTGATAAGGGTTTTGGCAGAAAGCCCCCACGTGTTGTGCTGCTCAGGTACAGTTGGTTTTAGTTGAAAGCCAGAGTTCCAGACTGGCTGAACAAGCTGCGAAGTGGTTATGGGCAGGCAGCTCTGAAATAGTCAGCGTATGAGCTTCTGCGCCAGCCTTTTTCCCAGCACGTGACCCTGTCCAACATGTATGGGAGCTCGCCCGCGAAAGTCGGGCAGTGCAAATGTGGTTTGGCCGTTACCGCCATAAGTCGTGCCGAGAATGGAGAATAGCGCCTGGTTCTGATTAATCGGCAGGAACTGTCCGTTGCAGAAAGCCCAGCCCCTCGGAGCAAAGTTCCACGAGATGATCTTTATTTCACCGAGAAAAGGTTGTGACATGATCTTAGTCTCCTCAGAAATCCGGCTAATCGGCGAAGGGCCGCAACCAACTTTGGGTCGGGAAAACCCCAAAAAAGTGAAAGGATGAAACTGACGCAGAGATACGGCGCAATATTCTCGTGCGGGCTGCGACCCACCGGATCCCTGGATCAGGGTGGTGTTCATAGTGCCGCTTGGAGTGATCGCCGGATCATAGATTTGATCTCCGGTAAAAGCCGCCGACCAGAAATTGTTTACCGGGGTGGACTGATCTCCGGGATCGGTCGTAGCTAACGGCGCATGATTGTGCGCTGGGATTTGCTGAGTTGTGAGAGTCACGGATTCGACGCCGGATTTTTCACCAATAGTGAAGGTAGTGCCCGAAGATCCAGTGCCAGCGTGAATGGGGATACGGCCCTGAAGATCCGGCAAAGCGAAAGTTTCCTCGTCCGTCGCCGCCATAGGTGGTGCCAATTAGATTGAATAACGTCTCGTTCTCGGATATCGGCATTAACTGGCCAGCACAAAAAGCCCAACCCGCCGGGGCGAAGTTGCCACCAAACATTCTTATCTCACCGACAAATGGTTCACCCATAGTTATCCTCCTGTTTAGTCAACGGGAATATGCCAGCCGTGATGTCACGCGGACGGAAAAATTGTATCGAAAAAAGATTATAGAAAAACTGAGTAGCCCCTCGGATCGCCCTCAAGACTCTTTAGTGCAAAGCTGCGGATTGTATTCTATGTGCGCCAAATTTGCAAGAAAATTCTTTTTGAAGGCTGAGTGCAACTGAACTTAAGGCTGAGTTTAGATCGATCTGTACAAATATTTGCTATTTTGGAATTTTAATCGAAAAGTTCTTGAATCTTCACACAAAAGCAATTAGACTCCGCGCTCGTTTTGCAGCCAGCGACTTGCTCGAAACCAATAAACGACCACGAGCGAAGCACCATTTTCGAGCGCGTATATAACGCTGTCATCCTGAGGAGGGCAATTCATGTCTATTTCGAGACGAAAGTTTTTGAAAGCCGGGACCATCGTTGCTATTGCCGCCGGAATTCCCCTTAACGTTCTCGCGAGTGGTACGGCGAGCGCAGACTCGGAGTTTCTTCCCGGGCTTCGGAAGCTTACCTCTGCCGTCTTCTATGGATAGCGGAATTGTTTTCTCGCTACCTCAATACGCAGTTCACTCTGCGACGCGGCCAGACAGAAACGAAGTTTAGGGCTGGTGGAAGTTCGCCATTGGACTGCGCGGGGTGCGAAGAAACCAGCCGACGGAAAAGAGTGCTTTTCACTGATCTTTGAAAACGCCGGTCCCGAGCAGCTAACGCAGGACACTTATACGGTGGCCCACTCGAGCCTCGGAGAATTCCTCACTGTTCTTGGTGCCGGCAGCCAAAACGGCGAAAAATACGAAGCTCTGTTCAATCGTCTCGCACGGCTAGCGTTATTCGGGCGGGACCCGCGGTTTTCTTAGTTCCAATTGTTCTTTGGGCACTGTGAAGACCGGAAGTGAATAGCTGTTCACTTTCAGGGCGCGGAAGCCGGCTAGCCCTTCACGTTGAAGAATCTGGCTACCGCATTTGCCCTAAATTATTTGCACGACGGCAAGCGTGCCTCGCAACACTACTTAGGAGAAGCTCATGACGCAACGAATACCCAACGCTCACCTTCATAGTCCCCGCCTCGGCGTTGCTGGCAGTTTTTTCCTCGCCGCAATGTTGGGGCTGATAATGCTGGCCGTGCCTCAGTCAGCTGCGGCGGCGACATTTACGGTAAACAGCACAGTGGATTCCGTTGACGCGAGTCCAGGAAACGGCACCTGCGCGGATTCATTGAATCGCTGCACGTTGCGAGCTGCGATCATGGAATCGAACAGCTTCCGGTAGTGGTCCAAATTTTATCATTGTGCCGGCAGGTACCTATAACCTCAACCCCTCGGCCCGGCCGATGATGAGTTCAATTTCGATGGCGCTGAAGATGGTTTCCGGTGACCTCGATATCTTTCTCAACGACTTGACCATCACCGGAGCCGGGGGCAGGCGCGACGATCATTGATGCGGGGGCGATCGACCGCGTCTTCGACATCAATAACTTCTCGGCTTTCGCCAACTCCGTCAATGTGGTTTTGCAGGGGCTGACGATCCGGGGTGGAACGCGGCCACAACACCCGAAGGCTACCACAAGCCTGGCGGCGGAATTCAATCCGACGGCACTGACAACAACACCGGCTTTTCCCACCGGCTCACTCACCGTTACCAATTGCCAGATAACCAGTAACAGCGCTTCCGGACCGGGCGGCGGCATTCTTTCAATTTTTGGTTCGTTAACGGTAACCGGCAGCACCATCTCTTCGAATACAACGGTGAACGCTTCCGGCGGCGGCATTCTATTTGATGGCTCATCGGCTTCAGGGCTCCGTAGTCTGCTAGTTACGAATAGCAGCATCACAAGCAATGTGGCGGCTAACGGAGTCTTCGGCAACGGCGCCGGAATCCCGGGTACTGGAAACGCGACCAAGACGATTCGTTACAACGTCATCACCAACAATAGCGCCGGAGTGCGCGGCGGCGGCGTCAACAACACTGGTAGTTTGGATTTGACTCTACAACGTGATCGTCGGCAACTCAGCAGGCGTTGCGGCGAGCAATGGCTTGCATTCGAATTCGGTGTGGTTACGTCAGACAACGATTGGTGGGGTTGTAATCAGGGTTCCGTCAACGACAGCCTTGCGATCGTGCGTCTGGTCCGCTTGGCTTTGGTGTCACTCAGTGGCTGACACTGCAGTCATACGCGACGACGCCAAGTTCGATTCTGACTAACCAGTCAACGACTCTCCAGGCAGACTTCTATACCAATAACCTGGCGAGCGCTATCGCCGCAGCCGACCTCGTAGCTCTCAACGGCCGTACAGTTACTTTCAACAATGCGGTGCTCGGCACTATCTCTGGCGCAGATCCGACCATGACCAAAATGGAAAGGCGAATGCGACGTTCACGGCTGGTGCCGTAGGCGGAAACGGAAGTGCGGATGCCACCGTGGATCACGCCACCGTGACTGCATCGATCAGCATCAGTGAACCGGCCGCGGTGACAACTGAACCCGACGGACCAAACCGCATGCGACGGCGCCAGCGTTTCATTCACCGCGTCCGCGAGCGGATTCCCGACCCCTACCGTGCAATGGCAGGTAAGCACCGGTGGTCCATTCACCGATGTTCCCGGTGCAACCAGCACCACGCTTACCTTACGGCCACGGCGGCGCAGAATGGCAATCAGTATCGGGCCGTATTTACGAACAGCGGCGGAACTGCAACCACCACAGCTGCGACGTTGACCGTCGCCAACACAGCACCGGCTATCACAACCAATCCGGCAAACCAGACGGTCTGCGCCGGCGCCACTGCGGTAACATTCACAGCGGCTGCGAGCGGCAGTCCTGCCGCAACGGTGCAATGGCAGGTAAGTACTGGCGGTCCATTCTTCGAACATTCCGGGTGCGACCAGCATCGACGTTGAGCTTTGCGGCCACGACTGCACAGAACGGCAATTCTTACCGGGCGGTTTTCACTAACAGTTGCAGCACCGCTACCACAACCGCGGCGACGTTGACCGGTGAATGCCAACACGACTACCACCGATCCACCGGATCAGACGGTTTGCGAAAACGTCCCAGCAACATTCGCGACAACAGCAGGTGGAATCCGGCACCTTTCCACTACGCCTGACCAGATTGTAGACAGTGTCCTTCGGCGGTGATACGGCGAGCATCACTATACCGGCTAATTCATTGAGTCCCGGCAATCACACCGTGGCTGTTACTAACCTCGGGCGCATGCGGTACTGCGTCGCAATCGGCAACGTTGACCATCAACCCGAAAACCGCCACCACCGATCCGCCAGACCGCTCGGTTTGCGTTGGCGCAACCACCACCTTTACCACCGCAGCCAGCGGCACCGGTCCATTCACTTACGTCTGGAAGCAGGGGGCGACGGTACTGACCACCGGTAGCTCTGGGCGGTCGAGTGACTATCACTTCCGTCGGTAACACCAGCAGTTTGACGATCACCAACGTGCAACTGGGCGACGCCGCAATCTACACCGTTGAGACCACCGGGGCCTGTAGTACGGCCAGCCAAAGCGCAATGTTGTCAATCAACTCAACCCCGCCAGGGATCGTTTTGAATGGCAACAACATTCAGCTCTGGCCGCCCAATCACAGCTACCACACGATCAACGTGACCGATCTGGTAGCCGGCGCCAGCAGTTGCGATGGCACGGTCAATCTCAGCAGTGTCGTGATCGACTACGTCACCAGTGACGAAGTTGAAAACGGCAATGGCGCGACGGCAAACACGCTCAACGACATTGTCATTGGCCGCGATCGCAAATCTGTGCAGTTACGAGCAGAGCCGCGATGGCAGCGGCAATGGCCGTGCTTTACACGCTCCACTTCAAAGTCACCGACAGCTTCGGGAATGTGGGAACGGCGACGGCCGTCGTCACTGTGCCGAAGAACCAAAACGGTTCGCCCGCGGCGGTTGATAGCGGAGGGCATTACACGGTGACAAACCCAACTTGTCCTTAACGGTTCTGGTGCTGATCTCTTAACCAGGGTCAAGAAATAGCTTGCTTAACGTTTTTGTTTGAGTGAGGAAGGGGCGACTATGAGGAAGAGCAATAGTAAGATCCGTTCGCGGAGCATTTACTGGTCGATGGCGCTGGTGCTCACGTTCAGCGTCCTGACTACGGTGGCCGGCAGTCGCCCGGCACGCCCGGCTATGGCTGGTATTACGCGTAGTAAATAATTCCGGCCTCGAAATTCGTCACCCGTACCTGTCGCCGGTGAATCAGGACAATTGGGGTGACGATCAGCTGAATAATTCCAGCATTGCTTCTGGCGCTTCCTTCACCCTCAGCGGGGTGTTCCGAGGGTAGCATCAAGGTAATTGCCGAAGACCAGAAACGGCTGTTTCCCTTTATAAGACGGGTGAGTTGCTCCGCAGATTCGACTTGGACCATCACCAGCGATTCTCCGCGGGATTGCGGCAACAATTAACCGCACTCGCTGAGATTACAGCTCTCAACAACCAAAGGCGCCTGAGAGGTCGAACTCTTAGGCGCCTTTGCTTCTGCCGCCGGAGGCTTTGCACAAAAAGTCGGAAATACCACCCACTGGCAGAGACTGCTCAAAACTAAAATGCCATCCACAGATTACGCCGATTACGCAGATTCACTTTAGAACGGTCGGGTTAGTTTGTCTTTTCGCAAAGAAATCTGCGTAATCGGCGTAATCTGTGGATGATCGTTCTTTCATCTCCGAGTTTTGAAACAGTGTCTGCTGCGGGTGGAATTCGGAAACCGTTCCGGAATTATTGAGTTGCGGTTGAAGCAGGATGACTCGTTTTAGGTTGCCACTCGAGCAAGAGGTTGAATCCATCTTCTCGCTTCGGCAATCTGCAGCGAAGCCCAGTCGCCCGAACAGGCGCAACGAAGGGTTGAAGTTTTCTACGTAAATCTGGTACCGCTTTCCCTGAGGCGGCGCTCTTCAGCCATCACTGTTTAATCTCTGCGCTGCCGATGCCGCTATTGTGATGACCGGGCAACACGGTGATATCCAGAATGCGAAGCTTTTGCTCGTCACGAAACACGTATATTCTGCCGACCGGATTATTGTCAACGAGAATCAATTTAAAATCCGCGTCCGGGTAGCGCTGCCGGTAGTGCGAGTCCTGCGCTTTGAAACTGCATGCGCACAAAGGCGGTTCGCTGCTCATCACTCCAGGGGACCAGGGCCATCTCCGCGGCGCGAGTACTGGCATAGACCTCGAGCAGAAAGGCTTCATCATCAGGCACAATATCTCGTAGCGTGTTTGACATTTGTTTGGGAAGGGCGGGCAGACCGATCAGTCTTTACGAGCCAAGCGGTTAAAGACTGCTTCGTAGTTGGTGCCCGATTCGTCCTGCGAAATGGGGACCACAAAAAGATCGAACTCTCCCATTTGATCGTGGGTGAAGCGCCGCATGCCCTGCCCGAGGAAGGGGTCGTTTGGACCTTTGAAGATGATATAGAACCGCTCCTGGATTTCTGTAAGATTAAGATCTGAGACTTTTACCAGTTTCGTTTCGATTTCTTGTGCCTCTGCAACCTGAACCTTGAAAATCGTGTTCAGATTAGCAGCGGAAGGCCTCGTGCTGCAGGGGATCAGTCATAGCGCCAATTTGCTCTCCGAATTTTCAAAATCGTAGAACGTAGTTAAGACTTTGTGGGGCTCCAACTCATCTGAAAATATACACCATCGTCCCCGACGCGGAGAACCCCAGCCGTTCATAGAGTCAGCGCTGCTGGGTTCGCTTTATAAACTGAGAGTTCAACGCTCCTTTGAGACCGCGCCGCATCGTCTAACAGTCTTTGAATCAAGAATGAGCCTAATCCCCGGTTTTCGCTGTTCGGGCAGTATGGCGATGTCTCACCAGCGCGATTGCCTGCTCGCGATACTCCACCAGAAACCTTCCCACGTCGGCTCCGTTGTGTGTGATGATGTTGTTTTCGGCAGCAGGGTGGGCCGCTTGATAGGCTTGCCGTTGAGCGTTGAACTGCATCTGGAGAAATGATTGACGCAAGTCAGGGTTCCAGGCCAAAGCGGCCAATTCATCACTGCGCGTACTGGCAAACAACTCCAACAGAAAAGTCCTGATCGGCTTCCGTGGCGGGCCGCAGCATTATGGGTGAGCTAGTTTCGATCATGCGCAGGTACGTCGGCTTTCAGGTTCGTCACCAGTAGGTGGAGTCTCAGTCAAGGGTATTAGATCATTTTCTGTGTCATCTGCCAACCGGTGCGGTTATTATTTCAATCACAAAAATGAGCCACGAAAAAGAACAAGTGAAATTGTCTCGGCAAGCTCCGGAGAGCGTGAAGCTGACGCCGTAACTCGCTTTCCGGATCTGCGCAGTGCCGGGAGCGAATTGGCAACGAGGCTTTCCGCCTATCGCTCGCGTGATGATGTGATCGTGTTAGGAATCGTGTTGGGTGGCGTACTGGTAGCCGATGAAGTTGCCACTTATTTGGGTGCACCGCTGGATTTTCTGATCATCCCGCCGTTTACTTGTGCGCGGTGGACCAGAGCGGCAGGACTGTGCCGTCAGACGTTGCCAGCGCCCTCGTCATCGACGAAGAGCTGGTGGCCGGAGCAACTGCGCCCTCGTCACCGCATCGACTACTTCATCGCCGACGCCCTGGCGGGCATTGCTGCGCGCGAGAGAATCTGCCGGCGAAATCGATCGGCGCTCGACGTTTCTGGAAGGACAGTAGTCCTGGTTGATTGCGGCATTCGCTCTGGTTCGACAATGCGTGCAGCAATTGGAGCCTTGCGCACGAAGTCGCCGGCGGCAATCGTGGCCGCCGTACCGGTGGCGTCGCGAGACGGATATGCGGCAGTGAAGAGTCTGGCCGACGAGCTCGTGTGTCTGGCGCAACCTGACCCGTTTCCGCACGTGGCTTACTGGTACAAGGACTTCAGCCGCCCGCTGATGAACTGATCGGCGACTACTTGCAAGCGCACAAACCTGGCTCCGAGGACGGCGCTCATGAGTTAGCCACCTCAAATTGCCGCTTGGCGTCGATCCGCAATTACTCAGACAAGATCTGGACCAGGTTAACCTCGAGGACTGGATCCGCCATTTCAATACGCGCTACTTCGAAGGCCAATGGACTGGCGCCGTGTTGCGGGCAGCGGCCGGATTTTCTAACACGCTTTACTCCGATCCACATGCGACTGAGTCTTTCGCAGCTACCAAGCTGCTCGAGCGCTGTCCTAATATTGCTGACTTTCTCAAGCGGTTTCAGTGTCCTCTGCGATCTGTGCGGTTACTCCGGCTCGAGGCGGGCTCAGTCATCCGAGAGCATCGCGATTTTGACCTGGGCCTCGCGGACGGTGTGGTTCGTGTTCATATGCCGCTTCGCACTAATCCTGATGTTGTCTTTTTCCTCGACGCCCATCGACTGGAAATGAGTGAGGGCGAGTGCTGGTACCCTGGATCTGAGCCTGCCGCACTGGGTGGAAAACCGCGGCGTCTCGGATCGCATTCACCTGGTGATCGATTGCGAAGTTAACCAGTGGCTTGTCCGATCTGTTAAGTGCAGCCGAGAGCGGGCAAGCCGCTAGAGTCGCTGGTCCAACGGGACCTTGCTCAGCGGAGGCGCTGGAGCAATTCCTTCTTACTGCACTCAGTGATCAGATTCTTCAGGAACGGCTGCGCGTAACCGCAGACAACGAGCTTTGCCCGGCTGGCGGTGGAACTCGGTCAGGGGTCGGTTACTTCTTCAACGTGTCGCACGTCGAGACTGCGTTGCAGAAAGCTCTGCAGCAATGGCGACAGCAAGCAACGAGTTACTAACTTTTGAGACAACATTGCGCGGTTTGAAGGCTGGGTTCCGGTTCGCCTTTACGAAAGCGACAGCGGCACTCTGGTCGATTGGTGCTACCTCGGTAAGCGCGCTTTCCGGGAGGCAACCTTTGCGCAAACGATTGAAGAGTGCTTGCACTATCCAGCCAATCTCCTCTTGCGTCATCAGACCTCGCTCGACGTGCTCCGCCAGGTGAGTGAAAGCCGTCCCGGCCTCAAACCCAATGGTTTTGTCTTTCACATGTCTCGTAGTGGAGCATCGCAGGTTTCCCAGCTGCTGGCGTCGCTGCCGCAAAGATATCATCATTTCCAGGGCGAGTCCTGTTGATTCAATGCTGCATTCCGTGATGCAGTCCCGCATTGAAGACGGAACTCCCGCCCACTCAAATGAACTCAAAGACCACGAACTACTGCGCTGTTTGCTAAGGGTGTTGGGCCAGCCGCGCCGGGAACCGGAACAGCACCTGGTTATTGTCTTCAGCGCCTGGAATATTCTGGAATTCGCAGTCGTGCGACGCGCCTTTCCGGATGTGCCATGGGTTTTTCTCTATCGCGACCCGGTTGCAGTGCTTGAGTCGCAAATAAAGCAACGCAATCCGCTGACGATACCGGGCGTATTCCCTCCTTCCGCTTTTGGGTTGCACGCCGATGCTGCGACGTCACTCGAACCGGAAGAATACTGCGCCGCGGTCCTGGCGGCGCTCTGCCGAGTCCCATTACAACTGCATGGCGATGGCGGCATGCTGGTCAATTACAGCCAGCTGCCCGAAGCAGTCTGGACGTCGCTGGCGAGATGGTTTGCCATGGATATCTCTGGCCGCTATCAGGAAGCTTTGCAGGCAATTGCTACGGGCGAAAAGAGTAGCGCTTCTGGTCTGGCCCAACAAACCGCCGGCTCGAAGAGTGAAAGTCATTCCGAACGATTGCTGAGGGCGGCAGAGAGCTTTCTGTTTCCCGTTTATGAGGAGCTTGAGGCGGCGCGCCTGGGATCAGCGGAAAACCTGGAAAAGTGCTAGTGGAAATCTTGAGCGGCGGCGGTTCTAAGTGTACCCCATGAGAATTTCAAGGAAAAGTTTGTGCATTCGGCCTTTCTAAAGATCGTCTGCTGTGAACGTTTTGCTTTTTAGCAACGTCCCCTGGCAAGAGCAGGTGCCGGGTGCCAGGTACCGGGTCTCAGTAAGAATCGTCGGCACTGCTCGTATCGTAACCGACACCGCCATCTGATACCTGGCACGGACACCTGGCACCTCTTCTGCCTACTATCTTTTCTGGCGGTTAGCGTCAAAGTAAAATACACTGCAAACCATAGGTGATGAAGTGGCCAGCAAGTAATCACCCGCCCTACCTGAAGAACTTTTGAGGAGAGTAAATTTCAAATGCCCATATCACGTCGCTTCTTTTGAAGTCAGGCACTCTGACTGCACTTACAGCCGGCCTGGCGTACAAATCGGGCGGAATGGCCTTTGGCCAGAAAGGCAAGGGATTCATTACGCCCTGACGTCATGCCGATCGACGGCATTCCTTATCGGGCTCGGCAGGAACCGCTTTTGTATTACACGCGCGCCGCTTTCGATCCTTGTGTCGGCAGCGTCTTCCAGTCACGCGGCGCCAACGGCAAGATGGTTTGACCTGACATTGCTCGGCGTTACGCAATATGAGACCAGGGCAAATACCGTAATCACCACCAGGACGCCGAGAGCGACCGACAGCTTCTCGCTGATGTTCAAGGCCTCTGGCGAGCTGCCGAGCTTTTCGCTAATCCCGGTGCTGACTCATCCCGTGCTCGGAAAGCTGGACATGTTTCTTACGAAGCGCATCGTCGACGGCGAGATTTTCTACGAGGCTGTAATCAATCACTTGATCTGAGCGAACAATTGGCCACAGATTTAACGCAGATAAGAACGGATCAGAACTAAACAGGTAGCCGGCAGATCCTTTTTGCTCTTATCGGTTTGTTGCTTAATCTGCTTTTATCTGTGTAAATCTGTGGCTAATTTCCTACGAAAGATTGCAGCGATTGCTTAACGCTTTCAGCTGCTCTTTCAAATTCAAGTTGCGTATCAGGCGGTGCAGATAGTTTGGATGGACGCCGAGGAGCTTTGCTGCTTCGGTGTAGCTGCCCCTGGCCTGCTCCATCGCGCTGACGATGATCTGCTTTTCGTCTCGGCCACTGCTTCGTGATACCTGGCCACCGGACTCTCACGATCGGCAGTAACTTGAACTTCCAGCACTGCTTCCGGTAAATCCTCCGCCAACAGTTGTTCAGTTGAGCCCAGGACCACAGCGCGCTCAATCGCGTTCTCGAGCTCGCGCACGTTGCCCGGCCAGTCATAACTGACCAGGCGCGCGTAAGCGCGGAGGCGAAACACCCGTCACTCGACGGTTGCACTTGTCGGCGTACTTCATCGCGAAATAGCTGGCCAGCAGCGGAATATCCTCGGAGTCGCTGACGCAGTGAGGGCATTTCGAGCTTGACCACGTTGAGCCGGTAATAGAGATCTTTGCGAAAGCTTCCATCCACGATGGCTGCCTCGAGATCTTTATTCGTCGCGGCCACCAGCCGGATGTCGATCTTGATCGTCCGCGTGCCGCCAACCCGTTCGAACTCACGCTCCTGCAAGACCCGCAGCAGTTTGACCTGAAGTGCGGGTGACAACTCACCGATCTCGTCGAGAAACACGGTGCCGGTATCGGCGATTTCCAGGCGTCCCTTCTTGAGCGCCAGGGCGCCGGTGAACGCACCCTTCTCGTGACCAAACAGCTCGCTTTCCAGCAAGGATTCAGCGAGCGCCGCGCAGTTCACCGCCATGAACGGTTTGTCCGCGCGTTTGCTGTTTTTGTGGATGGCCCGGGCCGCGAGTTCGCTTGCCAGTGCCGCTCTCTCCGGAAATCAAAACTGTCGACTCGCTGGGCGCGACTTTGGAGACGAATTGATAGACGTTTCGCATCACCGGGCTTTCGCCGATCATGTTGTGCTCGATCTCGATGTCGGCGCGCAGCCTCTGATTCTCGCCTTCCAACCATTCGACATGCCGGGAGTTTTCGATGGCCACGGCGGCAATGCCCGCAATGGCGCTGACCAGTTGCAGATGGTCGTTGTTAAAGCGGGTGTGCGGCTCGCTGGTATCGAGGTAGATCACTCCCAGCGTGCGCTCCAGCATTTTGAGAGGGACGCATAACAAGGCGTTGGTGTGTGCGGCCGCCAGACTCGACAAGGCATCAACTGCGTCAGCGCCGGCAAGCTCGTTAGTCAGCAGGGCCACGCCTTCGCCAATCACCTGGCTGACAATGGTTCTGCTTACCTTAATTGCAGCGCCCAGGCTGCCTTCCGGTCCAGTCCGAACATCGTGCTAAAGTCGTCCGGCTCTTCTTCACCGGACAACAGAATCGCTCCGCGCTCTGCCGGTACCACCTCGAACAGGAGTTCCAGCAATCTCTTCTGCAGCTCCTCCAGGCCGCGAATGGCGTTGATTGTCGTGCTCACTTTCATCAGCGCGCTCAAGTCGCGCGCCATCAGGAACAGAGCATCGTCAAAGCGGATTTGAATGGTCGAGCCGCTGCTTACCTTCCGATCTTCCAGTTCGACGTGACCGGATTGGGAAGAGACGTCGCCTTCGTGCAACAGAAAGAGAAACTGCGTGTCACCGATGCGAATTCGATCTCCGTGATGCAACTGCCGCTGTTTGACAGGCACATCGTTCACAAACGTGCCGTTAAGGCTTTGCAGATCGCTGATCCAGAACTGGTCACCGTTTTTCTCGATTTTTGAATGGCGACGAGAAACAGCAGAATCGGCCAGACACAACTCGACAGACGTCTCTCGGCCAATGACGACGGCTTCGTCAGCAAACGGAAAAACGTTACCCTTTAATTTGCCGGCGATGGCTGCCAATCTTGGATTCATTTGCAGGTTCGCGTGAGCAAGCTAACTCAATACTGAGCTCCCAAACTCAATACCAAGCTCCCGAAATCGGGATCAGAAACCTGCGCAAGTGTACGGCGTACGCGCGGGTTGGAGCAATAGACTCAAGACTGCAGCCGGACCGGCGTTTCAGCCACCAACCTTACAACCAATGCACACCAGCCCATCCCAGTCGCACAACCGGGTCATCGTGCTTCCCAGGTAACTGCCTCTGGGCCACTGCTCCCGCTCAACTCTATCCGAACGGATAATCCGCTATCTGATTGGATAGCCTCCCACGCTTCACTCACGCCAGCGCCAGGGCGGCGCCGGTTGTCCGATTGGTAGCCTATCTACAACTCTTTCAATGATTTCATCGACCAGTAGGCCGCAGCTGAACGAGTGAGAGTTCCCTCTGGCACGGCTATCGCAGTAGAGCCGGACGGTACGCAGCTTCAAACGCTAACCGAGGCTGAAAGGAACAGACCCACAAGCAAGGGTCATTCAGCCAGCCACAATTTTGAGGTCGACAATTTCGACCGGCGAAAGCCAGAAGGAGTAAATCATGAGAAAGCAATTAGCAAAAGGTTTCGCGATGTTCATGTTGGTGACGGCGATCGCATTTGTGACCGCTGTTGTCTCGGCCAATGCCCAATCGGAACAGGCGAGAGCGACTGTGCCATTCGATTTCATCGTCGGCGATACGACTCTACCCGCCGGTAATTATGCTATCGGTAAGGCCAGCTCCGGTGGTGACTGTCTGAAGATCAGCAATACCGTAGCTAAGGGTGCAGCGATGCGATTGACAATAGCGTTGGACGGGAAATCCGAGAACTCCAAACTGGTTTTCCATCGCTACGGTGAGCGCTATTTCCTCGCTGAGGTTTGGACGGATGAAAATTCTCAGGGCCGGCAGTTGATGAAGGGGCGCCAGGAGCGCGCCATCGAAAAGGAAAGCGTCAGGCTCGCTTCGCTGAGTGGCCCCGCAGCGCGTCTCGCATACGAGACCGTAGCGATCGTGATTGGTCAGAATTGAAGCCCAAGGCACTCCCGCGAAAAAAGGTGCGCACACACCCGCACCTGAACAAGCCGAAACGGCAACCCAATGCCCCAGGTTGCCGTTTCGGTTTATCTCTAGCGGTCGCCGAAATCCGCAGTCTGGCAGGCTGCTGAAAAAGTGATGACGATCCACGAAACTGCACGAAACACCACGAGAGTATCACAAAAAAGGCGCAGTTCTATTGGCGTTATTTGGTGTCTTTTCGTGTGATTTCGTGGGATCGAATAGATTCTTTGGAAACTAAGGGAGCCGTTTAGACCGCGGACTTGTCCGCCGGTCCGTGAGGACACAAATGCCATGTCCCGTTTAGATAGCGGACTTGTCCGCCGCTCCGCTAGGGGCACGGGTGCCCTATCTAAGCGGGGTATGTTGAATATTTTAAGCGGGGCATGTTGAAAACTCATGTCGACAGCGGCTGCTGACGCGGCTAGCGCTACGGCAAGATCACGCCAGTTGTTGTCCGGCTGGGTGGGAATTGTCTTGTGACGCTCGACCCAGTCTATGATCAAGTCGCGAATCAATTCACTCGAACGATAGACGACCGGGGCATTTTTGTACATCGTGTAGCCGCCGCCACCGTTCGCGCGGCGATAGTTGTTCGTAGCCAGACGAAACGTCTGCCGAGGATTGAACAGGCTTTCCCCGAAGACTCAGATTCTGAATCCGCTGCCCAACAGGCTTTGAGATGTCCAGATCGTAATTGACGCCTTCGGCAATATCGAAGTTGTAAGCGGGAATTTTTCGTCGACCAGATCTGCCGGATCTTTGCCGGGCTGATACGGGAGAAATATTTGCCCGAATGTTCCAGCGCTTCCTTCAATTCCTGGCCGCTGACTTCGAATACCTACAAGGGTGTTCTCGTAAACATAAAGAGCAGCTATCTCGCGCACGGTCACCGGACCTTGCGGAATCCGCGCCAGCGCATTAAAGCTCGCGTACCATGGAACGTCTGCCTTGCCTGCCTCAATTGGACGCGTTGAATGAGATCCAAAATCGCCGTATCGGCGAAAGCGGACGTTCGCGCGCGGACAGCTCCGCCCCGGAGTCACCAGTGACTCGGCTCAGCCAGTTGTTGGTTTCGCGATCGTAGGGCTCGGCCAGCTTCAGGCTTTCAGCGTCTGCCTCAACCCTGTCGTCGAGTGGCGATAGTGCGCGCCGCAGCCGCTGCCAATTGCCAGCCGCCGTTTTGACCCTTATCCAAATAGAGGTCACGCGCGCCACATGTTTTCCCCAGTAGTCAGCCTGGCGATAAGGAGCACTCCATTGATGATCAGTGCAGGCTCGTCGCGGTGCGTGTGACGACCATGAAGAATGACGTTGATGCCGGCTACCTGTTTGGCGATGGCGATAGCTTCGTTTTCATTCGCTACCTGACCGGGATTCATTTGGCCTGTCTTGAGATCTGCTTCCAGACCCATGTGCATCGTCTATCGACGACGGTCAGCCTTTTCCTTCTGGCGCAGCACGGTCACCCCATTTCTTTGCTTCACTGACCGGCTCGCGAAGCTCCAGTCCCTCGTAATTCTGCGCGTTGTCCCAGTTGGGAATGCCAGGTGTCGTCAGGCCCAGGACCCCGATGCGCACGCCCGCGATCTCTTTTACCAGGTAGGGCGTGAAATGAGTACGCTCCGTCCCTTTCTCATAAGTGTTCGCGGAAAGCCATGGAAATTGGGCTTCGCTCCGCGCTTTCTCCAGCACCTTCAAGCCAAAGTTATATTCATGGTTGCCGACCGCCATGGCGTCGTAGTGCAGGGCATTCATGACCAGCATCATCGGATCGACGGGAGTGTTGTTTCTTTTGTTGTGATAGTACTCCAGCGGTGTTCCCTGAATCGTATCGCCCGAATCCAGCAGTAGCGGCGGATTGGGATTCTCCTGACGCGCGTTTGATAATGGCGGCTGCTTTGGCGCAGCCCTCGATTGTCGGGCTTAGCCGTGTAGTGAGTCGACCGGGAGAATATTACCGTGCAGGTCAGTGGTGCCAATGATTGTGATGTGGACGCGATCCGGCGCCGCAGCCGAACCGATCAGCGCAAAAGGACGACGCCGGTGCGCAAGCCAGGATGATGGCAAGCAGAGTGTAATTGCTTCGCTTTTTCATTTGGGAAAGATTAGGAAACCACACCGTTGTTGCAGGTAAGCGTGGGGAGGCTATTAGATTTGGAGTGCGCCGGCAGAGCGCAGCGTCGACGGCGCTTTGCGCGTATCAACCGTTGTCCTTCGCTATTGGCAAATAGCCAGCGCCGCTGCGCTCTGCCGGCGCACTCCATGAAGATCTGCCTCGCTTACTGGAACACCTTGCGGAAATAGCTTTATGGTATGCGCATTCAGTTCAGGAATTCAGAAGAGCCTCAGCGAGGCAGCAGAAATGGACAGTCTGATTACCGCAAATATTCGCCAGCGTCGGTACGCACGATAGTCAGTGTCGTGGGGATTGCCCTGGGCGTTTGCCTGATCATGCTGTTCACGGGACTTGCTACCGGCATGTCGAATGACCTGCAGCGCCGCAATTCAAACCACAAAAGCTGAGATTCTCTTCTCAAAGCCCGGGGGATTACGAGTTGACCCTGGCATCGATGAACCTGAGCACCAAATACGCCGATGAGCTGATGAAGATTGACGGGGTTGCAGACGCGGTTCCAGTCGGGATCTACATCTTCCAGGACGCAGAGGGTTCGGTCTGGAACGAGTGGAGAGGCGTTGATTGGGAGTCATTCGCCCGGATGAATGGTCTCAAAGTGCTCACCGGAAAAGCGCCACTGGCGGTCCGACGAAATCGTGCGTCGATGAGGTAAAGGCCCAGGCGCAGAGTTGAGCTCGGCAGCACGATGAAACTATTTGGCACAAAGGATTATCGAGTGACGGGCATCTACTCTCCGGAAGCCGGCGCCCGCACAAAAAAATGTCTATGGCTGCTCTGCAGGACGCGCTGGGTACGCCCGGTAAATGCACCTACGTCCTGGTCAAAGTTCGCGATCCCGAACAGAAAGCTGCCGTGCAGAAACGCATAGGCGAACAACTTCCGGGTAACAAGGTTCAGTTCACAGCGGACGTTTTTCACCAGCATCGAAAACAACATTCCCGCGCTCGGCGTGTTTTGCGCACCCCCTGGTAGGCCTTTCGGCAATTGTCAGCGCGCTGGTCGTGATGCTGGCAATGTACACACCACGATCACCGAAGCGCACGCGCGAAATCGGCATCCTGAAAGCTCTCGGAGCCTCGCGTGGTTACATCGTCACGAGTGATTGAGAAGGCGAATGCTAATCGGTGTAGTCGGGCTGGCCGTAGGGTTTGTCGTCTCTTTTGTAGCAGGCTTTTTCATCCGTCGCACCACCGGCCTCTTATTTGAATACGGTTGGAAGTGGGCCCTCACCGCCGCTGCGATCGGCTTGCTGGGAGCCGCTGTGGGGGCGCTCTATCCGGCGATTCGCGCTGCCAATCTGGATCCCGTCAATGCCCTCGCTTATGAGTAATGTTCGACTTGCGAACCTCGCCACATTTAAGTCTGGCCCGACCAGGCGGGGAAGACCACCGATGTCTTCGGCTTATCCAGCCAGCGGGCCTCCAGCCTGATTCTGACGCTGACGCCCATTGCCGCGCGAGCGTGGCAGTCCGGCCTGCCCTTACATCTCCACAGTCGACGAGATCAAAGCCGAGTTCGCTTCAGTGCCCTGTCGCGGCGAAGACCGCTTCTTAGCCACCAGGGCGCTGTTTGAGAGCTGGGTGTGGCGGCGCGTCTGATCTAGTCGAGGGGGTCGGTACAAGAATGTTAGGAACCTGGTAATCCGCAAAGCCGGTGCTTCCGAGCGAAACCATAGTGATCGGCGCCCACTCTCTGACAAAGTGTCGGCTGGGTGCGGTGCAATTGATGGTGGACTGGCATCGTGACCGTTGGCTTATCTTTATCGCTCATTAAGGACGTGCCTACTAACAAGACGTTTTTGTTTGTGGCATTCGGCAAAGAAGAGCAGGGTCTGATCGGGGTCGCATGCGATGGTGCGGGCGATAGATAAGCAACAGCTCGGTCAATACTGCGAAATGATAAATATCGATAGCCTCCTGGACTGACCTCGCCAGGGGTGCTCGATAACACCTCAGCGCCAAGCTCACTAAACTGGCTGCGGCCACTACCGAGGGATTTGAAGATTCCCTTTGCTCATGCCGCGATTGCGGCACTCGACGCAGATTCAGGTTCGTTCAAAGAAAGGGGCATTCCGGCGTTGACGATCCACGGGATGAGCCGAGACTGGTCAACGGTTCTGCACACCAGCAAAGATCAAGCTGCGAAGGCAATCCCCGCTCAACGTTTATCTGGGCTGCCGGATTGCTTTGGAACTAGCTACGTTTGGATTCTTCCGGCTGCGCCGCTTTCCGGAGGTAAAGGTTTCAGGGGAGCGCCAGCTAAACACTGGCCTGCGTTATTCATGCAGGCATCTCGCCCGATTCGCAATGTGCTGCGGTTGTAGGTCGCAGGCCACTGAATAGCGACAAATCGTTACGGAACCGGGAGCGCTAGCGACCCGGATCTCCACTCATCTGGCCTGGGACCGCAAAACAGATTGGCAAGAAACGGGTGACTAAATGCCGGCATCCGGTCGCTACTACGCTCCCGGTTCTGTAACGGCGAGTTTCCACCGTCGGCAACACCCCGACCACAAAGAACATGTGTTCTTGATGAAGACAATGCGGGCCAGCCTGTCAAATGCTAGTCGACGGCCCGGAACCGTCGCCATTACTTCTTCAGTTGGATCAATCCGTCTTCAAGCTTTCCTCTTCAACCTGTTCGCTTTCCCTCGCCCGCCGCCTTCAGAGAAATTCCGCGGTGCACCAGCGGGCGCGACTCAATTGCGGCCCAGGAGATATCGCGACCCTTGCGCACGATGGCCAACGTTACGCCCGTGGTAGTTGAGAATCCCAACACCATTCGCCAACGTCGCCGTTCCTCCCTCGTCGATCACCGGCGCGCCGAAGTCAATTTTGAAGACGACATTGATCAGCCAGTTAAGCAGATTCGAGAATAAAGGCGGTCGAGCGGAGGAGTGTAGGGGCCACGGCACTAATAAACGATAGCGTTACGTACCGCTTCGATGACGCCGGCAACGTGAAAACACATCTCTATCGCCAGGATCAGGAAGAACCGCGTGTGGTTGCGCTCATAGAATCCATAGATTCGCTCTTCGACGTAGTGCGGATGCGCGGCAGGATGTCAGCGATCAACTTGCGCGCGATACCGCGATTGCCGGCAAAGCCAGGGCGCCGCTAATGAACCGCACGTTGTTTGCGAATGACCAGCGCCCCCAACGGGAACGACCGCCACGATCGCTACCAAGCGCCCCAATGCTCACGTAACGCAAGACCTTGGGCAACGGAAAACTGAGCAGCAAAGCGAGCGCCCCGGCGGAGATAAAGAGAGCCACCGACAGAGCGTAGAAGACATTCTCAATGGCCAGCGCCGAGATGCGCACCATCAGCGGGATGCGATCGCGGATAAACAACGCTTTGATGGCTCACTGAAACGCCGCCTTGCAGCGGCAGGATGTTTAGGGCCTCACCCATCAGGCGGGCTTTGAAAGGCATCGACGAAACGAAGCCGGTAAGGAGGCTCGCAAGTCTTTGTCCAGCAAATCGCGTGAATGGCCTGCCGAACGCCGCCCAGCGCAAAGACGATGAGGAAGCCGAAACCCAGACGCCGCATGCCACTGATGATTTCATCAGGTCTCGCCTTTTCACAAAGTAGGCGAAGAGCAATACCCAAACACCGTCAGGATGATTCCCAGTGTCTTGTGCTTCTTGTTGATTTTGATTTCCCGACTCTTTTATCCGTCAAAATAGCTATGCTTCTCTCTGCTGGGGGCCGAGATGATTGATGATCCGGTAGCGAACATAACCGATCGAGTGTTTTTCGACAACCCAACTAGCAACTGGTCCGACAAACTTTAATGGTCGACGTTTTCCGCCCGAAAGGCGCTTCCGGCCCTGACCGCGACAAACTGAAGCTTCGTCGGACCTTTGCCTTTTACTTTTGCCTTGATTATGATGCTACGTCCAATTTCAATTTATCACTTCATAAACGAGCAACATGACAATGGCGCAACCTCAAACAGCAATCGATCAGCGCTTCGGCGTTCCCCTGACAACGCTTTCGGAAGACGAACAAATGTTTCGCGCCAGTGTGCGCGAGTTTGCGCGAGGGCGAGCTGCGCCCGCGGGTCGAAGAGATGGACGAGCACGCCAAGCTCGATCCGGAGCTGATCAAGCAGTGCTTTGATCTCGGCTTGATGGGCATCGAGACGCCGGAAGAGTACGGCGGCGCCGGCGCGTCGTTCTTCACCGCTATCCTCGCCGTCGAAGAACTATCGCGGGTGGACGCCTCGGTGGGCGTTTTCGTTGACGTCCAGAACACGCTGGTGAACAACGCGCTGATCCGCTACGGCAACGCAGAGCAAAAAGGAAATACCTGCCGCAGCTGGCCAGCAAGCGCGTCGGTGCGCTACGCGCTGAGCGAAGCCGGGCTCAGGCTCCGATGCTTTCGCGATGCAAACACGAGCGGTCGAGCAGAGGTGACCATTTCCTGATCAATGGCCAGAAACTGTGGATCACCAACGGCATCGAGGCCGAGATCTTTATTCTCTTCGCCAATGCGAATCCAGAAGCCGGCTATCGCGGCATCACGGCGTTCATCGTCGAAAAGGCTTTCGAGGGTTTCTCAGTGGGCAAGAAAGAGAACAAGCTGGGCATCCGCGCCTCGTCAACAGTGGAACTGATTCTCGAAGATCGTCAAGGTGCCCAAAGAGAGAACGTGCTGGGCGAAGTCGGCAAGGGCTACAAGGTTTCGATCGAGACCTTGAACGAAGGCCGCATCGGCATCGGCGCTCAAATGATCGGCATTGCCCGCGGAGCGCTGGACGCCGCCCTGGCTTACACGACTGAGAGGCGAGCAGTTTGGCAAGTCGATCAATCAGTTTCAGGGCGTGCAATTTCAACTGGCGGAGATGGCTACTGAACTCGAAGCCGCCCGCCTGCTGGTCTACAACGCCGCGCGCATGAAAGACGCGGGCCAGAACTTTGTCAAGGAAGCCGCGATCGCCAAGCTGTTTGCTTCCGCGCGCTGCCGAGAAGATCAGCTCCCGGGCCATTGAGTTGTACGGCGGTTACGGCTACGTGAAGGATTATCCGGTGGAGAAATTCTGGCGTGATTCAAAGATCGGCGCGATCTTACGAGGGTACTTCGAACATGCAGCTGCAGACGATCGCAAAGTTGATGATCGGTAAATCAGTGAACCGTGAATAGTGAATCGTGAATCGTAAATAGACGGCGCGCTTCTATTTACGAGTCAATCGCACGATTTACATGTCTATTCACGATTTACGATTGACGATTTACGATTGAATTGACCAATCATGACCACATCACGAATTGACATTTTCAAAGCAGATGCTCGAAGCCGATCCGGCAAACACCAGCATCCTGTTCGGACTGGCAAGGAATACGAAAAGACGGGCGCTACCGAAGAGATGATTGAAACTTTGAATCGCCATCTCGCCGCTGCCGACGACCAGGGAAATGCGTACGGGATGCTGGCGCGCGCTTACGAGAAAGCCGGACGAACGGGATGAGGCACGGGCCACTTACGAACGTGGTATCGAAGTCGCCAGTCGTCACGGACATCCGGGCATGGCCGAAGAGTATCGTCAAACCTTGTCGAGTGAATATGAAGCCTGATCTCAAAGTCCTGAAGCTGGTGAAGCGCGTTCGAGCCGCTGGACAACGCCCCGGGGTGGCAGTTGCCGAACTCGAAGAGCACCACGGCTTGACCCGCGAGCAGTTGATTAAGGCCTATCGCACGATGTATCTATCGCGCCGGTTGGACGACAAAGAGATTCAGCTCAAGGACCAGAACAGAGATCTTCTTCCAAATCAGTGGCGCCGGACACGAAGCCGTGTTGACTGCCGCCGGGATGGTCGCTGCGATCCCGGATACGACTGGTTCTATCCCTACTACCGCGATCGCGCTTTGTGTCGCAGCTGGGTATGACGCCGGTCGAGCAGCTGCTTGTCCGGCGTGGCCGGCGAAAGGATCCGAGCTCGCACGGTCGCCAAATGCCTTCGCATTGGGGCCTCAAGCGGGCGAACATCGTTTCGCAATCTTCACCAACGGGATCGCAAATCCCTGCAGGCCGTCGGCTGCGCCGAAGCCGGCTATCGTTTCCAACTCATCGAGGAGTTAAGGGGACGCATCCTCAACTTTCACGAAGACGAAGTCGTCTATGTTTCACTGGGCGACGGCGCCAGCAGTGAGGGTGAGTTTTGGGAAGCGCTGAACACCGCCTGTAACCTGAAACTGCCGGTGTTGTTTCTGGTCGAAGACAATGGTTACGCGATCAGCGTTCCCGTCGAGGTGCAAACCGCCGGTGGCGACATTTCCAAACTGGTCGAAGGGTTCCCCAATCTCTACCTGCAGAAGTGTGACGGCACGGACCTGCTGGAATCACTGGCGGCCATGCGCCGCGCGGCTCGTTATTGCCGGGAACGCCGCGGTCCGTCGCTGATTCATGCGCACGTGATTCGTCCCTATTCGCATTCGCATTCCGACGACGAGCGGCTTTACCGTCTCGACCGAGGAACGGGCCACTGACGCCGAGCGCGATCCCGTCAAGCTATTTGGCGCTTATCTGATTCAGGAGGGCCTGATCGAGCAGGACGAGCTGCAGCACCTGAAGGATGAAGTTGACGCGGAGGTGAGTGAGGCTACGGACCAGGCCCTGGCCAGCACCCAACCTGCGCCCGAGACGGCGACACACTTCGTTTTCTCGCCCGATATCGATCCCACCGCGAAAGAGTTTGATACTGAGAAACGGCACGCCTCTCTGGCAATGCCGGCACGATGGTTGACCTGATCAATCGCTGCCTGCACACCGAGATGACCCGGGACCCGCGCATCGTCGTCTTTGGCGAGGACGTTGCCGACTGTTCTCGCGAACAAAGTCTGGACGGTGTGAAGGGCAAGGGTGGGGTTTTCAAGGTTACCGCCAACCTGCAAAGGAAATTCGGCAGCGCGCGAGTCTTCAACACACCGTTGGCCGAAGCGAACATCGTCGGGCGGGCCATCGGCATGGCCACGCGCGGACTAAAACCGGTTGTCGAGATCCAGTTCTTTGACTATATCTGGCCGGCGATGCATCAGATTCGGAACGAGCTGGCGCCGCATGCGCTGGCGTTCGGGTAACGAGTGGAAAGCGGCGCTGGTCATGCGGGTACCAGTGGGTGGTATTTGAAAGGCGGGGCCATTTACCATTCGCAATCAGGTGTTTCCACGTTCACCCAGATTCCTGGATTGCGGGTCGTCTACGCGTCGAATGCGCTGGACGCCAACGGTCTGCTGCGCACTGCGATTCGCTGTGACGATCCGGTCTTATTCCTTGAGCACAAACATCTGTACCGCCAGGCGTACAACAAATCAGCAGTACCCGCCCGATGATTTCATGATTCCCTTCGGCAAAGCGAAGACCGTCCGCGAGGGTAAGGATCTGTCGATCATCACCTACGGCGCGCTGGTGCAACGTTCAGTGGTCGCCGCAAAGCTTGCCGAGCAACAGGGCATCAATGTCGAGATCATCGATCTGCGCAGTCTCTGGCCGTACGACTGGAAGGCCATCGCCCGCACCGTGAAAAAGACGAACCGCGTGATCGTCGCTCACGAAGACTCGCTCTCGTTTGGCTACGGCGCCGAGATCGCCGCGCGCATTGCCGGCGAACTCTTCGAATACCTGGACGCGCCGGTCCGTCGCGTCGCCGCGCTGGATACCTTCGTGGCTTACGCCCCGCAACTGGAAGAGGTGATTCTTCCCCAACCGGCGGATGTGTTGAAGGCAATTACGGAGCTGCACCAATACTAAAAACAGAAGGCAGCAGGCAGAAGGCAGTCAGGCAGAAAACAAGCCCCAGTGCGCTTTGTTTTCTGCCTACTGCCTTCTGCTTACTGCCTTCTGCGCTTTTCAGAATTTCGCTTCGGTCACTCCGGTAAACACATTGACGTTCACCGCTTTTGGATCGCCGAGCACCACAAAACGAATGTTGCGCATGTATTTTTGCGCGACGCGCTGCACGTCGGCGGGGTCACGCGCGCAAACGATTTATGAATTCGACAGAGTTGCGCCAGCCGCCGCCGATCAGTTCGGCCTGTGCCAGGTCGCCGGCCTGAGCGGCATTTGTTTCCTGGCCCAGGTAATAGTTGGTTAGATATCCGGCCACGCTGGCCTTAATGTCCTCCTGATCAATGGCTCCTCGACAGGCCCGGAATCGTCGGGCCTCGGCCTTCAGGGTCTTGCCACGCTGCAAGCGCCCGATTTCATACAACATCACCTGCACCGCCTGGTTGGCGTCAACAGCGCTCACATAGATGCCCCCACATTCGCACCCTGACTGCGCAGAAACGCATCCGGTGCGTAGGACAGGTTGCGCCTGAATCGTACCTCCTCCAGTACTCGCTGGGCGAGCATTGATGAGGCAATGCGCATGGGATAGATCGTCCGGCGAATCTCAGTGGCGGCGCCGCTGAAGATTCCCTGCACGTAATTCGTGGGCAACATCCCGAGTGTTACTTCCAACCGTCGACTTATCAAAACGCCAGTTGCGGGATGGGCTCGGCCTTGTAGTTTCCACGCGGCAGCTTGCCGAAAGCAGCAGCGATTCGGGCCTTCAATTGGGTGGCGTCCAGATCGCCGACAATCACCAGCAGCAGTCTCGAGGTCTCCATCACCTTCTGGTGGTAGCTTTGCAGATCCTGGGCAGTAAGTCGGCCAACGCTTTCCGCGGTGCCCTCAGCGCGATTCAAATAAGGATGACCCGCATAGGCGACTCGCTCTTGCAGACGCTGGAGGTAAGTATCGGATCATCGGTGTCATCCCTATGGAAGCAACCAGTCGCGATTGCGTCAGGGTCACGTCTTCCTTGGTCAGCGAAGGGTTCAAGGCTACGTCCGTGAAAATTTCCCACGAGTGGTCAAAGTCGCGCCTGGGAGTGGCCAGGGAAAGCACCGAATAATCATAGTTCACACCTGAGCCAATCAGTCGTGCCGGTGCGAGCCAGTTCGGAGCGCATGCGGGTGCGTGGAAAGTGCGCACTGGCTTCCGTGGAGCAGAGAGCATCAACGCTTCGATACCCGCGTTGTCGGCGGTGATATTCCGGACACCGCCGCGAAAGAACAGACCGGCAGAAACCGTCGAGGCTTCCTTCTCGCCGTTTGATCAGAACTTTCAGACCGTTGATGTCAAACTCGGTGACCAGGGCTGCTCTGCTTGGCGGCAATGTCCTGAATGCGCTGTTGCGCCTGGGCGCTACCGCAGCCGTCGACGCTGGCCGCGGATCACCTGCGCCAGCGAAACGCCGCGGCCTTGCTGAACATTCCGTTCCCTGTCGGGCACGCTGAACCAGCGACGAAGAGGGAGACTATTAGCAACAGGGCTGATAACCAGACTTCATCCGAGCAGTGCCGGCCCCTCAAGCTCCGCGCCTCCTCGACTCCTTGCTGACTGGCTGACTGCTGACTGCTGACTTCTGTTTTTTCATTGACCGATTAGCTCTTCAGGTTTGAGTTGATGCTTGTTGTTGCGCTTCGTCCGACATCAATGCCAGGCCGATGTGCGGCTTACCCTGGATATAGCGTCGTGACGTAACGGTTGATGTCCGCTCGCGAAGGTGACGACGCAAAGTCGGCAGGTAGCCGCGGAAATAATCGATTCCCGTCGAGGCCCACCAGAACGATCAGCGTATGCGCATATTCGCTCGGCTTCTCGCGTGAATAGAGTATCGTCAGCTTCAAGCAGCGCTTTGGCGCTTTCCAGTTGCTCGTCCGTGAAATAGTCCTTGTCGTTGAAGTGAGACATCTCCGTGTAGATGGCGCGAATCGCGGCCCGCGCCTTATCCGGTGTCGTCTGCGCGATCACGTTGATCGGCCCGACATTGCGCTGTGTGTAATAGACCCAGGTCCACCACCGGTAGCCAGGCCGGAGTCCACCAGGCGCCCGTTGGAAGCGCGAATTCGGCTGGCGCAGAATAAATGAGAACACGTCGGCGGCATAGGTCGCGGCGTTATCTTTACCGATCGAGGGTCCATGCCAGCCGATGCTGAAAATCACGTTCTGCACTGGCTGCTTGATGATCACACCTTCGCTCTTCGGCAACGACGGATGCTCGACCAGCGGAAACTCAACGAAGGGGTCTTTCTCACGCCGCGGCCAATCGCCAAAGCAGCTCCTGGGCCATCTGAAATATTTCTTCGGGCTTGACGTCGCCCGTGACCACCAGCGTCGAATTGTTCGGCACATAATAACGAGCCTGAATCAGACGCATCATCGCGGTGGTCGCAGTGTCGAGACTGTCTGGCGATTGCCCAGCGGCTGCTTTGCGGCTGGGTATTTGAAGAACAGCCGGTCAGTCATCTCGCGGATTCAGGTAGTAGTATGGTTCGACTCGTTACGATCAATCTCGCCGATCACTACCTCACGCTCGCGCTCAAACTCTCGTTCCTCGAACAGGGGATAGCGAGTGGCGTCTTTCATGAATTGCATCGCGGTGCGGAGATTGGGACTGGTCGTGGTGAAGTAGTAATTGACGACCTCTTCACGCGTCTGAACCGTTGTAAGCGATGCCGCAGTTGACCGATAGTTTTCTGACATAGTCTTCCTGGTTGGCGATGGCCCGGATTCGCCTTGAAGAACATGTGCTCATAAAGATGCGAAAGTCCGTTCAGTTCGGGCGGCTCAGCGGTATGAACCGTTCTTCACCCCAGCCTCGATGGTCACCAGCGGCACGGAGTGATCCTGAAGGACGATCACCTCGAGACCATTTCGCCAGCACTCGGTCGACAATCTCTGCTTCCGGAGAGCCTGACGCCAGTGGCGCCGCGGGTTCCGGCGCGGGAGCAGTCGCAGTCGCGCGCCCGGCAGTGGAGCGCCGCGTCTGAGCTTGTGCGGTTGCCGGGTGCGAGCGAGGTCCCAGCGGAGCCAGCAGCGCGAGAACAAAAGGCAGAGTTACAAGAATGCGTTTCACTTAAAGACTCCAGCCATAGAATAAGCGAGCAAAAGCGCCCAGGTATCACAAGGGGCTACACGCCTTTTTCCCAGCAACGCCCCAAACCACGAGAGCATCGATCAGGCAACCCACACAATCCACGAGCCAATCGAACAAACGAAATCGCGCAAAAGCGCTTGGTGCCGCATCCGGTGATTTCGAGGCTCGCGTCACTTTCAGCAGCCTGTCAGTCGAATCCGCGTGGAAAGGCTGGCTGGTGCTGGGGGCAAACCTCGATTGGAACCCTCTGGAAGTTTGAAGCGGCCCTGCCGCCCCTAAATCAATCACCACTGGCAATCGCGACCTTCGATGGTGGGCCGCCGGCAAATGGATGTCAGCCGGTGGTAAGATTCATCCTGTTCGATCTTTGAAAGCACCCAATCAAAATCACCAGAAGTTATCTTGCCGCCACAGAACTCGCAGATTCCCGTCGCATTAATCTTCAGCGGGGCGCCGCAATTCGGGCAGTTCAGATCGGCGCGGACTGGCTGATCCTCGGCTCCGCGATTTCGGATGAACGTCCAATATTCACTCCGGCGGCGCAGATGCTGCTGCGAACCGGCCACGACTTTGCCGATTGCGATCTACTGTGTAGTCATTGCCTTCAGCCCAAATGCGCAAAGTGATTGCACTGTAAAAGGCGTCTTCCTCCTGATCTTCATTGGCTGACATCGCGACGATCTTGCAGTTATCCAGCGCATTGCGCAGACCCTGTCGCTGGTAAGCCTCGATCCAGTGATTGATGCATCTGGAAGATGCTGTCAGTTTCATGCGGTCGCGCACGCTCCCAATTGAGCGTCGACCAGGCCGCTTTGCAATTCTTCGAAGATCAGACGCGCCCGAGCTTCAAACTCGCTCCAGGTGAAAGCGGGGTTGTTGGCTTTCGAATTCCCGGCGCAGGTTATCGAATCCTGGTTGCATCACTGACGATTTGTCGGTGCCCACTTCAGGACATCACTCCGTCAACAGTGGACCGCGCGCCTCGCGGCTCAGGAACTTTCACCCTCACGCACATACCACTGGAACTCACGCGCTGTCGATCCTGGTAAGGCAAAAAGCGCAGGCTCCGACCGTGTCTCCTACAGGACGCCGCCAGCGCGGACGAGTGGAGCGCGGTCGCCTCGGCCGAAGCGGTGGCAGAGCACGTCTCGCTTGCGTTCAAAGTCCACAGCTCGCAGCACGTAATAGCTCATCTCTGACTGAGCCGGTCCACCGTTCTTATTAACTTCGGTGTAGGTTAGCCTCGAACATGACGCTGATCTTCACCAGTGGAGTATCCGAGACCGCAGAACGATCCGCCACTGTCATCGCTCCGACAATGACACCTTTTACCTCCTGGAGATTTGCCGGATTGCGCTGCATGAGCGAGTCCCGGGCCGGCTGGCTGTCAGATATGGAGAAAAGAGATCGAGCGCTGCAGAGCCATGACCGCGAGCGTCGTGCGCCTTGCCATAAAGCGCATAACAAAAGTCCGTGAAGATGATTTCAGAGAAGTTCGGATCGAACCGGCGAAGCTGTTCGAAGGCGCGAGTTGTGCTTCGCCCGGCAGCACCACCGGAATCGAGCGACGGAGCAATTGACGACGAGCCCGAAGCCGAAAACGAGGCATCCTCGGGCTCGCTTTTGCGGACAAAAAAGTAGACGACCGCCGCAAACACGATGACGTCGAGTGGGATACCAACCAGCGGATGTTCGATGGTCAGCACCACCAGAAAACGAAGGAGCTGAAAAACCAGCCAGATGATTGCCCCGGCACCACCACCACCACCACCGCCGCCGCCCCCACTGCCACCGCCACCGCCGTATGATTGGCCACCGCCAACACGGGCCAGCAATTCCATGGGCAGCGAGACAATGAGCGCCATTCCGGCAGCCAGGGCGTAAAGCCAGAACTGAGATGGTGAATTTGGAATGACGACCCTGGTTCATTTCAAGTCAAAGCGCGGCATGTCCGGCAGCTCATTCGGATTCTCTCCGGTTGTCGGAAGGTGTTGGGCGAGCAACGCACCGAGATTGCGCAGTGCCTTAAGAAAATTCTCCGGATCGGGTTGCCGGCCAGCTTCACCTCAACTCAGCGACGCGCTGGTTCCATTCCCGGGAAGGCACTGCCTTTAATACGCCACGATCCGCAATCAACTCGAGCCGGCGTTCGAGCAAAGAGAGGTAGATGAGCACTCCCATTTCGGCATTCGTGTTGGCAATCCCTGCTTCATAGAACATTGCCGCGGCAGCCGCGCGCGCTGATTCCTTGCGAAACTTCCTGCTGGTCAGTTGCCGTCTGATTGTACTGCTCCCACTTCGAAAGGTAAGCGCCGATCCCGAAGAGCACAGCAATATCAATCGGCACCCAATAGGTGTGGAAGTCAACGGGCAGGAATAGCAAAAACAACAGACCCACGAAGGCGACCAGCGCGCCGAACAGATAATCTGCGTGCCGGTAGCTGCCGGAACGAGCCCGCACCACGATTACGATCTCAGCGTCGGTACCGCTTTCGATTTCCTTCACGCACTTGAAGAGTGAATCGCAAGCGGATTAGATCGAACTTGGCGCGGCTCATTTTAAGGGGAATCTTGGTGGCGGCTGTCGTGGAAATAAGATTTTAGAACCGGTGGCTATCTTGGCATGCCCGCGGCAGGGGCCGCAAGCAGGGTAGGAGTCGCGCACTACGAAGGTCTGTCACGCCTGGACTTCGGCTCCTCAAGCGAAGGCGTTCAGCTTAGCGAAACAGCTCGTTCTAGCTGCGAGTGGCCTCATTGAGGAGCGCCCGCGCCTTGTCTCTCAAGGTCACGCGATAGGCCGCATCCGCCATCGACGAGTTGCCTGACCAGTGCGTGCGCCGGACCCGGCCGGTGAGCGGATCAGCTTCGATTCTCAGGCTGTAGGCCTGGCGCTTTAAGGGATCGTAAAGCACTACGCGAATGCCCGGCTCTGCTTGTAACCGCCGCGATTGATGCCCGTGAAAAGGACCTCGGTTTTACCGTCACCGCCCGCGTCTACAGTTTCAGCGGTCCACTTTTGCACGTTAAAACCAGGCAGGTCCAGAGAACCCCGATCCGTGACGCGAAAGCCTGCTCCCCGACGTCTCAAAACAAGGAAACCTGTTTCGCCGGTCTTTCTCTTGCTATGGATGGCAATGATCGCTGGGCCTTCCGTCGTCTGCATAACCGTCACTTCGCCGATTGTATCGCGCGTGCTTGACGCGGCAATTCTGCGCGCCTGATCCAACGTCAATGCAGCTGTTGACCGCGGTCGACGACCGGCTGTTGCCACGAATCGCGCAGGTTGCGCAACGGCGGGGGCCGACGGCTGGGGAACGGCTGGGGAGAACGCCGCCTGAAAAAGACGCTCTGGATTGTGAGGCGACGGTTTCCAGTCCGGGCCCGTCAGAAGCGAGAACCAGAAGCAGGGTACCGAGAATTGTGACTAATGCCAGCGGAGCACCAAAACGCAAGGCGAGGTTGCGCGGGTAGCTCAAAGCCGCGACCGTCGCCGAGAGGGCTCGACCTCCGGGACCAAAATCGGTTCCGGCTGAGTTAGACAACGCTGCAGCATGAGCCGCGCGGCCGCTGCGGTTTGCGGCCGATCTTCCGGGCGCTTAGACAGCAAAGTGTGCACCGCCAGAGAAAGCGATCGGGAGATATCCTGTCGCAGTTTTGGCAATGGTGGTGGTGGCGCCGTCGCTTGTTTGATCAACAGTACCGAGGCCAGCGGATCGATAAAAGGCGGCCGGCCGGCGAGCATTTCGTAGAGCAGAACACCCAGACTGTAGAGATCGCTGCGCACGCCGACCCGCTGCCCCAGACACTGTTCCGGTGACATGTAACGCGGCGTACCCACAATCTGACCCGAGCCGGTGCTGGCATGAGTGGCAGTCGCTTCGGCTGATGACGCCAACACCTTCGCTACCCCAAAATCGAGGACGCATACGCCTCGCTCGTTGAGCATTATATTTGACGGTTTCAGATCGCGGTGAATGATGCCCAGTTGATGCGCATCTTCCAGCACCCTCACACACCTCCAGCGCGATCTTGATGAGACATCGTTCGGTTGAGAAACGTTCTTCGCGGGCCAGGGCGTTGGCGAGGGTTATGCCCTCGATGAACTCCATGATGATGAAGTGCCGTCCATCCGGAAGATTTCCGGCGTCAAAGATCATGGCCGCTCGTTGATGACGCAGCTTGGCCATCGTGCGAGCTTCGCGCATGAAGCGGTCGGCGACATCCGGATCGCCGGCGAATTCGGACTTAATAATCTTGACGGCCACCGCCCGTTGCAGCCCAAGGTGCAAAGGCGCGATAGAACGGTGCCCATGCCACCAGTGCCGATTTCGCGTTCGATCCGGAACCTGCCAGCGATAAATTGAGGGACTTCCATGACTGACCTTCCTTCGGGATAAAGGTCGCCTCGGAAACCTGGCTGCTGATCAGGAGACAGCAGCCCGCCTCCGAGCGGCTCGGCAGAATGGAATTTGGTTTTTCTAAGGGGAGAAGACCGGTCCCCATCATAAGAGTCGGGGGGCGGGTTTAGTCTAGCACCTTTGGCGAAAGATGCAAGCGCCAACCGTTGGATTATCGGCCCGAGATCCTGAGTCTCCGGCAGTGAACACCGAAGGTGCTCGCCGCAACTTTCACTAGCGGGTGCGAGAATATTACTCCGGTACGTTGGGGATCCAAAACGTCTGGCCGTCAACGATCACACTTTTTCAGGCCGTGTTTTGGCAGGTCAGCTTCCTTCAATCCCCAGAAAAGTGAAATGTGGCAGATCACTGAGCACGGTCTGAAACCAACCGTTAGCTTGGCGAGCAACTCGCGAATCCGCGGGTTTTGAAATTCCGTAACATCGAAGGCGAGCATGGCGATGTGTTGCGAGGTTCCAGGTGCCGCGATCGAGTAAAGAATCGATTTTGACAGATCCTTGCTGAAATAGATTTCACTCTTTTCCAGCTCCAGAACCTCCAGCAACCTGATCGTGCAATGGCAGGCCGCGCAAATGCTCTGCCTGACCCTATCGTCAACCTCTCCTTGCCAATCCAATACTCCAGCGCCGGAAGAAGCCGGGTATTCCAAAGCCGCACGCTGTCGTCGTAGTTACGGCGAGCTGCTTCGCTCCCGTCGCGAGGCGTGATGTCCAGGTTTTCCTTATTCGCTCCCTCGCGCGCGCCTTGATTAGCGCCTTCGTTGCCTCAGGCTGCAGCTCGATCTGATCGTCGTGGCTGTCTCGCCGGCAAACCCCGCGTGCTGTTGAAACTGCGCAACTTGTTCCTCGCTGGTAAAGACGCAAACCGGCGGCGGCGTTACTTTGCTGCTCGCGACGAAGATCGCGCCATAGTCCTCGAGTACTCGACGGGCGACCACATCCCCGGTGGGACACATGCTTTCGAGACTGACCTTGCGCTTTTGCAGGAGTCTTGCGCAGTAGGCATCGTAAAAGGGCGCGGGCGCCAGTGTATTCATTCTCTCCCTGTTCTTATGGGCGTGACGTTTGGGCGACGATCAGCAATTGGCAAGCTGAGCCAGTTAGGAAAACTCGACCTGCCGCTGATCGATCCGTTTACGATCACTATCAGTGCGGTGCAGCTCAGGGAAAACGCCGAACCGGCATGTTTGCAAAACTGAACGCGTCGTCTTTTGTGGGAACACTCTCGTAGACTAAATGATTGTGGACCCTGCCGATCGTGGTCAACAATGAGGCCCTGGTAAGTTGCGCTATACTCTGGGCGGCCCTTTTCTATGAACAAGCAAGCAATACGTAACCT
>ERZ1370068.6934-contig-5884_pt1 | contig 39800 bp, 40 predicted proteins | sample MGYA00561227_ERZ1370068 | MGnify/ENA primary metagenome ERZ1370068 (study PRJEB38410, sample SAMEA6850437) | metagenome | study: Metagenomic assessment of the ecological functions of the soil: analysis of the soil microbiota associated with the... | reverse complement strand
TACGTATTGCTGCCATATATTAAAAAGAAATTTCGCAGTAAAGCGCACAGCTTCCTACACATCATTCAGAATTATCAATGCATGATGGCAGAATATTTGGAAAGCCAACCCCGCCTACGATCTTTGCTTGAAGTCTTGAATTTCTCCTGCAGTTACGCCTCGAGCTGTCCTCATTTGCCATAAACCAGCTTAGATTAAGAGATGGTGACTGATGGCATCAATACTAGCGAGGCCATTGCCGGTCTGTCATAACTATTCATATTTAATCGATTTCAACTTATTTTACAGAAGAGAAAATATGATGAGGTGGCAAACAGTGAAACAGAATAGTTCTGGTCTGTGTGTTAGGCTGTAGCCCCCTGATAAAAAGAATGAAGGCCAGTGAACTGATTCTTCATTGCCATGTATGAATAAGGCGCTAAAACGCTAAATAGCCTATTTCGTTGCCAGCAACCTCATGATAGTCAACAGGAAATAAACAATTTAACAGCAATTGCTTGTCCCAACACATACTTTGAGCCTGATGATCCTCTATAGGCTTTCGCGATGCATGGAGCGATCGAATCAATAAAAGAGTAACCCAGATAATTATTGTGGAACCGTGCACACTCCGGTGACTTCCTCTGAGAAGGGCACTAGCCTGATGAAGATCTCTGAAAAATATTCGGTCCCCACAGTTAAAGCTGGTGCCGGTAACATACAATAACAAATCTATAAAGAGCAGGCAGCCAAATGATAAGCAGCAAAGTAATTGACGATTTCTGCCGCGATTCTTTTCGATGGTGATTTACATGCCTGCTCGACAGCAAAGGATTTCCACGCGGCGCCGCTGATTGACATTGATCTGGCACTTTGACTAGCTGTGAAGTGGTTGATGCGCGCCGGGCGTGAGCTGTAATCAGATGTGCCTACAGGCGCAGGGTTACCGTTGGCTGTTACTACATCAGATACAGTGGCCTAATATGTGTGGAGCCATCGGTCACGAAAGGAGATAAAGCGATAAAAGGGGAATATGAGATTCTACATAGTGGGCAACATGATTTGGTCATGGCTCATTATTTAGGTGCAACTGCAGACTGCCAGCTTGCAGCAGCCACATGAAGAATGTTATCGGAAATCTGTTTGTGTGAGGTGTTTCAAATATGATGCGTCAATAGTTTCGTAACCACATCAGGTTTAACATTGCGGCGATACGACGCTAAAAGAAAGGCCGCAGATCGGGGTGGTATCTTACTGCGACCACGTAAGAAATTCGAGGAAGAATCTCTTTACAGTTCATATGCCGAGAGTCTGGCACACAGGAACAGTACGCAGCATAATCAGGATTACTGGTCTAAGCACGAACGGACAGGTGATGCTGAAATGATGGCAAAGTATTTCACAACTATACACCAGGGGCCTGCCACAAGGCCAACAAAGCACACTGAAGATTTTGAACACATCTCTACCCGTTGGGAGGTGGGTGCATGGTAACACAGCAGGCAAGCCTTACCAGCCAGCAACTGCAACAGGCCCAACAATGTGGGCATCAGCGTAGGCGATCAGGCAAATCGCCTACACTAGAGGCTTGCAGCATGACTGAGCAGAACACACAAACATCATCAAGCCTAGCGGTTCCCAGGCACTGGAATTCTGCGTAAGCAAAGACAAAGAAGAATAACCTTGTGGTTTGTTAGGCATGGTGACTAAGATTTGGCAAAGTTTCATAACTGAATGAATGCCAGGGGACTTGCCAATGATGTCATCTCTGCATCCTCCAGATAAGGTGAAACCTGGCTTCATTACTGATGCACGGAGGCAGATGGCAGCATTTACTTGAATATACACCTATCAGGCTTGATGGCAATCGGGCACTTGAACATTGAGTGATATAGGTGTGGCAAACTTTGGAATAAGACTTCCTGATTTATGGTGCTGATGCTCGAATTACACTGCAACAGTTTCACCAGCACCAGGCCCAGTGCCCGAGGCTCATGAACTGGCCCATGAAAGCCTGAAGGCACACAGAGATAATCGATGGTACCTTCGCCTACACAGGACATGCATGAGGCTAAAAGCAACAAAGTAGAGGAAATTATCTGAATACTACTACTGTTATCAATAATGACACGCAGGCCATGTTATGACAAATCAGTGGCTGGTATGATAGGACAGATTACGTGAACCCATTACTGCAAATCGGAGGAACAGGTGGACCGTGTGGAGTATGTTTTGACACGCAGTTCATCCTAAAAAGATAAAGGCAAAGCAGTGTTTTGGGACAGCGGCACATGACGGTGCCACGCCTCCCACTGGGCTGACCCAGTCCTCTTTACTATCTGATCAGACTTTCCTGCAGTTGTAATGAGCAAACAAAAATAAATAAAAAGATTCAGCTGAACGATCCAAGACAAAGGCTACAGACGAAGTACCTCGATAGTATCGCGTTGGCGGCCCGAATATTACCGAAGAAGTTACAGATATCGGCACGGTCAGCGATATTGAACGGGACGCCGGCGCAAAATTTACAGACACGATGCGCGACAAACAGTATTGGCGTGGCCCAACAAAAATTAATCTACCATCGCTCAACATATATCAGTTTTAATGTTTATGAAATGAAGCAAAATTCCGGTGTTAGCATCAGCAGAGGCCGGGATGGATAAGATAATGACTTGAATCACAAACTCTGGCCGCTCGAAATATTCGAGGCAGCAATTAATCACAGCCAAAACGTAAGAAGCGAGCCCGAGTTTAACGACCTTCTCGATGGTCCATGCGGAACATGGTGATGGATAGATGTCATACTATACCTCTATTGCGTACATCGATTCTTCATGAATACAAAGTGATTAACATCAAAGAAAATACTGAAAATAAAGTGGGTAGTGGCTTACGAAATAAATACGCAGAAAGAAACAGTGAGTGCGTCAAAAATGAGTCAAGATTGCGAACGACTACAGCTGACTGATAACTGAAAAGAATGAAGCCACGGGAGAACTGACAGCGCATTACATGGAAACGAAGAGAACCGTTACCTCGCGAATACCTTCGACGTTAATAAAGAATTATCGGAATATTGAAGATAAAGCTGACAGCGCGAACACACGAAGTAAAAGCGACGCGCATTACGCTAACAGATAACGAAAAAGAACAAAGTACACGGTAAACGCGCTGACTGATATGTAAAAAGATGCTGAAGATTCAGACAGTTACTAGAAATAGGAATTGACCGACATCGCAAATGCTCATCATAAGATTGAGTTATCATGGTTTAAGAGTAAAGATGTTATTTAATACCGAAATAAAAGTGATACTTGATGAATCGATTGGCTAGTATTGTCGGGCGAGAGTGTTGTTAACGATCAACAATGATTTTTCTTATGGTTGACAAAGAAGAGTAACTCTGAGAGGCGATCCTGATAGGCTCTGTTAACACAAAGGTTAAAGGCAAAATTGAGATCTCGTGTACATCAATACTATTCGGTACAATGTAAAGAGTTATGGCACGTAGTTTTTTCAGCCATTTTTAACATAAACGGCAGTGACAGGCTGTTTGTCATCATTGTTTAAGAGTCATTTAAAGTAAGATGGAGAAATAAAAAGTGAGCACAAAAGAACATGAATTTACATTCACCAGCCAGTTGTATATGAGACTGCGATTTCCGTCTTGCAAAAAACTAACTGCTCTCATGTTTAACAACAATGTGCTGCAAAGGTAAAAAGCAGAAATTGCGCCGTAGATGGGCAGTGGCACTCCACAAAAAATTGATAAGATACATTTCAACCTTTTACTACAAAATAACAGGTAAAGTGAACAGATTGAGCCTAGCGTGCATGATACAGCATATGCTTGAAGGAATAAGGTGAGGTCTGTTAGGTAAAGCGGTGCTTAAGTCAATTACACAACAGCTAAAAGCAGACTAAACTCTCCATTGACTGTTAAAAATGGTTTTGACTACTGGGTCACCATGGCCGCACGGCGAGAATGCCGGTCCTGCTTAACAGCCTTGCGCCTGTCATCGCTGATATTGCACAGATACTCGGCTACTACTGGTCGAGAGATGACCTGGCTGCACGATACCTCACTGTGCACTTATGAGGCGCAAAGAGGCGCTGTTAACAGGCAAAATCCGATCAGCCACGATGTTTGTAAATTAGCCAGTAAAGCGTCGGTGATTTCGCAACGCGTCGTGGTCTCAGCAGAAACCAGCTGAGCTGATCACTGGGTCGAAAAACAGACTGTGCGGTTTATTGGCGCATCATCTTTTGAAGCTGTCAATACTCAGACTTCAAAATAGCATGATGCTCGTAACGAATGGCTATTATCTGCCAAAGAGAGCCTGAAATGCTGAAGATTTTATCGTCATGGTGCCACGCAGTCGGATAGTGTCTGAATCTGTAACTGGGAACAACAACATTATCAGGTGCTGATGACTACGAATAAACGCTTGTAATTTCAATGAAAAGAGAAAGACAAAGAGTGCTGGCCTGCCTGCGCCTGCACGATTCCAACCCGGGCGATAGGAAGAGGAAAAATTGAAGAAAAATAGCTTTGATCTGTCGGGAGATATAAAAATGGGACAGTGAGGCCAAAGAGGTCCAACATATCAAACAGGTGACTCCATATCAGGGAAATGAAAATTTACGTGCCGAACATTTTTAACATGACTGAACCTGAAGGTGAGTGGGAGGTGATTACTCCAGCTTTCTTGCCCATGAAGATACTTTATGTTATGAATTGCGCTCACTGATGCCAGAACCAGCAGGATTAATAATAATGGCATGATAAAGCAAAAAAAGAGCTAGCCATTACCATGATCTCACAAAAAATGCTGCTGTCCCTACTACCGAACTTGAGCAATCTGGCTCGTGGTTGCATCTGGCTTCCTTCACAAATACAATTTTTGTGCAAAGAAGAGCCTTTGAGAAAGCTACTACTAGCTCAGAGCATGATGCCAAAAGTTACAGACACCAGTTTGAGGAGCCATTCGAGATGAGAGCACAGTAGCATGAAAGCCGCTGCAACCACATGTGCCTACGACGATTATAAGCAAGCTTAAGTCATATCGTGCCAGCATTCGAACAGAATTATTGTCAGTAAGATCAGCAAAGTTCACAGAAAATGAAAATAATACTGTAAAAGTTGAATAGTAGTGTGTATGATAAGTGAGATGTAGCTGATAAAATGATAATATTTATTATTTATTATCATTAATCGATCGGGTAAAGGCAATGTCATTACTGCCTGATTTCAACACGAAAGACAAACGGCAGTGTACAATCAGTGGGCCGAAATAAGATGATAAAGATCTGTGCCGACACTGGTACCAACTCGACCAATCGTAGATGTTCGCTCGGCGAATCGACAAAGGAGCAGCCAAAGACAGATGAGAAAAACCTGTTTGAATTTCGCCCGGTCAGAATTTTCCGGAGGCGAATATAATATGATGAAAGCGTACTCGAAAATACACGCAATCGGCACGATAGCAGGTAACATATGAGTGTTCAGTGAAAGACATCATCACGGCAATCGGTGGATGCAATAGTAAAAGGCATGCTGCAACATCTGAGAACCGCGTGGTGGGCAAAAAAAAAAAAGAACCTACAGATATCACCGTACCGTGATGAATATTTGACATTGTTATCATGGTCTTCGTGCGGGCACAAAGCTTCAATGCAGAAATAAAACCGGATTTTTGATGATACCCGGGTGATAACATCACCCCAGGATATTAAAGAGTGATTTTAAATTTGACCAATAATGCATTATGTAGATGAAAAGAAAACAAGGTGGTAAAGGATATGAACCAACTGTTTCAGTGAATACGTGCCAAAAGCAAAGAAATTAAAGTTGGTGATAATGGCAAACGGTATTCCACAAAAAAATATTGGATAAGATATTTAAACCTTTTTTACTACAAAACCAAACAGGGCAAGGAACAGGTTTGGGTTTATCGCTGGCGTTGGTGATGGTTGCTTGCCAGCCCCTGGTTTGTGGAAAAGGTGGTAAACGGATACCATCGTAACGACTCACCACTTCCATCAGCGGCAAACATAAGTTCTTCACTTTATCTTCCATTATGCTAGACATGGCTGGATTTTAGCGAGCCCTGGTTTGGAAAATAAGTTAACCCCAGTCCAATGTAACCAGACTCAGTCCACCATCAGTACCGCCAAAGATTTGTTTTTATCTTCTGTTATACTGCTACATTGTTACTTTGTTAACCTCTCGTTCCATGGTAAACGAGGTAAAATTTGTTCCACTGCTATCGGCTTACCCTCGCCGCTATGTCTCCGTAAAACCATAGGCTCCTGGTTTTATCTTCCATGGCACAGCTGGGAAGGCACTGGTGGCTTATTCGTCAATCCCTGCTTTGTTGTAAATGTGGTAACCATTTCACACAAACAGCGCTGGGTAAATACAGAGTATATTTAACCTCAACATGCGCCATAATTACTTGCCAGCCCTTCGGTTTCGTAAAATTGGATAAAACTTGTTCCGTTATACGCCTCACGCCCCGCCAAAGGGGTTCCAACTGTAAAGATTTCCATCACGTCCTCCACAATTGAATTGACAGGGTTTGATGTCAACTTATCCTTGCTGTTAAACGGTAAATTCTTCCATCATACCGGCTTACCCCCAATTTCCTGTGTACCGGAAACCAAAAGATTGCCTTTTAGATCTTCTCTACCATACTCAATGGCAATATGCTTCCTGCCAATCCTCCTTCGTTGTGAAAGTAGTGAAGCGAATGCCACCAAGTAGCGGGACTTACACCACCTCCCAGTGCCGGTCCCAAAGCCCTCTTGCTTCCACATAAGCACCCTCCTGCAACATCAGATGGAACCCTGTTCCAGCTAAAAATTGCAAATCTTGCTCCATCAAGGCAGCTTAGGACTAACTCCATTGTGCCAAACCATAACCGGCCTTTATCTCCGGGCAATCCGACAAAGATCTAATTCTCAAAGCAAAGCCCTTCCTGAAAGTTGAAATTGCGAAATTTGCCACAGGCAGAGCTTTTGTAACGTCCGAGGACCGTTGAATTTTTCTTCCCTTTTTCAGTATGTAAAGTATAAAAGCCGACGACCTTTGTGGCACTTATTATGCGTGGTGATGGAGCAGATTTCAGATCAACTCTTTGGCGGCGACATCGTATCCAATGAAATAGTAAACAGGAGTTTGATTGGCTGACTGTGACAGAACAACTGAATCCTGTCTTTTTATACCTGTACATGAAAAAGATTAATAGGGCAGCAGTCATATGTACAAGCAGAGACTGCAGATCATTTTTCCCTTTTCTAATTCTTCCATAGAAACAATTTTATGCAAATAAGACAACCAAAATGTAGTTCCTCTCACTCTTCCTTCGTCTCCACCTCTATTTCACCGCCATGCGCCTTGACAATATCATAAGCTCAACGATAAACCCAATCCTGTTCCCTGCCCTGTTGGCTTGGTAGTAAAGAATGGTTGAAATATTTTATCCAATACTTTTTGTGGAATACCATTGCCATTATCAGCTACCTCTGATTTCAACTTTACCATTTACTTTTTTGTACTTACTGAAACAGTTGGTTCATATCCATCACTGATTTGTTTTTCTTTTTCATCTACTGCATAAAATGCGTTGTTGATCAAATTCAAAATCACTCTTCCAATATCCTGCGGAATGATATTTATTTTACCAATGCTATCATCAAAATCGGTTTTTATTGCTGCATTAAATGATTTGTCTTTTGCACGAAGACCATGATAAGCTCAATCTTAAATATTCATCAGCTAATGCATTAATATCTGTTAGTTCTTTTTGTCCGCTGCTTGTTCTTGAATGTTGCAGCATGCCTTTTACAATTGCATCGGCTCGTTTGCCGTGATGATTTATCTTTTCTTCATTGATCTCAATATCATTTTGCAATCGCTTTTACCTCATTCATGATTTCCTTTGTCAATTTCGGTCTTTCAATCTCTGTAAGCAACTCTTTATTTACTTCTGAAAAATTATTGACGAAGTTTAACGGGTTTTGTATCTCATGTGCAATGCCTGCAGTGAGTTCTCCAAGCGAGGCCATTTTTTCGGATTGAATGAGTTGTGCCTGTGTAGCTTTTAGATCGCTATATGCCTTTTCGATTTTTTTAATAGCATTTTTTTTGCCGTTTGTTATTTCCCGGTATTGAATAGAAGCAATAATGACAATTGCCAACACCACGATGACCAATGAAGCAATAATGAAATATTGTAAATTTTTATCGCGCTGCATCTGCGCCTCCTTTTTTCCTGCTTCGTTCGGCTTTTGCAATGGCTAATTTTTTTCATTTTCATATTGGAACTTTTGCCTGATCTGCCTTGTCTGGAATAATTCTGTTCGAGAATACTGGCTTTGATATATCCAGCTTGCTTATAATATTCATAGGCTTTTTTATGGTTGCCTTTCATACTGTATATCTCAGATAGCTCCTCCAAACTGGTCAAATTATAACTTTTTAGCATCATACTTCTGAGCTACACTTGTAATGCTTTCAAAATACTCTTTTTGCTTCATTGTATTTGTGAAGAGCCAGATGCAACCAACCAAGATTGCTATAAAGTTCAGTAAAGAAATAAAGGCCGCTGTATTTTACAGCAGAATCATAGTAGCTAATAGCTTCTTTTCTTTTTGTATCGCCTTTATTGTATCTCCTGTGATTCTGCAGCATAAGCCTCAGCCTGATATAACCCGCCATTGTATTCATAGGCAAAAGCCAAGGTATCACCTCCCCGCCGTTTTTACCAGGTTCAGTCCATATAAAGGTGCTTCGTTCAGCGCGTAAAAATTTCCTTCCCTGATATATAAATTAACAACATTATGTTTGATTTCTGCAACCGCTACTGTGTCTTTTATTATTCCGTACAGTCGTATTGCCTCTTCAAATTTTTTTCGCCTTCCATATCACCCAGGTTGGAATAAGAAATTGCAAGCACCTGGTAGGAGCGAGCCAGCACTCTTTGTCTTTCTCTCTTTTTCAGCAATTGCAAGCATTTTGTATGTGCGATATTCATGATAATGTTATTGTTCCCAATTTTATTGAAATTCAGACCTAAGGAGCTTGTAGTAACTTTTTATGAGGCCGTCAGTATCCTTTAATACTTGAACTCTTTAGCAGATAGCAGCCATTCGTTTTGAGCCTCATAGCTTTTATTTTTGAAATCATAGTATTGACCTTTGGGTAAAATGTGCATAGCTCAAACCTTTTTTTAAAGTCTATTTTTCAGCCAGTGATAATGCTCGTTATAGATACCAGCGCATTTTGCAGAATCATTGTTTTCGCAAATAAATTTCGCTATGGCATTTAGATCGTTTACTTTATTGCCGCCCTCTTTTTTGCGCCTGTAAATTTTTGGCGAACGGCTTAGCGAGTCGCTACTCCTGTTTTGTGTGTACGCCGGAAATGCGTACAGCATCAGCGTGGCAAAGCAAAATTGTTTTAAGAGACCAACATTCCTCTCTATAGTAAGATTTATGAATTGACCAAATAGAAAAACAACATTTTTGCTTAGTCAATGGAAAAGTTTAAATTCTCTTTAAGCTGGTAATATAATTGAAAACTTACTTCCTTTACCTTCCTTCTCGTCTCCACCTTTATTTCTCCGCCCTTGAAGTTTAATATCATACGCTAAACTCAAACCTAATCCTGTTCCTGCCCTGTTGATTTTGTAGTAAAAAAAAGGTTTGAAATATTCATCCAATATTTTTTGTGGAATACCGCTGCCATTATCTGCAACTTTAATTTCTACTTTACCTTTTAGCTTTGTATTCTACCTTGAAACAGTTGGATGACGAAAAGACGAAAAACGCGTGGTTCATACAACTGGCAATTGAATAATAAACTCACTCCCTCGCGCTTCTTTTGTCTCCACTTTTATTTCACCACCATGTGCTTTAACAATATCATAAGCCAATGACTCAAACCCAATCCTGTTCCCTGTCCTGCTTGGTTTTGTGGTAAAGAATGGCTGAAAATTTTGTCTATAACTTTTGTGGAATACCAGTGCCATTGTCTTTTACACGAATCTCAATTTTGCCTTTAACTTTTTTGTGTTAACTGAAACAATCGGATCGTAATTTTCTCCGAGTTCTTTCTTCTTTGAATAACTGCATAAAAGGCATTGTTGAATAAATTCAACAACACTCTCCCAATATCCTGTGGCACAACATTTATACTTCCAATCGATTCGTCAAAATCACTTTTATTTCAGTATTAAATGCTTTATCCTTTACTCTTAAACCATGATAACTCAATCTTAAATATTCATGAGCGACGTTTGTTGATGTCAGTCAATTCTTTATTTCCTGTACTTGTCCTGGAATGCTCCAACATGCCCTTTACTATCGAATCAGCGCGTTTGCCGTGCTGATTGATTTTTTTCATTATCTATTATATCGTTTGCAATCGCTTTTACTTCATCAATGTTTCCTTTGTCAGCTTCATCTTTCAACTCTTCCAATCAATTCTTTATTAACATCAGAAAAATTATTCACGAAATTTAACGGGTTCTGTATTTCATGTGCAATGCCCGCTGTCAGTTCTCCCAGTGAAGCCATCTTTTCTGATTGTATAAGTAGCGCCTGCGCAGATCTCGAGTTCTGTTAATGTTGTTTCTATTTTTTTATTTTGTACCTCCACTGTTTCTTTTTCCTGCATTATTTGCTTCGTAGCTACTGCTATTTTATTTTCAAGTATTTTCTTTTGATGAATTATCCGCCTGTTATTCCATGAAAGAATCAATATACCAATAGCGATTATAAGTGTGGCATCTATCAAATACATCCACCATGTTCTCCACCATGGAGGAAGCACTTTAAAAGAATAGTTCAGGAGTTCGCTCCAGGCTCCTTCTGCATTTTGAGCTTTTAATTTAAAGGTGTAATTGCCTTCATAGATATTTCCGAAAACAGCAGAAGTTTTATTGTCCGGCGGGCTCCAGTCGTTATCATATCCCTCCAGCATATACTGGTATTTAACCTGGGAATTTTTGCTGTTTCTATGGCATTAAAACTGAAGCTTATATTGTTGAAACGATGGGGTAGTATTAATTTTTGAGGAACCGGGTACCATTTTGTAATACTGTCGAATGATATTCCTGTAAATTTTTACGCAGCGAATCTCGTTCAACTATCACTTAATCGTTTTCCGAATGTGTTAACTTCTTCAGTAATATTCGGAGCTGTAGCATTACTATCTAAGTTTTCATCTAGTATGCTTTGTGCTTAAGATCGTTCCAGCAGATGTTTTCGTTATTTATTTTTATTTGCTCCAATACAACTGCAGGAAATTTCTGATCGAATTAACAAGAGAGTTTGGGTCGAAGCGAACAAGTCCTGTTCTGTCTGATCCTGTGCCTATCCATATAATGCCGCTATCCCAAAACATAGCACCGGCTCCTGCATTTACATCTTTTACAGGATAACCCGTTAAAGAATTAAATACCTTTCCTACGGTCCATTTTTTCTGTTGCGCCAGCGATCATTTACAGGTACAAATTCACATATCCCGAGATTGGTTCCTATGTATAATTTTTGGTTGTCACTCTTTATAACCTGCGTGATAAAATTATCCGGAAGCCCATCCTTTGTAGTAAATGATTCAAATAAATTTCCTGCTAAAAGTTGCTGCTCTTTTTTATGCTTTCAGAAAACCTCCCCAATGTTTCCTTTATACATCACACTTAATCCTTCCTGTGTACCAAACCAGAGATTGCCATCGTTATCTTCTGTAATTGCCCAAACCGTATTGTTCGCAAGCCCCTGTTGCCTGGTATAGTTGGTAAAGCTGGTACCGTCATATTCAGTGACACCGCCATCGGAAGTGCCAAACCAAAGGTTGCCCTTTGTATCCCTCGATAATGGTAAACACTTGATTACCTGCAAGCCCCTGGCGGGTAGTATAGTTCGTGAAACTCTTGCCATCATATTTACTCACTCCGTCGGAAGTAGCAAACCAAAGGTTTGCCTGCCTTATCCTGCCGGATGCAGAAGATTACATCATTGGCAAGTCCCTGGCGGGTAGTATAGTTCGTAAAACTTTTGCCATCATATTTAGATACACCGCTGCCAGAACTGCCAAACCAGAGGTTATTCATATTGTCTTTTGCTACGCAATAAATTGAATTACTTACAAGCCCCTGGGCGGTAGTATAATTTGTAATGTTCTTACCGTCATACTTACAAACGCCTCCCCCGAAAGTGCCAAACCAAAGATTGCCTGATCTATCCTTTGCGATGCTGTATACTACATTATTTGAAAGGCCCGTTGCAGTTGTATAACTGGTAAAACTTTTACCTGCGTATTTACTTATACCACCTCCAAATGTGCCGAACCAGAGATAACCAGTTGCATCTTCAGTGATGCTTCTTACAGTATTATTGGCAAGCCCCTCGGCAATAGTATAATTGGTAAATACCTTACCATCAAATTTGCTTGCCCGCCTCCGTTCGTGCCAAACCAGATATCCCCTGATTTATCTTGCGTGATGCTGTTTACACTATTATTGCCAAGCCTTCGGACTGTAGAATAATTTGTAAAATTTTTTCCATCGAATTTGCTTACTCCGCTTCCAGCGGTCGCGAACCAAAGATTACCCCTTTGTCTTGCAGCATACTTCTTATCGTATCGCCACTTAATCCATTCGCTTTAGTGTAAGTTTGAAAACTGTGGCCATCATATTTGATAAACACCTCCACCGCGAGTTCCAAACCAAAGATTTCCCATACTGTCTTCAATGAATAGCTCTCACAGGATAACCGGGTAGTCCCTGTGCGGTTGTATAATTAATGAAAGCTATGGCCATCATATTTACTTACTCCTGCCAATCCTCCAAACCACACGTTCCCTTTTATCCGTTGCCATGCTTTGAATTACATCATCGACCAGCCCCTGCGCAGGGGTATAACTGGTGAAAGTCTTTCCATCATATTTGCTTACACCACCTCCATCCGTTCCAAACCATAAATTACCACTCTTATCTTCTGTGATGCTCCAGACAACATTATTGGCCAGCCCCTGTGCCGTAGTATAATTAATAAAGATCTCTTCCATCATATTTACTTACTCCTCCTCCATTGGTCCCGAAACCAGAGGTTACCGTTCCTGTCTTTATAACCACTATAAACCTGGTCAAGTGCAAGTCCATTGTCAGTATTGTACGTGGTAAAAATCCTTTGCCCTGTGCATCTGCTTCAACAGGCAGGTGTGTAAGTGTATCAAGAAAAGAATGTATAAGCGGGGAGATGATCGTTGCGCCTTAGCATCATTTATTGCCTGCTCTTTATGGTTGTATATTGCAGGCACAGCAACTGTTAAGGGTCCAGGCATTTTTTCCAGGAATATTTCATCGGGCTTGTTGCTATCAGGAAGATCCGCCAGGATGGTTACGCGTGGATTTGCAACAGTATCCTGGGTTACTTCATTTGTTTTGGTCGATCATACTGCGTACATGCTGAAAAGAATACCAGGATAAATAGAGATAGGTATTGATTGAACGGAACAAACAGTTGCAGTTAAATTGATTTATTTTCCTGTTGATTCTCATGAGGACCTGTTAGCCAACAGAATAAGAGCTTATTTGGCCAGTTTAAGCGCCTTGGTTTTCATACATGGCAATGAAAGAATCCGGTTCCGCTTTGGTATTTCGATTTAACATATCCGGAGGCTACAGCCCTATTTGCAGATAGAACAATATAGTACTGTTTCCACCTCAATATATTATTTCTCTTCTGAAATTAAAATAAAGTTGAAAATAATCAGTCAATAATTAGTTATATTTGGAAAGACCGGCAATAATTGTTTTTTAACGATTGATACCATCCGGTCACCATCTCTTAATCTAAAAGCACAATTTTATGGCAAATGCAAAAAAGGGACCGGCTCAAAGAAAGCGCTCCCAAAAGAAAGGCAACCCCAAAACAGACTTCAAAGGCCAATGCTATTAAATTAGGCGGGGTTCCAAACAAAGGGCATTAATGAAAACTTATCCCAAATAATTCGTACCAGCAACCATAACGCGTTGATAAAAACGCTAAGGCTCTGGGAAGTAAATTCATTGAAATCGAATGCGATTGTTAAGCGGGCTTAATGCCCGCTTTTCTCTTTTCTGCAAAATTTCAATATCATTTTTCAGCATATCTATGTCAACTCCGGTTGGGGTCTTATCATGTTTAATAAAGGCTTCGCTGAATACTGCATAGGATTCTTCACTATAGGCTTCCCAAAGTCCATGGTCATTATCATCTCCTGGCCCCATGTAATAATCCGCAGTTCTTCATCTTTATATCCTGTTATTAAAACGGCATGCCCAAACCATGAGCCCTTTTCCGCATCTCTTTTTTACCCCGCGCGGTATGGCCCATTTTTTGTTGTGTTATATTGTCTCTCTGCGGATTTAGGAAGATTGAGTCCTACATAGCAGCCTCCAACAGAGGTAAATCGTTTGTATTAATTGTTGACGGTTTTTCCTGGAGTTTGGCAAAGGCAACTATCTGGTGCCCGCTGATTTCGTTTTTACGCCAATATTTGAGAAATTTCAGGGCTTCCACACCTTCATCATTTGCCTTTGTTTCAGGATCATAATTGGTAAGAGCACAGTAAGCCTTCAGAATATCTTCATCATTGGGTCTTTCAAGTCTTCGTGTGCTGGACGTCCATGCCATGATGGCGTGCCCTGCCGCTGCACAGGTACATAAATTTATTTTAAGGTTACCCATGTCTCCCCCAGTTATGGGGTCTGATCTTTTGCCCCAGTTATATTTTAGGAATAGTGGGGTAACTTTTCATTGTTTAAATAACCTGACAATTCAAAGGTCCTGCTATCATCAATCTTTGGCAGTCTTCCGAACTTGATTTTTGTAAAGTCAATCTTTGTATTTTTTTTCTTCATAGTGGCAATTAGTCTACTTACGATTCAGTCTATAAATTATTTAGATGCATAAATCAAATTCAATATTTTTTGTTGCACGCTTACTTTTACACCTCGTTGCAGGAAGTTCTATGATGAAAGTACTTCCTTGATCCTCTTTCCCAGCCTGGTCGCCAGACCGGGTTTCAACTCTTATCTCCCCACCATGCGCTCTGACAATATCATAGCTAAAGCATAATCCCAATCCAGTTCCCTGTCCTGTTGGTTTTGTGGTAAAGAATGGTTGAAAAATTTTTATCCAATACTTTTAGCGATATACCATTGCCATTATCACTCACCTTTATTTCAACTCTTCCCGTTTGTTTTTTTGTAGTTACTGAAACCGTCGGTTCATATCCGTTTTGTACTGAGCTTGTCGAAGCAAGTTTCTTTTTTCGTCAACAGCGTAAAATGCATTGTTGATCAAATTGAGAATCACTCTTCCTATCTCCTGTGGCACCACACTTATTTTTCCGATTGACTTGTCAAAATCAGTTTTTATCTCTGCATTGAAGTTTTTATCCTTTGCTCTTAAGCCATGATAAGCTAATCGTAAATATTCATCAGCAAGTTTATTAATGTCTGTTGGCTCTTTTTGGCCACTGCTGCTGCTGGCTATGTTGCAGCATATCCTTTTCACAATAGCATCGGCTCTTTTGCCATGCTGATTTATTTTATTTTCATTTTCTTTTATGTCTTTTGCAATTGCTTTCGCATCCTCATAATTCCCTTTGTCTATTTCCGATTCCAACTCATCAGCCAATTCTTTATTAACTTCTGAAAAATTATTGACGAAGTTTAATGGGTTTTGAATTTCATGGGCAATACCTGCTGTCAATTCGCCAAGCGAAGCCATTTTTCAGATTGAATAAGCTGTTGCTGCGTTGCCTTCAAATCATTTAATGACTTGCTTAATTCTTCAGTTCGTATTGAAACTTGTTCTTTCAATTCCTCATTCTGGGCCTTTAAAGCTTTCACCGGCCAACTTTCACCGGCAGCCAGGTGCGCAGATGGCTCCGATACATGTAAATGAATTGCATGCCAACGATCATTGTCCCATTGAAATACAGTTGATCGTCTTCCATAATAATTGTTTTCGATCCCATCCAGCGTGTAATTTATTTCATAAGTGGCATGAACAATTCCAACAGCATCCAGAACCTCGGAGTGTATTTCTATAAAATGAAGTTTGGCTCCTGCAGGCAGCTGCTTACCAAACACTCTAAAGATCTTGTCCATGTATTCATTGTAGCTATTAAAGATCTCATGTTTACCTGTTCCGAATCCTTTAATACTATCCGACATTATATCCCGCAAGTCTGTTTCCGGATCTGCTGTCTGGCCCAATATAGCAGAAACTAATCTGTGAAAAGTTTCCAATAGCAATTCAGGTTTGCTTTTATTTTCCATCAGGCTCTATTTGAACGCAAAGGTCAAAAAATATTAGTGGATATGAAGAGAAATGACAAACTCAGACCCTCTCCTTCTTTTGTTTTCCACTTTTATCTCTCCACCATGCGCTTTGATAATATCATAAGCTAAACTCAATCCCAATCCAGTTCCTTGTCCTGTTGGCTTTGGTAGTAAAGAATGGTTGAAATATCTTTGTCCAATACTTTTTGAGGAGATACCATTACCATTATCCTCAACACTTATTTCCACCTATAGCTAGCTTTACCGTTTGTCTCTTTTGTACTTACTGAAACTGTTGGCTCGTATCCGTTCAAATTTTGTTTTCTTTTTTTCACTTACGGCATAAAATGCATTGTTGATCAAATTCAAGAATAACTCTGCCGATATCCTGCGGAACGATATTTATTTTACCAATTGCTATTATCAAAATCAGTTTTTATTATCTGCATTAAATGATTTGTCTTTTGCGCGTAAGACCATGATAGGCCAATCTCAGATATTCATCAGCCAATGCATTAATATCTGTCGCTTCCTTTGCCCGCTGCTTACTCTTGAATGTTGCAAGCATCCCTTTTACAATAGCAGTCGGCGCGTTTGCCATGAAATGCGATCTTTTCATTGTTCTGTTTTATGTCATTTGCAATGGCTCTTCATCTCTTTTATATCATTTTCATTATTCATTTCGTCTATCAACTCATTATTTACTTCAGAAAAATTATTGACGAAGTTTAACGGGTTTTGTATCTCATGTGCAATTCCTGCGGTAAGCTCTCCAAGCGAAGCCATTTTTTCTGATTGGATGAGTTGGGCCTGGGTAGATTTCAAATCTTCCAATGATTGCTTTAGCTGCTCTGTGCGGTGAGCAACTTTTTTCTTCCATTATTCGATTTTCTGCGTCGCAATTTTTTTGACCGATAGGAAATAAACCCCCATAAGGCTGCAACGAACAACAATCCGAAAACTTGTATATGCCCACCAGGTGCGCCACCACGGAGGGCTAATGATCACCGTAACTATTTTTCTCCTGCAATACCAGAACTGACGTATAAGCTTTCGCCAAAAGCTGTATTTCCCGGGAGGAATATTGAAATAATAAGCTTTATGTAAACCTCCTTCACGCCAATCCGCGTCATAGTTTTCCAGTTTATAATAATACCTGGTGCCCTCGGCATTGATGTAATGCATGGCTATAAATTCAAAGAGAAAATATTCTGCCGGTAATTCAGCTTTATTTCACTTGCTTTATAGACGGGTTCTTTTAAAACATTTCCGCTTCCTGGTTTTACAGACTGGTTGCCTAAGCGGAAGTCCGTAATGTTTAAAATTGGTATGTTCGCATTAATGGAAAACTCCCGGGAAAGAATGCATAATAACCATTCTGATCACCGATATATAGTTTTCCATCAGCGCCCTTAAGATTATCTGCAAATAAAAAGAGTTATGATGAACGCCAAAATCTGGTCCAAAAAAGTGGCGTTGATTCGTTGATTATCTACTTTCACAAGGGCATCGGACAACTCAGCCAGAGATTTTTTTCATTGTCCTCTGTTATACCAATCACATTGTTTATTACCCGGTCTTCGTTTAATGGTTTAAATTTCGAAAAGTTAGCCACTGAGGGATCGGCACCCGCCAAATCGCTTGATTGGTGCCTGCCGCACATTGTTCCGGATGCATCTGGCAAATGCTGAGAATGCCTGGATCATCGACGGTTCCGCTTCGAAAAAAGTGTTTAAATTTGTCTGCACTGCGATCCACAGGCGGTTTAACCCACTACGAGTGCCTACCCACAGATCGCCATCTTTATCTTTCAAGAGCGCAGATCACAAAGTTATTACCTAAGGCTTGTGCTGCTGTCCCGGGACTCATGCGCAAAATGAGTAAAGGTTTGTTTGCTTGCCTGCATACGATCAACCCATTGGCGGTTCCTATCGAACAATGGATTTGTCTATGACATTTATCGCATTAATAGTATCATTCCCAGGCTATTATTGTCGGTGGGGTTATGTTGATACCTGGTGAAAATACGGAACCGGGATCAAGGAGTCTTTCAGACCTTTAAAGGGTACCAATCCATAATCTCCACCTCGGGCGGGTCTGACTACATTAACGGATTCAGAAATTATGCCTGCAGCATCACCGGCGCCAGGGAAAATCCTTTTTCCACCCGACTTATTATTTCGGATAAGTCCATCGTCCGTCGTCACAAGCCATAGGTTTCCATTGTCGTCTTCAAAAAAACTATTTGCGTCTGTCCCCAATCTGAAATAGGGGAATATTTTTAAAAGGATCGACCCAGTAAAGCGAGCTGGTTGGGCGGGTGCTTGGGAGAAATGTGACCTATCCATAATGCGCCATCCCACAGAGTAGAAGGCGCACCAACTTGAGATAATCTCCCTGGGTCATTAGTGATGTTGAATCCCTGGTGAGATCATAATGGGTATTTTTAGTTTGGGGATCGTAGCGGGCTATACCATTATCCAGAGTACCTATCATATTTTCCCTAAAGCATCTTCTGTAATAAAGCTAACAATATCATCCGTATCCGGCTCATGTTTTGTTATGGGAGGTCTGCTCAATTTTTCTAGGGGTTCAGGATCGTAAGGAAATTTTTAAAACTCCCGTCACTCCTGTTCAATTGTTGCAATCCATTTTCGCCGCAGGTGCCCAACCCCAGAAATTGCCCTTGCTATCTTCAAAAATACTCCCGACCCTGTCATCAGCAATACTGGAAGCGTCATTTGGTTCATGGAGGTAACGAATAAATTTTCCAGTTTTGGTATCGAGGAATTAAGTCCACCCTTTTTTGAGGATTATGAAAAGTCAACGGGCCGCCACAACCAATCCATAGTTTGCCAGCTTTATCTTCGTATTCAGTCCACACTAAGTCATCGCTGATACTGGAGGCATCATTAGCATGATGATAACAATTTGTAAAAAGTTTTGGTTCGCATGGATCAAACCGGTTTAGTCACATGGTGGGTGCCGATCCAAAAGAAGAATACCATTATGATGATCTTTGTATGATGGCGAATACAGAATCGACTTGTCGAGGCTGCTTGGATTATTTGGATCGTGGTGGTAGCATTTTGTAAGAGTCCCGACTCTCCGCATCAAAGCAATCCATTCCTTTGGAAAATGTTCTATCCATATTCCCAAACCCCGGGCATCGATACAGAGACTCCCAAGAGATCATTACTTGATAATGAATTTAGATTCTTTGGATTGCATTCTTATACACAGGTTGTAATTGCGACCATCGTGGCGGGCACAGGCCGCCTCCCGAAAGAACTGATCCAAAGAGAATACAACACCCATTGTCGCCGACCTGTGCTATGCCGGTAATGCCGTACGCAGTTCGTTTCTCCGGGCGCAGCGATTCCTGCTGAAAATAGTGTTTTGGGCGCTTGTTGCCACAACGTTTAACTTTTAACACTAACAACAATGCGAATACTGTTTTGACCGGAAGAGATGGTGCTGCGGCTGCATGTTTCAAATAATTTTGGGTAGATAAAATCGAAGGAAGAAATAAATATATCTATTCGGAATCTGCTTTTGTGTTTGAATAATAAACCCCAGCTCGCGCACCTTCCTTCCACTGCCCGTCGGGCAAAGGCAGAGGGTTTCCACCTTTGGCTTTCCCCCGCCGTGTGCTTTGATAATATCACATTACTTGCTCCACACGGAACCACCGATTTACACGGATTTGCGGATTTCACGGATTTATTGAGCAAGTTGATGCTGACTACTAATCAGTGTAATCTTTCGAATCGTAATAATCACCACCTGCCGGCTTTGCTTCGCCGTCCGCGTGCGCTGAAGCTATAGCGGTGACCCTGCAAGCTATGCGAAGGCACTTGCGAGGCTTTGGGCGTGATTCCAGACAATTGGCCGGCTGGACTAGCAAGCTCACTTCCCTTCACCTTCTTTCCGTGTTTGCTTTTTATTTCTCCCCATGCGCTTTAATAATATGCACGCCAGACTCAAACCCAATCCTGTTCCCTGTCCTGTTGGTTTTGTTGTAAAGAATGGTTGAAATATTTTATCAATAATCTTTTTGCGGAATGCCGTTAGCGCATTGTCTTTCACACTGATTTCAAACTCTGCCGTCGACCCTTTTTGTACTGAACTGATAACCACTAGGCTCATAATCCGCTGATCAGCTTGCTTCTTTTTTCGGTCCTACTGCATAAGAAGGCATTATTGATCAAGATTGAGAATAACACTCTTCCAATATCCTGCGGAACAATATTTACTTTTCCAATGCCTTCCTAGTCGGCAGATAGGCTTTCATCAAAATCAGTTTCAATAATTTGCATTAAACGATTTGTCCTTGGCGCGCATGACCGTGATAACGCAAGCCTTAAATACTCGTCAGAAAGTTTGTTGATATCTAGTTGGCTCCTTCTGTCCACTGTACTTGTTCTCGAATGTCCGCAACATGCCTTTTACAATGGCGTCCGCGCGCCTACCATGATGATTGATTTTTCTAATATTCTGTTTGATGTCATTCGCGATCGCTTTCACTTCTTCGATATTACATATCATCTTCATTATCCATTTCACCAATCAACTCATCGTTCACTTCAGAAAGTTATTAACAAAGTTTAGCGGGTTTGTATCTCGTGCGCAATGCCTGCGGTGAGTTCTCCAAGCGAAGCCATTTTTCGGATTGGATAAGTTGTGATTGAGTAGATTTCAAATCTTCCAGGGATTGCTTCAACTCGGCAGTACGTTCTGTAACCTGTTCTTCCAGTTCTACCTTCTGTTGAGAGATTAGCTGGTTTCGTTCTATTTCTTTTCTTTTGCTAATCGTTCTTTGCAAGCGCTTCCTGGGCTATTGTTTTTTGTAATTGCTGATAGCGTTGAAATAAGCTCCAGGAAAAAACCAAAAGCAGCCATATCAAGGCGATCTCTTCTAAATTATCAAACCGATTCACCAGCCACGCAATTAAATTCGGTATCTGTATACCGGTGTACTTTTTTAATGAGGAAAATAAAAAATCAAATAAGGGGATTAGCAATATACAAATGCCGGGCAAAACCATCGCTACCCGCCATCTGACTGATTTGTCGCTTGATCGTATGAACAGTGTAAAAGTAATGAAGAGGAAAAAAATTATTGCTCCAACATACGGTTCCCCCCTAAACTGAGGATAATAATTGTGTAAATACTTAAACCAATAAGGAATTTATCCCATCGCGGAAACATGTTTAAAGGTTTCAAGAAAATAACGCACGAAATGTACCAGGAAAAAAAAGTAAGTCAGTCACAAGACAGTGCTACTAAAAACCACTTCACAACTGGATGTTCCGGGAAAAAATATTACTATCATATATAAAGCGGGAGAGCCCTCTGCCCAAAAGCATTAAAGAAAAAACAGGTAAACACGCTTATGAACTATCAGGAAAAAATATATATTAAAAAGAGCTCCTAAAACAAGTAACCCAAATAAAAAGGATGGCAGGATGGATGGATCTATTCCACTAAAATATTTTTTATTACTTTATCTGTAAAGCCAAAATCTACATGCGGGAACTCGGGTTTGTCAGCGAAGGGACCAAAATTATCCCTTTCATAGATCAATAATTCTTTTCCGGGTTGTATTGTATAAGTAACTGTTGAGATTTGTTTAAGGTCATCCAGTTTGCTCCAGGGAACACCTGTTCCGGTTATTTTTATGATCCCATTTTCCATTCGGATCAAGTGTATACAGATCAGCGGAAGTGGCACTCCTGGATAATGCAATTTTTGCGTCATGGGTCATGCTATTTTTAAAGCGGTAAAGAAACCAATAAGTGTTTATTGAATGATCATGCCCATTCAGTTTGGTTATGTTGTAATGAAATTTATCAGCTATCGGAGATCTGCTTACCTGGTCAATTGTCCATTTGCCTTCAGCATCTTCAAGCATTTGACGGTAAGCATCATCAAGAACAATATTCGTTGCAGTGTCTATTGTTATTTCAAAAACAGGAGGCAAATTATTTTGCCCAAAAGCCATTGATACAAGACATACAAAGAGCGAGAAGGCAAAAAGTTTCTTCATGAAGCAGTTAGATTGTTTGGCAAAAGATAAACAACATTATTCGATTTGCTGAATAATGAATTCAGCAGTACAAAGTGTGCCCCGAGGGGATCACTTCGTGGCGGCGCAACAGGCGTCTAATAATTATTCATATGCGGCAGCAAAAAATATTCTATTCATCCGGGTAATTGAACTACAAATTCACTTCCCTCACCTTCCTTGGTCTCCACTTTTATTTCACCTCCGTGCGCTTTGATGATATCATAAGCCAGGCTCAAAACCCAAACCTGTTCCGCTGTCCTGTTGGCTTTGGTTGTAAAGAATGGTTGAAATACTTTTTCCAATACTCTTTTGTGGAATGCCGTTGCCATTGTCCTTTACCCTTATTTCAATCCTGTCATTTAATTTTTTGTTTGAACTGAAACAACTGGTTTATAATTTTCATCAGCTGCTTTTTTTCTTTCGGTCACTGCATACAAGAGCAGAAAGCAAAAGTTTCTTCATGAAGCAGTTAGATTGTTGGCAAAGATAAACAACATTATTCCGGATTTGCTGAATAATGAATTCAGCAGTATAGGTGTGCCCCGAGGGAGTCCACTTCGTGGCGGCGCAACAGGTGTCTGATAATTATTCATAAGCTGGCGAGCAAAAAGATTCTATCATGCAGGCAATTGAACTGATAAACTCACTTCCCTTCACCTTCCTTCGTCTCCACTTTTATCTCACCGCCATGGGCTTTAATGATATCATAAGCTCAAGCTCAAACCCAATCCTGTTCCCTGCCCTGTTGGTTTTGTGGTAAAGAATGGTTGAAATATTTTATCCAATACTTTTTGAGAAATACCGTTGCCATTATCAGCTAACTTTTATTTCAACTTTGTCCATTATGCTTTTTTGTACTGACTGTAACTGTTGGTTCGTATACCATTAGCGATCTTGCTTTTTCTTTTCATCCACTGCATAAAAAGCATTGTTGATCAAATTCAATAATCACTCTTCCAATATCCTGCGGAATGATATTTATTTTCCAATTGAGTTCATCGAAATCGGTTTTTATTTCTGCATTGAATGATTTGTCTTTTGCACGAAGACCATGATATGCTAACCGCAAATATTCATCAGCACAACTCATTAATATCTGTAAGTTCTTTTGTCCACTGCTCGTTCTTGAATGTTGCAGCATGCCTTTTACAATAGCATCGGCACGTTTGCCGTGATGATTTATTTTTTGTTCGTTCTCTATTATGTTATCTGCAATGATCTCAATTGCCGATTGCATATTACCTGTTGCTCAATTCAGTTATTCATCTCATCCGACCAACTCCTTATTCACTTCAGAAAAATTGTTCACGAAGTTTAACGGGTTTTGTATCTCATGTGCAATGCCGGCGGTCAGTTCACCGAGCGAAGCCATTTTTTCGGATTGGATGAGTTGGGATTGGGTGGATTTTAAATCATCTAATGTACTTCTTAGCTCAGCTGTTTGCCTGTTTACTTCTTCCTGGAGAATTTTTTGTTGGTTTATGGCCTGCTGCTTTTTTTTCATCTGATAATTGCACTACCTGTTTTGCATTTTGCCGAACTTCTCTTATTATCTCTCTAAACCGCAAAGCAACATAGACCAGTAATGACAACGGAAATGAAAGAAAAAGTCCGGAATAGTATAGAAATACTAAAGAATAATTTAATTCGGGGTTCACTAAAGAAGAGGTAGCTAATAATAGCCCAAAAGACAGGCATAATAAAACTCCTGTCAGCACAGCCCATTGGGCTCCTTTTAATGTTTTCCAGGACGTAATAATATAGTACGCATAAAGGAATAATATCAGTGAAGCCTGTAAGATTAATATTATATATTTTTCAGAATATAATTGAGTAATTGCCTCAATAAGTATGACCGATACTGCTATTTTAAAAAAGCGTAGTTATTTTTCGTTTGAATATCCGGAGCATCAGCACTATAATCAATGTCATGACTATAGCTCTTAATATGGGTGCCACTAAAGCAAAAAATCTAAGAACAAAAAATGAAACCCCGGGGCTGGAATATGTTTCGCAATAAAGCAGGAGGTAAGAATTGTTGTAGTTGCCCCTATTAGCAAAAGGTTTTTTCGACCGGATTTTGAAAAGCCAATAACCAAAAAGCAGGCATAAGATAGCGTTTACAGATAACAACATAGTTCTGTAAAAGCGTTCCTGCATATAATAACTGAAATGTTCTGTAATGAACTCAGGACTGGTTATTGAAACGAAATAGCGAAGCCGTTCTTCGGATTTTAAATGGTAGGGCGGAAGCGGAGAAAGAAAATCCACAAAATGTACGGCAATAGTATGCTGATTGTTCTTTTCAATATTTAAGAGGAACAGGGAATTGGTATATTGGGCTAAACTCTTTAAAAGGTTCGCCATTTGTTCCGGTATTACCAAAAGTATTTAGCAAATTTCCGTCAACATAAACTTCTGATGCTGCCCATGAATTCATGTAAAGACCAAGTACCGTATCTCTGAAAGCTGTGTCTAATTTTATCTTTATTCTTAACCAGCCTTCCAATCTTCCGTTTTTATCCGCAAATTTTCCCAGATAACTCCGATGGTTTTATTTTCTTCCATCCTGCACTACTTATATCTTTTTAGCCCATGCGATGTCATTTCCTTGTTTGAAGAGCCAGCCATCTGTATTGCCTAATGCTATGGAATGCGAGGTTGCCATAGCGGGGAAATAGTTACTGTTGTATCCTGCGCGATTTTCCGGCTGTTAAGAATACAGAAATAACGATAAAGCTGTAACAATATTTTCATCTCAAATGACATTCAATTATCAGTTTATGTTCATGGTAACAGAATTATAAATTCAGAACCCTCACCTCCCTTCGTTCTCACTTTCAATTCCCCACCATGTGCTTTAATAATGTCATATGCCAAACTTAATCCCAATCCCGTTCCCTGCCCCGTTGGCTTTGTAGTAAAAAATGGCTGAAATATCTTATCTAAAATTTTTTGCGGAATTCCGGTGCCATTGTCTTTCACTTTTATTTCAATCCTATCATTTATTTTCTTTGTACTTACTGTAACTGTCGGGTCATACCCTAACCCTTCCTCCTTTTGCCTTTCACCCACTGAATAAAATGCATTGTTGATCAAATTCAGAATAACTCTTCCGATATCCTGGGGTATGACATTTATTTTTCCAGCATTATTATCAAATTCAGTTTTGATGTCTGCATTAAATGATTTGTCTTTTGCTCTTAATCCATGATAAGCCAACCGTAAATATTCATCACACAAAGCATTTATATCTGTCAAGTTCTTTTTGGCCGGCTGCTTGTTCTTGAATGTTGCAGCATTCCTTTTACAATAGCATCCGCTCTTTTGCCATGATGGTTTATTTTTCTCCTGGTTTTCTATTACGTCATTCGCAATTGTTTTTGCATCCTCCAAATTTCCTTTATCCATTTCACCTTTCATCTCGGTAAGCAGTTCTTTATTCACTTCTGAAAAATTATTGACGAAATTCAACGGGTTTTGTATTTCATGCGCTATACCTGCAGTGAGTTCTCCCAGTGAAGCCATTTTTTCCGACTGGATAAGTTGAGCCTGGGTTGCTTTAAGTTCTGTAAGTGCAGATTGTATTTCCTCTCTTTGCTTTTTAGTTTCCTCGTAAAGATTTGCCAGCTCTACATTGCGAAGTTTATATATTTCTGCTTCTTTTTTGACTGCTCTACCTTATGCGTTATCTCCAGGTTAATAATTTTCTGGCTAAAGGATTTAGAATGGATGTCACTTTCAAGAGAATTATAAGTTTCCAAATGTAACAATGCTTTTCGTGTTGATTTTGTTGCTTAAATATTTTGTAAAAACTGCCTGTGAATTTTCAATAAAGTATCCTGGGCGCCTGTTGCCTCGCCAAGTGTAAGGGCATTATTAAGAAATTGCAACTGGTGTTTTACCTGGTTTTCCTCATCAAGCCCAGGGTTTGTCCACTCTGCCATGGCTAACATAAATTTCGGCCTGTCCTTTTTATCAGCTATCTGTTCCCTTATTTGCAGGCGTTTGCTGTGCCCGTTCAAACGCGGCACTGTGATTGTTTTGCAGGTATTCGATTTTGGCTAAATGAAATAACACATTGGCTTCTCCTTTTTTATCTTCAACAGAACGGGACATAGACAGGCTTTGCTGAAAAAAATTCAATTGCATTGAGGTAATGCCTTGCTTTAAATAAATATTGCCAATATTATCGAGGCTACCGGCCTCTCCCCATTTATCTCCCGCCTGCCTTCGTATAACAAGACTTTGGTGATAATAGTCAAGTGCATTACCATAGTCTCCCAATTCATCGTAAATAGTGCCTAAAGTATTAAGTGTATAGGCTTCCGTTACCCAGCTATTTATTTCCCTGCCTGTGGACAGACTTTTTAAAATATATTCCAGAGCCTGTTCCAGGTTACCCATATATTTATTGGTAACACCGATATGATAATAAACTAATGGTTCAACCTCACGGTAATTTGTAAGTTTAATTAATTCTAAAAGATTTATAAAATAGTTCCAGGGCAGATTTGTAGTTTCCTAAATTGCGCTGTATAATTCCAAGTCCTGTGTATATGTATCCCTGGCCGGCGACGTCTTTCAACGACTCGTATAATTTGAAGGATTCTTCACAACAAACCTGTGCTTCGTTGTTTTTGGACAGACGAATGTTGCAGAATCCCATCGTGCGTAGTGCATCTGCCTTACCCCTCTTGTATAACCAACGTTTTCTGCCAGATCATGCAGCCTTCTTTACTTAAAACCAATGATTGGGTTGAATCATTAACACGTATTTCCCAGGCCTGTTGATTGAGCTGATCTATTTCATCTTTGGCAATGGGTGTTCCTGATTCATTGTCCATAACAATACGGTATAATAAATTCTGTAATAGAGATGTGTTGTTGACTACTTCTCTGTCATATCATTCAAGCTCTGTTAGTACCCAGGCATCAGGCGTTGCTAATGGCTGATCGGTGCTCAGCTTTATATATAAAAAAAGTTGGAAGTTTATAAGCCGCCAGCCATTTGATTTCGGTTTCCAGGATAGCCTCACCTAATGCCATGATGCCCCAGGGACACATAACTTGTTTATCATACAGATCCGTTTCATTTATCTGATCAAATAAATCCTTAACTGCTTTTATTTGCTCATCCATAGTAGTTAAAAATTGATCTGGTGTCAAATTACCTGAAGCGACAGACAAATTCTTGAAGAATTTCCCAAAGTCTTTCTCATCCTCTTGTGACCAATATCTAAGCATGCTGGTCCCGATAAAACTTAAATATTGCAGAATCTCCAGCACACTTCTGGTAGTTTCTTTGGGTCTAAAATCCATGTTTTCCATTGGGATTTTTGCATAGAGTCGCCTGCATATTTTCATTTCTTTTATAATGGCATTGAGTAAAAATTGCTTGAACATATTGAGAAGTTAGTGATTTATTAATACTTGTTAATTCCAGGCTCAAATTTTTACAGGTAACTGTACAATGAACTCTGTGCCCTCACCTTCCTTTGTTTCCGCTTTTATTTCCCCTCCATGTGCTTTTATAATATCATAAGCTCAACGATAAACCCAATCCTGTTCCCTGTCCTGTTGGTTTTGTGGTAAAGAATGGCTGAAATATTTTATCTAATACTTTTTGAGGAATGCCATTACCATTGTCGTTCACTTTTATTTCAATCTTGTCCATTATTCTTCTTTGTACTTACTGTAACTGTTGGTTCATATCCTTCAACCATTCTTGTTTCTTTTTTCATCCACTGCATAAAAGGCATTGTTGATCAAATTGAGAATAACTCTGCCGATATCTTGCGGAATAATATTGATTTTTCCAACTGCTGTTATCAAAATCAGTTTCAAATGTTGCATTGAAAGATTTGTCTTTTGCTCGTAAGTCCATGATAAGCCAAGTCTTAAATATTCATCGGCAAGTTCATTTATGTCGGTTAATTCTTTTTGTCCTGTGCTTGTTCTTGAATGCTCCAACATGCCTTTCACTATGGAATCTGCACGCTTTGCCATGATGGTTTATTTTTCTTCATTCTCTTTTATATTGGTAATTATTCTTCTTTAATTGTCTTTCATTCCTTTCACCATTCGTCTTCGACCTTTCAACTTTTAATTCTTCAATCAGTTCTTTATTCACCTCGGAAAAATTATTCACGAAGTTTAAAGGGTTTTGTATCTCATGGGCAATCCCTGCAGTGAGTTCGCCAAGCGATGCCATTTTTTCCTGACTGGATGAGCTGGGATTGCGTGGACTTTAGATTGTTCAGCGTTGTTCTTAGTTCCAAAGTTTGCCTGTTTACTTCTTCTTCGAGGATCCCTTGTTGTTTTATGGCCTCTTCTTCTCTTCTCTTTCGTCATTTGCACCACCTGCCTGGCATTTTCTTCTACATCCCTGATAATTTCTCTGAATCGAAGTGAGACATACACAACCAAAGAAAGGGGAAAGGAAAAATAAAAACAGGATAGGAAAACCAAACGTCGCCCCAAATCTGTCCAGGGACAACAGCGTGATCAGTATTACCACGAAAATCATTGAAAGTAACAAACCTCCAACAATAGCCCACTGTGCCCCTTTCAGTTTTTTCCAGGAAGAGACCAGGATGTATATAAAAATGAAAAGGTAATAACAATATTGATTGTCAAAGAAACTCCGTAAAAATTAAAAAAATAGTGAGCCCTCCCAAGATTGAATAAACAATTAAAAACGTTTAAAGTTCCGGTATAGTCTAAAGTTCAAAATTGTGATCATGATCATAAACGTACGTCACAAGAACCATCCAGATGCAAAGCTTCTGCAACAGATCATTCATTTCGTGCGCTAAAAATGAAATACCAGTGTCAGTAAGAGGAAACCGCGCCAGGTTCGACAAAGCAGAAAAGCTGGAATACACGGCGATCAGTACCAGGGTTCTTTTTCTCTTTGGATTTTGAAAGACCAATAACCAAAATAGCACGGCTAATAATGAAGTGACCGAGACCCAAATGCTCCTGTACAACAATGTTACCCGGGAAACATTTGAAGTAAACAGATCATACTTAGGACCCGCAAACATTATAAAATAACGTAGCCCGGCCGTTTCAAAGCGAGTACCTCCGATCGTTTCTGACTTTAATTGTCGCGGTGGCACAGGCGCGAGAGATAATCCACGAAATGAATAGCCAGTAAATGTTCTTTTTCCGGTTCGATATTGGCACGCACTGAATGGTTTGTCAATAGGATTGTATTCTTTGTAACTTTTACCATCATACCCGGTGTTACCAAAAGAAGCCAAAAATTTCCATCAATATAAATATCAGTTGCTGCCCACGTTCCTCTCCGGACACCTATGGGAATATCATGAAAGCTACTATCCAATTGAAATTTTAACCTGAACCACCCTTCGGCCCTCCCGGTTTTGTCAGCATACCTGGCGGATAACCCGGTTGGATTCATTCTTTCCCAGTCACGGTCTTCTAACTTCTTATTTGCCCAGGAAAGATCATTTCCCGGTTCTAAAAAGCCATTCATCCATTGGAGATAAAAGAATTACCTGCTTATTATCAAACATCTTCGCAGAGAGGATCACCAATGAATCCTGCGCCATGCCAAATTGAAAAGCGAAAAAAGGAATAATAAACGCTACTATAAACTGACTTCATATTTTAATTCAGATAACTGGTAATTGAATGATAAACTCGATCCTTCACCTTCTTTCGTCTCCACTTTTATTTCACCGCCATGTGCTTTGATAATATCATACGCCAAACTCAAACCTAATCCTGTTCCCTGCCCTGTTGGCTTTGTTGTAAAAAATGGCTGAAAAATTTTATCGACAATATTTTGTGGAATGCCGCTCCCATTGTCAGCTACTTTAATTTGAACACTCCGACCCTCTAAAGTTGGGCTGAATCGAGCTGTTGATATTGACACTGTAGGCTCAAACCCTATACCTTCAACCTTTTGCTCTTTCATTCACGGCATAAAAAGCATTATTGATCAAATTGAGAATGACTCTTCCAATATCCTGCGGAACGATATTTATTTTTCCAATCGTATTATCAAAATCAGTTTTGATTTCTGCATTGAAGCTATTTGTCTTTTGCACGTAAGCCATGATAAGCCAGATCGTAAATATTCATCACACAAGTGCATTGATGTCTGTTAGTTCTTTTTGCCCGCTGCTTGCTCTTGAATGTTGCAGCATTCCTTTTACAATAGCATCCGCACGTTTGCCATGATGATTTATTTTTTCTTCATTCTGTTTTATATCAGTCTGCAATTACTTTCACTTGCTTCGACTGTCTCACTTGTCAGCAGTTACTTCATTTCAGTTCATCAATCAATTCATTGCTTACGTCCGAAAAATTGTTTACGAAGTTTAATGGGTTTTGAATTTCATGTGCAATGCCGGCGGTCAGTTCACCAAGCGAAGCCATTTTTTCTGATTGGATGAGCTGTGCCTGGGTAGTCTTGAGATGACCGAGCGTTTGTTCTATTACTTCGTTTTTGTTTTGCAGAAGCAGTTTGGCTCTCCTTTCTTTTCGATTATTGCGGTGAAAGAAAAAAGCAATAAGAAGCAGAATCGCCAGGCCGGCTATTAATGCATATTGCTTTAATTGATTTTGATAAGCCACCTTTGCTACCTGGATCTCTTTTTGACGTTCTTCTTCGCGTGCAACCAATGTTTGAACGGCTTCAATATTTCCCGCGCCAAATATGCTGTCTTTATATGTGTCTGCTATTTTAAGATACTGTAAGGATGACTTAGTGTCTCCCGGCTCATACAATTCAGACAATAAAGCAGCTGCTTCAAGTATCGTTTTCTTTGGTTAATAACCTTCGATTCTTCGAGACCTTTATGTGCGTAGTGAAGAGCTGAGTCGGCGTTATTAGTATTCTTATAAAATGCTGCAATCTTATTGTATGCATAAGCTGAAGCCCTGCGTTCATTATTTTTGAGGGCGATTTGAAGGCTTTTTTGGTAGAACTCCAATGCCTCGGCCGGTTTACCTGATTTTATTTTTATATCTCCGATGGTTTGATAGACCAGCGGCTCTTCATAATTATATTTTCCAAAAGTTTCAACAGCTTTTTGCTCATAGAAATTGGCTGAATCCAACTGGTTGAGTCCTGTAAATGCAACCCCCATGTCGAAATACGCATAAGCCAATCCTTCGTCATTCGATCCGTATTCCTGGTTTATTAGTATATACCTGCGCAGATAATTTATTGCTGTCGGATAATCCTTCAGTATGATATAGGCCTCACCGATACCATCCAGGGCCGGTCCAGCTAAGGGTTCTAAATGATACTCTTGTGCGAGTTGCAAGGCTTTAAAACCCAGTTCAAGAGACTTAGGCAAATTACCGCGCTGTTCCGCTACGATACACATAAATCCAAGTACGCTAATTTGCCCGGGTATATAGTTAATTTTTTCGCGCAGATTCGAGGGCCTGTTGACCATACATGAGCGACGAATCTGTATTTCCCAAACGATGCAAAAGGCAGAGCGCTATTTGAGCATTGATCCGGCTCGTATCATCTCTTGCTTCATTTAACCGCTTGTGTAAACTGTCAATCGCCTGCCTCTTTTGAGCAAAACCAAAACTGCATCCAAGTGAAAGCAGGAAAATGTAAATCAATTTTATTCTGATCGATCGGATCATATCGGCAATTGAATGATAAACTCACTTCCTCTCCTTCTTTAGTTTCCACTTTTATGTCTCCACCATGTGCTTTAATAATATCATATAGCCAGTGATAACCCCAATCCTGTTCCCTGCCCGGTTGGTTTAGTTGTAAAGAATGGCTGAAATATTTTGTCCAGTACTTTTTGAGGAATACCGTTGCCATTGTCTTTTACTTTGATCTCGATCTTCAACCTTCCATTAATGTGGCTTAATTGAAGCTGTTCGATATTACAGCTCTGGCTCATATCCCGACATATTCCACCTTTTTCCTTTCACTCACTGCATAAAAATGCATTATTGATCAGGTTGAGAATAACCCTGCCGATATCCTGGGGTATGATATTTATCTCGCCGACATTTTTATCAAAATCAGTTTCAAATTTTGCATTGAAGGATTTGTCTTTTGCACGAAGACCATGATACGCCAGTCTTAAGTATTCATCAGCCAGTGCATTTATATCAGTTACTTCTTTTTGCCCTGCTGCTTGTGCTGAATGCTGCAGCATTCCTTTCACAATACCATCGGCTCTTTTGCCATGATGATTTATTTTTTCTAAATTCTGCTTTACATCTTTAGCAATAGCTATTGCATCTTCAATATTTCCTTTATCTAATTCCATTTTCATTTCTCATCCAGCAATTCACTACTTACTTCAGAAAAATTATTGACGAAATTCAACGGGTTCTGTATCTCATGTGCAATGCCTGCAGTCAGTTCGCCAAGCGAGGCCATTTTCTCCGATTGCACCAGTTGCTGCTTGGGCCTGTTTCAGATCTGTCAATGTTTTTTCTACCTGTTGCTTGGCAGCTTCGAGTTTATTGAAATCTTCATAGCGCGCATAAGCAGTGGAGAATGCATCGGCCACATGTTGTATCAATTCTATTTCTTCTTCTCCTAATTGCGTCTAGTGTTGGCTACATACAACATGCCCTGTAAGAATAGGAAGAAAATGCAAATAGAATCCGCCCTTTGGAAGTGATCTCAAATATTGTTCCTTGATGACAATGATGCCCTGTTGCACGAGGATATCAGCATAGTGCAATAATATCTACTTCGTCCCAATGACTGATATAGATTTTTTATTTTTCCAATGATTCAGCATCATCGGCAAAATTCCCCGGTGTATCATACGGCAAATGAAATGCACCGATCGCTTTTCCATCCGGCGTTGAAAGAAAAGTATGAATGAGTTGTTGTGCAGTCATCCATGATGAATACACCGCAGCGTATAAACGGAATACCAAGAACGGTGAGTTCGTTCCATATCAATGGTGTGATCCTGTCAAGGTCAGCAATCGTTCGCATGGAAGCAATATCTGCATCGAACACGATCAAGAGCAGCTTGCTTCACCGCTTCTCTTGCATTGGCTTCTGATGTTTGTAATTCCATATACCGCCTGGAATGTAAGGTCAATGATCGTTGCAAATCGTTTTAAAATTTTTATCTCTGCCTCATTATACGGAGCATCTGACCATGCGTATAAACAACCCACAGAGAAGTGGAAGGAAGGTGCCGTAATTGTTTTTGCCTCGGTCCCGGTGTCAGGAACAGGCAGTGGGCAGTCCTGATAATAAATTGTCATAATAAGATCTGAGTTGTTCTCCACTGCAATTCAGGATAATAATCTTCATTCATCAAGCCATGTATTCATAAATCTTTTCTAGACACAGGATGTTCTGACAACATCACCCATCCCACCAATGAAAGACTATCCCCATCTGGCAGATGCAGTAGCAGAATATGAATTGCGCCTTGCGTGATTCCTTATTAAGTAAGTCCAACACCACATCGAATTGGACTAATGCCAAGTTTTCTTAATTCAGTAAACACTATGCTTGGCGTAACAGAAAGATCATTGCTATTGTGCATGGCCATTGCTTTGCCTACGAACTTTTTCCAATGCAGCTTCAATAGGTGGCTTCTCTTGGCCTGCGCTTCGGCTTTTGCAGGTCAAAGTACCGTCGAAAAGTAAGATCAACGATTCTTTTAAAACGGTTCAGGATATTTATTTCATCCTCTAAATAAAGGTTCTTCTTGTCCAGGCATAAAACAATCCTTCCGAAAAAGGAATATAATATCCATATTCCGTGTGCTCATAATTCGTCGGAGGAACATAATCAGGTGATGAATAAAAAAATGGCAATTGGTAATAAGATCTTAAGTTCTTCGTCTCTCATTTCAACAATATAATTTTCTTGCTTTATCCAGCTTTCATATTGCTGCTCTAATGAATGATGCTGCGTCATTTCAATGGATCGTCTGAGTGTATGGAACTTTCCGTCTGAGGAAGTAGCAGCAGCATAAACATGGCAAGTATGAGAATCCTTTGAAAGCAATGCCACTCCACAACGTTTTGAATGAATATTTAATTTTTCTCAATTCTTCAAACACAACAGTTGTCGTTGAAGAAATATCATTACTTACTATGCATTGCCATGGCGCTGCTTCTGACCTTTTCCAATGCATGCTTCAATGGTTGCTTCTCTTGCCGTGCTTCGGCTTTCTTAAGATCCTGGTAACGGCGAAACGTCAAGAGAAAACAGAAGCAAATCGCTTCATGACCTGTTTATCCCTCTTCGCTGTGCGGCTTCAATGAAATGCCCAGACACAGCCTTCAGGAAATAATACGTTTGAATACTAAGATCGGGCACGTGTTCGATAGACTGACTTAAATAATTTTGTACTGTGCTTATTTTTTGAAATAATCTTCTTTTTCTTTTCCTGCCATGTAGTAGTAAAGAAAATCTTCTTTCTTTTGCCAGGTGCTGTGGAGATCTTCCAGAAAGGAATTGAATTCAGTGTCCAGTAATCCGGCGCTCTCACCACTTTACCATCAGCAAGATTACTGACTGACCAGACTTCCATTTGTGGTCTCCAGGAAATGGGCAATGCTGCAGCGCATATTTTCATCCCCAGTCTTTCCAATTCGGTGAACATGGTTGCCGTTGCAGAAGTTAACATCATCACTGCTATGCATCGCCATTGTTTTACTTCTCACCCGCTCCAATGAGGCTTCCATCCGCGCTTCTCTCGCCTGCACCTCGGCTTTTTGCAGATCCTGGTAGCGACGGAAGGTCAGTGAAAAAACAGAAGTGAATCTTTTCATTATTTGCCTATCCTCTTCTGAATGCTGCTGCAATGAATACGTCCATACAGCGCCTTGTTCAAGGTAAAAGCTTCACTGATACATGTCTGGAAATTCATGGATGGGTCGCGATAGATAATCAGGTCTTGCATTTAATAACTTAACGTAATCTTCTTTTTCTTTACCAGCCAAAACTTTCCTGAAACTCCTTCCTTCCTCTGCCATCCTTCATATAAATTCTGCCAAACCGGATGGGCATTCATATCAAATGAATCAACCAGCACCTTTACTGTTTTTCCCTCGTCAACATTACTTACCGACCATACTTCCATTGTTTTATTTTTGCTGATCACGGAAATGCCGCACCGGAGGTTCTCTATCCCTAATTTTTCCAGTTCGGTAAACATAGTTGCTGTTGCAGAAGTGACATCATCACTGCTATGCATCGCCATTGTTTTACTTCTCACTCTTTCCAAACTGGTTTCTATTTGTGCTTCTTTTGCATTGGCTTCCGCCTTTTGAAGATCGAAATAGCGTTTAAAGGTCAGGTCAACAACCGATGCAAAACGTTTCAGAATATTCTTGTCATTGTCATCAAATGGTTTTTCCGCCCATCCATAAAAACATACCATGCGTGAACGCTATGAAGTAGCCATGCTGTTCATAATCCGTGACTGGGCAGCCGGTACCAACATCTTTGCATGCGAAGCCAGTCAAACTTTTGTGACTATAAAAGTTGACTTGATCTTTCGTAATACGATTTTAATACATCGCCCTTCAGCACAGGGAAATAATCGTCACCAACGCATCCAGCTATCATAAATTTCTTTGAGCACAGGATGGTCGTCCAGTATCGGCAGCCCGCCAACTCAACCGAAAGATTATCTTCTGGCTTCGGTACTTGTTGAAGTATACAATAAATTTTTCCTGTTCTCTTGATCTTGCAAAGCTGAGTCCCCGAACGGGATCGTTTTGATTCCCAGTCTCTTTAACTCATGTGAACACAACACCTCGCCGCAGAAGACAGGATCGGCGCTGTTGTGCATTGCCGTTGCTTTGCTTCTCAGCCACTTTCCAATGCTGCCCCTTCGATCCGTGCCTTCCCTTGTTCTGTGCTTCGGCTTGTTGCAGATCTTTGTAACAAGCATGAGGCGCGGCTGATCACCGTTGTGAACCTGCGATAGATTTTTAATTCGTCTTCTGTCAGTTCCCTGATCAGTCCAGGCATATACATCTACCCTCTTTGAACATAAAATAATACCCATACTGGATAACATCATGCGGATAGTCCGGATAAGTGATCTGCGGTTTTAATACCTGGTAGTATTCTTTGATCTGGTTACCTCTTAAAACTGCATGATATTCCTTTTGTACCAGCCAATTTTCAAAAACACCATCCAATACAGGATGTCCTTTCATTTTTATTTGGCCCACAACTTCAATCGAATCTCCCTGCTCTGTCGTATTCATTGTGGTAACCTCAGCCAATCGAGTCTCTTTATTCATCAATGCAACCCCGCATCTTCTTGGCGTTACACTTAATGATTTTAACTCCCGGTAAAAAACACTTATAGTTTCTGAAAGATCTTTTGAGCTGTGCATGGCCATCGCTTTTGCACGAACTCTTTCCAATGCCTGTTTCTATCTGTGCTTCTCTTGCCTGGGCTTCGGCTTTTTGCAGATCGAGATAACGGCGATAGGTTTGCCCAAATACACCGGCAAAATCGTTTCATGATCTTCGCATGTTCTTCCATCTACCGGTTCGTTTGTAAATGAAAAAGACAGTCCCATCTGCAAAAAAGAAATCGCTGTGAAATTCTTTTGATGGTAATGCATTTAAATCAAATTGGGTTGGATAAAATTTTAAATTGTTGATAGCGGTATAATATTGTACCAGGTCATCATCCAGCAGATCATATTGATAAAATGTTTCTTTGGCGTTCCATGCATTGTATAAAGACCTGAGCATTTTGTGCGCATCCAGGTCTAATTTTCCAATGATCAAGTTTAGCAATGCCGCCAGGCGTTGATCTTGCTGTCCAGACCTCAGCTACATATTGATCATTAAATATTAAAATCACCGCAACGATTCGTATGGATCCCGAGATATACAAATTCAGCAAACATGGTCGCAACAGTTTCTCCCACATCATTGCTGTTGTGCATCGCCATTGTTTTACTTCTAACCCTTTCCAGCGATGCTTCAATTTGTGCTTCTCTTGCCTGTGCTTCGGCTTTTTGCAGATCGAGGAAACGGGTATAGGATTGTTCAAATGCGATTGCAAAGCGTTTTGAATAATATTATTCTCCTTCATCAGTAAACAGCCTGTCATCATACTTGCCCATAGTAAACCAGATGTTCTTTAACCTGGAAAATGAACGAGCCATTCCTTTGTCGTCTAATACATATTGCTTTCTTTCTTCAGGAATAGTCACGGGCCTTCAGTGGTTTCAAAAATTTCCGGAAAAAATATTTTCTTCTGCGGAATAGAGTTCGGTAAAGAAGTCAAGGTTTGTATTTTACCTGGTCGTTAAATATCCTGTGATCAAACCAGAATGGATCTGTGATGGGTATGCCTGTTCAGGAGTCGATATCCACAGTCCCAGTTACCAGCTGCATCGATCTTGCTAAAATTTGCGTGATCGAATTTTATTCCGAGCCCTGATAATTGTTCAGTAACCACTTTAATTGCATCATGAAGCTCACTACTGTTGTGCATCGCCATTGACCGGCCTCTTACTCGTTCCAAGCCTGCTTCGATCTGTGCTTCTCTTGTCTGTGCTTCTGCTTGTTTGCAGATCGAGGAAGCAGGTGTAGGTTTGCTCGAAGACATTCGAAAATCGCTGAGCAATATTTAAGTCCGGCTCACTGACTTCTGCAGTTGTATGAATTACAAAGAACCCTTGCTTAAAGAAAAAATGATTGAATATCGCGTCCTCATGGGATACTTGTTCAAGGTTGATATTACCGGTTGGTATTCAGCAAAAGGTAAAAATTTCGAGATATAGTTTGTGAAGTTAACCCGCTCCTCACCAGCCAATTTCAATACCATGCGGGGCTGTTTATTTTTCCATGCATCATAAAGGCTTATCAGGACAGGTGTTTCAGTAAGTGGAATAAAAAGATCCTATTGGAATAACATCGCCTTTATTTGTAGTTGACCAAAGTTGGCACCTGTCATTTTCCCGGTCTATAATGCCAATATTAAACCGGTAGGGCCTAATGCCAAGTTCATTCAATTGCATGAAAAAGATGCGCAGCTGTTTCGGCCAGTTCATCGCTTTGCATGCGCCATGGTTCTTGCACGAACTCTTTCCAATGCAAGTTCAATCTCCGCTTCTCTTGCCTGTGCTTCCCCCAGTTGTTATATCAGCATACCGCTGATACGAGAGTTGAAAAACATTTCTGTGACCTCTTCCAGTATTTTTTTATTTGTTGCTTTGGAGTTACAGGTTTTGAAAAAGAAATGCTCAATGCTCCGCAACCCTATTGAGTAAGAATAATAATAAAACCGTTTTTGCCTTGTTTAATTTTGCGATCCGGCAGGTAACCTATTTCTTCCCTGTACTTTCGCCATTGCCTTCATTTCCTTTTCCGCGATGATAACTTTGGCAAATGCATCGCTGGCTTTTCATTTTTTCTGCCCAGCCTGTGGACAATTTGATTGGACCTGTAATCAAGCTCGATGACGCCCGTTACCCCATAATCAGAATAATAATAACTGGTGATCGTTCCTTTAGCATCGTTGTTTATGACGATCTCGGTGTTCCTCAGATCGGTGAACCCAAGTTTTTTAATTCTTTAAAAAATGAGGCTGCCAATGCCTGACAGGTCTTTCGGATGCTTCTCATGCTCATGGCGGCAATGCTTACTTTCTCAGTGCAGACTCGATCTTAAGCGCGTAGCTTCTCGCCGCCAGTTCTTTTTCCAGTTTAGCAGTTCGTTTTAACAGGTTTTGTTTGGAGTGGCTTGTACTCATGTTTTCTATCATCGGTGGAATGTTGATTATAAATTTACTTCGTTCGTTTTCTTCGAGTCTTCGCTTTAATTTCTCCATCGGCGCTTTTGATAATATCATTAATAGTCTGAATCACGGAGTTGGCACGGATTGGTGGATTTCACAGATTTCATTTTCAGAGAACAAGTCTTTTAAAGAAGTTAAGCTTTTTAGCTACCGAAATTGATTAACAGCCCAACCTCGAGGTCCGGTAAGCTTTCCAAGTGAATTCAATACTTGGGCAAGGTGCACATCTTCAAGTTCGATGATTGCCTTCAATTCAGCCAAACCCTTCCCCTCCACAGCAAAGTCTGCTCTCACTGGTTCCAATCGGCTCCTGCAAATTCTTTATAAAATATATCCTGCTCAATTTCCCTGGCATAACGTTAGTCCGAGCTCTAGATAGTTCCAAGGCCCAATGCTCGCTGATATATCACTTCCTGAAATCCGTTTCCGAGGAATTTATGGACCTCGAAGAAGCCCCGATAATTTTTTTCTGTTATGTCTTTATACTTTTAATTCTGACATGAAATAATCATTCCGTGTAATCCTTTAATCCAACTAATCCGTGATTCAGACAGGTAACTGAATCACAAACTCACTTCTTCCTTTCTCCCTCTTTCGTCTCCACTTTTATCTCACCGCCATGTGCC
>ERZ1370068.2335-contig-1490_pt1 | contig 39802 bp, 39 predicted proteins | sample MGYA00561227_ERZ1370068 | MGnify/ENA primary metagenome ERZ1370068 (study PRJEB38410, sample SAMEA6850437) | metagenome | study: Metagenomic assessment of the ecological functions of the soil: analysis of the soil microbiota associated with the... | reverse complement strand
ATCATACTTCGTTCAGTTGCGTATTGCTGCACTCGAGGAGTCGATCGAGACGCAGCGGCGTTGTCGCGCCGACGCGTCGCACGAGCTCGCGCACGCCGCTCACGAGCCTGCAGACGAACATCGAGGTCGCTGCAGCAGCAGGAGCGAGCTTGCACCCGAGCAGCGCGCCGGCTGCTCGCCGACCTCGAGCTGCGAGGCGCACGAGATGCGCGATCTCATCGCGGCGCTCGCTCGAGCTCGCCCGCGGCGAGCGCGCCCAGACCGAGTCGACGAGTTGCAGCTGCGACGAGGTCGTCGAGGACCGCCGTCGACCGGGCGCAGGCACGCGGTTCCCGAGCGTCCGCATCAACGCCCACGCTCGAGCCGACGACGACGGTCGAGGGCGACCGGACCGGATCGAGCGGCCGTGTGGAACCTGCTCGGAGAACGCAGGCAAGTGGACCGACGCCCGGCTCGAGCGTCGACGTGACGCTCTCCGGCGGCGAGCTGCAGCGTGCGCGACCACGGGCCCGGCGATCGCCGCCGGAGGACATGTGAGCACGTCTTCGACCGCTTCTACCGCTCCGCGGCGGCGCTGTCGATGCCCGGCGCCGGCCTCGGCCTCGCGATCGATGATACTGTTCGGGGCTGGCCGAGGCCGCACGGCGGCTTGGCACGTCTCCGCCGAGGGGGGCGCCCGGCGGCGGCGCGCTCCTACGTTTACGTCCCGCTAACTGAGGTCTTAGCCAGGACTCATGTCGCGCTGCTTTAAGCGAAAGGGCGTAGCGGCATCGAGACCCCTCCCAAGCAGCGGGTAACCTCATCCGGCCCGGTGCTCTGCTTTCTTCCCCTGGAGCGGAGCCCGGGCTTACCGCCGTCTAAGAGGCCGAGCACGCAGCCTCTGGAGCGCTGCATGCGCAGCCTCGAACGAGTCGACGATCTCGCCGACGTCCTCGATCGCTCCCTGCACGCGAAGAGGTTGACCCCGATGCTCTCGCCCCGGCGGCCGCGGATGTCGGTGAGCAGGCCGACGATTCCCTTCTTCGAGTCGTCCGACTGCATGAGGGCGTGGAACATTCCGATCTCACACGCGGTGCCGTCGTCGACCGCCGAGCCGTCGAGGATCGCGAGCATCGCGTTCGCCACCTTCCACCCCTAGGTCCTTCGACAGGATCCACGCTGCAGTCACATCCACGTCGACTGCGAGCTCGTGCTCGTGTGGCACGAAGACCTCGAAGGTCGGCGCGCAGCTGCGCCGCGCACTCGTCGATAGCGCCGCTCGTACGGCGTGAAGAGCGGTCCCGCGCGAAGTAGACCTTCACGCGGCGGGCTCAGCGACGACGCCGGCGGAAGATGCCGCGCGCGCTCGGCGAGCTCCGGCTCGGACTCGGACTCGGACTCGGGCTCGTCATCAGTGAGCTCGGGCTCGTCGTCACTCAGTCGAGTGAGCTCGGGCTCGTCGTTCACGACCTCTGCCTCGTCGCTCGCTCTGGCTCGGGCGTCGCCCCACGGATCCACGGCTTCGGCGCCGCTTGTCTCGATCACCGTCAGCGCCTCCGGCTCGGTGTCCCTCGGTGCCTCGACGGCGGCGGGCTCCCCAGCCGGGCGCAGGCACCTGACGTACGGCGCGCTCACCGGTCTCCGCCGAGTAGAACGCGACAGCCGGCGGCGGCACGAAGCGCGTCCGAGTGGCAAGCCACTCGGAGAAGCGACGATCACGAACGCAGCGGACATATCAGCGCGACGATCACGCCGGCGCGGAGGTGCGCGCGGTGCCGGCGATCACCGCCACGGCGTACGATCAACGCGAACTTCGGCTGCCGGCCGCAGCACGACGCCGCCGAATCCCGGGCCGGGGAGGCCCAGCTCGTAATGCGGCGTCACGCCCACGGCGGCTCGGCAGCCCCGCCGCCGAGCCCGAGGCGCGAGCGCGCGAAGGTCGTGTTCGTCAGCGCGTCCGCGGCCCGCCGGAACACCTCGACCGCCTCGAGCGCGCGCAGCGAGGCGTCGAAGCTGGGCGGCGTGGCGGTGGGGCACGAGTCGAACGCGAGCCGCACCGCCTCCTGGTCGCCCAGCCCTGGTCGGCGACCGGGAGGTCTTCCCGATCCCGCGGCGGCGGCGCGGGTGGCGCGTCGGACGATGGCCAGGCGTCGGAGCTCATGGCGACAGTATGCGGATTCCAGCGCACCAACGCTTGAAGTCTCCTGGGGAAACTCGGGCAGGAGATCGCTCTCGCCGCTCTCGACGGCGTCATCCGGACGCAACGCGGCACGATCGACGCGAATCCGCCCGCCGCGGACGAAGCCGACACGGCCGGGACCGAGCTCGCGAGCGGCTCAGCAGGCGCCGGTGAATGCGTCCGGGTGCGCGGCGCGCAGCCGCGGCGGCGTGCACCCGCCGGAGGAGATGGAACTTCACCGTCTCCTGCGGCGCTCGGAGTTTCCGCACCTCGCGAGCCCGATAGCAGCCGCGCCCAGCGTCGATCGGGCGCCGGTTGCCCCGGTCGTCGACGAGATCGGCGGGCGACCAGAACTCGTCGCCCTGATAGACGTCCGGGCAGCCCCGGCATCGTGAGCCGGAGCAGCAGGGCGCCCAGCGATGCGTGCTCGCCCGCGAGCGCGACGCATCCCGGCCGCGAACGGCTCGAAGTCGTCGAGGAATGCCTGGTTCTCGTAGAGCGATGCCGCACGAACGCCATCACTCGGGCCTCGTGCTGTTCGTTGGGCTCGGCCCAGTTCGTATTCCGCTTCGCCTCGCGCAGCGCCTCTCGAGGTAGCCGCTCGAGCCGCCGTCGGGACCGATCGGCCAGGCACCGACGAGCGTCTGCCAGGACGAGGTAATCCTCGTTCGATCGTCGAGGCCGCCCTGCGAGGCTCGCGCCAGGCTGCGCACACGCGTCGGCCCAGCGCTCGGACGATGCCGGCGAGCGCGCGCCGATGCGTGCGCGCACATCGCCGGCGCGCTTCGTGTCGTGGCGTCTGCGACGCGAGCAGCGCAGAGCGGGAAGCAGCGTCGACGCGATCGAGCGCAGCGCGATGGAATCCACTCGGCCGAGCGAGAACCGATCGGCAGGTCGCCGCCGACCTCGTTCAACGCGGTGAGCCGGAGGTAGCGGTAGAACGCGGTGTCCTCGACGCCCTTTGCGAACACAGCTGGTCCGGTCGTCTGCTGCGGAAGCGAACGACGAACTCGTCGAGCTGCGGTGAGCGGTCGCTCTCGAGAAGCAGGATCGCCGCGCAGATCCGTCCGGCAGCGCGCGCTCGGCGGCACGACGGTCCGTCCCCTGCGACGCGGTCGTTCTCCGGCTCGACGTACGTGCGGTAGACGTGGAGCGGACCGGCCGCCTCTTCCAGCGCGTCGTGCGGCGTCGAGCGGAACGGAGGCGCTCGAACTCCGCCGCGAACATCGTCCGCGCGACCTCGAGCTTCGCCTCGTGCTGCGATCTCGCGCGAACGAGCGCGACTCGCCCGTGAACTCGCCGCGTACAGCTCCGTCATCGGCTCCTCGCCGGCGGGGTCGACGAAGAGGGCGGTGACGTCGTTGGCGGAACTCGTAGCCCGTCGTCCCCTCGACGGGCCAGTCGCAGGCGCTCGCCCGGCTCGAGGATCTTCTCGACCCAGACGTGCTCGGCGCCGCGCTCGCGCAGCCGCTCGAGGTACGCTGCGCGGAGTCGGCGAGCCCGTCGGGGTGATCGATGCGAAGCCCGTCGATCGAGGCCGTCGCGGACGAGCTCGAGCACCTTCGCGTGCGTCGTCCTCGAACACTCCGCGGTCCTCGACCCGCACGCCGGCGAGGTTCGCCGACGTCGAAGAATCGGCGGTACCAGCCGCTGTCGGGATCCCAGTCGAAGAACTTCGCGCGCAGCCCCAGGTCGCGCCAGAACGGGTTCTCCTCCTCGAGGTCGCCATGTGGTTCGGGACGACGTCGAGCAGCGACGCCGAGGCCCGCCTCGGCCGCCGCGGCGCAGAGCGAGCGGAACTCGGCCTCGCCGCCCGAGGTGCTCGGAGATGCGGGTCGGGTCGACGACGTCGTAGCCGTGCGTCGAGCCGCTGCGCGCCTGCAGCGATCGGCGAGAGATAGAGGTGCGAGGCGCCGAGCTCGGCGACGTACGGAACGGCAATCCCGAGCCGCGCGGAAGTCGAAGTCCCGCCGCGAGCTGGAGGCGGTAGGTGGCAACGGAATCGGTCATGCCCGGCCGCGGTGCCCCGGTGTCGACACCGCGAAGTCGCGATCACCGCGTCACACTCGTCGCAGAGCGCGAGGAACGCCGACAGACCTGTCGCCCGCGCGAGGAGGAGGCCGTCGACCGACGGATCCGGCCGAGAGCTCGACCGTGCCAGCGCGGCGCCGAACCGCCGCGTCGGCAGGATGAACGCGATCGCTCCGCCGTAGCGCGTTGAAGATGCAGCAGGAACGAGTCGTCGACGATCTCGCCGCCCTGCGGCGTCAGTCGCGTGGATCTCCTCGCCGTTCAGGAAGACGCCGAGGCAGTGCGCGCCGTCGCGTCGCTGCCAGTCGCGTCTGCGTCATGCGCCGGCCGTCCGGGCCGGAACCACCACACGTCGGGCAGGCCGGAGCCGCGAACTCGCCGCCCGTGAGGAACTTGTGCCGCCGGAAGACCGGATGGCTCTGGCGCAGCTGCGATCAGCCGTCGCGTGAAGGTCGAGCAGGCTCGCCGTCCGCCTCGTCCCAGTCGAAACCACGAGATCTCGTTGTCCTGGCACCACGCGTTGTTGTTGCCGTGCTGCGTGCGCGCCGAGCTCGTCGCCGCCGAGCAGCATCGGCACGCCCTGCGAGAGGAGCAGCGTCGTCAGGAAGTTGCGCTGCTGCCGCGCGCGCGAGCGCGTTGATCTCCGGATCGTCGGTCGGCCCCTCGACGCCGCGGTTCCACGAGCGGTTGTCGTCGGTGCCGTCGCTGTTGCTCCTCGCCGTTCGCCTCGTTGTGCTTGTCGTTGTACGAGACGAGGTCGCGCAGCGTGAACCCGTCGTGCGCGGTGATGAAGTTGATCGACGCGAACGGCCTGCGGCCGTCGTCGCTCGTAGAGGTCGCTCGAGCCCGGTGAACCGCGAGGCGAACTCGGCAGCGTCCGCCTGCGCCGCGCCAGAAGTCGCGCATCGTGTCGCGGTACATGCCGTTCCACTCGGTCCAGAGCACCGGGAAGTTGCCGACCTGGTAGCCGCCGGGCCCGACGTCCCACGGCTCGGCGATCAGCTTCACCTGGCGAGAGCACCGGGTCCTGGTGGATCGATGTCGAAGAACGCCGACAGGCGGTCGACGTCGTAGAACTCGCGCGCGAGCGCGGACGCGAGGTCGAAGCGGAAGCCGTCGACGTGGCAGTCGTCGACGAAGTAGCGCAGCGAGTCCATGATCAGCCGCAGCACGATCGGGTGCACCGGGTTGAGCGAGTTGCCGGTGCCGGTGAAGTCCATGTAGTAGCGCGGGTCGTCCGGCATCAGCCGGTAGTACGAGGCGTTGTCGACGCCCTTGAACGACGAGCATCGGGCCGAGGTGGTTGCCCTCGGCGGTGTGGTTGTAGACGACGTCGAGGATCACCTCGATCCCGGCGCGGTGCAGCGCCTTCACCATCCCCTTGAACTCGCGCACCTGCTCGCCGCGAGTCGCCCGTCGCGGCGTAGCAGCGCGTGCGGCGCGAGGAAGCCGATCGACGGAGTAGCCCCAGTAGTTCGTCAGACCGCGACCGTGCAGGAAGCTCTCGTCGATGATGTGATGGACCGGGCAGCAGCTCGACCGCGGTGACGCCGAGGCTCGTCAGGTGCTCGATCGCCGGCTTCGGCCGCGAGTCCGGCGTACGTGCCGCGCAGGTCCTCGCGCACGACCGGGTGCAGCTTCGTGAAGCCCTTCGTACGTGCACCTCGTAGATGACCGTCTCGTTCCACGGATGCGTTGGGCGGCGCTGTCGTCCTCCCAGTCGAAGCGTCGGATCGACCACGACGCACTTCGGAATCGCGTCCGCAGTCGTCCTCGTCGTCGCGCGCAGAGATCCGCATCGCTCGTCGGCGCTCGGAACGTACGGGAGCACGTCCGGCGCGCGTTCCAGTCGACCGGCCCCTCGATCGCCTTCGCGTACGGATCGATCAGGAGCTTGCGCGGGTTGAAGCGCGTGCCCGACTCGCGGGTCGTACGGCGCCGTGGACGCGGTAGCCGTAGCGCTGGCCGGGCCGACGCCGGGGATGTAGCAGTGCCAGTTGAACGCGGTCGCGCTCGACCGAGCGGGATCCGCGTCCTCGCCGTCGCCGTCGTCGTCGAACAGGCACAGCTCGACGCGCTCCGCGTTCTCCGTGAAGATCGAGAAGTTCGTGCCCCGACCGTCCCAGGTCGGGCCGAGCGGGAACGGATGGCCGGGCCAGACCTCCATCAGCGACGAATCTCTACCTGCTTCTGCGGCGAAGTCCGCGACGAGCTCGATCGTGCCGCGGCGCAGCCGGAGGAGCTTCCGGTCATCGTCGGCCTCGAGCACCTCGAGCTCGCGCGGCAGCTCCGGCGCAGGCGCGAGCAGCTCGCGATAGAGCGGGTCGACCTCGCAAGGCTCGAGCTTCGAGCCCAGAAACGTCTCGACGGCCTGCGGATCGGGGACGTCGTCGCCGGAGAAGGCCGCGAAGCCGCGAACTCCTTCCGCCTGCCCGTTCGCGTCGCCTCGGCGATGGCCGGATCGATGTGGTCGGTGAAGAACTGGAACGGACGCCGCTCGACGTACTCCTCGCCCATGAAGAGGAGCGGCGTGCAGGCTGAGAAGAGCGGTCACCGCCGCCGCAACCTTCAGGGCGTCCGGCGGGTCGGTCGCCGACGGCCCGGTTCCCGACCTGGTCGTGGTTCTGGCGAGCAGCACGACGAGCCTGGCGCGGATCGTGACCGCCGCCGCGAAGATCCTCCGCGAGGCGGCGCACCGATCCGTATCGCTCGTAGTAGCCCTCCTGCTCTCGTCGGTGAGAAGCGACGTGGAGGTGGTGGTGCGAGCTGTCGGCCCACTGCGCATCGTGGCCCCACTCCTCGATCGGCTTCCAGTTGCCGACCTCCATCTCGGAGATGACGAGCACGCGCTCATTCGCCGCGCGCACGCGTTCGGCGAGCTCGGCGCAGCATGTGTGCGCGGATGTCGTCGAAGATCGCGTGCACGGCGTCCAGCCGCAGCCCGTCGACGCTGGAAGTCGCGCACCCACTGCTCGCGGCGTTCTGGATCGCCCACTCGCGCACGCCATGGCTGCTACGTAGTCGATCGCGTCGCCCCAGAACGTGCGGTGCCGGTCGAGAAGTACGGCGCGAACGCAGTCAGCGCCTCGTTACCCGGACCGACGTGGTTGTAGACGACGTCGAGGATCACGGCGAGGCCCTCGGCGTGCGCCGCGTCGACGAGTCGCGCGAAGCCTTCGGGACCGCCGTACGCGGGATGCGGCGCGTAGAGGTAGAGCACCGTCGTAGCCCCAGCCGCGCTCTGCCCGGGGAACGTCGCAATCGGCATCAGCTCGATCGCGGTCACCCCGAGCTCGCGCGAGCCCGCGGAGGCGCGGGATCACGCCGTCGAACGTGCCCTTCGTCCGAGAACGTGCCGACGTGCAGCTCGTCAGAGGACGAGCTCGCCGAGTGCGACGCCCTGCCAGGCTTCGTCGGTCCACTCGAATGCGCCCGGGTCGACGACCTGAGAGGGGCCGCATGCACGCCGTGCGGCTGGTAGCGGGAGCACGGGTCCGGGTAGGTCTCGGCGCATGTCGATCGCAAGGAGGTACTGATCGCCAGGCGCGGCCGGGAAAGCGGCCGCTGTAGAGCCTGATCTGCTGCCGCGCTCGAGCGGGTGCGACGCCGGTCGCCGCGTGCACCTCGAGCGTCGCCGCGTTCTGGCGCCCACACCGTCAGCTCCACGGTGCCGTCGGCGTGCGGAACTGCGCCCAGCGTATGAGACCGCGCCACACTCAACGGCCGACGGCGTACCCCTGCATGCCGCGCGGGTTGGCGCCCGCCTTCAGCTGTCCGTCGAGCTCCGGCCGACGGCGCTCACGCGGCCGAGCGACCACGGTGGCGCCTCCTCGACGTCGTGCCCGCGCGCGCGGAGACCGTCGAGCGTTCCTGACGCCGGCAGCGCGCCTCGACGGCGACGTGCCGCAGCGCGCGTCTCGCGCGGATAGAAGGAGCTCGTGAAGCGCTTCGGTGTGATGGCCGGGGGCGTCGATCGCCGCCTGCAGGTCCATCCCGAAGTGCACGTGCGCGAGCAAGCGTGTTGCAGCGTCCACTGGTCCTGCTGGTCGCCGCCGGGAGTGCCGAGCGCGAGGTGCGGATCGCCGCCGCGCGCCACGAGCGTCGGGAGAGGGTCGTCCGCGGGCGCTTTCCGGGCTCGAGCGAGTTCGGGAGCCCTTCCTCGAGCCAGAACATCTGAGCACGCGTCCCAAGGCAGAAGCCGAGCTCGGGAATCACCGGCGCACCCCAGAGCCAGCCGCCGCTCGGCGTCGCGGCGACCATGTTCCCGAAGCGGTCGACGACGTCGACGGTGCACGGTGTCGCCCTGTCGGCTCGCCGTACGCCGGGCGCAACAGGCGCGCCGCTGCACCGGCGATCGGCAGCCGCGGCTCGCGTCCGCCCGGCGAGCCGGGAGCCGCAGATCAGGGCGACGATTCGTCGCCGACCAGCATCCGGCGCTCGTCGCGCGTACTCGCGACGACAGCAGCTCGTCGATCGGGATGTCGCCGAACTCCGGGATCTCCGTACCAAGCCTCGCGATCGGCGAAGGCGAGCTTCGCGCACTCCGTCAGCGGTATGGACGTACTCGGCGCTCGACGTGCCCCATCGCCGGAGGTCGAATCCCTCGAGCAGGCGCAGCTGCTGCAGGAACACCGGCCCCTGGCTCCACGGGCCCGCCTTCAGCACGGTCAAGCCGTGGTAGTCGACCGAGACCGGCGACTCGTAGCGTGGGCCGCCAGTCGCGCAGGTCGTCCGCCGCGAGCAGCCCTCGGTGACGCGCACCGGAGCTGTCCATCCAGTCCTGATCCTGGAAGCGGAGGAACGCGTCGGCCGACGAATCCGCTCGTACCAGCAGTCGAGCGCGCGTCGACTGTCGCCGCCCGACTCGTCGAGAATGCGGCGGTACGTCGCGGCGAGCTGCGGGTTGCGGTGCAGCGTCGCCGGGTCCGGCACCGGGAGGTAGACCGCGGCCGAGGTCGTCCACTCGTCGCGGAACAGCCGCTCGACGTTCCGGATCGCGCCTGCGATCTGCGGCAGCACTGGGATACCCGTCCTCCGCGTAGCCGATCGCGAAGCGCAGCACGTCGCGCAGCGGCAGCGTGCCGTGGTCGCGCAGCATGGTGAGCCAGCCGCCGAACGAGCCGGGCACGACCGCGGCGAGCGGGCCGGTCCCGGGAACGAGCTCGAGGCCGAGGTCGTCGCGGTAGTGGGCGATCGTCGCCGCCCGCGGAGCCGAGTCCCTGCGCGCAGAGCACGATCGGGTCGCGCCCGCGGGCCAGAGCAGCGCCGGGAGGTCGCCTCCGGGCCCGTTCAGATGCGGCTCGACGACCTGGAGCGTGAAGCCGGCTGCGACGGCACGCGTCGAACGCGTTGCCGCCGCTGCTCGAGCACGGCCATGCCGGCGGCGGAGGCGAGCCAGTGCGTGGACGCGACCATGCCGAAGGTGCCGCGAAGCTCGGGACGGGTGGTGAAGCTCATCCGGCAGGGACGATATCCGTGGGCACGTCGGCGATCCGAGGTGCAGGCGAGCCCGGCGCGCGACGAGATGGCAGGCGACGAGATGACCCGGCGCGAACGTCGCGCAGCGCCGGGTCTCCTCGTCGGACGCGGGCGCCGACAGGCTCGTGCAGTGGACAGCGCGTGCGGAAGCGACAGCCGGACGGCGGCGCCAGCGGGCTCGGCACGTCGCCGTCGAGCACGATCGCGCTCGCGCGTTTCGCTGCACCTCGGGGTCGGGCACGACGGCGGCCGAGAGCAGCGCCTGCGTGTACGGATGCTGGGGATCGCGGAAGAGCTCGCGCGCGCGGCGCAGCTCCACGATCTCGCCGAGGTACATCACTGCCACGCGGTCGCAGAGGTACTCGACCGTCGCGAGGTCGTGCGTGATGAAGAGGCACGAGAAGCCGAGGTCGCTGCTGGAGGTCGCGCAGCAGGTTGAGGATCGACGCCTGCACCGAGACGTCGAGCGCAGAGACCGGCTCGTCCGCGACGAGCACGCTCGGCCGGAGGATCAGCGCGCGCGCGAGGCCGACGCGCTGGCGCTGGCCGCCCGACAGCTCGTGCGGGTAGCGATGCCGCAGCTCGCTGCGCAGGCCGACCGCGTCGAACATCTCGGCGACGCGCGCGTCGAGCGCGCGCCTCGCGCGAGCCGGTGGAGCCGCAGCGGCTCGCCGACGATGTCGCCGCAGCGTCATGCGCGGGTTGAGCGACGAGTACGGATCCTGGAAGACCATGTGCAGCTCGCGGCGCAGCGGGCGCAGCTCGCCGGCGTGACAGATGCGTGATGTCGACGCCGTCGAGCCGGATCGTCCCCGACGTCGGCTCGACGAGCCGGAGCGACGCAGTTCGCCGACCGTCGACTTGCCGCTGCCTGACTCGCCGACGAGGCCGAGCATCTCGCCCGCGACCGAGCGAGAACGAGACGCCGTCGACGGCGTGCACGACCGCGCCGCCGCCGCGCGAGCTGCGCGCCGCCGCGGTAGTGCTTGACGAGGTCCTCGACCTCGAGCGACAGGCGTCGTCGTTCACGAGTCACCGTTCTCGCCCGGATGGAAGCAGGCGACGAGGTGCTCCGGCCGCACCTCGCGCAGCTCCGGTATCTGCGAGCGCGTGACGCTCGTCGGCGCGCGGGCAGCGGTCGGCGAACGCGCAGCGCCTGCGGCAGCTCGCTGAGCGACGGCACGCGGCCGGGGATCTCGCTGCAGCCGCTCGCGCGACTCGGCGCCTCGACGGCCGCGGGATCGCGCCGAGCAGGCCGATCGTGTACGGGTGCTGCGGCGCGCGCGAACAGGTCGTCGACCGGCGCCTCCTCCGCCTTGCGGCCCGGCGTACATGACGAGCACGCGGTCGGCGATGTCGGCGACGACGCCGAGGTTGTGCGTGATCAGCGACGATCGCCGTGCCGAGCCGCTCGCGGATGTCGCGCATCAGGTCGAGGATCCCGGCCTGGATCGTCACGTCGAGCGCCGTCGTCGGCTCGTCGGCGATCGAGCACCTTCGGGTCGCACGCGAGCGCCATCGCGATCATCACGCGCTGCCGCATGCCGCCGGAGAGCTGGTGCGGATACTCGCCGAGCCGCCGCTCGGGCGCCGGGATGCTGCACGAGCTCGAGCAGCTCGACCGACCGCGCGCGTCGCCGTCGCGCCGCGAGAGCTCGAGGTGCCGCCGCAGCACCTCGCCGATCTGGTCGCCGACCGTGAAGACCGGGTTGAGCGACGTCATCGGCTCCTGGAAGACGAACGAGATCTCGCGGCCGCGCACCTCGCCGCAGCCGCCGCGACGGCAGCGTCGAGCAGGTCGATGCCGTCGAAGCACGACGCGCTGCCGCTGACGACGGCGGTCTCGGGCAGCAGCCGAGTCAGCGCCATGCACGGCTGACGCTCTTGCCGCAGCCGGACTCGCCGACGATCCCGAGCACCTCGCCGCTCGCCGAGCGTGAACGACAGCCGGTCGACGGCGTGCACGGTCCCGTCGTCGGTGTCGAACCGGACCGACAGGTCGCGTGACCTCGAGCAGCGCTGCGGCATCAGCGCGTCGTCCGCGGATCGAGGACGTCGCGCAGCCCGTCGCCGAGCAGGTTGAACGCGAGCGCCGCGAAGACGATCGCGAGCCCGGGATAGACTGCGCGAGCCGCGGCGCCTGCGCGAGGTACGACTGCGCGTCCTGCGAGCATCACGCCCCACGACGGCGTCGGCGGCTGCACGCCGAGGCCGAGGAACGACAGCACCGCCTCGCCGATGATCGCCGCGGGAATCGTCACCGTCGCCTGCACGAGCAGCGTCGCTCGTCATGTTCGGGAGGATGTGCCGGAAGATGATCGTCGACGTCGCTCGCGCCGTTCGCGATCGCCGCCGGCACGTAGTCCTCCTCGCGGAGCGCGAGCGTCTCGCCGCGCGCGACGCGGATCAGGCCCGGGACGCGGCGATCGCCGAGCGCGATCGTCGCGTTGATGCAGCGACGGCCCGAGGATCGCCGCGAGGCCGACCGCGAGGATCAGGAACGGGAACGCGAGCAGCACGTCGGTCACGCGCGCGATGACCGCATCGACCCAGCCGCGGTAGTAGCCGGCGACGAGCCCGATCGGCACCGCGATCACCATCGCGAGCACCGTCGCGAGGAAGCCGGCCTGCATCGACGCGCGCGCGCCCCAGATCAGCCGCGAGAGCTCGTCGCGCCCGAGCTCGTCCGTGCCGAGCAGGTGCTCGCACGACGGCTGCGCGAGCAGCGCGTTGAAGTCGGTCGTCGCACGGGCGAGTACGGCGCGAGCCAGGGCGCGAAGACGCGCCATCAGCGACGAAGCCGAGTCACGACGACGAGCTCCGTGACCGCCAGCGGCCGGCGGCAGGAAGCGCTTGCCGCAGCAAGCCGGCGGCGCCGCGCGCACGCGGACTCGTCAGCGGCGGCGGTCGACGCTCAGTCGCAGCGCTCACGACGACGCGGATCCGCGGATTGAGGAACGGAGTAGACGACGACGTCGACGAGCAGGTTCACGACGACGTAGCCGGCCGCCGCGACGAGCACGACGCCCTGGATCAACGCGTAGTCGCGCTGGTTGACGGCGTCGATCGTGAGCCGGCCGAAGCCGGCGATGCCGAAGATCGTCTCCGTGATCACGGCGCCGGAGATCAGCGCGCCGAGCTGGAGGCCGATCACGCGTCGTGATCGGTGATCAGGCTGTTGCGGAAGCGCGTGCCGCGACCGACGACCGATCTCGCTCAGGCCCTTTGCGCGCGCGGTGCGGACGTAGTCGGCCCCGAGCGACGTCGAGCATCGACGAGCGCATCTGGCGCATCAGCACCGCCGCAAGCCCGGTGCCGAGCACGATCGCCGGCATCAGCGAGGTGCTCGAGGTTCGCGATCGGGTGCTGCAATCGAGACGTAACCGCTCGCGGAAGCCAGTGCAGAGTCGACCGCGAACCAGATGATCAACAGCGAGCCCGAGCCAGAAGTGCGGCACGCTCAGACCGATGAGCGCGCGCGGTCGTGGCGACGTAGTCCTCGGCCTTGCCGCGCCGGACAGCGGCGATCACCCGCGCGGGATGCCGACGAGCACCGCGACGAACATGCTGAGCGAACGCGATCTCGAGCGTGATCGGGATGCGCGTGACGATCGTGTGCGCGACCGGAAGCTGGCGCTGGTCGACGCCGAGGTCTCCTGCAGCACGAGCCAGATCCAGTGCGCGTACTGCACCGGGAGCGGTTTGTCGAGCAGGTACTTGTGCCGGATCGCAGCGAGGACGGCCGGATCGCGATTCTCCGCTCCGAACGCGATTGCGGGTCACCGGGGATTGCACGCAGCGCCGACGAAGACGAGCATGCTCGCGAGCAGGAGCGACGACAGGGCGGCTCCCACCTTCCTGAGGAGGAAGCCGCCCATCGCCGTATGACTACTTGTACAGGCCGCGAACGCGACGCGGATGAGCGTGTCCGGATACATCGTCACGCCCGTCAGCCTTCGTCGAGATGCCGTGCTCGTCGTGACCGGGTGGTACAGGTAGATCAACGGCCTGTCGGCGAGGATGAGCTTCTGCGCCGCCCGGTAGAGCGTCTGCCGCGCCTTGTCGGTCGCAGCCTTCCGCGCATTGTTGAGGATCAGGTCGAGCCTGGCGTTCGTGTATCCGCTGTCGTTCTGCGAGCCGAGCGTGTGCACGAACTGGAAGATATTCCCGTCGGGGTCGACGCGGCCCGACCATCCGATCTGGAACGTCTCGTAGGTACCGGCGTCGGCCTTGCTCAACGAGGTCACGAAGTCGGTCGAGTCGATGACGACGTTGATCCCGACCGCCTTCTCCTGGGCCTGCAGGAACTGCGCCTGCCGGAGCGCGACCGTGCCGACCGGCACCATCAGATGCACCGTCGGGTTCGAGATCCCGGACTCCTGCACGAGCTTCGTCGCCTGCGCCACGTTGTAGGCGTGCACTCTGACGCTCGCGTCGTACCAGACGCTCGACGGCGAGAGCGGCGTGCAGCCGGGCAGCACGGTGCCGCCGAAGACGACCGTGTTCATCGCCTTGCGGTCGATCGCCATCTCGAACGCCTTCGCGCAGCTTGGCGTTCGCCGCGATCGCGCGTGCCGACGTTCGAGTAGCACTTGCAGCAGGCCGTTCTTGTTCCCCAGGTTGAGCGTGATCGCCCTGGATAGCCGAGTCCGGTCTGCTTTGGATGCGCAACGCTTGTCGGCGCGGATACCCGGCAGCTGCGTCGAGTCGATGCGCGTCGAGAACCTGCAGGTCGCCGGCCTTCAGCGCGGCGGCCGCCGCGGCTGCGTCGTTCTCGACCTTGAAGACGATCTTGTCGAGGTGGACGTTCTGCTTGTTGTAGTAGTAGCGACGACCTCGTCACCGTGATGCTGTCGCCGGCGACGCGGCTGTCGTAGCTGAACGGGCCGACGCAGACCGGGTCGGTGGCGAACTTGTCGCCGAGCTTGTCGAGCTGCGGCGGGCGACATGATCATCCCCGAGCGGTCGGCGAACTGCGCGGTCAACGGCGAGTACGGCCGTCTTCAGGTGGATGACGACGGTCGACGTCGCCGCTCGCGGTGACGGTGTCGATCGGCGAGATCTCGCTCGCGCGCGTCGAGCCTTTCAAGCGTCTGGTCGCGCTCGAGCGTCTTCACGACCGCTGCCGCGTTGAACGGCGTCCCGTCGTTGAACTTGATCCCCTTGCGCAGCGGGATCGTCACGGTGAGCTTGTCCTTCGAGATCGTCGGCAGCGCAGCCGCGAGCTGCGGGACGATCTGCGCCTTGGCGTTCAGGTCGTAGAGCTTTTCGCAGAAGGTCGGAGACACCTCGCGGCCGGAGAACGTGCCGCGCGAGCGTCGGGTCGAGCGCGTCCGGCTCGCCGGCCGTGAGGCCGATGACGAGCGTGCCGCCGTTCTTCACAGCGGGCCTGGCCGCTGCGGCCGCGCGGCGATCGCGAGCGCGAGGAGAAGCGAGAGCGCGCCGAGAAGCGCGACTCGGGAGCGAATGCCGTTCATCGCAAACCTGTTCCTTCCGTGAGGTGACGGGCTTCCGAGGACTCGACTGCTTGACTCTAAAGGATGGATCCAGGTGCGCAGTCAAATGGATCCACGATTGCTGCTATCGTCGCGCCGGCGTGCCCGGGACACCGCTCACGGAGGCCGACGAGCGGCGCGCGCTCGTCGACAAGCTCGCTGCGACGATCCAGTCGCGCGTGCTGAGCGGCGAGCTTGCCTCGGGACGCGCCTGCGGCAGGAGGCCCTCGCCGAGGAGTTCGGCGTCAGCCGGACACCGGTACGGGAGGCCCTGCGGAAGCTCCAGGCGAGCGGGCTCGTCGAGCTGCGGCCGAACCGAGGCGCGCAGTGCCGCGGGCCTCGCCGCCGCGAGATCCGCGACGCCTATGAGGTGCGCGTGGGCTCGAGGGCCTCGCCGCCGAGCTGGCCGCCGCGCGAGTCCGGCATGAGCAACTCGACCGGCTCCACAAGGCGCAGGCGCACTTCGGCGCCGCGCTCGAGCGACACCGTCCAGGGCCGCGCAGAGCCACCGAGCCGCAAGACGAGGAGATCGCGCGTCAGGGGCCGCGCGAGCGACCACCTCGCTACCAGAGTGATCTTGGGCGGCAGGCAACGAGGTGCTCGCTCGCACGCTCGGGCACCTCCATCGCGGCTTCCCGCGACTCATGCCGCATCTGCTCCGCGAGAGCGCGACGCTGCTGCGCGACAACGTGCACGAGCATGCCGCGATCCTTGCCGCGCGTTGGAGCGCGGGGACGCTGCGGCCGCCCGGGAGCTGATGGTGAACCATCCCCGCCGAGCCGGCGGCCTCGTCGCCGTCTCCGCGCAGAGTGCAGCTCTGCACTCTGGAACCGGCTCGGACGCCTCTGACGAGGTAGAGCTGGCCGAGCTTGTCGTCCGCTGAACGCCCCCGGCGCCGGCGGCTTCGCGTGCACGGGCTTGCCGAATGCGAAGAGCCTCGCGGAAAGCGCAAGCGTCGACGCCCTGTCCGCGGTGTGGCCCGTGATCAGCAGCCGGTGGACGAGCCCGTCGCGACCGACGTACGCCGAGAGCCGGAGTCCGCGGTACTCCCTCCCGCCGGTGAGAGCCGTGCGAGCGATGAGCCGACGACCGGGTGTTGTAGGCGACCGTGCCGCGGTCAGAGCCGTCCACCGGGCCCGGCCTTCGCCACGCGCCTCACCGAGGATCCGCAGCAGCGGCGCGCGGCGTGAGCGCGTGCACTGCCTGAAGCTTCACAGAGTCCGGCGCGAGATCGGCGACGTGCGACCGCACCCACAGCACCTTGTCGGCGACGGCGACGCCGACCGGAACCTGCTCGGTACAGAAACGGGCCGAGAAGAAGCGTTGGCGCCGGTTGCGGCCGCCTGCAGCATGCCGTTCTGCGTCTCGCTCCGCGCAGCTTCAGGCGGACGGAGATCAGTCTCGCCGCTCTGCTGTCCCTGCACGCCGCAGCACGAGGCGGCAGCGTCCCCGGTGATCCGACCGTGAACGCGTACTGCCGCGACGGACCGACGCCGTCCGCTCCATCGTGCGCCACGCAGCCCCGGCGGAGCGCCGCAGCACCGACCGAGACCGCAAAGACGCTCCCCGCCGCCGCGAGAAAGAAGACAACCGACCCGATGACTGCCGCCTTGCGCATGCTCCCTCCTACTCCGGGACGAGCCAGACCGGCGCCGAGCGGCGGCAGCGTCAGCGCGCGCGAGAACGGCTGGTCGTGCCACGGGATCGCCTCGGCCTCGACGCCGCCGAGGTTCCCGATGCCGCGAGCCGCCGTAGTAGCGCGGAGTCGGTGTTCGACGGCCTCGTCCAGCGGCAGCACTGCGGCATCCCGACGCGGTACTCGTAGCGCGGGCACCGGCGAGAGGTTCATGACGCAGACGACGCGGCGCTCGTCGCCGCTGCGCCGAGCCGCGCGAAGGCGAGCACGTTGTTCGCGGCGTCGTTCGCCTCGAGCCAGCGGAAGCCCGCCGGGTCGAAGTCGACCTCCCACAGCGCCGGCTCCGATGCGGTAGATGCGGTTGAGGTCGCGCACGAGCGACTGGACGCCCTGCGTGCTCGGCGTACTCGAGCAGGTGCCAGTCGAGCGAGCCGTCGTGGTTCCACTCCTGCCCACTCGGCGAGCTCGCCGCCCATGAACAGCAGCTTCTTGCCCGGATGCGCCCACATGTAGGCGTAGCAGCGCGCGCAGGTTCGCGAGCTTCTGCCAGCGGTCGCCGGGCATCTTGCCGAGCAGCGAGCCTTTGCCGTGCACGACCTCGTCGTGCGAGAGCGGCAGGACGAAGTTCTCGCTGAACGCGTACATCGAGCGAGAACGTCAGCGTGTGGTGGTGGAAGCGGCGGTGGACCGGGTCGCTGCTGGAAGTAGCGCGAGCGTGTCGTGCATCCAGCCCATGTTCCACTTGAAGCCGAAGCCGAGCCCGCCGACGTACGTCGGGCGCGAGACGCCGGGCCAGGCGGTCGACTCCTCGGCCGCCGTGATCGATGCCCGGCTCGCGGCCGTAGACGCGTCTCGTTCAGCGTCCTGCAGGAACTGCGACCGCGTCGAGGTTCTCGCTGCCGCCGTACACTGTTCGGCACCCACTCGCCGGCCTTGCGCGAGTAGTCGAGGTAGAGCATCGAGGCGACGGCGTCGACGCGCAGGCCGTCGGCGTGGAAGCTCGTCGCAGCCAGTAGAGCGCGTTCGACGAGCAGGAAGTTCCGCACCTCGTTGCGGCCGAGGTTGAAGATCGAGCGTGCCCCAGTCGGGGTGCGCGCCGCGGCGCGGGTCGGCGTGCTCGTAGAGCGCGGTGCCGTCGAAGCGGCGCGAGCGCCCAGTCGTCGCGCGGGAAGTGCGCAGGCACCCAGTCGAGGATCACGCCGATGCCCGCGCTGGTGCAGCCGGTCGACGAACGTGCGGAAGTCGTCGGGCGTGCCGAAGCGGCGGGTCGGGCGCGAAGTAGCCGGTCACCTGGTAGCCCCACGAGCCGCAGAACGGATGCTCCATCACCGGCAGCAGCTCGACGTGCGTGAAGCCCAGGTCGGCGCACGTAGCCGGCGAGCTCGTCGCGCGAGCTCGCGGTAGTTCAGCGGGCGGTTGCCGTCGAGCGGGTTGCGCCGCCACGAGCCGAGGTGCACCTCGTAGATCGACATCGGCCGCGCGCAGCGGGTCGACGCTGCGCGGCGGCTCGAGCCACTCGTCGTCGCGCCCACTCGTGCTTCGCGCGCCGATGCACGACCGACGCGTTCGCCGGCGGCACCTCCGTGTGGAACGCGAGCGGGTCGGCCTTCGATGCCGCAGTCGGCCCTGCTGCGTCCGGATCTCGAACTTGTACTTCGTGCCCCTCGCCGACGCCCGGGACGAACAGCTCCCAGATCCCGGACGAGCCGAGCGAGCGCATCGGGTGCAGCCGCCCGTCCCAGGAGTTGAAGTCGCCGACGACGGCAGACCGAGCGCGCGTTCGGCGCCCAGACGGCGAACGCGGTGCCGGTGACGCCGTCGATCTCGCGGACGTGCGCGCCGAGCCGCTCGTAGAGATCCTCGTGCCGGCCCTCCATCGCGAGGTGGATGTCGAGCTCGCCGAGCGTCGGCAGGAACGCGTACGGGTCGCGGACGGTGTACGTGTTGCCGTCCGGGTACGCGCACCTCGAGCTCGTACGTCGAGCGGCAGCCGCGCCTTCGGCAGCATCGCCTCCCAGAGCCCGGTCGACGCTCTTCGAGCTCAGCCTCGACGCCTTGCGGCTGGATGCGCACACGCCTGCGCCTCCGGCCGGTAGCGCGCGCACGACGCACGCCGCCGCCGGCGCGCCTCGTGGGCGCCGAGGATGCCGTGGGGATCTGCACCGAGATCTCGATCACGAGCATCGCGGCCGCCTGCTCCATGCAGCCGCTCGTATCCCGGCGACCGGGATCCGAACCCAGTCCGGGCCGGTTGTCGAGCTCGTAGCGCAGCTCGTACACCGCCTTCTCGAGCTCGAAGACGGCGAGCAGCCGCTCGATCGCCGCCTGGCCGGCGCGGCAGCAGCGTTGGATCGACGGTCTGCGAGGTAGCCCTCGAGGAACTGCGTCGCGCGCGCTGCTCCTCCCAGCCCTCGGGCGCCGGCGACGCCGCGCAGTGAGCTCGGCGGCGCGTGCGCCGCGTACGCGAACGAGCGGAGCATCCCGGCGACGTCGCGCAGCGGCGAGCGCTTGCGCCGGCGCTCGGCGAGCGAGCCGCGCCGGCTCGCCCTCGAAGTCGAGGATGATCCAGTCGCTCCTCGGTCCAGAGCGTCTGGCCGAGGTGGTAGTCGCCGTGGGTGCGGATCGACCTTGCCGGTCGCGCCGGCGTGCGTGAGCAGGCGCAGCTGCTCGCGGACCTCCTCGCCGCGTCCGACGATCGGCGCGAGCGCGTTCGTCGTCTTCCGGGCAGCGAGAGGAAGACGCGCTCGATCTCCTCGTCGACCGGTCGCGGTCAGCAGTCCGAGCGCCTCGACGCTCGGCGTCTCGGGCGCGAAGCGCAGGGTCAGTTCGGTCCGACGCCGAGCGCGGTGTGCATCGCCGGTGACCTCGCCGAGCCGCCGGACGCGCTCGAGGAACGCGCTCCGGCGCGTCGCAGATCTCGTCGAGCGCGAGCTCCCAGCCGTCGATCGCGTCCGGCGACGAACTCCTGGAGGATCCCGAGCGTCGCGCCGAGCGGGCCGCCCGACGTACGCGTACCAGCCCGCCGAGCGGCGGGATGTTCGCGGAAGCCGTGCTCGGTGAGGAAGCGCAGCATCTCGAGCTCCGGGTTGATCCCGGGCTCGAGGCGGCGGAAGACCTTCGAGGATCAGCGCTCGTCGTCGAACACGACCGAGCGTGTTCGACTGCTCGGCGCCGACCGGCGCGCGCGTCGACGTCAGCTCGCGGCCGAGGCCGGCGAAGCCCTCGACCGGGCGGAACTCGACCGCGCCCTCCGCGCCCTGCAGCGTGCGCGCCCGCTGCGCATCGCGTGCACGAGCTCGCGCGCAGCGGCGGGCTCGCCGAGCGCCGTCGATTTCGCTCTCGTCGCCGCGCAGCAGCTGGTAGATGTCGTGCGTCGCCCGTGTCGTAGCGCATCTCGACGAGCGCGAGGTGCAAAGTGCGGCTCGGCTCGCGCAGCGTCGACGGCGTCGAGGACCTGCGCGTGCGACACCGCGCGCGACTTGGCGCCGTACCAGCGCTGCTGCGTGACGTACTCGATCAGCGGCCTGCTCGTTCGAACGCTCATCCGCCGTGCTCCTCAGCTGGAACCAGAAGAAGCCCCGCGGCGCGAGCGTGAGCAGGTACGGCAGCTCGCCGATCGCGCGGGAAGCGCGTGCGGCCGAGCATCTCCTCCGGGACCATACCCGCGAACTCGCGAGAGGTCGAGCTCGACCGCCTGCGCCGAGCGCGCGAGGTTGTGCACGCAGAGGACGATGTCGTCCTCGTAGCGCCGGATGTGCGCGAAGATCGCGCGGGTTGTCGGCGCGGAGCGGCTCGTAGGTGCCGAGCCCGAACACGGGATGCTCCTTGCGCAGCGCGATGAAGCGGTGCAGCCAGCGCAGCAGCGAGGTCGGCGTGCGCAGCTGCGCCTCGACGTTCACCGCCTGGTAGCCGTAGACCGGGATCCATCAGCGGCGGCAGGTAGAGCTGCGCGAAGTCGGCGCGCGAGAAGCCGCGCGTTGCGGTCGCCCGTCCACTGCATCGGCGTGCGCACGCCGTCGCGGTCGCCGAGGTAGACGTTGTCGCCCATGCCGATCTCGTCGCCGTAGTAGAGGACCGGCGAGCCCGGGCAGCGAGAAGCAGGATCGCGTGCAGCAGCTCGATCTCGTCGCGGCCGTTGTCGAGCAGCGGCGCGAGCCGCCGGCCGGATGCCGAGGTTGATGCTTCATCCGCGGGTCCTTCGCGTACTCCGCGTACATGTAGTCGCGCTCCTCGTCGGTGACCATCTCGAGCGTCAGCTCGTCGTGGTTGCGCAGGAAGATGCCCCACTGGCAGTTGTCGGGGATCGGCGGGCGTCTGCGTCGAGGATCTCGTAGATCGGCGTGCGCGTCCTCGCGCCGCACCGCCATGAACATGCGCGGCATCACCGGGAAGTGGAACGCCATGTGGCACTCGTCGCCGTCGCCGAAGTACTCGACGACGTCCTCCGGCCACTGGTTGGCCTCGGCCAGCAGCACGCGGTCGGGGTAGCTGCGCGTCGATCTCCGCGCGCACGCGCTTCAGGTACTCGTGCGTCTCGGGCAGGTTCTCGCCGTTCGTGCCGTCGCGCTCGTAGAGGTACGGGCACGGCGTCGAGGCGGAAGCCGTCGATGCCCGAGGTCGAGCCAGAAGCGCAGCACGTCGAGCATCGCCTCGCTGCACCTCGGGGTTGTCGTAGTTGAGGTCGGGCTGGTGGCGAGAAGAAGCGGTGCCAGTAGTACTGGCCGCGCGACCGGGTCCGAGCGTCCAGTTCGACGGCTCGGTGTCGACGAAGATGATGCGCGCGTCCTGCGTAGCGCTGGTCGGTCGTCCGACCAGACGTACCAGTCGCCGCTTGCGGGCCGGTCGGGTCCGGCGCGCGACTCCTGGAACCACGGGTGGTCGGTCGAGGTGTGGTTCATGACGAGGTCGGCGATCACGCGCATGCCGCGCTGGTGCGCCTGCGTCGACGAACGTCGCGAAGTCGTCGACCGTCCCGTAGTCCGGGTGGATCGTCGAAGAAGTCGGCGATGTCGTAGCCGCCGTCCCGCAGCGGCGACGCGTACATCGGCAGCAGCCAGATGCAGTCGATCGCCGAGCCACTGCGAGGTAGTCGAGCTTGTCGGTCAGCCCGCGGAAGTCGCCGGAGCCGTCGTCGTTGCCGTCGAAGAAGCCGCGGATGTGGATCTCGTAGAAGACGGCCCGCTTGAACCAGAGCGGGTCGCGCTCGAACCACTGCTCAGTGACACGGCTGCATCGCCGACCCTCAAGGACGTGGCTCTGCCCGGGCTCGAGCCGAACGTAGTTGCGGCCGACGTGCCAGTCGCAGCTCGTCGCCGGCGAGCAGGTCGCGCACGCGGGTACGGCCGGCGGCAGCCCGGTCGCATCGGCACGGATGCACGACGCCCTCCTGCGTCGACGTCGGGTCGAGGTTGACGCACGACGATCACCGCGTTGTCCTCCGTCGCGCTTGAGGTAGGCGAACAGCGGCTCGTTCTCGGTCTCGAGGAAGTCGACGTTGTCGAGCCGCTGCAGCGCCGGGTTCTCGCGCCGCGACGCGTTCAGCTTCGCTGACGAGCGGCAGCAGCGGCCCGTCGAGCGCTGCGCTTCTTCATCTCGTACTTCTCCGAGTCGAGGTACTCCTCGCTGCCCGCGCGCACGGGCACGTTCTCGAAGTGCTCGAAGCCGGAGTAGATGCCGTAGCGACGGCGAGAGCGTCGCCGCGAGCACGAGGCGCGCCTCGAAGGCCGGCGCGCCCGCCGTGCTGGAGGTACTCGTGGAGGATGTCCGGCGTGTTCGCGAAGAAGTTCGGCCGGTAGAACTCGGCGTCCAGCTCGAGCAGCTGCGTCATGAACTCGAGCAGCTCCGCACGTCGTGTTCTTCCAGGTGAAGTACGTGTAGCGACTGGCTGAAACCGGCCTTGCGCGAGCGTCGCCATCATCGCGCGGGCGCGTGAACGCCTCGGCGAGGAAGATCGACCTCAGGGTGCTCGCGCGCGCACCTCGCGCGATCAGCCACTCCCAGAACGGCACCGGCTTCGTGTGCGGGTTGTCGACGCGGAAGACGCGTCACGCCGCGCCGACCCAGTGGCAGGACGACGTCGCGCAGCGCGTCCCAGAGCCCGCGCCAGTCCTCGGTGTCGAAGTTGACGTTGTAGATGTCCTGGTAGCGCTTCGGCGGGTTCTCGGCGTACTTCAGCGTCCCGTCCGGGCGGCGGTGGAACCACTCCGGGTGCTCGCTTCAGCCACGGGTGGTCGGGCGAGCACTGGATCGCGAAGTCGAGCGCGATCTCGATGCCGAGCGTCCTCGCGTCGGCGACGAGCGCGTCGAAGTCCTCGAGCGTGCCGAGCTCGGGGTCGATCGCGTCGTGCCCGCCCTCCGGCGCCGCCGATCGCCCACGGGCTGCCGGGATCGCCCGGCCCGGCGTCGAGCGTGTTGTTCCGGCCCTTGCGGTTGCGTGCGGCCGATCGGGTGGATCGGCGGCAGGTAGACGACGTCGAAGCCGAGCTTCGGCGAGCTTCGGCAGCACGCTGCGCACGCCGCGAAGCCGCCCCACGAGCGCGGGAAGAGCTCGTACCACGAGCCGAAGCGCGCGAGCGGCGCGGTCGACGTCGACGCCGTAGGTCGCCGACCACGTCTTGCCGGAGCGGTCGCCTGCGCGGTCGCGCGAGCGCCGTCCTCGACGGTCAGCTGTCTCGCGCCCGAGCAGCACGGCGCCCTCCGCGAGCTCGCGACGACAGATCCTTCTGGCCCGCCGTCGAGCTTCCGCTGCGCAGCTCGTCGCTGGTACGAGGCGACCCGGTCGACCCACGCCTCGACGCGATAGCTACCAGCGGCCGTAGCGGTCGACGACGAACGCGCCGGCCCAGCCGGTCGTTGCCGAGCGGCTCGAGCGGCGCCTCGAGCCAGCGGGTCGCACCCGCGGGCTTGTAGCGGATCGCGGCGCCGAGCGTCTCGTGGCCGTCGCGGAAGATCGTCGGCGGTGACTTCGACGCGGTCGCCCTGCGGTGCGCTTGACGGGGTAGCGGCCGCAGTCGACCTGCGGGCATGACCCGCTGGATCTGGATCCGCGGCGGGGCTCTCGTCTTTGGGAGTGGCATGCCGCCGGGAGTTTCGACGATCTGCAAGAGTCGAAGCGATGCAACTGGCACGCTCGCTCAGCGGAATCCTGCTCCATCCGACGTCGCTGCCGGACGGGCGGCTCGGCCGACGAGGCGTACCGCTCTGGTCGACTGGCTCGCAGGCGGCCGGACAGTCGTGGTGGCAGGTTCTGCCGCTCGGGCCGCCGGACGAGTCTCGGTTCCCCGTACCGCGACGGCGTCGGCGTTCGCCGCCTCGCCGCGGCTCCTCGCGCGGAGCCGGACGCGCCGGTCACCCGGCGAGGAGATCGAGGACTTCGTCGCGCGCCATCCGTACTGGATCGGCGACTGGGCGCGCTTCGCCGGCCGAGGCGCGATCGCCGACCAGGTGCGCTTCGAGCGCGAGTGGAGGGCGCTGCGCGCTACGCGCGCGAGCGCGGAGTGCGGCTGATCGGCGACGTGCCGATCTACGTCGTCCGACGGCGGCGCCGACGTCGACGGCGTGGCCGGAGCTCTTCGCGCAGGGCGAGGTCGCCGGCGCGCCGCCCGACGCGCTGCAGCGCGACCGGGCAGCACTGGGGCAACCCGCTCTACGACTGGCGCGGCGCACCGCGCGACGGGCTACCGCTGGTGGATCGAGCGCTTCCGGCGCACGCTCGAGCTCGTCGACTGTCGCGCGGATCGACCACTTCCGCGGCTTCGTCTCGTACTGGGCGATCCCGGAGTGGCCACAAGACCGCGCAGCACGGGCACTGGCGGCGCGGGCCCGGAGCCGAGCTCTTCCGCGCGGTCGAGCGCGAGCTCGGCGACCTGCCGCGTCATCGCCGAGGACCTCGGCGTGATCACGCCTGCCGTCCACCAGCTGCGCGACGAGCTCGGTCTGCCGGGGATGGTCGTCCTCCGCTGGGCCTTCGGCGGCCGCGCGCAGCAATCCGCACGCGCTCCAGCAACCACCGCGCGAACCAGGTCGTGTACACGAGCACGCACGACACCGACACGACGGTCGGCTGGTTCGCAGCGCTGACGCGCGGAGAGCGTGCGGCGACCGGTCGTCGATCCCGCCGAGCCGCACTGGGGGCTGATCCATCTCGCCATGCGCGTCGCGCGCGACGCTCGCGATCGTGCCAGCGCAGGACGTGCTCGGACTCGGCAGCGAGGCGCGCATGAATCGTCCCGGCGAGGTGGAGGACAACTGGTCGTGGCGGCTCAGCGCCAGGGCGGCTCACCGCCGAGCTCGCCGGCCGCCTCGCAGAAACCGAGAGGCAACCGGCTGGTGAAGGTCGGGTGACAAGCCGGTGACGTGACCGGTTGTTCACCCGCCGTTCACCGCGCCGTAGCCCATGTAGACGCGGCTCCTGAAGGATCGACGCCTCATGTCGACTCCACGAGGGGGAAAGATGAAACGTCGCATCCTCTGGATGCTCGGGGCTGGTGGGCGTCGCAGCCGCGGCCGGCGGCAGCCGTCGCAGCGCGTCGACCAGTTCGGGCCGTCTCACGAACCTTCCGAGCGCGAACACGAAATCGACCGGCTACGCGCCCGCCAACATGCTCTCGGCCGGACTCCAGCAGAGTCGACGTCGCGCAGGGCGCGACGAAGGTCGAGAACCCGACGGCACGGATCTCGTACTACGGCTACGACAGACGACGTCGCTCAACGCGCAGGGCGAGCCGCGTGATGATGCCGATGCCGTCCCGACTGCTCGAACGAGGCACACAAGACCGAGCCGGACAAGAACACCTACCTCGTCTTCAAGAACGGGCTCGCCGGCGCGGACCCGAACTACGACTACGGCACGCACTTCCTGTTCCAGGGCCACGAGGCCGGCGGCTCGCCCGGCCACGATCACGCGGATCAACCTCGACGCGGACGCGGCGCACCGCGTGCACGCGTGCTCGCGACGACGGACGACGACCGGTGCGCCGATCCGCGACGATCGACGGCTCGACCTGGGACCCGTGGGCGCAGGCGGCTGCTGTTCACGACCGAGAACGCAGCACGCACCGACCTACTCGGCGACGCCGAGCTATCCGTCGGTCGTGTCACGACGTCTCCGGCGCGCTCGGCCGCGGCGGCTACGAGGGCATCCAGAACGACTGCGACGGCAACATCTGGATCGTCGAGGACATCGGCGGCGCGAACAAGGCCGGCGGCACCGTGGCGACGCATCCCGAACAGCTTCGTCTACCGCTACGTCCCCAAGCGTCCCGGTGACCTGCAGAACGGGAAGCTCGCAGGTGCTCCAGGTCCTGAACGCGGCCGGGCACGCCGATCACGGTCGCGTCGCAGACGCGACTCAACGCGCCCGACCAGGTCGCGCTCCACACCTACGGCAGACGTCTTCAAGACGAAGTGGATCGATCGTCCACGACACCGCCGTCGACGGCACGGCGCCGTTCAACGCGAACACGGCGGCGAAGGCGGCGCACGCGCACGCCGTTCAAGCGGCCGGAGAACGGCGCTTCCGGCCCGGCTCGCACTTCACGCGAGTTCCTCTTCGACGAGACCGGCGACACGAACGCCGACGAGCCGTCGAGAACGCCACTGCCGGCAGGCTGGGGCTCGGTCTTGAAGCTCACCCAGCGCGACCCGTCGAGTGACACGGGCACACTGCAGCTCTTCTTCAAGGCGGACTCGACGACCTCGAGCTTCGACAACTGCACGTTCCTTCTCGCGCGACGCTGATCACGTTCGTGCAGGACCAGGGCGACGGCCTCCACACCTCGCGGAACCAGCTCGACTCGGCCTTCATCCCTGAACGCAAGCTCGACTACTCCGATCCGGGCAACAAGCCGGTCAGGTGGCTGGCCGAGGGACGCGATCCGTCGGCGACCGACGACGCGTCGAACGCAACGGGTAACGACGGTGACAACGAGATCACTGGCGTGTACGTCTCGGACGGCGACACGAGCCGGGACGAGGATCCTCGGCGCGAAGTCCCGAACCTCGCCGACAACGACTGGCGCTGGTTCTGGACGCAGCACGCACGGGGTATCAACTTCGCTGGGAGGTTCTCCCGACGACCCGCCGACGACTCCAAGCACTGGCGACCACTGAGGAGACGAGGGGACCGCTCTGGCCGTCCCCTTTGGAAGAGGCCCGGTGCCCGGCCGGGCCTCTTCTATCCTGTTCTCCATGCTGCCCTCCGTCGCCGCACCCCTCTCCCCACGCGCGCACGGGTGGCAAGCACACTCCGGGCAGGATGCGCAGGAAGATCGAGCCGCTGCTCTGCGAGCTCCACGCGCATACGACGTGGAGCGACGGCGCTCTCGCTCCCGGAGCTCGTCGACCTCTACGGGCGTAACGCCTTCGACGTGCTCTGCGTCACCGATCACGTCCACCGCACCGACGACCCCTGGCTGCCGGCGGACACGCCGCCACGGGGCGTGCACGCAGATCACGCCGACTACCTCGCCGAGATCGAGGCACAGGCCGAGCGGGCGCGACGCGCGAGGTACGACCATGCTGGTCGTGCCCGGAGCTCGAGCTCTCCTACAACGACCTCGACCCCAACCTCGCCGCCATGCCGTCGCCGTCGGCTGCCGCGCGTTCGTCGGAGTCGACGACGGCCCGTGGGCAGCGCTGGAACGGAGCCGCCTCGACGGGCGCGGCGCTCATCGCCGCTCACCCATTCAGCGCCCGCCGGGGCGCCGTGCCTGCGCGAGTCACCCTGCGCTTCGCCCGCGAGTGGCGCGCCGTTCGCTCCCAGGTCGACCGCTGGGAGCTCTTCAACCACCACGACCTGTTCCGGCTGGGTCGCCGAGCGCGGCCTTCCCGCAGTCGCGAACGGAGACTTCCACCGCCCCGAGCACCTCCACGGCTGGAAGACGCTGCTGCCGTGCGCAAAGGACGAGGCGGCGGTCGTCGAGTACCTGCGCGTCTCCCCGCCCGGCCTTCCTCACCCGCATCGACGAGCCCGCCGAGGCTGCTGCGCTGGCTGCGTAGCCGCGCCGTGGCCACCGGGTGGACGTCCGGTGACGATCCGGTGAAATAAAGTTGGTGGACCTCGGCGAACGCGGGTATAACCTGGCCAGCCTTGCGGTCGATGATCGGGTACGAGCGAAGCTCGACGCACCCGTGGGTTCGAGCTTCCGGATCTCGGCGGCGAGCCTCCCGTCGCGCGGCTATTCACGTCGGTCTACCACGACACCTCGACCCACTCGCTGGCGCGCGTGGGAATCACCTCCGCCGGCGAACCGAGCACGGGCGCAGCGTCTGGCAGTTGAAGCTTCCCGTCGAAGGCGCGCGGATCGAGCTCGAAGAGCCGGGTGGGCCGTGGGCCCGCCCGAGAAGCTGCGCGCGCTCCTGCGGGCGACGAACGGCACGAGCAGGTCGGCCGGTCGCCGAGCTCCACCCGCCGGAACGGCGCGCTCGTCACGCGCGACGGTACGAGCGCGGAGGTGACGGTCGACGAGGTCGCGGCGATGGACGCACAGCGTGTCGAGGCAGCGTTCGTCGAGATCGAGATCGAGCTTCGAGAGGGCAAGCCCGCGCTGCTCGCGGGCATCGCGAAAAACTTCGGTGGGCCGGCGCACGAGTGGGCGACGCCAGCTCTTCCGGGTGCTCAGATCGAGCCGCGTCCCCGCCGGCCGAAGCAGCCCTTCAGACGCGCTGAAGGCACTGCTCCGCGAGCAGCTCGACCAGACTCTCGCCCACGACCCCGGCACTCGGCTCGGCGATGACCCGGAGGCCTCCACGCCATGCGGGTCGCCAGGTCCGCCGTCACGCGCGCTCCTCCGTGCCGCCCCGCTCGTGCAGCGACACCGACCCGCTCCGCACCGAGCTGCAATGGCTCGGCACGGTGCTCGGCGACGTTCGCGATCTCGACGTGCTGCTTGAACGCCTGCAGGCGGAGGCGGCAACGCTCGATCCAGCCGACCATGCCGCTGCGGGCCGGCTGCTGCGCTCGCTCGCGCGGCAGCAGGACGCGCGCGCCGCGTGCTCCTGAAGGCGCTCGACGGCCAGCGCTACGCGGACGCTGCTCGACCTCTACGAAGCGACGCTGGAGGCACTGGAACCGAGCGAGAGCGGGAAGACACTGGCGCAGCTCGCCCGCCGTGAGGCCCGGAGCCTCCGCGACGCGGTGCGCGCGCTCGGTGACGACCCGCTCGACGAACGCTACGACCTTCGGAAGCGCGGCAAGCGAACGCGCTACGCGTACGAGCTCTCAGGCGAGAAGCGCGCCGTGCGTGACGCGAGGCTCTCGGGACGTTCTCCTGGGGAGCACCAGGACGCGGTTATCGCCGAGGACGCCTGCGGGTGCTTGCGCAGGATGCCCCGGCGGATCAGGCACTCGCCGCGGGACTGCTGATCGAACCGCGAGCGCGCCCGCCGGGGATCACGCCCGTGCAGCATGGCGGAAGGTCTGGCAGCTCGAGCGCCAGCACCAAGTGACGCGCGTCCGAGCGGCGAGCGGCCTCGTCGTGCGCAGACGGCGACGTGCTGCTCGTGCACCGGCCGAAGGTACGACGACTGGACGTTCCCCAAGGGCAAGGCCGAGGACGGGGAGACCGACGAGGGAGTGCGCGCTCCGCGAGGTCAGGGAGGAAGCGGGGTTGCGCTGTGAGGCTCGTCTCGGAGGTCCGGAACGACGGGTACCTCGACTCGAGGGCGGCGAGCTCGTCCGCTGGTGGAGTGATGCAACCCGTCGGCGGCTGTTCACGCCCACCGAGGAGGTCGACGAGGTGCGCTGGGTGGCATGCGACGCCGCCTGCCGCTGCTCAGCTACGAGCGTGACCTGACGCTGCTCCGAGGGTGCTGTCCAGCGTCCCTAGGCGGCGAGCGTGCGAGGCGAGAACGGCGCCTTCGCGGATGCCACCGGAGCACACGTGCTAGCGGCACGCCCAGTCGTTGCTGCACCTCGGCGAGGATGGCGACTCCGGCAGGCAGGATCCGTGCCCGCGCGCGGTCGACGCCGTAACGGCGTACGAGCGTCAGCGCCGGCTTCGTCCCACGAGCCAGAGCGCCTCCGCGAGCTCGGCCTCACCGAGCCACGGGCCGACGAGCCGGCGCGCAGCGCGGGCGCTGCCGCCGACCGCGAGCGCAACCGCGACCGCGGGCGGAACGACATCAGCGAACGCCTCCGCCGCCTCGCGGCGGGCGTCGCCAGGATCCTCGTCCTCGCGGTGAGCCGCAGAGGCCGATCGACCGACCGCAGCCAGTCCGGCGCGCCGTGAGGCGAGACCGACGGCGATCTCCATCGACGCACCGCCGACGTCGCATACGGCGATCACCCCGGCAACTCGACCTCGGCCGTCGCCACCGCACCGCCGTAGGCAAGCCCGTCCCTCCTCGTCGGTCGAAAGCACGCGCACCGGCTCGCCCGCGCGCGCTGCACGGCTGAGACGAGCTCGCCCGCGTTCGCACTCTCTGCCTCCCGGGGCGGTGAGGAAGACGTCGAGCGACTCGACGCCAGCGCGTCGCGCGGTGGCGCACATCTTGCGCACCGCGCTCGCCGCGGCCGCGATGCTCGTTTCGGAGACGCCGCCGGTGCGTTCGACCTCTTCGCCGAGAGGCCGGCACGCGCTCCTTGTCGACCGGGCACGACGGCGCCCCTCTCGACGCGGGCGACGGAGGCGAGTCGTGTTCGAGCCGACGTCGACGACCCCGAGGCGCATCTGCCATGGATCGTAGGTTCCCGGCCGGAGGACGCTTGGAACCCGCTGCCGCGAGCGCGCGGAGCGGGACGACGACGCCGCTGCGCGTGCGCATCAGCGCCGCCTGGGCGGAACGCGGCTTGTCCTCTTTCTTCGGACCGGATGCGGTGCCAGACACCGTCTGTGAGCTCCCACGAGATGCGGTGTCCGCGAGCAGCGTGTCGATCGTCGCGGCGAGCTCGCTCTGAGCGCCGATGATCGTCGGCAGCGCACGACCTCGATCGCGGTGGTCGAGGTTGCGCGGCATCAGGTCGGCGCTGCCGAGCAGGTAGGCCGCTGTCGTCGCCGGCCTCGAAGCAGAAGAGCCGGCTGTGCTCGAGGAAGCGGCCGAGGACGCTGCGCACGCGGATGTTCGTCGCTCAGCCCTGCGACGCCGGGCCGGAGCGCGCAGACGCCGCGCGACGATCAGGTCGATCTCGCGCGCCGGCCTGCGAGGCCGCGTAGAGCTCGTCGATCGACCTCGGGTCGCGTCAGGTTGTTGACCTTGATCCGGATGCGCGCGTGCTTGCCCGCCGCGCGCCGCCGCGGCGACCGCGCGGATCTGCTCGATCAGCCGCTGGCGCAGGTTGAACGGCGCCACGAGCAGCTTGCGGAACGCGCTGCGGGCGGCCGAAGCCGGTGACGTAGTTGAAGAGGTCGGCGACGTCGGCCGCGATCTCCTCGTCGGCGGTGAAGAGGCCGACGTCCTCGTAGACCGCGCGCGGTGGCGGCGTGGTAGTTGCCGGTGCCGATGTGGACGTAGCGGCGCAGCTCGTCGCCCTCGCGCCGGACGACGAGCGTCGTCTTCGCGTGGATCTTCATGTCCGGGAAGCCGTAGACGACGTGCACGCCGGCCTGCTCGAGCGCGCGCGACCACTCGATGTTGCGGCGCTCGTCGAAGCGCGCCTTCAGCTCGACGAGGCAGACGCTCTGCTTGCCGTTCTCGGCCGCCTCGATCAGCGCCGGCACGAGCGGCGAGTCGTCGCTCGTCCGGTAGACCGTCGTCTTCAGCGCGATCACGCTCGGGTCGCGCGGCCGCCGCGTCGCACGAACGCCTCGACGCTCGTCGCGAACGAGTCGTACGGGTGATGGACGACGATGTCGCCGCGCGCGGATCTCGCGCGAACAGGTCGCCGTCCGTCGAGCTGCGCGAGCGCGGCGCTGCGTCGACGCGGCACCCACGGCTCGTACTTCAGGTCGGGGCGGTCGAGGTCGGTGAGCTGCGCCGACGTCGGCGAGGTCGAGCGAGCCCGTCGACCGGGTAGACCTGATCGTCGCCGGACGCGCGAGGCCGCTGCTGGAGCCGGTCGAGCATCGCCGCGCGAGATCGAGCTCGAGACCTCGAGCCGCGACCACCTCGCCGAAGCGGCGCTGGCGCAGCTCGGCTCGACCGCTTCGAGCAGGTCGTCGGCCTCGTCGGAGACCTCGAAGTCGCGCGTCGCGCGTGACGCGGAAGAGCGACGCGCTCGACGATCTCCATCTCCGGGAAGAGCATCGGCAGGAAGTGCGCAGATCACCCGCTCGAGCGGGACGAAGCAGCCCGCGCTCGCCGATCGGCGAGGAAGCGCGGCAGGCCCTCGGGCACCTTGACGCGGCGCGAAGCGCTCCTCGCCCGGTCTCGGGATCGCGCACGAAGACGCCGAGGCTGAGCGAGAGCCGCGAGATGTACGGGAACGGCTGCCCCGGGCCGACCGCGAGCGGCGTCAGGACGGGGAAGATCTCGCGCTCGAAACGCTGCTCGAGCTCGGCCTGCTCCTCGGCGTCGAGATCCTCGACGCTCGCCGACGACGATTCCCTCCGCCGCGAGAGCCGGCACGAGCTCGTCGCGCCAGAGCGCGAGCCTGCGCGGCCGTGCAGCTCGAGCACGCGCTCGCGGATCTCGGCGCAGCGTCTGCTGCGGCGTCCGGCCGTCCGGCGAGCGGACCGTGACGCCCGCGGCTCGACCTGGTCGATGCAGGCCCGGCGACGCGCACCATGAAGAACTCGTCGAGGATCTGGGAGAAGATCGGAGCAGAACTTGACCCGCTCGAGCAGCGGCTCGATCAGGGTCGCGCGGCGAGGTCGAAGGCGCCTTGTTAGGTCCAGGAACGAGGCTCGCGGTTGATCAGCCGGTCGGCCGCGCGCCGACCGTTTCTTCGTCAGGCCGAGCGGCGTCGACCCACCTACATCCGTGCGGAGCGCGGCGCGGCGTCGGGTGAGGGCTCGGTGAGCATCGAGGTTGAGTTCCGGTTTACGCCGCGGGGTGCGACGCGTCGGTGGATTCGCTGGAGCTGTGCCGCGAGCAGGTAAGGCCGTCTGCTCGCCGATGTCCACGGCGCGGTCGCCGATCCGCTCGATCGTTCGCGCGACGACGACCATCCGCAGGCCCCACTCGCGGAGCTCCGGCTCGGCCATCACGTCGACCAGCCGCTCGACGAAGCGGCGGTTCGCGCGGTCGATCAGCTCGTCGAGCTCGACGAGGCTCTCCGGCGCCGGCGAGGTCGCGGCGGCTGAAGCGAGTCGAGCGCGACGCGGAGCATCTCCTCCGCGCGCGCTCGCCCATCTCCGTCAGCACGTCGACGAGCGCCGGGTCGGGCTCGACGTCGGCGACGAGCTGCGAGAAGCTTCGCAATCGTCGACGCAGCCGTCGGCGCTCCGCTCGAGCAGGAGGTTGATGTGGATCATCGCGAGCAGCAGCCGCAGGTCGCGGGCGACCGGCGTCTGCGAGCGCGAGCAGGCGCCTGGATCCTGGCGCTCGATGGCGAGGAAGTGCTGTGTCGACCTCGTCGTCGAAGGCGATCACCTCGTCGGCGAGCTCGCGATCTCCGCTCCTCGAGTCGCGCCGGATCGCGCCGTCGGACGGCGCTGAGCGACCCGCTGACCCATCTTCCTGGAGCTGCGCCTCGAGTCTGCTCGAGAGCCGTCGTCGATCGACATCGCGAACCAGCGGTACTACCCGGCCTCGCAGCCGCGACGCCAGGGCTGTCACCACTTCGTATCCACTTCGCAACGGGGCCGTTATCCCACTCGCTTCGCACGGCCATCGCCGTAGCTTGCCCGCGAACCCTGAGGAGGAGGGACAACCAGATGCCGAGAAACGGCAAGTTCGCTCGCATCGTCCCTTTGCCGTCGCGGCAGCCGGTCCGCTCGCGGTCGCGCCTCGCGGCTACGGCCGGCGCGGCGTCCGCCAAGAGCACCGGCACCACGCTCGTCAGCGGCGCCGGCAGCACGTTCGTCCAGCCGCTCGTGCACGCAGTGGATCCCGGCCGTCGGGTCGGCGCATCGGCATCAGCTCAACTACAACGCCGATCGGCTCCACGCGGCGGCGATCGCCGCGATCACCAACACGCAGGTCGACTTCGGCGCGAGCGACGCCCTCTCGCGTTCACGCCCGACCAGTGCAGCGTGCAAGGGCTGCGTCCAGATCCCTGGGCGCTCGCGGCAACGTCGGTCATCTACAACCTCGCCAGGCGTCAGAAACTCTGCACGATGGCCGGCCCGGTGCTCGGCGCAGATCTACATGGGCAAGATCACGAAGTGGAACGACCCCGGCGATCACGAAGCTCAACACGGGCGTGAACCTGCCGGAGCACGACGATCACGGTCGTCCACCGCTCTGACGGCTCGGGCACGACCTACAACTTCACCGACTACCTCTCGAGAGGTCAGTCCAGCCGTGGAAGTCACAGGTCGGCGTGGGACGTCGGCGCGTTCAACCGGCCGGCGGGCGGCGAGCCGCAGAGCGCTGCCGGCGTCGCCAGCGCCGTCAGGCAGACGCCCGGGCGGCGATCGGCTACGTCGACGTCGCCTTACGCGCGTCCAGAACCACCTCGAGCTTCTTCGCGATGAAGAACAGCGTCGGGCACGTTCGCGCTCCGGCGCCAGGGCATCCTGGCGGCGGCGTCGCAGCGACGCATTCAGCCGACAGCCGGCGAAGGACGAGCTCTCGATCGTCAACCCGCCCGAGCAGAAGTACCCGCTCGCATACCCGATCTGCGACCTACACGTACGTGGATCGTGCCGACGTCGTCAGGCGCGAAGGCCGCCGACATCAAGAAGTTCCTCGTTCTGGGCTGTCACGAAGGGACAGAAGTTCGGCCCGAAGCTGCATCTTCCGAGCCGATCCCGAAGTCGGTGCGTGATCGTCGACGAGAAGGCAGATCGCGAAGATCCACTGTAGCTAGGAGACGAATCGCACCGATCCGCGAGCCTCTCGACGTCACCGACGCGACCCGCCGCCCCTTCACGGGGCGGCGGGTCCATCTGGGCGACCTCCTCCTGCAGGGCGTCGCCGGCGATCGCCGCCGCCGGCGCGACGCGTCCTCGTCGGCCTGATCGCCTGGAAGATGATCCAGGGCGCGCGCGCTCGCGATCTCGACAGTTCGGCATCAGCTTCGTCACGGCACGTCGCGTGGGACCCTGTCCACGGTGACGTCTACGGCGCCGGCGAGCTTCCTCTTCGGCACCGCGGTCACCTCGTCTGCGCGCTGCGTCATCGCCGCGCCGCTCGCGATCGGCAATCGCCCTCTTCCTCACCGAGCTCGCACCGCGCTGGCTGCGCGGCCCGGTCGACCGCGCTCGTCGAGACGCTCGCCGCGATTCCCGAGCGTCGTGATCGGGCTCTGGGGCATCCTCGTCCTCGGCGCCGATCCTGCGCGACCACGTCGAGCCGGCCCTCCACTGCGGCGCTCGGCTTCATCCCGCTCTTCGGGCCGGCGACGCACAGCGGCTCGACGTCTTCACCGCGATCGTCGTGCTGACGATCATGATCCTGCCGATCATCGCGAGCATCTCGCGCGAGCTCTTCCTCAGCGTCCCGCGCGGACCTGAAGGAGGGCGCGCTCGCGCTCGGCACGACGCGCTGGGAGATGATCCGCGGCGTCGTCTTCCCGTACGCGCGCGGCGGCAGTCGCGGCAGCGATGATCCTCGGCCTGGGCCGCGCCGTCGGCGAGGCGATCGCCGTCGCGCAGGTGATCGGCGGCGTTCACGGCATCTCAGCTGGAACCTCTTCGACACCGGCGAACACGCTCGCGAGCAGGATCGCGCGCGCAGTACCAGGGCGCGCATCGACCACGCTCGCAGGTCCTCGTCGCTCGTCTACCTGGCGCTGATCCTGCTCGTCTTCTCGCTCGTCGTGAACCTGGTCGGCGCAGTGCGATCGTGCGCCGCGTCGGCGCGCAGACGCAGGGACTGTCGCGGTGAGCGCTGCACTGACTCGCACAGCGTCGCTGCAGCGCACCGACGACAGGCTGCGCCGGCGGCGCCGTGCGTCAACCGGGTCGATGGAGCTGGTCGCGTGGCTCGCCGCCGCGCTCGCGGTCGTGCATCCTCGTGCGTCGTCGTCTGGTCGGTGGCGCGGCGCGGCGTGGAGCGCGCTGAACCTCGACTCTGATCACGAAGACGCCGCGCCGGTTCGCTCGGCCGAGTGCAGCAGGGTCTCGCGAACGCGCTTCGTCGGGCACGCTCGTCATCGTCGGCATCGCGACCGCTGATGGCGCTGCCGTTCGGGATTCTCGTCGCGATCTACGTGAACGAGTTCGCGCCGCAGCCATCCGCAGCGCGCGTCAGCCTCGCGCTCGACGTCCTCAACGGCATCCCGGCGATCGTGATCGGCATCTTCGTCTTCGGCCTGATCGTCGTCGGCCACGGTCAGAGCGCGCTATGCCGGTGCGTTCGCGCTCGCCGTGCATCATGCTGCCGCTCGTCGCGCGCTCGACGATGGAGGTGCTCGCGCTCGTGCCGGACTCGCTGCGCGAGGCGGCGCTCGGCGCTCGGAGCGCCGCGCTGGCGGACGACGCTCGGGATCGTGCTGCCGCAGACGATCGGCGGCATCGCTCACCGGGCGCGACGCTCGCGGTCGCGCGCGTCGCCGGCGAGACCGCGCCGCTGCTGTTCACGTCGTCGCTCGTCGGCACGCAGATCCACTGGAACCCGCGTCATGCCGCTGCAGACCGTTCCCGTCGCGATCTTCGAGCTGTCCGACTCGCCCGACCCGGCGCGACCACGCGCGCGCCTGGGCGGCGGCGCTCGTGCTGATCGCTGTTCATCCTCGTCGCGAGCCTCACGGCACGCTGGCTCGCCACCCGCAGTCGCCGCAAGCTCGCGCCGCGAGCAGATGAGCCCGATGAGGGAGGAACCGTGTACGTGTCGAGTACGATCGAGCACGCCGTGCGCGTCGAGACGAAGCGCCAGCCGCTGCCGCCGCGCGAGCGGCTCGAACAGGTCTTCGACATCGAGGACCTCGACGCGCCATCTACGGCGGCAAAGCCGGCGCTCAAGGACGTGTCGATGGACGATCTACAAGAACCTCGTCACGGCGATCATCGGCCCGTCCGGCTGCGGCAAGAGCACCTTCATCCGCTGCCTCAACCGGATGAACGACCTCGATCCCGGGCTTCCGCTGGACCGGGACGATCCGCTACCACGGTCAGGACATCTACCGGCACGGACGTCGACCCGGTCGCGGTGCGCCGCCGCGATCGGCATGGTCTTCCAGCGGCCGAACCCGTTCCCGAAGTCGATCTACGACAACGTCGCCTGGGGCCTGCAGGTGCTCGGGATGAAGGACAACCTCGACGACCGCGTCGAGCAGGCGCTCGACGCAGGCGGCGCTCTGGGACGAGGTGAAGGACCGGCTGAAGGCGAGCGCGCTCGGCCTCTCCGGCGGCCAGCAGCAGCGCCTCTGCATCGCGCGCGCGATCGCCGTCGAGCCGGACGTCGTCCTGCATGGACGAGCCCGCCTCGGCGCTCGACCCGATCGCGACGCCAGCAGATCGAGGAGCTCGATGCACGAGCTCAAGAGCGAGTACACGTTCGTGATCGTCACGCACAACATGCAGCAGGCCGCGCGCGTCGCCGACATGACGGCGTTCTTCTCGATCTCGCGCGGCGAGGAGGGCGGCGCTGGCGCGGAGCCTCGATCGAGTACGACGCGACCGAGAAGATCTTCACGCGCCCGTCCGACAAGCGGACGGAGGACTACGTCACCGGCCGGTCTCGGGTAGAGCGACGACAGGCAAGCTCACGTTCAGGTATCCGCTGCTAAGGCCGTCCCCGCCGTGACCAGCGCCGGGATCCACGGCTCTGCCTTCCTGCTGCTCACGCACGTGGCCGTCGTCCTGGCGCGCACTGGGCGGGGTCGAGGGAATGGCGGAAGGCTCTCCGACTGGCAGGCGTTCACTCTCGGGATCGTCCAGGGCTTCACCGAGCTGCTGCCGATCTCCTCGTCCGGCCACCTCATCCTGTACCGTGGCTCTCGACTGGCACTACCTGCGGGACGCACGACGTCGTTCAACAAGACGTTCGACGTCGCGCTCCACCTCGGCACGCTCGTCGCGGTCGTCGCCTACTTCTGGACGGAGAGTCGTCAGACACCAGCCGTCGTGGCCGTCCACTCGCTCGCGCAAGCGGCGGATCGAGACCGAGGACGAGCGCCTCGTCTGGTACGTGCTCGCGCGAGCGTCCCGGCGGCAGTCGCGGGCGTGCAGTCGGCGAGCGGCGTTCGAAGCCACTCCGGCGCGCCGTGGCAGATCGCGATCTTCCTCGCCGTCTTCGGCGTCCTCCTCTGGGTCGCCGACCGCACGCCGGAGCGTTCGGAGATCGGCGATCTCACGTTCCGCCAAACGCTCGCGATCGGCGCCTCGGAGATCCTCGCGCCTGATGCCCGGCGTCTCGCGCTCGGGCATCACGATCACGACCGGTTCACTGCCGGACTGACTCGCGACGCAGCCGCGCGGTTCTCGTTTCTGATGCTGATCCCGATCGTCGCTCGGCGCCGTGCTGCACGGGGCTGAAGCACGTCGTGCTCAACCCGCTTCCCGCCGGCTCAGCGGGACCAGTTCGTCGTCGGCACGATCGCGTCGGCAGGCGCCGGGCTGATCGCGATCGACGCGCGCTGCTCGGCTACGTGCGGCGGCACGACTACTCGGTGTTCGTCATCCGCGGTCGCTCGCGTTCGTGATCTTCGCGATCATCGCAGGGTACGCGCGGCAAGAACTACAAACTCGACTGGCAGGGTTCTCCGCGCGCGACTGGATGTCGTCGCGGATCGCGCGCACCTCGTCCAGCGGACGCTCGCTGGGGTCAGTGCGAGCTGCCGGATGACGTAGCGCTTGCCGGGGACGACGGGGCAGGCGTCGTCGCGTCGCGACGACGACGTCCGCCCACTCGACGTCCTCCGGCGTCGAGGGCGGGCAGGGGACGTGGTCGGACGCGTCGATGCCGGGCTCGGCGAGCGCGTCGAGCACGAGCGGGTGCGTGTGCCGGGCGCTTCCGGCGGAGCGTGCTTCGTGCCGGCCCTCGGCGGCCCTGCCCCGAAGCCGTTCGTACATCACCGAGCGACCGCTGTTTGCGACGCAGACGAAGAGCACTGCCGCTCGAGCGCATGTCGCCGCCGATGAACAGGAGCATCGTCACTTCCAGCTACGAGAGCGGCAGACGATCTCAGCCCGCGGCCCGAGCGCCCAACGCCTCCACCGAGCCGCCGGCGGAGGTGACGATGTGCTTGACGATTGCGAGGCCGAGCCGGTGCCGCGTGACGAGCCCGGGCGGTGTCCGCGCGGTAGAACCGCTCGAACAGGCGACCGAGGTCAGGCGCATCGACCCCGGCGCCGTCGTCGACGACCGCAAGCACGGGGTAGCCGCCCGTGTTCGAGACGGAGATCAGGCACGTGCTCCCCAGGCCCGCGTAGCGCGATCAGATTCGCGAGGAGGTTCTCGACGACGACGCGGAGCATGCGCGGGCGGAGAGGCAGCTCGACCTCCTCGCCGCCGGTCGCGAAGTGTCACCTTCGGAGTGCTCGGCGCGGTCTGCGAACGCGGCGGCGACCTCCTGGAGCACGGGCAGCGCGCGCGTGAGGCCGAGCGCCACGACCTCCCGGCCGGTCTCGAGCTCGCCGAGGAAGAGGACGTCGTCGATCAGCTCGCGCCCTGCTCCACCTCGTCGTGCGCCTGCTCCCGAGCAGCTCGTTCACGTCGGATCCCGGAAGCGGCGCTCTCGAGCAGGACGAGCAGGCGCGCGAGCGGCGTGCGCAGCTCGTGCCCGAGACGGCGGCGGTGAACCCGGCGCGGGCTCCTCGTAGGCCGAGGCTCGGGCAAGGCCCCGAACGGAAGAGGACGAGCGCCCCGCCGACGTCCTCACGCACCACGCATGCCGGGGCCGCTGTCGCCGAGGGCCGCCGCTGCCGCCGGGCTCGCGGCGACGAGCCGCCGCTCCTCGTCGAGCACCACCGGCTCCCCCAGAACGCGACGAGCGCCTTGATTCGGGCTCATCGTTCGATCACCTTCACCAAGCGTTCACCGTGTCGAGACCCGTCCGAAGCTAGCAATACGTAACTT